>JAEEGJ010004830.1_pt1 | contig 44175 bp, 34 predicted proteins | sample 8958761 | NCBI WGS metagenome assembly JAEEGJ01 (sample SAMN16246546, study PRJNA631951) | gut metagenome | biome: gut microbiome; feature: rumen; material: RS-attached | host: Bos | place: Iran: Karaj | collected 2018-10
GGTCTTTCCCGACATGTTGGCGCCGGTGATCAAGGTCGGTTCCTGGTGCAGCTCAATGGTGACAGGTTGGAACTCTTCTCCCCTTTCCTGCAAAAGGTGTTTTACCTCCGGTTGGAAAAGTCCTTTATAGTAAGTTCTCGTTTCCGAGATGGCGGGACGGCACAGGTGCCACTCTTCCGCCAGCTGCGCCTTGGCATTGAGCAGGTCGAGTTCGGCAATCTGGCGCAGGTTGTCCTCGATATTTTTCCAATAGGGATGCAGCAGCTCCGTCAACTTCTGCCGCACCTCGTCCTCAATCTGCATCGCCTGGTAGGTCAACTCCTCGCGGCGTTCCGCATCATCGGTGCTTTGGATCTGCTTACGGAGTTCCGCCAGCCGTTCGTCATACACCGAATAGATGTAGAAGTGGGCGATGCGGCTTCCCTCAGGGTCCAACGTCTGCACCACCTTCGAGAGGTCGTACAGGTGCAAATCCTCGTAATTCGATTCTTGCATCAAACGAAGGATGTATTGGGAGTTGAGGGCGAATTTCTTGATTTCAAACAGTTCGATGTCATCCAAAACTCGCAGAAAGCGGAGGTTCAGGATGGTTTGGCGGATGTCGTTGACGGTGTGCAGCGCGCCCACGAGGTTCATCACGGCACTCGGGTAGTTCCGCAGAAACTGGATGTGCCGCTCCGTCTTGTCGAACTCCTCGCGAAGCAGTTCTGGCTTGGTGCACGGCAGCTGGTGCAGCAACAGCGACTTGCCCAAGGTGGAGCACACCTTGACATTGTCATAGACGTACTGCATTCCGCTGACTTCCGTGATAAAATGCTTGAACTGCTTCATTTCCGTAAAACGGGACTATATCGTTACTTTCTGCCTTTTTGTTGCTGTTTGGCCAGCTGTTGCTGCTGCTTGGCCAACTCTTCCATCTTCAGCTGCCATTTTGATTTCTTGACGGGCTTGCTCATGTTGGTCAGAAGCTGCTGGCGCAGTTTTTCTTCGTTAATCAGAACACGGAACAGCCACATCTGGAAGAAAGTGATGAGGTTGACCAAGAGGTAGTAGTAGGTCAATGCGGCGGAGAAGCTGTTGAACATGCCGAGGAAGAGGATGGGCATCAGGTACATCATGACCTTCATCGACTTCATCTGCTGGTCGTTGCCGGCGGACATCATTTTGTTGTTGAGCCATGTGTAAACGAGGGTGACGATGGTCATCAGCAGGGTGAACAAGCTGACGTGGTCGCCGTAGAACGGGATGTTGAAGCCGAAGTCGAGGATGGAGTCGTAGGTGGAGAGGTCGTCGGCCCAGAGGAAGGGCTGCTGGCGCAGTTCGTACGCTGCCGGGAAGAACCGGAACATGGCGATGAGGATGGGCATCTGGAGCAGCATCGGCAGGCAGCCCGACATCGGACTCACGCCGGCCCGCTTGTACAGGTTCATCATGGCCTGCTGTTTCTTCATTGCATCCTCCTGTTTCGGATATTTGGCGTTCAACTCTTCTATTTCCGGTTTCAGCACGCGCATCTTGGCCGACGACATATAGGTTTTGTAGGCAATCGGCAGCAGCACAATCTTGATGATGATGGTGAGAATCAGGATGATGATGCCGTAACTGAGTCCGTATGCCTCCAGCCAGTTGAAAATCGGGATGACGGCGGCGCGGTTGATCCAGTGCAGCAGGAAGAAACCCCAGCCGAGCGGTACCATCTTTTCAAGGTTCTGCTCGTAAGGTTCCAACAGTTTGTACTGGTTCGGGCCGAAATAGAGGTTCATGTCAAAAGAGCCATTGTCCAAGTCCGAAACCTCGAACGCAAGATCTGCCGTCATCTTCTTGATGAGCGGGCGCTGTTCCTTTTCAGGAAGTTGCACTTCGAGATGTCCTTTTTTGAAGGCATCTTCCTTTGCAATGAGGATGGAGGTGAAGAACTGCTGCTTGAAGGCCACCCATTTGAGGTTGGTGGTTAAGTTCTTGGTATCGGAGTCACGTTCGTTCAGGTTATCCACCTTGTCCAAATTATCCATGTAGAAAAGGGTGGTGGCATCGCGTTCGTAGTCGTAGTTTTTCTCCACGTTGTTGATGTCGGCGTTCCACGAGAGGTCGAACTCGCGGCGGTTCTTGTAGATGTATTCCGACATATTGACGAAGCGGACGGTGTAGTCGAAACGGTAATCGTCGGGGCGGAAGGTATAGCAGAACTCCAGGTAGCTGGCGGTGTCGAGGGCGTTGGTCGCGGCAGAGTCGCCTGTCTGGTAGGGATAGACCCGCAGCGACAGCGTCTGTTCTTCGCCTTCCAGCACGTTGAGCGTGTCAGTGGAGGCGGTGAAGTACAGGTCGCTGGTGTTGAGGACGGTGTAGTCCGGGAGTTTGAAGTCGAACCCCATCTTGGTGTCGCCGTTGTCGAACAGGACCAGTTTTTCCTTGGGCTGGTCTTTGGGCGTATAGCGGTAGATGTCGGCGTATTCGATGCGGGTGACGTAGCCGCCGGTGCGGGCGAAATGGTACTGCGCCAGCTTCGTGTTCACCACATAGTCACCGGTCTGGCTTTCATCGGTGTAACCAAAAGCACCGAGGTTTTTCGTGACGGTTTGGGTGGTGTCCTGGGCTTGGAGCGCGTCGGTGGCGGTGCTGTCCGACACAGCCTGTGCGGCCATTTCCACATCCTCCTGGATTTTTGCCTGTTGTTCCGCAATCTCCTTGGCTTTCGCCTCGTTCGCCTTCTTTGCCTTGTTTGTGGCATAAAAACTGTAGCCCATCAGCATTCCGAAGATGAGCAACAGCCCGATAATCGTGTTTTTATCCATTTGTTTAATGTTGAAAAATAAGGCGGCAAAAATACAACAAAGTTACAAGTTTATCAAGTTGCAAGTTTGTCAAGTTGCAAGTTTATCAGGTTACAAGTTTATCAAGTTTCCTTAACCTGATAAACTTTATGAACTTTACAAACTTTATAAACTAATTCGTACTTTTGCACCCGTATTCATTGCATGATGATTAAGCAACGGCAAAACGGCGGACGGACGGAAGTGTTCGACATAATCCGCAAAAAATGGGTTCCTTTCACGGAGGAGGAGAAGGTGCGGCAGTACCTCATCCACTTTCTTATTTCGCAAAAAGGGATTCCCGAATCACACCTTTCGGTGGAGCGCCAGATCACGGTGAACGGCCTCACCCGCCGCTACGATTTGGTGGTTTTCGACCGTGAGGGCGGGCCGTGGCTCGTCATCGAGTGCAAAGCCCCGACGGTAGAGCTGACCCAGGCGGTGGTGGAGCAGGTGGGACGGTACAACAAGACCCTCCGCGCCCCCTACATCGCGGTAAGCAACGGCCGGCAGAGCATCTTCTTCCGTATTGATTTTGAAACGGAAAAGATTGTTTTTTTAAAGGATTTTTCCGAAATACAGAACCAACTAGATGCAGAATGATTTCTGACAAACCACCTGTAGAGACGCGCCATGGCACGTCTCTATAAAAAAAATGCATTTTTTCGGCCTTTTTTTGAAACAAATTGAAGAGAAAAGCGTTTAATTTATTTCTGAAAAACTGACAATGATGAAAAGAATTTGCTCGTTACTGCTTACTATTTGCGCCTGTATAGCCGTTTTTGCGCAGAGCGGAAGTGTGGAAATGCCATCGCTGGTGTCGGGATATGCCAATAATGAGGGCATTACTTCCAGTGTAGGGCAAATTTTCGATGCAATGGCACCTGAAGGTGCCTCCATTTCAATCCTCACTGAAGGCATACAGCAGGGTGAACAATCTGCCTGTCAAGACATTACCGAGGTGACTGATATTGACAACAACACCTATCCTGCTGTGGATCTCGGTCTCTATTGCTGGACGGGCACAAACCTGAAAACGAAGCATTATGCCAACGGAGATACAATATCTGATATAAGAACCTACCCATCAGATGTTCATACCTCCTCCATTCCGAATATCTTTGATATTTTTGGTCATCTCTACACATGGAGCGCTGCCACCCAGTACAATGCTGGCCAAGGCATCTGCCCCAATGGTTGGCACATACCGACCGAATCCGAGATGGAATACATAATGGCTGCATACGACCCCGAAGAACTGATGGCCACCACCCATTGGATTCCCAACATAGGTACCGACATCACAAGTTTCACGCTTCTGCCAGGAGGGCGTTACAACAGCGTCCTTGGCCGCTATGAAGATCTTCTCGTACACGCCTACCTGTGGACAATCAAGGAGGATGGATCCTATGCTGTTGCCTGTGCGTTCGGCGCAGCGTGCAGCACCACTGAGTTCTTCTCGAGTGAGAGAACCAACGGCTATAGCGTGCGATGCATACTGAACTACTAGCAAAAACTGACAAAATCTATAGTACTATGAAAAAAATCCTATTTTTTCTTTCCATTGTATTGTTAACGATAGCAACGGCCTTTGCACAGACCGCAACTTTGAGTTATCAGGCCGTCGTGCGCGACAGCCACAATAAGTTTGTGCGGAACACGGATATTGACGTGGAGGTCCGCATCAGTGTGGAGAGTACGGAAAGGTACTATGAGACCCGCACCGCCCACACCAACCAGAACGGCGTAGTCTCCTTCTCCATCGGGGATGCGAGCCGCACGTCGCATACAGGTGACGAACTTGTGGATATTACAGGCTGGCGCAACGCCACCATTTCGGTGACCTTCCACCTGGCAGACGGCGACGTCACGACCAACTCGCCGGTGTCGGCCGTGCCGTACGCACTTGAGGTGAATCCCGCTCTGCTCCCCACGGTGAACGACGCCACCCTCACCATCCAGAAAAACAGCACGGATGTCGGCACCTTCACCGCCAACCAAGGCACTGACCAAACCATCAATATTACGGTGCCAACCTGCGACAGCCTCAGCGACTGCGACTTGATCAAAGGCATCTTAAACAGATTAGACAGATTGGAACAGCTGAACGACTCCCTCGCCAGAGAGCTCGACAAGATGAAACCTTCCCTCACCGTGACCGCCTCGCTCGACACTGTGACCATTTGCAGCGGATCCTCCCACCCCGTGACCTACACGGCCACGTTCCATAACTGCAGCAGCAGCGATTACACCATTTTATGGAAGGTGAACGGCACGGACTCCTCCAACGTAACAACCCCGACCTTTACCTTCAATGCGGAGACCGCAGGCGACTACGAGGTGGTCTGCATCGCCACCCGCTCCGACAACAGCTTAGTGACGGACACCGCAACCACCCATGTGGAAGAGGACATTAATGTACCCTCATTCACCGCGACAGTCAATACGCTGACCGTATCATTATCAGATATTGTGAACACGGCGACCATCCAGTGGGATACGGACAGCATACCTGTAGCCTTTAGCGGCACTTCCGCCGAACACACCTATTCCGTTGCCGACACCATCACCATTACTGCAACCAGTGCAAACGGTTGCACGTTCATCATGGGACTCCGCCTCCAGCCAACGGCTCCCACGGTGACCACAGACAGCATCCCCACGAGCACGATTGCAGCTACTACGGCCAAAGCGTACGGAACAGTAACCTCCGACGGTGGCATGCCCAACACTAAGCGCGGCATGGTGTATTCCACTTCCAACCTGAATCTGAAACTCGGTGTTTCTGGTGTTGATTCTGTAATGAATGGCACCGGCAAGGGTAGCTACTCATGCAACCTGAAGCGATTAGTTCCCTGCACCCAGTATTATGTGCGCGCTTTCGCCTTCAACGATGTGGATACAGCATACGGTGAGGTGAAAGATTTCACCACGTTGCCATTCTCCTGCGGCAGCACACTTACCGATATTGATGGCAATGAATATGGCACTTTGCTACTCGGCAGCCAATGCTGGATGCAACAGAACCTGCGCACCACTCATTTTGCTGACGGAACTGAAATTCCGGTTGGCGGATTGGATAATCACAGTGGTGCTCGCCGTTATGCGCCGAATAGTAATCTCGATACATACGGTTATTTATACAACTGGGATGCCGCATTGAACGGCAGTGCTTCATCCTCCGCCAATCCGAGTGGTGTACAAGGCGTATGCCCCGACGGATGGCACCTGCCGAGCGATGCCGAATGGACACAACTGACCAGCTTCATTGCTTCTAACAGTGCGAATGTATGTGACAACAATCCTAGTTACATTGCAAAATCCATGGCCTCTACGGAGGGATGGGGCACTTGGAGTGCATGTCCTTCCACTACCAACAACAGCACCGGATTCTCAGTTTTGCCCGCCGGCACATGGCACGTTAGTGGAGGCATCGGTCTTGCAGGCCAGGGATATTTTGATGGTCATGCCATTTTCAGGACAGCCACGGAATTTGAGGGACTTTATGTCATGGCCAGAGAGTTCTATACTGAAAACCCCTATGTGGACGCGACTGCCATTGACAAAACGAACGGTCTGTCGGTACGCTGCGTGCTCACCTGTCCGACAGATGCCGCCTACCTGCCCACCATTTCTACCGTGATATTAAGTCGTTCGGGCGCTACGATCAGCATGACGGCCAAGGTGATTTCCGACGGCGGCGCAACCGTGACCGAGCGCGGCGTCTGCTGGAGCACCTCTCAGAACCCCACCACCAGTTCCGACCACACAGCCGACAGCGGTACGGGCATTGGAGAGTTCACCGTTACCGGAAGCCTCACCCCCGGCGCCACCTACTACGTGCGGGCCTACGCCACCAACAGTGAGGGCACGGCCTACGGCGCAGAGGTAACCTACGTTATGCCGAATCTTCCCACGGTGACTACGAGTGGGGTTTCCAACATAGCAGCGACCACCGCAACGGCTGGCGGCAATGTAGCCGACGATGCGGGAGGCGCCACTGTAAGCGCTCGCGGCGTGTGCTGGAGCACCTCGCAAAATCCGACCGTCAGCGACAGCCATACTACCGACGGCAGCGGCACGGGCAGTTTCACCAGCAACATCACGGGCCTCAATCCCACCACGACGTATTACGTCCGGGCGTATGCCACAAATGATGCGGGAACGACGTATGGGAGCCAAGTGAGTTTCACTACCACGGAGGCGACGCCCATGGTAACCACCAATGCTGTAAGTGATATCACCCTTGACAACACCACTATCAATGTTACTTGCGGCGGCAATGTGACCGACATGGGTGCTACCGATGTCACCGCTCGCGGCGTATGCTGGAGCACTTCAGAAAACCCGACCATTAGCAACAGTCACACAACCGACGGCAGCGGTTTGGGCAGCTTCACCAGCAACATCACGGGCCTCACATCCGGCGAGACCTATTATGTGCGGGCCTACGCCACCAATAGCTCGGGCACAGCGTATGGTAACCAAGTGAGCCTCACTCTCCCCATGGTGGATGCTAAGTCCTGTCCCTCTGCGCCCGTGGTCACCGATCACGAAGGCAATGCGTATGCAACGGTGCTGATCGGCACGCAGTGCTGGATGCGTGAAAACCTGCGCACCACCACCTCTCCCAAAACCGGAACCTACTTGGTGAACACCGAACACAAAACTACGATCAATAGATCGTCATATTTGGGTTCCAAGGTGGCACACTGGATCTATAATGATTCAACAACATACGCTCCTAAGGGCTATGGTCTGCTCTACAACTGGTGCGCGGCGATGGACACCGCCAACCCCGAAAACTATGTGGAGGTGCCTACCCCAAGTACCAGCGGTAACAACACTGCGTTCAGCATCACGGTTACTGGCAATCATAGGGGCATTTGCCCTGTTGGTTGGCACCTGCCGGCCTTTGCAGAATTGAACTATCTCAAAAATAATTATTCCAATTCAGACCTGCTTGCTAACGATGATGTTTGGACGGGCTCGCCCACCAATGCCAGCGGGTTCACAGCACGTCCCGCCGGCTATTTCGGCAATGGTTACTCGAGTTTCCAAGGGGATGGAACTGGAAACAAAACCTATTTCTGGAGTTGTACGAATGGAACGCAAGCGCAATCTCTGTATCTGACCAACAGCCAAAAGACAACAGGAAATATGGATAAGAATTACGGTATGTCCGTCCGTTGCATAAAGGATTGATAATGGGTGAGGTTCTGCTGCGCGATGCGCTGCGGAATGACAATGATACATTTTATGGCAAACCGGCCGTCCCGTATGGGGCGGTCGGTTTTTGTCTGGGGATGGCTTTGTAGAGACGCGCTATGGCACGTCTCTACAAGGATAGCATTACGCCGAAAATTTTTGTATTTTTGCCCTCCGTAAATTTCCCGTTTGCACGACACAATCGAATGTTATAAAATCATCTCAATATGTTCAAAATCCTTTCCCGCCAAGAATTAGCCGAAGACACTTATTTATTGTTAGTTGAAGCCCCCAGAATCGCCAAAGCCGCACTTCCGGGGCAGTTTTTAATCGTAAAAAAGACGGACACCGCCGAGCGCATCCCGCTGACCATCAGCGACAGCGATGCTGACAAAGGCACCGTCACCATCGTGTTCAAAGCCATCGGCAAGTCCACCCGCGACCTCGCCGCCATGCGGGAAGGCGACTTCCTTCACGACATCACCGGCCCGCTCGGACGCCCCTCCGAATTCGTCAACCTCTCCGACGAAGAGCGCCGCGCCAAACGGTTCGTCTTCGTGGGCGGCGGCGTCGGCATCGCCCCCATCTACCCCCAGGTGAAATGGCTCCATCAGCATGGCGTCACCCCCGACGTCATCGTGGGCGTGCGCACCAAATCGCTCCTCATCTTCGAGGACGAGCTGCGCTCCGTCGCCACCCTGCACGTCACCACCGACGATGCCTCCTACGGCACAAAGGGCCTCGTTACGGACAAACTGCGTGAACTCATCAACGCCGGCAATCGCTACGACGAGGTCATCGCCATCGGCCCGATGATCATGATGCGCTTCGTCACCGAGGTGGCCAAGGAGTTCAACATCCCCTGCACCGTCAGCCTCAACTCGCTGATGGTCGATGGCACCGGCATGTGCGGTGCCTGCCGCGTGAGTGTCGGCGGCGAGACCAAGTTCACCTGCGTGGACGGTCCCGAGTTCGACGGCGCAAAAGTGGATTTCGCTCTGGCCATGAAACGTCAGGCGATGTACAACAACGTGGAAGAACGCAAAATTCTTGAACAAGAAGAGATAGCGGAAGGTCACGTCTGCCATGTCGGCGGTATCTGCGAAGAGATGCCCGACAAGAAGCGGCGCGTGCCCGTCCGTGAGCAGGACCCGAAGGTGCGTGCCACCAACTTCGGCGAGGTGTGCCTCGGCTACAATGCGGAGGAGGCCGTGGCGGAGGCACAGCGTTGTCTGCACTGCAAGGCACCCCGCTGCGTGCAGGGCTGCCCCGTCAACATCAACATACCGGGCTTTATCCATGAGGTTGCCACTGGCAACTTCGAGGAGGCCGCACGTATCATCAGTCGCGATTCCGCCCTGCCTGCGGTGTGCGGCCGTGTGTGCCCGCAGGAGAGCCAGTGCGAGGGCAAATGTGTGATGGGCAACAAGTTCGAGCCTATCGCTATCGGCAAACTGGAGCGTTTTGTGGGCGACTTCGCCCGCAACAACCAGCTGGCGCTGGCCGAATGCGCACCCAAAAACGGTCACAAGGTGGCCGTTATCGGTAGCGGTCCTTCAGGACTCACCTGCGCCAAAGAGCTGCTCGCCAAAGGCTATGAGGTGACCGTCTTCGAGGCTCTCCACGAGCTGGGCGGCGTGCTGGTATATGGCATTCCTTCCTTCCGTCTGCCCAAAGAGACGGTGGTGAAATACGAGGTGGAGAATCTGCGCAAGATGGGCGCGAAGTTTGAGCGCGACGTGGTCATCGGCCGCACCGTCTCCATCGACGACCTCATGGACAAAGAGGGCTTCGAGGCTGTGTTCGTCGGCAGTGGTGCCGGCCTGCCCAACTTTATGGGCATTCCGGGCGAGAACCTGTGCGGCGTGGTTTCCGCCAACGAGTTCCTGACCCGCAACAACCTGCTGTTCGCCTACCGCGCGGGCTTCGACACGCCTAACTTCGTGGGACGCAAAGTGGCCGTGGTGGGTGGCGGCAACGTGGCCATGGATGCCGCTCGTACCGCACTGCGTCTCGGCGCAGACGTGCATATCGTCTATCGCCGCTCCGAGGCCGAGCTGCCCGCCCGCGCCGAAGAGGTGCATCACGCCAAAGAGGAGGGCATTGTGTTCAACCTGCTGTGCAACCCCACCGCCATCAACGGCAACGAAGAGGGCTGGGTGAACGCTATGGAGTGCGTGCGCATGCAGCTCGGCGAACCCGACGCTTCCGGCCGCCGCCGCCCCGAGGTGATCCCCGGCAGCGAGTTCACCCTCGATGTCGATATGGTCATCATGGCCCTCGGCACATCACCCAACCCGCTGATTAGCAGCACCACGAAAGGGCTTTCCGCCAATCGAAAGGGCTGCCTCGAAGCCGATGAGGTGGGACGCACTACCCGCGTGGGCGTGTTCGCCGGCGGTGACGCGGTGAGCGGTGCCGCTACCGTCATCCTCGCCATGGGCGCCGGCAAGAAAGCCGCTGCCGCCATCGACGAGTACATCCGCAACAAATAGTTGCTATGGCAAGACATTATCTTCTGACGATCCTGCTGGCCCTGACCCTCGCTGTAGGTGGAAAGGCCCAGCAGCCTGTCACTTTTATCCAGCATCACCACGATTACCGTATCGTCGTCCCGTCGCAGCAACCCGAATGGAACTATGCCGCCAGCGAGTTGCAGTTCTTCCTCGAAAACGCCTTCCATACCCGCTTCGAGATTTGTGCCGACACCGATTATACGGGCGGTCCAGCGATTTCTATCGGACAAAACCGCTTCTCAGAGCCGCTTTGTCAGCAGTATGGAAGCGCCCTCCAGCCGGATGGCTACCTATTGCATACCGATAATGATATTTTGTATATTATTGGTTATCAAAATGATACAATTGCCAATCTCTACGGCATTTATCATCTTTTAGAAAATCATTTCGGATGCACCTATACCTGCGCCAACAGCATTCATTATGATGCACTTCCCGACACGATGACGCTGTGCCTTCACGACCTTCAGAATCCCGCTTTCCGCTATCGGGAAACGCTGCATCTCATTCCCAACATCGACGACCGCTATGCGAAATGGCACAAACTGCACACCCGTCGCGACTTCAACCGCGAGTGGGGCTTGTTCGTCCACACTTTCAAGGACTTGATTCCGGTGGATACCTATTTCGACACGCATCCCGAATGGTTTTCGGAGATGTATGGCCGCCGCGTGCGCGACGGGCAGCTCTGCCTCAGCAACCCCGAGGTGCTGGATGAACTGTGCCGGAATTTGGAAAAGCGGATGCAGGCCGAATCCGACAAGCAGATCTGGTCGGTGTCGCAGAACGACAACGAAAGTTCCTGTACCTGTGAGCATTGCCGCCACCTCGACTCGCTGTATGGTGGGCCTTCCGGCACGATGATATGGTTCGTGAACCAGGTAGCCGAGCGCTTTCCTGACAAAACTATCTCCACGCTGGCCTACCAGCAGACGCGCCATGCACCCACCAACATTCGTCCCAACAAGAATGTGAACATCATGCTCTGCTCCATCGAGTGCCAGCGCACGTACCCCATCGCCTCCGAAACTGGCGAGCACTCGTTTCAGCATGATATGGATGCTTGGACCGCCCTCACCGACAACATCTTCCTGTGGGATTATGTGGTGCAGTTCCGCAACTACTTTGACCCGTTCCCAAATTTCCAAGTTCTTCAACCTAACTTGCAGAATTTCAGAGACCATCATATCCCGATGGTGTTCGAGCAGGGTTCCAACCAGAATATTACCGAGAGTTACGAGTGGCGCACCTATCTGCTGGCCCATCTGATGTGGAACCCCGACCTCAATGTGGATAGTCTGCGCCAGCGTTTTTTTGACGCCCACTATGGGCCGAATCGCACGCCTTTCATCACACAATATTATGATGAGATGCAAGAGGCGCTGTTGGCCTCCGGACAGAAGTTGAACATCTACGGTTATCCCATGGATGCGGTGGAAGGGTATCTGAATCTGGAGCACTTGGCTGTGTATTCAGCCTGGTTGTGGAAAGCATGGAATAAGGAGCCATTTGAAGGTTGTTCTTCCTTACAAAAGAAGATGTATGACGATCGTCTGAGACTATTGCAACTCTCTTTTGATTTCGCAGTGTTGGACATCGCCAGTCACGAATATTTCCCAGAAATCAACTTTTTTACTGAAGATGAAAAGAAACGCAAGCAAGTATCTGATGTTTATCATTTGACGCTTGATAATTTTGTGAAGTTTTGCAATATTCTGGGGATTAACTATTTGGACGAGGCTACCTATACACCACAGCAGTTCTACGACAACATTACGAATTATTGGGAGAAAAACACGGGCGGTTCGTTGGCTTCAGGCAAACCCGTGACCTGCTCCACCGAATGGAGCAATTTGTACGATGTGGGCGGTCCGAAAGCCTTGACGGATGGAAAGATGGGCATGATGGATTATCACTACAACTGGTTGGGATTTTGGGGGAATGATATGGATGTGGTGATCGATTTGGGTAAACGCACCACCGTCAGCACTGTCAATGCCGATTTCCTCTACTATCCGCTCTCCTGGATTTTTGCGCCCGTGCAGGTGAGTGTGGAGGTCTCCAATGATGGTAAAGAGTGGAAGAAAGTAGGGGAGGAGTCTTACGAGAATGGTACCAATCTGATTGAATGTAAGATCGTTCCGTTCCGACTCAATTTCCCGGCGGTGAAGGGCCGTTATGTGCGGGTGGTGGCAAAATCGCTGCTCACCAATCCCGAGTGGCACCGAGGCGTTGGACAGCCCTGCTGGATCTTCTGCGACGAGGTGCTGGTGCGATAATGGATGGCTGATGTTCATTCTTTTTTAGTTGTGAAGGGATAAAAAAACATTCTTTTGTTATTGGTGTAACATATTGTTTTATTGTGTTTTATAATTAAAGAAGGGGTTTTGTCTGATGTGAGGGTTCATATTTTTGTTGTGAGGGGATGAATTTTAAAATAATCGTTGTATTTTTGTGGCTGAAATTGAACCCCAATTATTTACCCAAACCCCAATAGTGATGAAAAGATTTACCTTGATTTTAAGTGCTATTGCACTGACTTTGTCTGTCGGTTTTGCACAGACTGTCACCCTTACCTTTACAGGGCGGAACACGGCGGGAGATTATGTGCAGTTGAATCGCGTGGACATCATTAATCTGACGCAGGGCTGGCAGGAAACCATTTCATGGCCCGACACCACGCTGACGATGCAGAATGTCACAGGCATTGACGATGTAGAGACGCAAAATTTTGCCTCTCTGCATCTATCACAGAACAATCCCAACCCGTTCAGCGGAATCACCGACGTATTGTTGACGGTGGCTGATGCAGGGATGGTGGTGTTGGAAATAGCAAATGCGAACGGGCGAGTTGTAGGGACGCACCGCGTGCGTCCGCAATTGGGCACCCACCAATTCCGTGTCACCCTGTCGGCCGCCGGCACGTATGTGATGACCGCCCGCCAAAATGGCAAAACGTCGTCCATCAAAATGGTGAACAATGGCGGTGGCAACGGCGATGGGATTGAATATACCGGTATTGTAGAGCCGGTGCATGCACCGGCTCTACAACCAAAATCAGGTACCCGCGGTAATACCGACAATCTGTTCCATCTTGACGACCAGATGGAATACGTGGGATATGCCATTGTCAATGGTTTGGAGAAGGAAAGCCAGCATATTACGCAGACACAAGGTGATTCGCAGTGCTTTTTACTATGCTTTTCAGCTGAAGATGGCGAGCCGTGCATGGGTGTCCCAACGCTCACCGATGTGGATGGCAATACCTACAATACGGTGCAGATCGGCTATCAATGCTGGATGAAGGAGAGCTTGCGCACCATACACTTCTCTGACAGCACAGAGATTCCTTTGTGTGAAAACCTCCACAGTGCTCACACCAATTACGAAAACTATACGGATCCGTTCCGGTATGAACCGGGCAACGATTCAGCCAATGTTGCTGCCTATGGTTATCTGTACAGCTGGCCCGCTGCAATGCACGGAGCTGCCGCTTCCGAGGCAAATCCCAGCAATGTTCAGGGCATTTGTCCTTTAGGCTGGCATGTGCCGAGTCAGGCAGAATGGTCCCAACTCTTCGACTATTTGAGAAACCATAGCGAATATTGGTGCGGTGATGATGAGTATGCGATGTATTGGATAGCGAAGTCATTGGCCTCTATGGAAGGATGGTGCACGGATGATGGATGGTGTACGATCGGCCATGGCCCTCATTACAATAACGCCACTAATTTCAGCGCAATGCCTGCTGGCTACTATGGCGCATGCAACGAAGACGCAATGGGGCTGTGTTCTGTTTTTTGGAGCACGACAGAGGAAAACAGTAACTACGCGATACGCGTAGTGCTGTCTTATGCTACCGCTGCTCCAGATCCTTTCGGTGGTAAAAAAAGCCATGGTTTTTCCGTTCGCTGTGTGAAGGACCCAGTAAAATAGTTGTATGCCAAAAGGGGAACGGCATATCCTAAAACTGATATGCGTTCGAATTATAGCGTCGCGCGATACTGCGAGGGCGACATCCCCGTGCCGCGCTTGAAGTATCGGCAGAAAGAGGCCTGGTCGGGAAATTTGAAGCGGTCGGCGATGGCCTGCACCGAGGTGTCGGGCTCGTAAGTGAGAATCTGTTTGGCACGAATCACCACATAGTGCTGGATCCAATAGCCGGCAGTGTGACCGGTTTGCTGCTGTATCACCTTGCTGAAATATTTCGGTGTTAGGTGGAAAAGACAGGCATAGAACTGCACGTCACGATGCCGCATGCAGTTCTCGATGATGGCATTGTAAAACCGGTGACTCAGACTCTTCTTGTTGTTGTCTCCTGTTGTGCCGACTGTGCAGTCGTGGTAGTAATCGATAATCTGTGAAAGAAGGTAGATGCAACTGATGACAATGTCTTCGCGGCTCCGTAAACTGAGCTGGGTGATGCGTCTGATGGTGTCAATATAGGATAAAACATCTTCGTATTGACTGTCGGTGAGCTGGAAATGAGGGAGCTGCTCGTAGATGTATCGTTTGCCACTGAAGTTGAGTCTCCCCATCTTGGAGTACAGCTCTTCTGATACGGCAATCAAAGTGGCGCGGTAGTCGGGCGATACCTTGTGGGCAATGATCGTGTGCTTGGGGTAGATGACAGCGATGTCGTGAGGATGGAATTCCACTTTGACGGCATCATACTCCGCTTCCATGCTGCCGCTGTGGCACACCGAAATGACATAGTGTGGCGAGACATAGGGAATGTGATGTACAGGGAAGTCAGCCACGTCGAACGCAGATACTCCCATTTCGACAATCAAGTTATTATTCAACGTCGACTTATTTTTTTTGTTTTTCATAGTGTTTTCAATGTTTTTTTTTGAGAATGCAAAGATACGTATTTTTTTGATATGAATAAGAATGCTACTTTTTGACAAATATTTTCTCTCAATGGTGTTATTTTAATAAAATAATTATGTGTATTTTTGCCCGCCTAAAAAATTATAGTAATAATTAAACTATCAAAATGATAAAAATGAAAGGTAAACTTCTTACAGTAGGATTAGCCTTCCTGTGCTTGTTATGGGTGGGAAAGCTGTCCGCACAATCTGTTATCCAAACCACCGATGTAACGGTTGTGTATAGCAATTCGCAATCCAATAGTACCTTCGAGAACGTGAACAAGTTCTATTTCTCCAATGGCAATCTCGTCCTTGACCAGAACGGCGTGGAGACCTCGATTCCTACCAACACAGTGCGCCGTTTGGAACTGGCCGCCATCTCCACTTTTAATGACATCAGCGAGTGGGACGAAGATGCAATTTTCGTCTATCCTAACCCCACCTCCGATAAACTTTTCTTTTCTTGTAAAGATCATCAGGAGGTGACGGTGTCTGTTTATTCGATGAACGGACAGCTGTTGCAATCGGAGCAGATGAATACTTCTGAAAGTCTGAATGTGAGTTCATTAGCAAAGGGGATGTATATCATCCGCATCAATAATCAGAATTATAAATTCTCAAAACTCTAAGCCATGAAGAAAGTCTTATCGCTCCTTTTCGTCTTGGTTTTGGCCGCCGGCACTCTTTCTGCACAAGAGCGCATCATTTTTTATAATGGAACCACTCCCGTTCATTCGCAGCTGATTCAGAATATCGACAGCGTAAGTTTTGTGAATAACATTTCCATCGTCCATAACAACATTGGAGAGACCAATTTCCAGTTCCCGGTTGTTGGTATCGACAGTATTGTCTTTTCTGATGAAGAGGTGCAGGTGGATACGGGTGATATCATTTACATCACCTACAACGGCAACAGTGCCAGCATCATCAACCCGTGGGCGAACCGTGGCGTGACGGTCACCGCCAATGGCGCCGATGTGACGGTCATGGCTGCCTCTGGCACCCCCGACATCATCTACTACCTCTCCGGCACCACCAGCGACGGCTCGCTGCTCGTGCAGTCCGACCGCCGTATCAACCTGATCATGCACGGCGTGAGCATCACCAACCCCACCGGCGCGGCCATCAAGATCATTGAAGACGTGAAGATTTCCGCCCATCTGGAAGGCACCAGCACGCTCGTGGACGGCGGCGATGCCACCACCCACAAGGCAGCTTTCGACAGCGAGGGACAAATCGAATTCTCCGGTAACGGCACCCTCAACGTCAACGGCAACGTCAAACACGGCATCTTCAGCAACGACTATATCCGCATTCTCAGCGGCAACATCAAGGTCAACAATGCGGTTACCGATGGTTTGCACGGCGACTATTTCCAGATGTACACCGGCAGCGTAGAGGTTGACAACGCCAAGACCGGCATCGACGGCGACCGCGGCTTTGTGGAGATCGGCGGCGGCACCATCACCATCAACGTGGCCCAGGCCGACGGTAAGGGCATCACCTGCGACAGCACCTTCACCATGTCGGGCGGCACCATCAACATGACGCTTTCGGGTGGGCAGAGCAAGGGCATCAAGGCCGGACAGAGCATCAGTCTCGACGGCGGTACCATCACCATCAACGGCTCCGGCGCAACAGTGGTCACCGACAACGACCCCTCGCACTGCACGGGCTTGAAGAGCGACGGCAGCGTCTTTGTCAACAGCGGCGCCAACCTGACCGTCACCATGAGCAGCGCCGCAACGGGCGGCAAGGGCATCAACGCCGACGGCCGCGTGGTCGTCAACGGCGGCAATGTCAACCTGTCGGTGGCTGGAGCTGGCGGCACCTACACCAATACCAGCAACCAAAGCGACTCCTATTCCGCCTCCTGCATCAAGAGCAATGGCGATATCGAAATCAATAGTCAGACGGGCAACACGGTCATGCAGCTCACCGCCTCCGGTACCGACAGCAAGGGCTTCTCTACCGACGGCAATGTCACCATCAATGGTGGCAACCTCACCTTCACCGCCTCCGGTGTGGACAGCAAGGGCATCTCCGCCGACAATACCATCACCGTGAACGACGGCACCGTCACCTTCACCGCTTCCGGCAATGTGAGCAAGGCCATGAAGGCCGATGTCGCTCTGCTGGTGGAGAACGGCACGGTCAACGTCACCGCCTCAGGCTCCACCGTGGTCACCAGCGGCAACCCGTCCTACTGCTCAGGCCTCAAGTCATCGGGCACGCTCACCATCAACGGCGGCGATGTCACCGTGACCTGCACCAACACCAACACCGGCGGCCGCTGTCTCTCTTCCGACGGCAACATGACCATCGGCGGCGGCACCCTCACCCTCAAGACTCAGGGTAGCGGCACCACCTACACCAACGGCAGCACCACCGACGGCTACGGCCCGGCATGTATCGCCACCGACGGCAACTTCACCGTTACGGCCGGCGTCATCGACTGCCAGAGCACCGGCACCGGCGGCCGTGGCATCAAGGTCGAAGGTATCACCACCATCGGCGTGCAGGGGGGCGACAATGAGCTGATTGACATCGACATCATGACCTCCGGCGCACCTGTGGGCGGTAGCGGCGGTGGCGGCGGATGGCCCGGCGGTGGCAGCACCACCAACTACTGCAAGCCCAAAGGCCTCAAGAGCACCGGCAATATCTATATCCACAGCGGACATATCTCCTCCTACTGCGCACAGACCTCCGGCGACCCCACTGGCGAGGCCATCGAGAGCAAGGACGGCATCTATATCAACGGCGGCTTCGTGGAGGCCAACTCCTACGATGACGCCATCAACTGCGCCAACCATATCGAGGTGAACGGCGGCTTCGTGTGGGCCTACGCACGCGGCAACGACGGTATCGACTGCAACGGCGCCTACTCGCAGTACAACGGCGGTGTCGTGGTGGTGGCTGGCACCGAAGAGGCTATCGACGCCAACTGCGACGGGATGGGCGGCACACAAGGCCACCTCCAGATCAACGGAGCCACCATTGTCGCATTCAAAGCCAGCAGCGGCGGTATGGGTGGAGGCGGCATGGCCCTGCTCGACAGCCCGACCTACATGAACGGCCAGAAGGCCCTCTCCACCAGCAGCGTCTCTACCGGCAACCGCTACTGCATCAAGAATAGCGGCGGTAACCCCGTGATGATCTTTAACCATCAGGCGGTGAGCGGCAGCGGCTTCCAGACTTCCACCACAGGGTTGAGACCTCCGGGCGGCGGTGGCAGCAGCGCATCGTTCATCTTCACCAGCCCTGAAGTCACCACCGGCACCTACACGCTCTATACCAACCCCACCATCAACGGAACCATCCACTGGCACGGGTTGTACATCGGCGCCAGCGCCACCACCTCCGGCAGCGGCACCAGCATCACAGCACAATAATCCACCAACGGGAGACGTTCTAATATATTAGCGTCTCCCAATTTTTTTAATGATATGAAGAAGATTATCCATTTCACATTCTGTATTACGGTCCTATTGGCTCTTTTCTCCTCCTGCAACAAGGAAGGGGAGGGCGGTACCGCCACCATACAAGGCAAGATTATGACCGTGGTGCATGACAACGACAACTACAACCTCGCCACCGACACCATTGTTGGTGCCAAAACCGATGTCTTTATCGTGTATGGTGATGAGGTCTTGTATGGCGACGATATGGAGACCGGTCCCGACGGCAGCTACTGCTTCCGCTATCTGAAAAAGGGCACCTATACCATCTTTGCCTACTCCACCCTTGCCACGGGCGAGAAAATCGCGGTTTCAGAGACGGTTACCGTGAAGAATGGCGAAACCGTGACCGTGCCCACCATCTACACCCACGAGGGCAAGGCCTACGGCACCTCTATGGTGCGCGGACAGGTGTGGGCCAGCTACTACCACAACGGATCGTCGCGCGGCAGCGGTTGGGCCTACGAGCAGCGCGTGTATATACGAAGGGTAGGGGAGCCTTACCATTTCGACGATGTGCGCGTGGGTGCCGATGGCTACTACTACTTCCAGCAGCTCCTTCCCGGCACCTACGAGGTCTATACCTTCACCGAAGACCTCAACGAAGTGCCATCGCCTGTCTTCCAAACAGTTACAGTTACAGAAGCAGGACAGGTATATGATTTAGAGTTGTTTAGTGTTGTTGTTAATGTTTAAAGAAAGATGAAGAAAACCCTGATATTGATAGTCATTCTGCTGTTTTCGACCGCCACCTTCGCCCAAAGCAAAACTTCCAGCGGTAAGAGTGTTACGGTGAAAGAGTGGAAAACTTCGGCTAAAACTGGCACCCGCTATATGGACGAGATGACCAAGTATAATGCCAAAGGCCAGAAAATTGAGCAGATAGAGTATGCCAATTATGGACAGAAATCGCGCACCACATACGAGTACGATGCCAAAGGCAACTGTGTGAAACATGTGCTGTACGACAGCAAGAATAAGGTGGTGCGCATCCGTAAGTTCGAGTATTACGAAGATGGTAGTAAGAAGAAACAGTATAACTACGACCCCGACGGCAAATTGGTGAGTACAAGAGAGTTTGAGTATATTTTTGAATAATGCCGAATGGGTGAACTGGCCGACATTTTACAAAAATTTTCCCCTATCTCATTGGAGGAGATGAAGGCGGTGAAGCTGATGAATCGCATCGACACCAAATACTTGGTGGCACGCGAGCGGCTGCCCGAAATCTTGTCGCGACTCACTGGTCATTTTTACGTGCAGGAACTCGCCAGCCACCGCATCGCCCATTACCATACTTTGTATTACGACACCACCGATGTGCAGATGTACCACGTACATCACGCCGGCAAACTGAATCGTCAGAAACTTCGTGCCCGCATCTACTGCGAAACTGACACCGCTTTCTGCGAAATCAAAACCAAAAACAATAAAAAACGCACCAAGAAAAAACGCGTGGAGCTGGAACTGAACGACTTTGGGAATATGCTGCAAAATCCTGAAATCCGTGAATTTGTCTCCCAAAAGCTTTGGTATGACCCCGCTCTGTTGGTGCCGCAGGTGGAGAACGAATTTAACCGCATTACCTTGGTGAATATGGGGAAAACCGAACGACTCACCATAGACATGGACATACATTTCAGAAATCGTTACACGCAAAAAGATGCGGAAGTGCCTCATTTGGTGATCATTGAACTGAAACAGGACGGTAACATCCCCTCGTTTTTTAAAAGTGTACTACAAGAGATGCGTATCCATCCCTATCGGGTGAGCAAATATTGTCTCGGCACTATGCTTACCAATCCTTCTGTGAAGATGAACCGCTTCAAGAAAAAGCTCCGCTATATCGAAAAATTGAAATCTAATTCTTGATACTTTTAATATTTAACAATATGATTTTCAATAATTTATTATTACAGGCAGAAGGGTGGGACCCCGACCTTCCAAGAGAAATTTCCAGCGATCTTACAGAAATCGCCTCCGAGAACGACATTTTGGGCATCCCCCTCATTCAACCCAACAGCCTGCTCTCATTGGCCATCCTTTTCGCCTTCAACTTGCTGGTTTGCTGGATTATCGTCCACTTTTTCTATTATAGAAAAAGCAAACGCAAAGACTACTACTACACCTTTATGCTTTTCAGCGTGACGGTTTTCCTGCTGATGTTCCTGCTCAATAATGTGAACCTCGGCATGGGCTTCGCCCTCGGACTTTTCGCCATTTTCGGCATGATTCGTTACCGTACTGAGATGGTGCCCATCCGTGAGATGACCTACCTGTTTGTCACCATCGGTATCGCCGTCATCAACGGACTGGCCATGTCGCACGGATATATCAATTTGCTGATTATCAATGCACTTTTTATTGTTGTGATTGCAGTGGTGGATGGGTTGTTCGGTGCGAAGAGGGTGCCCGCGAAGATTGTTCTTTATGATAAAATCGAGCTGGTGAAACACGGCAGGGAAGAGGAACTCAAAGCCGACTTGGAAGAGCGTACAGGATTGAAAATCAAAAAGATGGAAGTGGGACATATCGACTTTCTGCGCGATGTGGCCTACATCAAAATCCATTACGAACCGATTTATCCCTACGAAAACACTATCGATTTGATGGTGAAACCCAAGGATTTTATCAAATAATGGTCCTTCAGGAATGAAGCCGAGAAAAGTTGCAATATTGTGGTTTCTGTTGATGGTGGCGTTGCCATGGGCTTGTCGTGCGCAGTCGCATGACTTTGGCGGCATCCTTGAGCTGGGCTTTGAACAGAAGCTGGCCAAAGGCTTGGAGCTGGGCTTGGAAGGCGAAGGCCGTTTCAATCACTGCTTAACCTCCTTCAATCGACTGAAAATTGGAGCCGATTTGGACTACTCTTTCCTCAAGAAGAAACGTTTAAAAGTCTCATTAGGAGCTGCTTATCTTCTTTATAATCGTTATGGGACAATAGAAAATAGAGGCAGAATCATCGGTTCACTTACCTATACTGAAAAATTCTCCGATTTCAAGTTGAGTTTGCGCGCACGGGTGCAATCCACCTTCTACGACATGCAGCGTGGCTACCATAAATTTAACCCTAAAACCTATCTGCGTGGAAGACTTCAATTTGACTATACTTTTTCGCAGTTGCGCATGTCAATTTTTGCTTCTACAGAGTTTTTTTTAAGTTTATACAAAAAAAACGACATTTTTATTGAAAATTTCCGTACTATTGCAGGTTGTAATTTTAAGATGGGCAATGGGCATACTTTAGGTGTGTTTGTGCGTGTTGACAATGAAATACAAGTTGCTGATCCAGAGAATGTTTATTATGTTGGTTTAAAGTATAATTTTAAGAAAAAATAATGGTTCAGAAATTATCGAAAGTACGCAGGATAATGCGTCTTGCGCATCTGGTAAATCTGTTGTTTGTGCTCTTTGTGGTTATATATTATTGTTTGGAACTCAATATTGAGACCCAGACGATTTTTTGGAATTTGCGCAATCTGTTGCTTTGTACGCCATATATTTTGTTGTATTTGTTGTTGGAGTGTTGGCTATTTCCGAATTATGTACGCAAACGACGTGTGAGGGTTTATGCTGTAGTATGTGTAATATTGGTTGTTGCGATTTCTGTGATTTGGACTTTCCTGATTCGTCCGCACATCACTGAAGAAGTGAACATTTCGTATTTCTCTTTTTTACGCTGGACAGTTTGTTTCTTGATGTGTTTGACGATATTTTTTGTCGTCACCGCCAACAACATGTTCGCGTTTTCATTCCAGATAGAACGGGAACAGGAACACATAGCGAAGACTAAATTGCAGTTGGAGTTGAACCTTCTGAAATATCAGATCAATCCTCATTTTTTGATGAATACACTCAACAATATTCACGCACTCATAGAAGAGGACAAAGAAGCCGCGCAGAATGCACTTCGGCTCCTCTCTAAAATGATGAGGTATATGTATTATGATAATTCACAGCAAAGGGTGCCCCTTGCGAAAGATATTGAGGCGTTGCACTCTTATTTTGAATTGATGCGATTGAGGTTCATCAATACGGTGGATATTCAGTTCATCGTGCCCAAAGATATCCCTAATGTGTCAATTGCACCCAACTTGTTTGTTAATCTGGCAGAGAATGCGATGAAACATGGCATTTCCACTACCGAGCCCTCTTTCGTGCATTTTTCGCTGGATGTGGATGACCATTTTGTGAACTGTAAGGTGAGTAACAGTAATTTCCCTCATACTATAGTGGCAGACTCTACTGGCTTCGGCCTCGAAAACCTAAGAAAACGATTAGACCTGCTTTATCCTAAGCAATATGAATATAATGTAGAAAGTACTGATAATGAATATTTTGTAGAACTAAAAATTCCTTTTAAATGATTACTTGTATCGCAGTTGACGATGAACCGCTTGCTCTCAAACAATTGGTTGGCTTTATCAAAAGAACGCCTTTCTTACAGCTATACGGAGAGTTTTTATCGGCCAATGGGGCCTCTGACTTTTTAGAGAATCATTCCGTGGATTTAATCATATCCGATATCAACATGCAGGATGTCAATGGAATGCAATTTGTAAAGAGTCTGGACAATCCGCCTTTGGTGATTTTCAGCACGGCTTACGAGGAGTATGCCTTGGAGGGTTTTAAAGTTGATGCCATTGATTATCTGTTGAAGCCTTACGGATATAACGATTTCCTCAAAGCTGCCACCAAAGCTCGCCAGTATATCGAATGGCGCGAAGCAGCTGTCCAAGCAGGAAACAATTCGTCTGATGATGATTTCATCTTTGTCCGTGCCGACAATCAAAGCGTTAAGGTGATGTTCGACAGCATCTTATACGTAGAAGCCATGAGCGAATATATCAAGATTCACTTCAAGGAAGGAAAACCTGTAATGACTTTCATGAGTGTGAAGCTGATGTCAGAGTCGCTGCCCGCCCAAAATTTCATGCGCATCCATCGTTCCTACATCATCGCCTTGGATTCCATCGCCATGGTGCGCAGGGGAGAGGTGGAACTCACCGATGGCACAGTACTGCCCATTAGCGCATCGTATAAAGATGATTTGCAGAAGTTTATTGACGAAAAATCGGTGTCGCGCAAGAACACTAAAGAGTAGTCTAACTGATTAATCCCCAGAATTTCTCACGTTTCATCAACTTCTGCAAGTTGATGGCTAAGGTTTGATTTTCGGGAGAAGAGAGGTTGGGGTCTTTCTCCAAAACCGCTCTCGCCAAGTCGCGGGTATAGCCTACTAATTTCTCATCTTTCACTAAATCAGCGATTTTGAAGTCGAGTACGCCGCTCTGCTGCGTGCCTTGCAGGTCGCCAGGACCGCGCAACTTGAGGTCGAAATTGGCGATCTCAAAACCGTCGGTGGTGGCCACCATCGCGTCGAGCCGCTGCTTGCCGTCGGAACTCAACTTGTGGCCCGACATCAGGATGCAATACGATTGCTCACCACCACGCCCCACGCGGCCACGCAGCTGGTGCAACTGCGACAACCCAAACCGCTCCGCATTCTCAATCACCATCACCGTCGCATTCGGGATGTCAATGCCCACCTCGATGACGGTAGTGGAAACCAAGATGCAGGTCTCGCCACGGCTAAATCGCTGCATCTCAAAGTCTTTCACTTCGTTTTTCATCTTGCCATGCACCATACCCACCGCATAACGAGGCAGCGGAAAGGCTCGCGACATGGCCTCGAAGCCGGCCTGCAAGTCCAACAAGTCCATCTTCTCCGACTCCTGAATCAGCGGATAAACCACAAACACCTGCCGGCCCGCATCCACCTGCTGACGCAAAAAGTAGAACATTTTGTTCCGGTCTTGCTCGTACAAATGCTTCGTAATGATAGGCTTACGCCCTTTAGGTAGCTCGTCAATCACCGACACGTCCAAGTCGCCATAAACCGTCATGGCCAACGTGCGCGGTATCGGCGTGGCCGTCATCACTAAAATGTGCGGCGGTGTCGTGTTCTTCTTCCACAACTTGGCGCGCTGCTCCACGCCGAACCGGTGCTGCTCGTCAATCACTGCCAAACCAAGGTTTTGGAACTGCACGTCGTTCTCAATCAACGCGTGGGTGCCGATGAGAATGCGGATGCTGCCATCCATCAGCCCCTCGTGGATGGCTTTCCGGTCGGCGGTCTTGGTCGAGCCGGTCAGCAAGGCCACCTTCACATCCATCCCCGATAACTGGCGGGCAATGTTCTCGTAATGCTGCTGCGCTAAGATTTCGGTCGGTGCCATCAGGCACGACTGGAAGCCATTGTCGTTGGCAATCAGCATCACCAGCAGGGCCGTGATGGTCTTGCCGCTCCCCACATCGCCCTGCAACAGGCGGTTCATCTGGCGGCCGCTGCCCATGTCGGCACGTATCTCTTTGATGACGCGCTTCTGCGCTCCCGTCAACTCGAATTTCAGACAGTTGTGATAAAAATAGTTGAAACTCTCACCCACACGTGCGAAGATATGGCCTCGCAACTTTCTTTCTGTCAACAATTTGAGTTTCAGTAATTTTAATTGGGTATAAAAAAGTTCCTCAAATTTGAGCCGGATGGTGGCACGGGTGAGCATATCCTGATTTTCAGGATAATGAATTTGGAACAAAGCCTCTTTCAGCGAAAGAAGATGATGATTTTCAATAATTTCCGCAGAGAGCGTTTCGGGGATTATGCGTTGGCGCAAGTCTAACAGCAATGCCGCCGTCAGCTTCGCCATACCCTTGGTGTCCAAACCTGCTTTCTTGGCTTTATCGGAAGTGTTGTAAAGGGGGAAGAAGTGTTGCGTGATGGTATTTCCCCGCTGCTCCGCATTGGGGTCGATGATTTCGGGATGCGACATGCTCCACCGATGGTTGAAGAGGGTAGGTCTGCCAAAAATTAGCACATTGTGGTGCCATTTTGCCAGCATGTCCTCTATCCACTTGCTGGTGCTAAACCACACTAACTCAATGGTTCCCGTGCCGTCAGTGAACTGCGCGGCGATTCTCTTCGAGCGACCTTCTCCCAAAATCTGATAACCGGCGATGTCGCCCCGAAACTGCATATAGTTGCCCTCGGTCTGTATGTCACTTATCTTATAAATAGTGGCCTTGTCCACATGGCGGAAAGGGAAGTAGTAAAGCAGGTCGCTGAAGGTGAAGATGTTGAACTCGCGTTGCAGCACCTTCACGCGTTGCGGTCCCACGCCTTTGAGAAATTCGATAGGAGTCTGTAAGTAGTCGTTAGCCATGATTTTGAGCGTGTTAGGGGTTATTTTGCGTCTTTGATGGATAGACTGATGCGCTTGCGGTCCACTTCCACCGACATCACTTTCACCATCACCTTCTGGTTAAGGCGCACCACATCGTTGGGGTTGCTGACATAATGGTCGGTAATCTGGCTCACATGCACGAGGCCGTCTTGGTGAACGCCGATGTCAACAAAGCAGCCGAAGTTGGTGATATTGGTGATGATACCGGGCACGACCATGCCCTCTTTCAAGTCGTTGATGGTATGAATGGAAGAGTCGAAAGAGAAAATGTCGAACTGGGTACGCGGGTCGCGGCCGGGCTTGGCCAGCTCCTGCATGATGTCGGTGAGGGTGGGCAGTCCCACACGATCGTTCACATAGTCTTGTAGGACAATGCTTTCCCGCTTTTCCTCGTCGTTCATCAGTTCGGGTACTGAACAGCCGCAGCGGCGGGCCATCTCATCCACAATGCCGTAACTTTCGGGATGTACCGCGCTGGCATCGAGTGGGTTGGCCGCCCCGTGGATGCGCAGAAAGCCTGCCGCCTGCTCGAACGATTTCTCGCCAAAGCGAGGCACCTTCTTCAACTCCGCCCTCGAAGCGAAAGGCCCATTCTCGTTGCGATATTCCACAATGTTCTTCGCTAATGCAGGGCCCACACCCGACACTCGCGACAACAGTTCCTTGCTGGCCGTGTTGACTTCCACCCCCACATAGTTGACGCAGCTCTCCACAGTCGTATCCAGACTTTCCTGCAAAAGTGTCTGATTCACATCGTGTTGGTACTGACCAACCCCGATGGATTTCGGGTCGATTTTCACCAATTCGGCAAGCGGGTCCATAAGGCGACGACCGATGCTCACCGCCCCACGCACCGTCACGTCGTAGTCGGGGAACTCATCGCGGGCGATCTGCGAGGCCGAATAGATGGAGGCGCCACTCTCGTTCACCACCACCGCCTGCACCTTGTGGTCGAAAGGAATCTTGCTGATGAAAAACTCGGTTTCGCGGCCGGCGGTGCCGTTGCCGATGGCAATAGCCTCCACCTTGTACTGCTCCACCATCCGTTTCAGCTTGTCGCTGGCCAACCGGTACTGCGGCTTCGGCGGGTGAGGATAGATGGTCTCGTTGTGAAGAAGCTTTCCTTGTCGATTGAGAATCACCACCTTACATCCTGTACGGAAGCCCGGGTCGATGGCCATCACAATCTTCTGTCCAAGCGGCGGGGCGAGCAGCAGCTGCCGCAGGTTCTCCACGAACACGCCGATGGCCTCGCGGTCGGCCTTCTCCTTGTATAGCTTCCGCATCTCGGTCTCCATCTGCGGCTGCAGCAGCCGTTTGTATGCATCGTTGATGGCGAGCACGACCTGCTCGCTGCACAGATTGTCGGCTTTGACAAAGTATTTCCGTATGCCTGGCAACACTCGGTTTTCATCGGGCGCGATGGTGAGGTGCAAAAAGCCTTCCTCCTCGCCACGGAACATCGCCAAGATGCGATGTGACGGAGACTTCGCCAACCTTTCTGAAAAGTTGAAATAGACGCTAAACTTCTCACCCTCTTTATCTTTTCCCTTCACCACTTTGGAGGAGATGACCGACTCCTTTGCAAAAAACTGGCGCAGTCTCTCCCTAATTTTGGGATTTTCCGACACCCATTCGGCGATGATGTCGCGGGCTCCAGCAAGGGCATCTTCGGGTGACACTATGCCATTTTTTGGGTTAATGTGCCGGCGGGCGATGCCCAACAGGTTGTTTTCGCGCTGGCTCATGATGATGGCAGCAAGAGGCTCCAAACCCTTCTCCTTGGCCACCGAAGCACGGGTTTTGCGTTTGGGACGGTAGGGGAGATAGAGGTCCTCCAGCTCGGTCATGCTGGTGGCTGCTTCCAACTGGCTTTCCAGATCGGGAGTGAGTTTGCCCTGTTCGCACACGGAGTCGAGGATGGCGGCCCGCCGTTTGTCCAACTCCACCAGGCGGATGTGCCGCTCTTTGATGTTGCCAATCTGCACTTCATCCAGCGAGTCGGTGGCCTCCTTGCGGTAGCGGGCTATGAAGGGAATCGTAGCGCCCGATTCGAGCAGTTCCAACACATTCTCCACCTGCTTTACCTGCAAACCTAACTCTCGGGCTATGATTTCGGGATAATTTTTCAAATTCATCGCAATCAGATTTTCAAGGTGCAAATTTCGTATTTTTTTTTTAATTTTGCAGCATCTATTAAAAAATAGGAAATAATATTAAATGGCTAATAATCAAACAGGTGCACCAACCAATACATTTGTAACTCCTGGCGTTACGTTCGGAACATCGCTGGAATATCAGCTGTTGGGCACCTACTCTACAACGCCATTTATGCAAATTTGCAATGATGTGGCCGCCCGCTGCCACTGCAATCTGACCTTCCTGCCCGACCTCTGCAAGCCTACCGACCCGATGCAGGCCCACTTCCATATCGCCTATGCACAGTTCGACATGGTGGGTCCGAGCGACATCGACCGCACCAGTCTCGCCCACCAGTTGAATATCCTTATCGTCCAGAACAAAACGGCCGATTTTGTCCGCTCTGCCGCCCCCTTGCGACAAATCGATCTTTTTGAAAATAGTCAAATTGAAGACGATAGCGACGAAGACGCCTGTTTCTTGCTGAATGTCTCCGGACATTTCCTCCAGCGTTGGGATCTCCAGGACATCACCTGCCTGCTCTATATTTTCACAGAAAAGGATAAAGATCTCCCGGTTTTTACCGAACACTTTCATCAAGTGATACCCTATTTTGATGTGAATCTGACCTCCCGCATCTTTAATCAAATGCCTGATAAAGAAGAAACTGCCACATCCTCCAAAAATAAAACACAGAAAACCACTCCCAAGCAGTTCCTTCATGGCATAGCCATCTCCGCACAACGCAACATCATGCTGGATCTGATGCCAAGAAGTCCTATTTTCCCGCAAAAATCATTATTATCATAAATTATTCAACAATGAAAAAAACAATCTCTTTTTTCCTGTTATTCTCCTGTGGAGCCGTCATGTTCGGACAAAACAATGGCGTTGACGTAAAAGCCCGCGTGGCCGAATATGCCTATTATGATCTGAAAACCGACATCTCCAAATTATCGGACAACGACAAAAAACTCATCCCTATTTTTATTCAGATTGCCGATATTATGGATCAGCTTTTCTGGAAACAAACGTATGGTGATGTGTCTGATTTCAAGAAAATTAAAGACCCTTATGTAAAGGATTACATTAAGATCAATTATGGTCCTTGGGATCGCTTGGACGACAACAAATCGTTTGTGGATGGAGTAGGGGAGAAACCCGATGCATGCCAATACTACCCACAGGACATTACCCCAGAAGAATACTCATCTTATAATGATCCCAATAAGGGAAGCCTCTACACCGTGCTGCGCCGCGACGGACAGGGCAACCTGAAGACCGTTTGGTATCATGATGAGTATAAGGAGGAAATTACGAAGGTTTGCGCCCTGCTCGACCAGGCCATCGCCATTGCCGAAGATCCCGGCATGAAGAATTATCTCACCGAGCGCAAGAAAGCCTTCCTTACCGATGATTACTATGCCAGCGATTTGGCTTGGATGGATATGAAAGACAGCCACTTGGACTTTGTGGTGGGTCCCATTGAGAATTACGATGACAAACTCAACGAGGCCAAGGCTTCCTATGAGTCTTTTGTTTTGGTAAAAGATGAGGAACGCAGCGCACAGCTCACCAAATTCATCGCCATGCTCCCTGAGATTCAGAAGATTCTCCCGTGCGATCCTATCTACAAGACCTTCGTCCCCGGCACCTCTTCCGACCTCAATGTCTATGACGCCATCTATTATGCCGGCGACTGTAATTCGGGCAGCAAGACCATCGCCATCAACCTCCCCAACGACGACCGCGTTCAGGCCGTGAAAGGTGCCCGCCGCCTCCAACTTCGCAACAGTATGCAGGCCAAATTCGAGAAGATTATGCTCCCCATCGGAAAAATCGTCCTCAACCCCAAACAGCAGCAACACCTGAAGTTCGACGCCTTCTTCTGGAACGTGACCTTCCACGAGGTGGCGCACGGACTGGGTGTTAAAGAAACAGTCGATGACCACCGCCCCGTTGACGATGCCCTGCAGACCGAAAAAACCTCCTGGGAAGAGGCCAAAGCCGACATCGTGGGACTTTTCATCGTGTGCCATCTGATTGAAGAGGGCGAGATCACCGACATCACCGTCGAGGATGCCATCACCACCTTCATCGCCGGCATCTTCCGCTCGGTACGCTTCGGCGCAGCCAGCTCGCACGGAAAAGCCAATATGATGTGCTTCAATTCGTTGAAGCGAATGGGAGCCTTCACCCGCGATGAAAACGGAGTATATACCATCAACTACAAACTTGCCAAGATGGCCATCGCTCAGTGGGCTGGCTACATCCTTATGGTTCAAGGCGATGGTGATTTCCAAACGGCAGTCAACTACCGTACCCAATATGGTGTCATCACCCCGGAACTCCAGCAAGACCTCGACCGCATCAACAACGCCGGCATTCCCCGCGACATCCGCTTCAACCAAGGGCTTAAAACCCTCGGACTTTAATCATTATCATTTAGAAATTCAATCCATTATCCAACTATAAACATTATGAACCTTCAATTAACCCGCCCGCTGATTTTCTTCGATTTGGAGACCACAGGCCTCAACATCGGCAAAGATAAAATTGTGGAACTCTGTCTGTTGAAAGTATTTCCCGACGGCCACGAGGACGAGCGCACCATGCGCCTCAACCCGGGCTGCCACATCCCGGAAGAGACTTCTGCCATCCACGGCATCTACGACTCTGACGTGGCCGACAAACCCACTTTCGCTCAGGTGGCTGACGAGCTGCTGGCCTTCTTCGAAAATAGCGACATCGCCGGCTTCAACTCCAACAAGTTTGATATTCCCTTGCTGGCAGAGGAGTTCCTGCGCATCGGCAAGCGTTTCGACATGCGCAACCGCGCCGTGATTGACGTGCAGCAGATTTTTCACAAGATGGAACCCCGCAATCTCATTGCGGCATACAAATTTTATTGCGGAAAAGACCTCAAAAACGCTCATTCCGCCAACGCTGACACCCGCGCCACCTACGAGGTGCTGGAAGCCCAAGTGGCCCGCTACGCCGGCGTGGAATACGAGGAACGGAACGGCAAGGTCAGCTGCCCCGTCACTCCCAACGTGAAGGATCTGGACACCTTCACCCGCGTGCATCGCAACGTCGATTTCGCCGCCCATATCGTGCTGAACGACAAGGACGAAGAGGTCTTCAACTTCGGCAAACACAAAGGCCAAAGCGTCAAGGAGGTGTTCCGCACCGAACCCGCCTTCTATGCCTGGATGATGAAAGCCGACTTCCCCCTCTATACCAAAGAGGTTATCACCCTTATTTACAATGAAGTACGTTTGGAGAAAAAGTTCAGCACACACTAATTTTCCATCATTTTTAGACTAAAAAAGATCATAATTTTATGAATAAAGTAAGAGTAAGATTTGCCCCCAGTCCGACCGGCCCGCTCCATATCGGCGGCGTGCGCACGGCTTTGTACAACTATCTTTTCGCCAAGCAGAACGGCGGTGACTTCCTCCTCCGTATCGAGGATACCGACCAGACCCGCTTTGTGCCTGGTGCTGAAGAGTATATCATCGAGGCCTTCCAGTGGCTCGGCATCCAGTTTGATGAGGGTGTCGGCATCGGCGGACCCTTCGGTCCGTACAAACAGTCGGAACGCAAACCCATGTACAAGCAATACGCTGACTATCTGATAGAAAATGGCTGGGCATATTATGCCTTCGACACACCGGAAGCGTTGGATGCCAAAAGAAAAGAGGCCGAGGCGCAGAAAAAGACCTTCCAGTACGATGCCAATACTCGTGGCTCGCTCTGTAATTCGCTGACGTTGAGCGAAGAAGAGGTGAAGCAGAGAGTCGCTTCTGGCGCGCCTTACGTGGTACGATTCAAATACCCCGCCGACCTCGACATCACCGTACACGATTTGATTCGTGGCGATGTGACCATCAACTCCAACCTGTTGGATGATAAGGTTTTATTTAAATCGGATGGAATGCCGACCTATCATTTGGCCAACATCGTGGATGACCATACGATGGAGATTTCGCACGTCATCCGTGGCGAAGAGTGGCTGCCCTCCGCACCGCTGCATGTCATGCTGTACAAGGCTTTCGGCTGGGAAGCCCCTGCCTTTGCACATCTTCCGCTCCTGCTGAAACCCGACGGCAACGGCAAACTCAGCAAGCGCGATGGCGACCGTCTCGGTTTCCCGGTCTTCCCGCTCCAGTGGACCGACCCGAAGAGCGGTGATATCTCATCTGGCTATCGCGAGAGCGGCTACCTGCCGGAGGCGGTCATCAACATGCTCGCACTGCTCGGCTGGAACCCGGGTACTGAGCAGGAAATCATGGACTTAGACACCCTCGTGAAGCTCTTTTCCATCGAAAATATCAGCAAGTCAGGCGCCAAGTTCAACTTGGAGAAAGCCAAATGGTTCAACCACCAGTACATCCAGATGGCTCCCATGGAGCGCTTGCTGCCGATGTTTGAGGCTGAACTCGCGAAACATGGCGTGAAGGCCGAGCCTGAATTTTTGTCGTATGTGGCACAGCTGATGCGCGAACGCGTGCATTTCATTCCCGAATTTTGGGAACAGACTTCCTATTTCTTTGTCGCACCCACCGAGTATGATCCGCAGGCGGTGAAGAAAAGATGGAAGCCCGGCACGGCCGCTCATCTGCGCAAAATGATGGAGATCGTGGAGTCAGTTCAGCCTTTCAACAAAGAGCAGTCTCACGACCTCGTGATGGAGTATGTGCAAGGTAATGAACTGAATATGGGCGCCATCATGAACAGCTTCCGTATCGCATTGGTCGGTGCGGCCAAAGGCCCCGACCTGTTTGAAATCATTTACGCCATCGGTGTAACCGAAACGGCACGCCGTGTGGAGCGCGCCATTCAGACGATTGAGCCTTAATTAGGTATCAATCAATATATTATACTACTCTTGAAAGCGGGTTTCTTTTCGATGTGAAGAAATATCGAAAAAAATCCGCTTTTTAGCTTGAAATCGGAATATTTTCCGTATATTTGCCGCGCTTTTTTAACCTCTAAACAAAATCACTATGGAACTGATTACTCCTTCAATTGGTTTGCTTTTCTGGATGCTCATTGGGTTCGGCATTCTCGTGCTGATTCTGCGCTTTTTCGCATGGCCCGTCATCACCAAAGCCATCTCTGAGAGAGAACAACGCATCAACGAACAGCTTCACGCCGCCGCCCAAGCCCGTGAAGAGATGAAGAATCTCAAGTCGGAACACGAGGCACTCCTCGTCAAGGCGAAAGAGGAACGCGACGCGATTCTCGCTGAGGCCCGCAAGATGAGCGAGAAAATGTACGATGACACCAAGGAGAAAGCCTCCCGCGAGGCCCAAAACCTCATCGATGAGGCCAAAAAGACCATCCATTACGAAAAGATGAAGGCCATCACCGACATCAAGAATGAGATTGGCAAAATGTCCATCGAAATCGCTGAGAAGATCCTCACGCAGGAACTTTCCCAGAAAGAGAAACAGCAGGAGCTGGTGGACAAGTGTCTGAAAGAAATCAACATCAACTAATTGGCTGAACGGATGAAAAAGACAAAATTATCGGGCCGCTACGCAGCCGCCATGTATGATTTCGCCGTCGAGCAGCATTTCGAAGAGGATGTGTTTGCCGACATGAAGCTGCTCCGCCAGGTGTTCTCCGAAAATCGCGAACTGCGCGTCATCATCGAGAGCCCCATCATGCCAGCGGAAAAGAAAGAGGCCATCTTCAAAGCCCTTTTCAACGGAAAAGTGAATGACGTCACCCTGCAATTCCTTCTCCTTATCCTGAAGAAACGGAGAGAACCCTCTTTGGGCGACATTTTCGAGAACTTCATCCAGATCTACTACCGCCGCCACAATATCAAGATTGCCACCATCACCACGGCTGTAGATATCGACGATGCCCTCATGGAGGAAATCAAACACCTGTTGGAGGAGCAGACCCACTCTACCATCCTGATCAACAAAGTGGTGAATTCCAAGATTATCGGCGGTCTGATCGTACATGTTGACGATTTCCTTTTCGACGGGAGTATCATCGGAAAAATCAATAAGTTGCGTGCAGAGTTCTCGCACAACATTTATCAAACCAGTTTTTAAGAAATAAGTTAAAAAATATAGATATGGCAGAAATTAAACCATCAGAAGTAACTGCGATTCTGCGTCAGCAGCTGCAGAATTATGATGCGAAAGCTGAACTGGCAGAGGTCGGCACCGTGCTGATCGTCGGTGACGGTATCGCACGTGTATATGGCCTTGAGAACGCCCAGTCGGGCGAGCTGGTCGTGTTCGAGAAAGAAGAAGGCAACATCATGGGCATCGTGCTCAACTTGGAAGAGGACAATGTCGGTGTGGTATTGCTTGGTGATTCTAAGTCGCTCAACGAAGGTGACCTGTGCAAGCGCACCGGACGTATCGCCTCCATCCGTGTGGGTGAAGGCCTCTGCGGACGTGTCATCAACACCCTCGGCGACCCCATCGACGGAAAGGGCAACATCGAGGGCGACCTCTATGAGATGCCCCTCGAACGCAAGGCTCCCGGTATCATCTTCCGTCAGCCGGTGAAGGAACCGCTCCAGACCGGTATCAAGGCTGTGGATGCCATGATTCCGATCGGTAGAGGCCAGCGTGAGTTGATCATTGGTGACCGCCAGACCGGTAAGACCGCCATCGCCATCGACACCATCATTAACCAGAAGAAATTCTACGATGAAGGCAATCCTGTATATTGTATCTATGTAGCTGTCGGACAGAAAGGTTCTACAGTGGCCAGCATTGTGAAGAACCTCACCGAGCATGGCGCTATGCCTTACACTATCGTGGTGGCCGCTACCGCCTCCGACACCGCTGCTATGCAGTTCTACGCCCCCTTCGCAGGTGCCGCCATCGGCGAGTACTTCCGCGACACGGGACGTCCGGCCCTCATCATCTACGACGACCTTTCCAAACAGGCCGTCGCTTACCGTGAAGTTTCTCTGCTGCTCCGTCGTCCGCCGGGACGTGAGGCATATCCTGGCGATGTGTTCTACTTGCACTCCCGTCTGCTGGAGCGTGCCGCCAAGATCATCGAGTCTGATGAGATTGCTGCCCAGATGAACGACCTTCCGCCTGTCCTCAAACCGATGGTCAAGGGTGGTGGTTCCCTTACCGCTCTCCCGATCATCGAGACGCAGGCCGGCGACGTGTCCGCATACATCCCCACCAACGTCATCTCCATCACCGACGGTCAGATCTACCTCGAGACCTCCCTGTTCAACTCAGGTATCCGTCCGGCTATCAACGTCGGTATCTCGGTGTCGCGTGTGGGTGGTAACGCACAGATCAAGTCTATGAAGAAGGTGGCCGGTACGCTGAAACTCGACCAGGCACAATACCGCGAGCTTGAATCATTCGCCAAGTTCGGCTCCGATGTGGACGCTTCCACGCAGAAGACCCTCGACAAAGGTGTGCGTAATGTGGAAATCCTGAAACAGCCCCAGTATTCGCCGCTGAAGGTGGAAGAGCAGATCGCCATCATCTACTGCGGTGTGAAGGCGCTGTTGCAGAAGGTGCCCACCAGCCGTATCTCCAGCTTCGAAGCCGAATACCTCAACACGCTGCGTGAAGGTCACCAGAACCTGTTGAACGAGCTGAAGAGCGGTAAAATCAACGACGAGCTCACCGCCGAACTCGAAGCGGTGTGCGCCGAAGTGGTCAAAAAGTACGAATTGTAACAGATTATGGCAAGTTTAAAAGAAATACGTGTCAGAATAGCCTCCGTCCAATCCACTCAGAAAATCACGAGTGCGATGAAGATGGTGTCGGCCTCCAAACTGAGGAAGGCACAGGGCGCTATTCTCAACCTGCGGCCTTACTCCAACAAGCTCAACGAGATCCTGCAGAACCTCTCCGGCTCGTCCGACAGCCTCGATGCGATGCCGCTGTTCCAGAAGAGAGGGGAAGAGCGTGTTGCTATTGTGGTCATCTCGTCCAACCGTGGTCTCTGCGGCGCCTTTAATACTAATATAGTAAAGAAGGTGGAGGCGATGCTCAAGGAAGAGTATGCACAACAAGAGGCTGCCGGCAATGTAAGTCTCTATTGCATAGGCAAAAAGGCTAAGGAGCAACTCGCAAAACACCATGAGATCGCTTGGTCGAATGAGACTTTGGTGGACAATTCCGAATTTGAGGAGATTGCCAAATTGGGCGAGCAGCTCATGGCCGATTTCATGGAGAAGAAGATTGACAGCGTGAAGATTGTCTATAACCGTTTCTTGAATCAGGCTACCCAAGAGTTGGTTCAAGAGAACTATCTGCCTATCAGCAACTTAAATACTGAAGGGGAGGGTAGGGGACTCAACCACGACTACATCTTCGAACCCGACCAGCAGAGCATCCTTACCGAGTTGATTCCCAAAATTTTGAAGTTGCAGCTTTACAAGACTTTGTTGGATTCCGTCGCATCGGAGCACGGTGCGCGTATGACCGCCATGCACAAGGCTACCGACAATGCTACTGAAATTCTTAAAGATTTGAGACTCAAGTACAACAATGCACGTCAGTCCTCCATCACCAACGAGCTGATTGAAATCGTGAGCGGTGCGGAGGCCCTTAACAACTAAACTAGTTATGGTAAAGAAAGCCCTACTTGGCATTATTTTTGGCTTGATGCTGGTGCTTCCAGCAATGGCGCAAGAGACGGGCAACCGTGTCGCCATCGGTTTTTACAATTTGGAGAATCTTTTCGACACGATTGATGACCCGCTCACCAACGATGCGGAATTTCTTCCTCAGGGCGGAAACCAGTGGACAGCAGAGCGATATGCGGAGAAACTCGCCAATATGTCGAAGGTCATTTCGCTGGTGGCCAAAGAGTATGGCAACTGTGTGGCGATGGGGGTGTCGGAGATTGAAAATGAGCGCGTGATGCTGGATTTGGTAAACCATCCTAACCTGAAGCCGCTCAACTATGGTGTGGTGCATCACGACTCACCCGACCGTCGTGGCGTGGATGTGGCACTCATCTACCAGAAGGACCGTTTCACGGTGCTGGATGTGGTGCCTTATCGTTTGTACACCGACGATACCACCTTCCGTACCCGCGACCAACTGCTGGTAAAGGGCTTGATTGATGGGTTTGATACCGTACACATCATCGTCAACCACTGGCCGTCGAAGCTGGGTGGTGAACAGCGCAGTATGCCGAAACGAATCGCCGCCGCCGAACTTTCCAAGCACATCTCCGACTCCATTATGCAGGCGAATCCTGCCGCTAAAGTTATGATTATTGGAGACTTAAACGACAATCCTAACGCTAAGAGCATCTTAGAGTATCTTGGTGCTAAGAAAAAGGCCAAAGATACTCAGGTCAATCAGCTGTTCAATCCTATGTATAAATTGTATATGGATGGCATTTGGTCGTATGTGTATCGCGATGAACCCAATGTGATTGACCAAATCATTATTTCATACGGTTTGCTCAATGCGAAGAAAGGCTATAAGTATGCAGGCGTGCAGATTTTTAGGGCTAATTTCTTGCTCACAAAAAGCGGATCCTACGAAGGCACACCGCTGCGTACCTTCGCTGCTGGCACCTATCTGGGCGGCTACAGCGACCACTTGCCTGTCTATATTATTTTGGATAAAATTCAGTAAATCAGATGGATAAAAAATTAGTCATCATTCCTACCTATAACGAAAAGGAGAATATCGAAAATATCATTCGTGTTACTTTCGATTTGGGTGATTATCACATATTGATCATTGAAGATAACTCACCCGATGGCACGGCAGAAATTGTTAAAAAACTGATAGGGGAGTACCCCGACCGTCTGTTTATTATTGAACGCAAGGGCAAACTCGGACTCGGAACTGCCTATATTACAGGCTTTAAGTGGGCTTTGGAGCACGAGTATGACTATGTGTTTGAGATGGATGCTGATTTTTCGCACGATCCGCACGACTTGGAGCGTCTTTACAAGGCTTGTGCTGAAGGCGGAGCGGATTTGGCCGTAGGATCCAGATATTGCAACGGTGTCAATGTGCTGAACTGGCCCATGTCACGACTGCTCATGTCATACTATGGTTCAGCCTACGTACGCATGATAACGCGCATTCCTGTGCACGACACTACAGCAGGTTTCAAATGTTATAAAGCAAGCACGCTGCGAGCCATCGATTTTTCAAAAATCAAACATGTAGGCTACGGATTTCAGATTGAGATGAAATTCAACGTGTGGAAGCTGAAATTCAAAATCCAGGAAGTTTCCATCATTTTCAAAGACCGTACATTAGGAACCTCCAAGATGAGCAAAGGAATTTTCTCTGAAGCGATTTTTGGTGTGATAGGATTGAAGATTCGCAGCTGGTTCCGCAAATGGGAACGCTTGCAATAATCATCACAAACAATATCGTAGGGGCGAATAACATTCGCCCTTTTCTGTGGTCTCAAATATCCTATTTAACATAATACAAATTATAGGACAAATATTGTTTCTATTCTCCAGCCGGTTTTCCGCGGCAAACTTGCTGTCCAGCACGATGTTACTGCCAGCGTGCCGCGGGTGTTGCACGCAGCGGGCTCGTGCATCCGCAATCACGAATTGGGCTGTTCCTCTGTATGATAAAAGAAATACTCGTGACCGCTTGCATCTTTTATCACGTATCCGTCACAATTTTTTGTTGGAAGAATTTTTATCGGGCATTTCAAAGAAATTTCTGGCATCATAGAAGCCATGTGGATGTGATCAGTATACAATTCCTCAAATTTAGACGATGAACTACATTGTTTTTGTTCAGTTTGTGGCGAATCAAAAAGCGGCATCCATGTCGGATCTGGAGCTTTTCGAAGTTCTCCACAACCCAATTTGTAAAGAAAATGTCCAATTATAGAAAGAAAGATAATATGACCATTTTTGGTGACAATGGCGCGTGCTCCGTCAGGCAGTTTGTAAACTCTGCCGTTCACTTTCAGTCCGTTAATGTGGTTTTTGAACCCCCCAGCGGGAACTCTGTAAACCACTGCCCCATCCTCTCCTTTTGCCCAAACATCTTCATGTGAATTGTTAATTACCTTTGTTCCAAGGTGAAACACGGTAATCCATAATATAATTGAAGCGAAAAGAATAATAAGAGATAAACAGACTTCAAATTCTTCTGTTGTCTGTGAAGTCCAAAACAGACCTCCGAAAAAGACAATATCAAGTAGTAGATAGCCATTTTCGAGTCTTTGAAAAAATTCTTTCATATTACTGTTTTTTTTGATAACGTAAGAAAACCAGAGATATTTCAAGAAAAAGTTGTATTTTTGCCGCGTTGTTTTGTCATACAATGCAGACATGTAAAATCACCAGCGACAACGATTTTGGTGATTCCAACCAAGCCATATAAATCCTCTACCCGGTTCGGCCGTACGGATATGAGTGTAATGCACATTTCAGTTTAGGTATTGGTTCTGAAATTCTAATCCCGACAGTTTTCTGTCGGGATTTTTTTATACTTGCTACCATGGCAAGTTAGCAGAATTTTCCCTATCACCCCTCCCCTTTTTCGTGAAAAACTGGCTGTATATCACAATGTTAGTGTCATCGTGCCGCGGGTGTTGCACGCAGCGACCTCCTTCAAACGATGTTGTATTTTTTTGATTTTTTATTATATCGAAAGAAAAATTCATTTCCACATACATCTGTGATTACATATCCTTCGGGTTTCTCTGTCGGACGAATTATAACTGGACATTTCAATGAAATTTCAGGCATCATGGGATCCAAATTAAAAGGATCAGGCACTAATTCCTCATAATTAAACGATTTTCTTGATTTATTTTCCATAAAAGTTTTTTTACGATGAAAATTGATTTGTAATTTCAGTTTATTTATTAATAACGAGACATAAGGTATGAGTATTTTGGAGGAATCATATTGTTATTCACAAAAAAGTTGTACTTTTGCCGCGCCTTATTTAGCGATGGACTACAGAGTAATGGAGTTGTGCCCGGCTTTGTGGTTGACTAATTGGGGCGGTCTCCATTGCCGCTGACGGTGTGCTTCGCTGCCGTCCATATTTTGGGCACCTTTTATAATTTCGGAAACGGATAAAAACAACAGGATTATTCAGACGTAAGAGGTAGGCTTTGCATACGCTCGCCGAAATTTTCGAAAAGACACGATGAATCGCGTCTCTACAATTGTATGAATCAGCACCATACGGGCTGATTTATCCTGTTTATTTTTAATTGTCAATTGTTCATTGTCCATTGTCCATTGTTCATCTTTTCCCGTAATTTCTTGCGCCGAAAATGGCGCTGCCGACACGAATCATCGTGGAGCCTTCCTCAATGGCAATCGGATAATCGTGCGACATTCCCATGGAAATCTCTTTGAAATTCTTATTCTCAGAAAAATAATTCTGCTTAAGTTCATCAAAATATTGGTGTAAAGTGCGAAATTCTTGATGAACCTGCTGAATATCGTCTGTAAGACTGGCCATGCCCATCACGCCACGGATTTCGATATTTTGGAGATTTTGAAATTCCTGGCTCTCCAGCATCTGGCGGCATTCTTCCATGGAGAAGCCGAATTTGGTCTCTTCAGTAGCGATGTGGAACTGGAGCAGACAGCCCACGGTACGCTGGTGCATGGCGGCCAGACGGTTTACTTCCTGCAAGAGCCGGAAACTGTCAATACTATGAATCAGATGCACATACGGGATGATATACTTGATTTTGTTGGTCTGCAGATGACCGATAAAATGCCAGCAGATATCCTCGGGCAGATGCTCGTGCTTGGTTTTCAGCTCTTGTGCCCAATTCTCGCCAAAATGGCGCTGTCCCAGCTGGTAAGCCTCCATCACCTCGCTTTCAGGCTTGGTTTTCGAGACGGCAATCAGCTGCACATGGCTGGGAATTTGGTTGATAATTTTCTTGTAAACTTCTTGATTCATAATAATTTATAATAAAAAGAGGACGTTTTTTAGCCCGTCCTCCCCTATTCAAATAATGTGAATTTTCAACTGTTAATCTTCGTCCTCGTCTTCATCCATGCCGAACATCTTCATCAGATCTTTCTGGGTGGTTTTCTTACCATCAGCGGGCAGGAGGAAGTTGGCAAGTTTAACTTTCTTATCGGCTTTCACCTCGTAGGCTTCAACGATAATGGTAGCGTTTTCGCCGTTAATGTCTCTGGTGACCTCGGTGCGGAGCGGATAGCCGACCAAACCGGGATGTGAGCCAAAGTTGATGTCAGCGTTGGGGTTGATATCTTTAGAAACGTAAAGGATGGTGGTAGTCTCTTCATCTGTTTCATTGTCAACGCTGGTTTCAATTACCTTTTCACAAACATAGCCAGCGATGGTTTTCTTTTCGCCAGTGTACTTGTAATCGGTCTTCATGTTGGCGAGTTGCTCTTTGATTTCGGCTTCGGTGGTCTCAATATAATATTTGCCCATACCGGTAATGTCGTAAATCAAATAAACCATCTTGGCACCGCCATTGGTGATGGTGATGACATTGATGCCGGGCATTTCCATCACACTCTTGGTGTAATTTTCATATAAATACACTACCTGCTCTTCAGGCAGACTGGCTTTAACATTGGCATCCACGTTACCTTCAACGATATATTTGCTTTTGATAACGCCTGCGAAAGGTTTCTGTGCGAAGCTGCTCATCAGTCCGAAGAACATGATGGCCATAACAATTACGAATGCTTTTTTCATTGTGATATTGGTTTTAGATGATTATTCAAATTCGGCGTGCAAAAATACACTATTATTTTTAATTAGGTAGGAGTTTTTTGATAAAAAAATCGTAATTTTGCCGAAAATTTATAGAAGCAAAAATCGCAATATAAACTCATAAAAAATCAAATAGTTTAAAAATGAAACAGACAGTTTTTAAGGAAACCCATGAGAAGCTGGGTGCCAAGATGGTAGAATTCGCAGGTTACTGCATGCCCGTACAGTATGAAGGCGTGACCGCCGAACACTTGCACGTGAGAAGCAAGGTGGGCGTTTTCGATGTTTCACACATGGGCGAATTCACCGTGAAAGGTCCCAAGGCTCTTGATTTGCTCCAGTACATCACCTCCAACGATGTGTCAGCCCTCTATCCCGGCAAGGTGCAGTATTCCTGCTTCCCGAACGGTAAAGGCGGCATCGTGGACGACCTCTTGGTCTATAACCTCGCCGAGAACGACTACCTGTTGGTGGTAAACGCTGCCAATATCGACAAGGACTGGGCATGGGTGAGCAAGCAGAACGAGAAATTCGGCGCTGAAATCGCCAACATCTCCGACTCCATCTCCCAGTTGGCCGTGCAAGGTCCTCTGGCTCTCAAAGCCATGCAGAAACTGACCGACACGCCCGTCACCGACATGGAGTATTATACCACCAAGACCCTCACCTTCGCAGGTGTTCCGAATGTTATCTTCTCCACCACCGGCTACACCGGCTCAGGCGGCTGCGAGATCTATTTCAAGAACGAAGATGCTTTCAAGATTTGGGACGCCGTGTTCGAAGCCGGTAAAGAGTTCGACATCAAGCCGATCGGTCTCGGCGCACGCGACACACTCCGTCTCGAGATGGGCTTCTGCCTCTACGGCCACGAAATTGACGACACCATCTGCCCCATCGAGGCTGGTCTGGGCTGGATTACCAAGCTGAACGCTAAAGACTGCATCGACAAAGAGTATATGCTGAAGCTGAAAGCTGACGGTTTGAAACGCAAACTCGTTGGTTTTGAGATGATTGACCGTGGTATTCCGCGTTTGGAATATGAGGTTTGCGATGCAGAAGGCAATAACATCGGTATCGTGCGTTCCGGTACCTTCGGTCCCTCCATCAACAAATCGGTAGGTACCGCATGGGTGAAGGCCGAATATGCCAAGGTGGACACCGAGATCTACATCAAGATCCGCGGCAAACTGCTGAAGGCCATTACCGTGAAAATGCCTTTCTACAAAGGAAACTAATTGATAAATATTAAATTACTATGATAAGAAGGCAGACTTCGTGTCTGCTTTCTTATTGTTATCATCACACAAAACACCACTCCATGCACATCAACATCATCACCTTGGGATGCTCGAAAAACAATGTGGATTCCGAGGTTCTGGCCGCCCAGCTCGAGCAGAGAGGCCATCAGGTTTCGCACAATTCTTCCGCCGACCGCGGCATCGACATGGTGGTCATCAACACGTGCGCTTTCATCCAGGATGCCAAGGAGCAGAGCGTGGACGAGATTCTGCTGCAGCTGGAGCGCAAAAAGCGTGGATACATCAAACGCGTGTATGTCATTGGCTGCCTGGCACAAAGGTACACGGAAGACCTTGGTGAATCGCTGCCCGAGATCGACGGAATCTTCCCGTTTGCCACGGTGGGACAGCTGTTGGGCGAAAGCAAGTTCGACCTGCTGCAACAGACCGACCGCATCTTATCCACCCCCTCGCATTATGCCTACCTGAAGGTGTCGGAGGGCTGCGACCGCCAGTGCTCGTACTGCGCCATCCCGCTGATTCGTGGCAAGCAGGTGTCGAAGCCCGTGGAGATGCTGGTGGACGAAGCCACCAAGCTGGCGGAAAGCGGGGTGAAAGAGCTGATGCTGATTGCACAAGACCTCACCTACTACGGCATGGACTTGTACCAGCGCCGCGACTTGGAGCGACTCCTCCGCAAAATTGCGCAGGTGAAGGGCATTGAGTGGATTCGGTTGCACTACGCCTACCCTATCAACTTCCCTTACGAGATTCTAGATGTGATGAACGATTACCCCAACGTCTGCCGGTATCTGGACATCCCGCTGCAGCATGTGAGCGAGGAGGTTCTGAAGAGCATGGGGCGCGGCGGCAACCGCGACCAGATGTACCGGCTGGTGGAGCGCATCCGCGACAAGGTGCCGGGCATTGCTCTGCGCACTACGCTCATCTCCGGCTATCCCACCGAAACGCGCGAACAGCACAAAGAGTTGGTACAGTT
>JAEEGJ010004831.1_pt1 | contig 44171 bp, 31 predicted proteins | sample 8958761 | NCBI WGS metagenome assembly JAEEGJ01 (sample SAMN16246546, study PRJNA631951) | gut metagenome | biome: gut microbiome; feature: rumen; material: RS-attached | host: Bos | place: Iran: Karaj | collected 2018-10
CAATTATAGCAATTTTATGATAAAGTTTTTAGAAGTTGGTCATTAGTCATTAGCTAAATAATCGCGGCTTTGCCGCCATACGTAAAACTAATGACTTGTGACTATTGACTAATGACTAAGGTATAAGTACGGGGTTGATGATGTCTACGTGGCTGCAGTTGATGCCCTCTTTTGGGAAGGTCATGATGGTGAGCTTTTGGACACCAGCGACATTCGCCTCGACTTTGTGCAATTCGCCGTTTCTAAAGAAAGGTGTTTTCGCAATCGACTTGCCGTCTCCGAAAACTTCTACAGCAGCGCCCTCGCTGCAAAGCGATTCATCATCAAGACCTGTCGCGAAGTTGAGTTTCGCGAACTTTTGTCCGATATCAAAAACGGTTGTTGAAGAGGCATGTGTGCCAAGACCATTAATAAAGCTTTGTCCATTGACGTTGAGCTTGTTTCCTTCTATGCTTTCGTTCTTATGCAATTTGCCCCATTCCTGTTTGTGGCTTTCAATGGGGTAGTTCGTGAGGGCGATTGCACCGTTAGCTTTTTCAAAGTAGAATTTGGAAACATCGGCGAGCTTGCTTTTGGTAACCAAGTCCTGCACCAAAAAACGCACCTGGTTATAGCCCGGCTGTAATTTGGCTACATCGATTTCCTTATCGTACGAACCGAATTTGTAAATGGCTTGCTCGATAATTTTGTCATTTACCAATAGCGTTATATTCCAATTCGCGGCGGCTTTACTTTGTTCTTTAAGCTCGTAATGAATTTTGAGTGATGCAGACTGTGCTGCAGCGGAATCGGCAGGAGTGACTTCCAATTCGTTCGTGGCGATAATTTTCCCTGGATTGTAGTTCTTGCGGCCATTGAACTTCGCTATTTGGACCCAGTAGTTGTTCGTAATCAAGATGTTCTTGACTCCTGTCAAATCCATCTCGCGTTCAAACACGTCGCAGGTCGTGGCGATGCGGTGTTCCACAGCTTTTTTGTGGTATGTGTGGCTATCCCAGCAGTCCAGTCCGCGGATGTAATAGACTTCGCCCTTGTACTTGTCAATCAAGTCCTTCATTTCGCTGTTCGACATTTTGCGAGCGTTGTCGTAGTGGATGGAAGACATGCCGTAACCCACAAAGTGCCAAGGACGGCCGTAAATAAAGAATCGGTCCGCTTGCGGCAGTTCCTTGAGCCATCCGAGAATTTCGTACTCTTCGATGGTCAGATGGTTACGGTTGTACATGATATTGTTTTTAAAGTCTTGCTTGTAGTGGAATGTCCAACCTGTAAAGGCGAGTGCCACAATCACCATCCCGATAATTGCATTTTTGCCGTTCCGATTTTTGCTGCCTGTCGGGGTGGTAAAATACTGAACCATGTGCGTGACTGGGAGCGCTGCGACAAATGCCATGGACGGTAACATCACGAGGCTATAGCGCTGGTTGATTTCAATGCTGAAATCGCCAGAGACGTTTTCGAGAATCACATATGTTTGCAGGTGGTAGAGGAGTAAAAAGGCGAGAATCTTGAGGTATGTGAAATTGCTCTTTCTGGCATCGTTGATGGCGCGGAAGAGGAGGTAAATGCTACCGATGGCGAACAAATAATTAAAGTAGCTGAGGAACGGATTTTCGAGTTCTCCATTGCTCTTGAGCGGTTTCGTCATGACTTCCCAGTTCTTGGCGAGGTCTTCGAAGAAGTGACCGTGGGCTTCAAATTCACCACCCTGGAAACCGAATCCCTGGAAGTAGCTAATTGTGAGGAGGGCGGGTACGGAGAAAATCGAAAGGGTCACGAAGAAGACAGGCGCTTTTTCGTCTTTCTTGTCGAGAAGCTTCGGAAGTGCAAAGAGGACGAATGCAAAGATGCAGAAGATGGTTTCTTGGCGGGTCTGGGCGAAGAAGGCTAGGATGAGGGCGAGGAGAGTCCAGTGCCAAACGGTGTTCCTGTCGTAAGCCCATTTAAAGACGAGCAATGCGAGTGCGGAGAGGAAAATATAGAGCGGTTCAACGGACATGGCGCGGAACTGGAACAGCACTGTCGGTTGGAGAGCCATGAGGAGCGAGGCGAAAAACGCAAGGAGGGGTTGCCTTGTCCAGGCGACAATCGCAAGGAACATGAGTAGGAACGAAAGCGGGAGCATCACGAATTCGGCTGTGAATATCCAGCGCAGATCGCTGCCGAACAATGGCATGCCGAGGTAATAAAGGAACGAAAGTCCTTTGGTCTTAAAGCTGTTGGACGTAGATTTGCATTTTAGTGTGCCGTTGTCGAATTCGCCCTGGTTGCAGGTGTAGGATTCGTGGTTGTAGTACATGTTCTGGGCAACGGACATGAAGACGCTTTCATCGCTTTGGACACGGTGGCGGGCTTCAATTTGGGTGCCTGCAAAAATCGAAACCGCGACGGCGAATACGAGAGTCATGATGCTCACGGACTTTGCGGGGAGGATTCCCTTGAGCCATTCTCTAAAATCTTTACTCAAAAAACAGAAAATAACGATTCCAAGAATGAACTGTACCCCAAAAAGCGGGAGGGGGAGGTTTATATCCAGTTGGCGGATGGTTTCCCTGTGCTTGATGTTGGGGGCGAGGTAAATAAGGAATGGAATGGCTATGGCAATGAGGGTGCCTAAGATGCCTGTGGGGTGAGCTAAGTTCTTGAATAATCTCAAGATAGCGTCTTTAATATTCATTGGGTTCCTTCTCGATAACACGTAAAAGCGCTCCAGGAATTGCTTCTTTTGGGGCGTTTTTGAATTTTTTTAGGTTGTTGCGAAAATATAACTTTTTATTGCTTTGGGCTTTTCATTTGACAATATACCTTGAGAGTTTCGCAAGAAAAAACTAAATTTGCCGCGTAAAAACAAAACTCTAAAGGGGTTAGACCGTGCAAGATTCATTAGTTACAAAAGCAGCTGACAACGTCCGTATCCTTTCTGCCGCAATGGTGCAGAAGGCCAAGTCCGGACATCCGGGTGGAGCCATGGGCGCCGCAGACGCCATCACGCTTTTGTTTGCTGAATTCTTGCGTTACGATCCGGACGATGCCAACTGGATGGCTCGCGACCGCTTCTTCATGGACCCGGGTCACATGAGTCCGCTCCTCTACTCCGAACTCGTCCTCACGAACCGCCTCACGCTCGAAGACGTGAAGAACTTCCGCCAGCTTGGCAGCCGCACTCCGGGCCATCCGGAAGTCGACGTTGCCCTCGGTATTGAAAACTCCTCGGGCCCGCTTGGTATCGGTCACGGCATTGCTCTCGGTGGCGCTATTGCCGAACGCTTCATGGTCGAACGCTTTGGCTCTATCCTCGAACACAAGACCGTCTGCCTCGTTTCTGACGGCGGTCTCGAAGAAGAAATCGCATACGGCGTGGGTCGCATTGCAGGTCACCTCAAGCTTTCGAACCTCATTTTCTTCTACGACGCAAACCAGGTCCAGCTTAGCTGCAAGACTGAAGACGTGATGGACCACGACTTCGTGAAGCAGTACGAATCCTGGGGCTTCCGCGTTATCGAATGCGACGGATCCAACATTGCAGAACTCCGCAAGGCATTCAAGGCCGCTTGGGCTGAAACCGAAAAGCCGGTGCTCGTCTACGGTCACACCACGATGGCTAAGGGCGCTATCGCCGAAGACGGCAAGAGCTACGAAGGCGCAGTTTCTACGCACGGTCAGCCGCTCAATGCCGCAGGTGCTTCGACCTCTGCTACGGTCAAGAATCTCGGTGGCAATCCGGACGATCCGTTCCAGGTCTTTGACGATGTGAAGGCAGGCTTCGAAGCACGCGCAAACGAACTCCGCAAGCAGGTCGCCGAATGGAAGAAGGCTAAGGCTGCTTGGGACAAGGCTAACGCCGAAAAGTCCGCTACCCTCAACGAATGGCTCTCGGGCAAGGGTCTCAAGATCGACCTCTCCAAGCTCAACATCAAGGAAGGTGTTGCAACTCGCGTCACGAGCGGTACGGTTCTTGGCTACCTCGCCGAAAATTATCACAACATCATCTGCAGCTCTGCAGACCTTTCGAACTCCGACAACACACAGGCATTCCTCGACAAGACCGGCATCTTCCGCGCTAACGACTTCAAGGGTGCTTTTGTCCAGGTTGGCGTTGCAGAACTCACGATGGGTGCTATTGCAAATGGTATCGCTCTCCACGGCGGTCTCTATCCGATTTGCGCAACGTTCTTCGTGTTCAGTGACTTCATGAAGCCGGCAATCCGTATGGCCGCACTCATGGGCCTCCCGGTCAAGTACGTGTTTACGCACGACAGCTTCCGCGTGGGTGAAGACGGCCCGACGCACCAGCCGATTGAACACGAAACGCAGATTCGTTTGCTTGAAAGCCTCACGAAGGCTAGCGGCAAGGCCGAAATGCTCGTGCTCCGCCCGGCAGACGCTTACGAAACTCTCGCCGCATGGGAAATGGCTTTCGAAAACAACGACAGCCCGACGGCTCTCATCCTCACTCGCCAGGTCGTGAACACGCTTCCGGGTGAAAACCGCTACGAAGCAGCCAAGGCTTGCCGAAAGGGCGCTTACATTGTCAGCGACAATACTGCCGCAGGAAAGAAGCCGGATCTTACTTTGGTTGCAAACGGCAGTGACGTTCTCCTCGAACACCAGGCTGCTGAACTCCTCCGCGACGAAGGCAAGTCCGTGCGCGTAGTTTCCATGATTAGCCCGGCTCTCTTCCTCAAGCAGCCGAAATCCTACCGCGACAGTATCATCACTCCGTGGACTCCGGTGTTTGCAAAGTCCAGCGGTCTTCCGCTCTTGTTCGCCCAGGTCGTGGGTGGCTTCGGTAAGGTCTCCGGCCTCGAACGCTTCGGTGCTTCTGCTCCGGCAGGCGTCCTCGAAAAGGAATTCGGTTACGTTCCGGAAGCTGTTGCCGCAGCTGCTAAGGAATACCTCGCTGAATACGCCAAGAACGTCGAAGACTTCAAGAAGGCAAACGCTTAATTAGCGAGTACAAACGAAAATTTGAAAATGGTACCTGACGGTGCCGTTTTTTTTTGTTTGTAACGTTTCAAAGTCTAATGGTCTGTTTTTGTATAAAAAGAAAACACCGGCTAGTGAGCCGGTGTTCGTTTTAGAATAATTCTGTGGACTAGACCAAACCGATCGTTTCGTCTAGACCGAGCGCGATATTCATGTTTTGAATAGCTGCGCCGCTAGCACCCTTGCCGAGGTTGTCGATGATCGTCGTGACCTGCATGATGTTTTCGTTGCCGAAAACTTGGATGCGAGCGTTGTTCGTGTCGTTACAGACCGTGGGGTCCAAGCGACCGTTGAAGAGCACCGGAGCGGCTTCGTACGGCAAAACCTTCACGAACTTCGAACCTTCGTAATGCTTGGCGAGGATTTCGGTCAAGTCCTGCGGACCGACCTTCTTCGTGAGCATGTTCGGGAAGATGGCGACCGTCACGGCCATTCCCTTATAGTAGGGGCCAAGCACCGGATTGAAGAACGGGACGTTTTCGAGTCCGCAGTACTTCTTCATTTCGGGGAGGTGCTTGTGGGCGAGCGCAAGCGCGTACGGGGCGGGAGCCATGATAGCCTTCGATTCGCCAGCTTTGTGGCTGAGGGCTTCTTCGGCTTCATATTCGGCGATGAGCTTCTTGCCGCCGCCGGAGTAACCGGTGATGCTGTAAGCGGCGAGGTTAGCACTCTTCGGGAGGATTCCCGAGGCAACGAGCGGATGGACGCCGAGGATAAATCCCGAGGCGTGGCAACCGGGGTTTGCAATGCGCTTGCTCTTGGAAATCGCTTCGCACTGTTCGGCCGAAAGTTCCGGCATACCGTATGTCCAAGCCGGGTTCACGCGATGAGCCGTGGAGGCGTCGATGATGCGCGTGTTCGGATTCGTGCAGAGGGCGGCGCTTTCCATGGACGCTGCGTCCGGGAGGCAAAGGAACGTCACGTCAGATTCATTGATCATCTTCTGGCGTTCGTTCACGTCCTTGCGGAGTTCTGGATTGATCTTGAGAATTTCCAGGTCGTTGCGCTTGGCAAGTCTCTCGAAAATTTGCAGGCCAGTGGTCCCTGCTTCGCCATCTACGAATATCTTGAACATTTTTAGGTATCGGGGTTAGAGTTTAATTACTTGTTAGCGCCGCAGCACTTCTTGTATTTCTTGCCAGAACCGCACGGGCACGGGTCGTTACGGCCGACAACCGGACCTTCGTGGCGGACAGTTTCCTGCTTCACGGCACGACCGTCATAGAAGTACCAAGCACCGCCCACCTTGTGGAATTCACCAAGTTCGTGGTGGTTGCGGGTGATGTTACCCTGCTTGAAACGGGCGACAAATTCGACCCAGCCGATGTTCTTTTCTTCTTCGGTCTTGGTCTGCTTGATTTCGATGCCGAGCCATTCGGACTGACGGCTCCAGGCTTCTACGCTCGGTTCGTCAAAGTCGTCACGCTGAGTGGCTTCGAGGGAGTCCTTGAGCCATGCAATTTCGTGCTTGGCATAAGCGGTGTAGCGGGAGCGCATAAGGGCTTCCGGGGACGGGGCGAGAGTGGTCTTCTTAATAATCGGTTCGCAGCAGTCGCAGTAGGCCTTGCCAGAACCGCACGGGCATAAATCGTTAGCCATAGTAAAATCCTTATAAAAAACTGGGCTAAAAATACAAAAAAATGGTGCGCCTGTGGAGTCTATCGCGCTTTTTTTACAAGTGCAAAGTCTAGAAAAAAGAGATGCCCGCTCGGAGGCGGGCATGACAGCTAAAGTCGCAATGAACTCAAATTCTAATAACTAAAGACCATTGACTAATGACCAAAGGCTTTACAGGCACTTCTTCATGAGCCAGAACTCTTCCTTGCCTTCGCGGCCCGGAATGCTGTTCGTGGGCTTGATGCGTTCAACAATGTCGAACACACCGTCCAGACGAGCCATGAGTTCGCCTTCACTCATGCAGTGCGGAGGGCCCTGCATGGTCTTGCCGTTCATGAGCGGGTACATGAGGCAGATGAACACGCCATCGTCCTTCATCATCTTGTAGCAGACTTCGAAGAATTCGTCGCGGCGACCCGGATGGATAGCCGAGAACGTGCCGTAGTCATAAATGATGTCGAACTGCTGACCGCCGCGCTTGGCATCCTTCGGAGAAAGGGTGAACAAGTCGAGGTCGAGGGAGCGCAAGTTCTTGTGCTTGCGGCTCAAGTGGTCCAGTTCATCAACAGCGGTCGGCGCAAAGTCGACTGCCAAAACTTCGTGTCCACGCAAAGCCCATGCTTCGGCATCGTAGCCGAACCCGGCACCTGGAATCAGCACGGAGCCCTCAGCAGGGCAGGATGGGTGCTTAAAAAATTCAATCAGGGCTGGAGTAGCCTTCTTGAAATTCCAGTAGTCCTTGCCTTCGGCATAAAGATTATCCCAGAATTCCGGGAGGTTTTGCGTTAACATTCTTTACCTTCCTTTTTGTACGCTAATTGTCCACACGCAGCAAGGATATCCCTACCGCGCGGATTACGGATCGTTATTTGAATTTCAGCTGCTCGCACGGCGGCGAGGAAATCTTCCACCTCTTCGGGGGTGGGGGCGTGGAGCGTCGGGTCATCGCCATCGTTTAGCACGATGGCATTTACCTTCACGCGGCGCGGGGCGCAGATGCGGATGAGCTCTTTTGCAGCCTTGGGCGTGCAGGTGATGTTCTGGATGAGCACGAACTCGAACGTCACATAATTATCGGTGCGACGGATGTATTCGTCAACCGCTTCCAAAAGTTTTTCGATAGGCCAAGTCTTGTTTACCGGCATCACGGACGAACGGTATTCGTTGTTCGTGCTGTTGAGGCTTACCGCGAGGCAGCAGGGCGTGTTCCTGTCCACGAGCTCCTTGATCTTCGGGACGACACCCGAAGTGCTCACGGTCATGCGCTTTGCGCCCATGTTGAAAAGTTTCTGGTTGTGCAGCGTGCAGCAGACGCGGTGGACGTTCTCGAGGTTGTTGAGCGGTTCGCCCATGCCCATGAAAATGATATTCGTCACCTGGGCGACTCCGCCTTCTTCGTTCATGAAGCCGTTGTCCTTCAAGTACCAGTTGACGTTGATGATTTCTTCGAGAATTTCGCCTGCTTCGAGGTTACGCGTGAATCCCATCTTGGCGGTGCGGCAGAAAGCGCAGTTCATGGCGCAGCCGACCTGGGTCGAAACGCAAACGGAATAGCGACCGTTTGCCGGGATCATCACGGTTTCGATATGGTGACCGTCTTCGGTCTCAAAAAGCCACTTGACCGTTCCATCGACAGAAACAGAACGCTGGTCTTCCTTGAGACCGCAAAGCGTGAACTGTTTTGCCATTTTTTCGCGGAGGGCAGGGGAGATGTTTACCATCTCATCGTAGCTACGCACCTGCTGGCAGAATAGCCATTTTTGAATTTGGTCGGCGCGGTAGGGCTTTTCGTCAACATCCCGAAGCCAAGCTTTGAGCTCGTCGGTTGTCAAAGTTTTTATATTGCGCTGCCATTCCATATCCTGTAAAGATAGAAAATTTTAAGCTTCTTGTTAAGGGCTAAAGCCTGTCTAACCCTCCTGTCTTGCGTATGTATTCTAGCCCAAAATTCCTGTTTTCGGCGGCATTTTCTGCTGAACAATCCATGGATGTTTCGTTTCGCTGTGCATGCCTTTGCCAAAAAAGTTGCTGGTAGATTCGGTCAAGTTCGACTGAAAGACAACTGATGCTTGTCTTCAGCGCAATTGCGAGTTGGCAGAGAGTATCTATCGATGGAATTCGCTTCCCGCATTCCAATTGCGATATGAACTGTCTAGAAATTCCTGATTCGATGGACAGCGATTGTTGCGTGTGCTGCTGTTTTTGTCGAACCGAAATTATAAGAAGCCGTATGGCTTCATGGAATAGGAGTGTCTCGTAATTCATCGGGCTATAATTTTACGAAAAAACACAAAATTTTTGTGCATGCGATAGTTTGCAAAAGACGTAAAACTTTGAAATCTTTTGATTTTCTTAAAAACATATGTCATAAAATGACGATGAGTTTTTTCCTCGGAAAACACTTGTTTTGGCTAAAAAACGGGAATTTTCGTATCGAAAAACGAGTGAAAAATTTGGGTATCTTTTACGTTTGTATACAGAAACGTTTCATTCGTTTGTTTTTATTCAAAAAGGTTTGATTATTTTTCCGTAGGGACATATTTATCGCGCGTTGCGCAAAGGGATACGGAATGATTGATGTAAAAGGAAAATGGTGCTTGGTAACAGGTGGATGCCGTGGTGTCGGTCGTCTCATCGCTATCGAAATGGCTAAACTCGGTGCAAACCTCATTTTGCAGGGTCGCGACAAGAGCCATGCCGAAAAGGTCATTGCAGAACTTGCTCCGTATGGTGTACAAGTGAAGGCTGTGGGCTGTAATCTCGAAAACGAAGCTGAAATTGATGCTGCCCTTGCCGAAATCGATTCCTTTGGCGTACAGGTGGACCTCGTATTTAATAATGCCGGTCTCATGAGCCACTATTTTTCCGATTATACGACGAACACGATGGATGACTTCCGCCAGGCGATGGCGGTGAACTTCTTTGCGCCGATGAAAATTGTGTATCACTTTTTGCCGGGCATGATCAAGCGCGGTTTTGGGCGCATGCAGCTCACGACGAGCGGTATTGCCAATGAACCGGAACTTGCCGCTTACGCCTGTGCTAAGGCTGCTCTCACGAAGTTCGTGAAGGATTTTGCTTGCAAGCTGAACGGTACCGACGTGATGATGAATGTTATGGATCCGGGTTGGCTCCGTACGGATCTCGGTGGTCCGAATGCCCCGAACGCTCCGGAAACTGTTGTTCCTGGGGCTCTCGTGAGCGTGCTCCTCGATGACAAGAAGAGCGGTCGCTGGTTTAGCGCTCAGGATTACGTGGGCAAGAGCGTAGCTGATGCTGTAGACGCTGGTCGCAACGTCTTCGCTTAATCGTTATTAGTTTTTTTGCCTGAATGGCGAATGTTTGATCCCGCATGGAATGCGGGATTTTTCTAATGCTAGATTTTCTTGATTTACAACATGTGCTGCCGGTCACAATAATGCTTTAATTTTGATATAAAAATATTTCGTAAAACTTGCGAATTTTAAAAATTTATGCTATTTTAATAAATAAAGGTTATTTTTAGCTTTTAGGGGGGATTTTGGGAGGGGAGTGGTTTTGGACCGTTATGGGATGTAAAATCCTTCGTTGCGGAGGCGTGTGGTTATGTCTGATGCTGGTGAAAAAAAGATTCCTGAGGGGATACGGAATGAATTGGAGCATTCCGAAGTTCCGCTTGCTGTCTACCGATTTGTAGATGGTCATATTCAGACTATTCTTGTTTCTGATGGGCTTATCCGTTGGCAGGCTCCTGGTTGTACACGTGAAGATTTGCTGAAATTCCTTAATACGGACATGTACAGGGATGTCCATCGTGAAGACATTGTTTTTGTAGCGACTAAGGCTAAAGAATTTGCAAAATCCAAGGATGGGCGCTACGAGGTTGTTTACCGTCAAAAATTGTATGGCAAGGACGAATACCGTACATTGCACGCCCAAGGTTACCATCGTATTTTGGATGATGGTTCGCGATGTGCAATCGTTATTTATGACGATGTGACTTCCGCTTGTGAAACATGTAGAGATCTTCGCAATGAATTCGATAATGGCTTGATGGAGTTCTTGAACAATGACAGCGTAGAGCCTTTTGTCATTGTCGATGCCAAAACTCATGAAATCTATATGCTCAGTGCGTCTGTTGATAAAGTTTGGACGCCTGTAAAAGCTTTTGATTCCGGCATTACGTTTGAAGAGTATTTCTTTGACCCCAATGAAGTCCAGCTTATCACACTTGACGAGGTTCTTGAAAAAGGAGAAGTCCTTGTTCCGAATTCTCGTACGGGCGGGGACCTGATTTTGAAAGCTTCCTTAATCAAGTGGCATGGCAAGGATGCAATTTTCCATAGGATAAGTGAAAGGACGGACCGTTATTTTGATACATTGACGGGACTTCCGAATATGGAATATTGCCGCATGCGTGGCGAGAGCTATGTTACCGATATCCGGATTGCCGGAGGAACTCCTTCTGTCGTATTCTTTGACATTGTCGGGATGAAACTCTACAATAACGCCAATGGCTACGGCAAGGGCGATGAATTTTTGCTCAATTTTGCAGCAACGCTAAAAAAAGTATTCCCGAATAACTTGATTTGTCGCATGGCGAATGACCATTTTACGGTCGTTGCTGACATGAAAAACATCGAGAAAAAACTTTGTGAAATCCGCAAATATGTCAAGAGTGTCGTTTCCAAGATTTCGATGGATGTGAACATCGGGGTCTGTAAGATTGATGATTTTGAAACGATGGTCGATGCCTGCGAAAAGGCTAAGATTGCATGCAAGGTTCAGAAACAGTCTAGTGATAACTTTTTCCGTTATTACGATGAAGATTTGCGCAAGACGCTTGTGCTGCAGAACTACGTGGTAAACCACATTGACGAGGCTATAAATAATGGTTACATCAAGGTTTACTACCAGCCGGTGGTCCGTACGATTACGGAAACTTTCTGCGGTATGGAAGCGCTGGCCCGTTGGGTGGATCCGCAATATGGTTTTTTGAATCCGGCGGTCTTTATTGGCGCTCTCGAAGAATCTCGCCAGATCCATAAGCTTGATAGCCATGTCATTAACATTGTCTGTAAGGAAATGCGAGCGGAACTGGATGCTGGCAAACCGATTGTCCCTGTGTCCTTTAACCTTTCGCGTTTGGATTTTATCGGCTGCGATATCTTTGATGTTGTAGAACGAGCTCTTGAAAAATACGGCATTGACCGAGAATACATCCGAGTCGAAATTACAGAAAGCATCATGGCTTCGGATTCCTATGTCCAAAGCGAAATCCAGAGATTCCGTTTGGTCGGTTACGAAGTCTGGATGGACGACTTTGGCAGTGGATACTCTTCGCTCAATACGCTTAAGGATTACAAGTTCGATGAGCTAAAAATCGACATGGCGTTCCTTTCGAACTTTAACGATGCCTCTCGCACGATTATCAGTTCCACGGTTCGCATGGCGAAAAATCTTGGGCTAAAGACTCTTGCCGAAGGTGTCGAAACCAAGGAACAGATGGATTTCTTGAAGGGCATCGGTTGCGAAAAGGTCCAGGGGTACTATTACGGAAAACCTCAGCCGTTAAAGGATACCATGAAACACATGGAATCCATTGGTATGGCTGTCGAAGACCATAATGCACGTGTGGTTTATTCCAAATTGGGAAGCTTAGACTACCTTGTGGATTCTCCTAAGGGAATTCTCTCTTATAATAAAGATGGTATGTTTAAGTTCCTGTTTGTGAACAAACAGCTAGAAGAGCAGATATCGAGTCTTGGTTTCGCCAAGATTGAGGATGTCGAAAAGGCGATTAATGATCCTAAGGATCCGGCGTATTACACGCTTCACGAAGCTGAAAAAGCGGCTTATACGGGACCGCGTGAAATTACGTACGCCGCTCGCGGTTCGTATGTCTTCTTGAGTGGATACCTGATTGCCGATATCGAAGGTACCCATATTTACGACTTGTCGTTGCGCAATACGCATGTGAGCGCCTTTGATATCTCTTCAACGGGTAACGGTATGACATCGTTGCCGACTGAAGCGAAGACGATTTTGCTTGCCGATACGAATCCGCAGAACCGAGCTTTCCTCGAAAGTCTTTTGAGGAATGAATACAATTTGTTGATCGCAGAAGATGGTGAGCAGGTGCTCAACTTCTTGCTAGAATATGGAAACCGTATTTCTCTCGCGTTGGTGGATGCCGCCCTTCCAAAGATTGATGGCTTCAAGATTATCCAGAAATTCCAGAGTGATAAAAGAGAGTTCCAGATTCCGTTTATCGTGATGACGGATAACATGGAACTTGCGAAGGAGAGTGTCCGCTTAGGGGCTTATCAGTTTATCCATACGCCTATTACCAATAAGGAACAGGTCAAGTCAAAAATTGATGGCGCTATCAAGAATACGGAAATGCTCCACCAGCTTGCTCTGAATTACATGGAATATGTTCCTGGTGGCGTAATCCTCTTGGATGCTGTTCATGGCGATATCCTTTACGTGAACGGTCGTGCGCTAGAAATCTTTGATTGCGACAATGTAGAAGATTTCCGCAGTTTGGCAGGCAATAAATTTGAGGGAGCTGTTCTCCCTGAAGATTATGCGGCGGTTGACGAAAAACTGGCGACACTTTTCCGTAGCAGGAGTGCGTTGTCGACCCAGATTACCTACCGCATTAGGACCAAGAAGGGACTTATCAAGCGTATTTACCATGTGGGGCGTTTCTTTAGGGATACTCCGTATGGACGCATTTTGTCGGTGTTCGTCTCCGAAGACGATATGGCTCTGAAAAACTATTTTGGCCGCAAAAATGCGTTCAAGTTGTTCATGGCGTCGGGCGAGGCTACTCATACCAAGTCGTACGAGCCTGGTTATAAGGGATTCATTTTCTGGAACCTTTCGAAGAATTCTCCAGTCATCAGGATGGGAGGCATTTCGTATATCCCGGAAGAGCTTACTGGAAAATATACGTATGACGCACATTATAGCTTTTTGAGTGGGTTAATGTCGAAAGATAGCGTGAACGTCCAGAAGGCGACTGATTATACCCGCGAAAAGTTGATTCTTGCCTATGCAAATAAGCGTGCTGTTCCATCGTTGAATTTGAACTACAATTTTAAGAATGGTTGGTTCTCTATCAAGTCTACTTTTGACATGATGGCGGACCCGGATACGGGTGACGTGATTTTGAAACTCCAGAATGAAAACGATACGGATGTCGAAGCCTATAAGGAATTGACGGATGCGGTCGTTTTGAATCTGTATGACCAGATCATCTACCTCGATGGTAATACGGATAGGCTACTGAGTCTTTCTTGCCTTGAAGGTAAGCCTATGTATGTCCAAAGGTCTATTTCTGATTCGATAGAGAATCTCTGCAAGTTGTTCCAGATGCCGCTTTGCTCTGTGGAAGCGTTTATGGAACGGGCTAATCGGAATAGTGCCTCTGGTGAAACTTATGGCAGAACTCTGACGCTTGAAGATGGACATGTGAAGTTCGTTCGCGCAAAAGCGCTGTATAATGGTTCTGACAAGTACATCATTACCGTTTCGGATATTACGCATGCCAAAAATGAATTGATATAAAGCTTTTCCTCCATGCAAAAAGTCAATTTCCCGTCCTATGGGCGGGAAATTTTCCGTATATTGTCACCTTTTGACATTCTACTTTTATTATATTAGTGCTCATGGTAGCACTAAATAAGTCGAAGAAAGAAATTGAGTATCTCTGTACAGAATGTGGCAATACGACACCGAAATGGGCTGGCAAGTGCCCGTTTTGTGGGGCGTGGAGTTCGCTTAAGGAACATGTGATTGAACGAAATTTGGAAGGGGCTGGGCGCACGGGACGTGGGCTTGGCGGGCCTGTCCATAAGGTGGTGCTGCTCAAGGATGTTGCGACAGAAGATACGCGGCGCTTGAGCACGGCGAATTCGGAATTTGACCGTGTGCTTGGTGGTGGCTTTGCGCCAGGAAGCCTGGTGCTGATTGGGGGTGACCCGGGAATCGGTAAGTCGACGCTTGTGCTCACGACACTTGCGACGATGAATGCGGCAGGCGTAAAGGCTCTGTATGTGAGCGGTGAAGAAAGTGCGTGCCAGGTAAAGCTTCGCAGTGAACGCTTGAATGTTTCGGGGAGCGACATGATGCTCCTCTGCGAAACGAATCTCGAAAAGATTTTGGAACAGGCAAAAGAGGTAAAGCCTCAGGTTCTTGTGATAGACTCCATCCAGACTGTTTACAAGAGCGACCTTGCTGGGACGCCCGGATGTGCAACGCAACTGCGTGAATGCACTTTGGACTTGATGGTTTTTGCCAAAAATTCCGGATGCATCACGATTCTCATTGGTCATGTGACGAAGGACGGTCAGATTGCTGGACCGAGAATCTTGGAGCACATGGTCGATACGGTTGTTTATTTCGAAGGCGACCGTAATCACCAGTATAGGCTTTTGCGGACTATCAAGAACCGCTTTGGCGCTACCGATGAAATTGGCGTTTTTGAAATGACGAGTCATGGATTGAATCCTGTGCTGAACCCGAGCAAGGTCTTTTTGCAGGAGGGGGTTCCGCCGACTCCGGGGAGTGCTGTCTGCTGTACAATGGAAGGCTCTCGGGCGCTCCTGTTCGAAACTCAGGCTCTTGTGAACCAGACGAATTTTGCAGTGCCGCAGCGTGTGGCGGCAGGGATAGACCCGAAACGACTTACGATTATCCTTGCGCTTTTGGAAAAGTTCGGTGGTGTGACGATTGGCGCCTCGGATGTGTTTGCGAGCATAGCTGGTGGCATGAAGGTAAATGATGCTTCGTCGGACTTGGCGCTTGCGTTAGCGGTGGCGAGCAATCATTTGGGAATCCCGCTTTCGCGGCAGACGATTGCGATTGGAGAGCTAGGACTGTCGGGCGAGGTGCGTGGCGTAAGTCTTTTAGACCAGAGGCTCAAGGAAGCGAGCCGCCTTGGGATGACGGAGGCGGTTGTGCCGGCGAGCTGCAAGCTTTCAGAGAATATGGGTTCGATGAAGGTTGTGCGGGTTCATTCTCTGTCCGAAGCGATAAGCTGGCTTATGGATAAGAAGTAAGGCGCCTTTGACGCAAAAGGGCAAAAGAAAAGGGACGCTCAAGTGAGCGTCCCTATATTCCGTTATTGAAAGGCTTTATTAGCGCTTTTCGCCTGGTCTAGAGAAACCGAATGCGCGCGGATCGAAACCGCTGGGGAACTTTGTTCTTTCGTTGTAGATCACGCGCTTGGCGGTGAACTTTTCAATCTTTGCACCGGTGAGGTCTGCACCAGAGAAGTCTACGTCTTCCATCTTGGTGTCGGCGTCAATCTTGACACCTTCCATCTTGGCGTTGGTGAAGGTAACCTTGATGAGCTTAGCACCAGAGAAGTTTGCACCAGAAAGCTGAGCGTTGTTGAATGCAGAGCGTTCGATGGTGGAGTTTGCGAAGTTTGCCTTGGTGAGGTCTGCGTTATCAAAGATGTCCTTGAATACGTAAGCACCATCGAAGACTGCCTTCATGAGTTCAGCGTAGTTGAACACGTTCTTGCTGACGCTAGCATCGAAGAAGGAAGACTTGTTGAGCTTGGTCTTGTCAAAAGAGCTCTTGGAAACTTCGCCCTTGTCGAAGATGACGCCGTTCAAGTCCTGGTTGTTGAACTTCATGTTCTTGACCTTGGACTGGGCGAACTTAGCCTTCTGGAGCTGGGTTCTGGAGAGGTCGACATCATTAAACGTGGTCAAGGAAAGGTCAGCTTCCTGGAGGTTCACGTTGTTGAACGTTGCACCGTCGAAGTCAGCCTGAGAAAGACCTGCCTTAGCAAAGTTCACGTTGTTGAGCTTCACACCGGAGAAGTTTGCAGCGATGAGGTTGCAAGCTGTGAAGTCCGTCTTTTCCATGGTGGTCTTGCGGAGGTCGCTGTTAGCCATCAAGGAACGGGAGAAGTTCGTGTTGGTGAGGTTTGCCTTGCTGAAGTCAGCACGGGTAAGGTCCATGTCCATCACAGATGCCTGAGTGAGGTCTGACTTGCTGAAATCGCATTCGTCAGAGACCTTCATAGCGTCAAGACGAGCACTCTTGAGGTTTGCCTTCGGGAATTTGCTATCGAGAAGCGTTGCACGATAGAGGTTTGCGCCTTCGAGGTTTGCGCCTTCAAAGTTTGCAGAACGGATGTCTGCACCGCTAATCGTTGCGCCCTTGAGGTTTGCCTTTTCGAAGTTGGCTCCGCTAATCACAGCATTGCGGAAAGAGACTTCGGGAAGGTTTGCTTCTTCGAAGTCCGGAGATTCACCGGCAGAGCGCTGGAAGTCCGTAACGCCCTTGATGGCCCTTGCCTTCTGGAACTGGTAGTTGTCGATACGCTTGTCACGGAAGGAGGTGTTCAGGTCCTTACCTCTGAAATCCTGTGCTGACACGTTGAGCGCGAGAGCACCAAGGAGGCAGAGACCAAATTTATAGACGTTCTTCATATTCATAGTCAAATTCCCTTTATGAAAAAGTAAATCAAATAACGGATAGCCCTAAAATAACTAAAAAATTTGCAAAACTAACAACTAAAAATAAAAAGTGACCAAATAAATACTAATTTTACGTTGAAATGACTTGTTTTCGTTCAAATTCTTACAAAGTGGTGATCTGCGGGGCAGGTCCGGCCGGTCTTATGGCTGCTTACCAGCTTGGAAAATTGACGGGCGGTGCTGGACAAATCCTGCTTTTGGACAAAAAGGAACCCTGGAAGGAACCTATTTTTTGTGCCGAAGCGGTATCGACCCATCGTTTGAACGATTTGTGGCCTATTGATGAATCTTGGGTGCGTGGAAGCCTTTCGGGCATCTATTTTACGTCGCCTAAGGGTTATAAGGCTGAATTTTACAGCAAGGACTGCGGTCGTCTGCTCGATCGTTCGAAATTCCACCATGCGATTGCCGATGCTTGCGTCGAAGCGGGCGTGGAATGCCGTTTTGATGCGCTTGTGAAAAGCATCGAAAAGGCTGAAAAAGGCTGGAATTTGAATGTCCAGGTGGGCGGAGAAAAGTTTTTGCTTTCGGCTGAGGCTTTTATTGATGCCAGTGGTCCTGGCTGTCGCCTGACGCGTGGTATTCCGTGCCTTGAAGGGATTGAATCGGGTGATACTGATTTGGAACCGGGCATTTTTGCTGTGGCTGAAGGTATTGAACACGAACGTGACCATATCGATTTGCTTTACGGAAGCGAATTTGAAGGCGGCTACGGTTGGATTTTCCCGCGTGATGGCAAGGAAGTGAATGTCGGTTTTGTGCTTTCGAAGGATGCAAAGCCGGATATGCCTTTGCGTGAAAAACTCAAGCATTTTATTGCGACGCATTACCCGAATGCCAAAATCAAGGCGATTTATGGTGGCATGATTGCCTGCGGGCAGTCTGATAAGCCGCTTGCCAAGTGTGGTCTTTTTAAGGCGGGCGATGCGGCTAGTTGCGTGAATCCGTTGAGCCGTTCGGGAATTGTTGAAGCGCTCCTTAGTGGAAAGATTACTGCAGAAGCGGTTCATGAATGGCTGAATGCTGCAGACGATGGCGCTCGTGCCCGTATTGAAGCTTCTGTCCTTGATCGTTGGATGGCTAAGCTCGGAAAGTCTCATTTGCAAATTGCGAGAGCAAAGCCCGGGCTTGCAAAAATCAAGGATGAACAGTTTGACAAGGCGGCTATGCGCCTCTCGAAGCTCCCGCGTGAAAAGCAGACTCTACTTAGAATTTTCTGGGCGGTGCTTTGGTCTTGCCCGTCTGTAATTTGGAAAATGCGTTCTTTTTTGCATTAGTATGATTATGTCAGAAAGTATTGTTGATCGTCAAGAAAAGATTAGAGCAAAATTTGCATCGTTCACAGATCCGGATGACAAGTGGAAGTTCCTCTTGGATTTGGCTCGTGAGCACAAGGGAATGGATGCCTCCCTCAAGGCGGAAAAGTTCATTATCCAGGGTTGTGCCTCGACAATGTATCTGGTTCCGAAGTTTGATGGTGCAAAAATCCATTTTGAGATGGATGTAGAAGGTGGCACGACGAACCCGCTGATTAGCCGTGGTCTCGGTGCACTTGCCTTGCAGATTTTCAACGACATGGCTCCTGCCGATATCCTTTCGGTGGATCCGACGTTTTTCCAGCAGATTGGACTCAATGTCGGGCTTTCACCGACGCGCTCGAACGGTTTTGCGAGCCTTTTGAAACAGATTTATTTATACGCACGCGTCTTTGACGCAATTTCTAAAAAATAGGACGACTCTATGTTTAGTTTCTTGAATGGAAAAAGCCCGTTTGACGAGGCTGAAGAAAAACTGGAAGCCGGTGAAACAATCAATGGTAGACCGAAGCTTCCGCAGGCGCCGATTATGGGCTGGCAGGACGGTGTGTTCTTGCTCGTGCTCATCGGTTTAATCGTAGGTGGTTATTACTACTACCAGTATGCTAAGCAAAAAAGTGCCGATACATTTGCTAAGTGCGACGCCTTGTTTGTAGCTGCAGAAACGGATGCGGCAAAGTATGTCGAAGCTGAATCTTGCTACAACGAAACCTGGGATTTGGGTTTTGTGAGCGATACTATGGAAATCCTCCGCCAGAACCGCTTGGGTGCTATCGAAGACTTGCGCAACCAGCAGAAGGACTTGTATGCTGAAGCTATGGGCGCTATGGCTGCCCGTGATACGGTTGCTGCATACAACGTTGTGAAGGATTACAAGGGCCCGATGCTCTTGAATCAGGGTGACCGCAAGGATTGGAACAACATTGCCAATAACGAAGCTGTCAAGGCTAGCGTTGCTGCTGCCGCTGCCCGTGCCGATTCGATTGCAAGGGAAAAGGCTATTGCGGATTCCTTGGCTCAGGTTGCTGCTGAACTCCGTGCAAAGGCTGTTGCCGATTCTATTGAAAAAGCGAACAAGAAACTTGCTCGCAAGGGTAAGCGCAAGAAAGTCTAAAAAAGTTGACCCCGGCACAGAGACCGGGGTGACAATGTCGCGATGTCATGCCCGCCTCCGAGCGGGCATCGCCATTTTATAGACGAGAATTACTTTGAAACTTTTGTAACAGTAATTTCGCGTTCGGTTTCGGATACGATTTGGATTTTAACGACGTGGGTGATGCCTGCGTCGTTTTCTTCTAATCGCTCGGGCCATTCGATGAGGCTGATGCCGCTTTCGAGATAGTCCGGGTCCATACCGACTTCATAAAGGTCTGCGCCGCCTTCGAGACGGTACAGGTCGAAGTGGAAAATGGGCGGGTTGTTCGGGTATTCGTGGAGAATTGTGTAGGTCGGGGAGCAGACTGTGCCTTCGAAGCCGAGCCCTTTGCAGATGCCGCGACTAATGACGGTCTTGCCTGCACCGAGGTTCCCGTAGAGGGCGACTTTGTCGCCGACCTTGAGTTCCTTCGCAAATTCAAGCGCCCAGTTATATGTGTCTTGTTCTGAAGTGAAACGCATGATAGTAACTGCCGCGAAACCGCTTACAATTTTTCTTTAAACTGCTCGTACGTGAATTTGTGCAGCAGGTGGAACTTGCCGTTTTCGTCGAACTTGCCGATGCTCGGGTGGCGCACACCGTTGAAGAACGTGGTCTTGACCATGGTGTAGTGGATCATGTCTTCGAAGATGATGCGGTCGCCGACCTTGAGCGGTTCGTCAAAAGAGAAATCACCGAGCTGGTCGCCGGCGAGGCAGGAATTGCCCGTGAGCTTGTACGTGTGTGCCTTTTCGCCCGGGAATGCGGCGCCGATGACGCTTGGACGGTAAGGCATTTCGAGGCAGTCCGGCATGTGGGCGCTGATGGAAACGTTGAGTATGGCGATGTCCATTTCGTTGTGGACGATGTCGCCAACGCTTGCGACGAGTTCGCCGGTTTGCCAGCCGATGGCTTCGCCCGGTTCCATGATGACCTGCAAGTGCGGGTAACGTGCGGAGAAATCCTTGAGGATGCGCACGAGTTCGTCGCGGTGGTAGTCCTTGCGTGTGATGTGGTGGCCACCGCCGAAGTTCACCCATTTCATTTGCGGGAGGTACTTGCCGAAGTGCTTTTCAAATGCGGCGAGAACGCCTTCTAGGGCGTCGGCATCTTGTTCGCAAAGTGCATGGAAGTGGAGGCCGTCAATACCGTCGAGGAGTTCGGGCTTGAATTCTTTTTCGGTCACGCCGAGGCGGGAGAATTTACCGCAAGGGTTGTAAATATCGGTTTCGACTGTCGAAAATTCCGGGTTCACGCGGATGCCGGCACTCACGCCGTGGGCGAGCGTCTTGTCCTTGAATCGCTGCCACTGCGAAAAGCTGTTGAACGTGATGTGGTCCGCTGCATCGAGGATGGCGTCGATTTCGTCGTCTTCGTAGACGGGTGCAAAGACGTGGACTTCCTTGTTCATCTCTTCACGCGCGAGGCGGGCTTCGTTGAGGCTAGAGGCGGTGGCGCCGGCGAGGTATTCGCCGATGAGCGGGAATGAACGCCAGAAGCTGTAACCCTTGAGGGCGCAGATGATTTTGACGCCGGTCTTTTTCTGGATATCGTCGAGGATTTCCATGTTGCGGCGGAGACGCGTTTCGTCAAGTACGAAACAGGGACTTGGAACTTGAGAATAGTCGAGCATGGCAAGAAAGATAGAACTTTTTTGATGTTATATTTTGTATGATATAACCAGATTTATTTGTTTTCTGTTTTTTGGATTCTAAAAAGTGGGCATAAAATGAATAATAAGATATTTTTCTTGTTTCTTTTGGTCGCTGGTCTGTCGTTTGCTTTGGCCAACGAACAGCCTGATTTGCACGGAATGCCCGAAACTAATGTCCCATCGAAAGGTGAATATGTTTATCTAGTTGAGCTGGATAGTATCGATATTTATAAGGAATTGATAGAACGAGAGAATAAAGATGCTTCGTATGGAGCTAATATTGAGGGTATTGTATTTGGCGGAGGACTTGTTGGTGTAGGTACATTTTTTCTTGTTACTGCAATTTATGCGGTGAATAAATCAAGTAATGATGGGTGGGATGAGGCTGGTAATCATCTTGCTGGAGGTGTAGCGTTTGGTATCGCTATCCCCCTTTACCTTTTGGGAGTACCTGTTCTTATTTATAACATTCATAAATACAATGTTCGCAAAGAACATGCCCTAAAACGAGATGAATACAAAGAGGCTTTGGATCGTTATAAAGTAAGGATGCAGGAAGAAGGATGGAAGTCTGTTCAGTTTATGGTGGTACCTACACTGAATTTGGCGAAAGCTAGCTTTGGTGCGAATGCGGTATTGCAATTTTAGTTTTATGATGCTTGATTTTTAATAAAAGTGAAAATTGCTGAAATAGAAGTCTTTTATAGCCGTTTCAGCAACTTTCGTGATGAAATATGCTGGAATTGATTTAAATAATGTTGATTTCAGCAATGTTCGTGGTGAAATGTGTTGAAATTAAAATTTTTTGTGATTAAAAAAATATACGAATGAGAAATTGTATCTTTTTTTTTATAAAATGTTGTCTTGGTTAAAATGTTTGAAGAAATTATATTAAGGCAATCTAACTTAAGGATTTGTTATGAATTTCTTGTACAAATTTTTACTTTTTTTTCTAGTCTCATATTGTGGGGCTTCCTCTTTTGCTCCTAATCCAGATGCGGGAAGAGTTTCTGTTTCTGTAGATGAAGAAAGTTTGCAGAACTTACTTTCTGTTTATGAGAATACAGGAAGCCATGACTTTGGAACAATGGAAAAACTCAATGATGTTGATGAAATAAAAAGAGTTGATAGATACTATTTGTATAATTGGAAAATTGATTTAAGTGAGGACGATTTAAAATTTAGCGTAGAAGGAACATTAGATGCTCAAGGAAGAAAAAAAGTTTGGCGTATTCCACTTCATCCATATGTCCATTTTGGTGGATTGTATGCCTCTGCTGATGTTTTTTTCCAGAATTTAGACTTATCTGATGATGGTAGAGTTAATTTGAGTTTGTGTATTGCTGACGCAAATGTAAATCTTTCTGATGCATCGTATGGGTATGGGGATATTATGGATGAATTGGTTGCTGATGGATTCTTTCATGTTGATAAATTAATCAACAAGAATGTTCAGAATGCTGTTGATAATGCTCTAATCCAAATGACTGAAACTTCAAAATGTATTAATATAACTAGAGATATTTTAGTTGGCTATCCTGAATTTTCTAAAACAATAAATATTAATCATGTTGGAACAAAGGTTGAAAATAAAAAACTTAGTGTTTATGGTTGCCCTACTGCGGGAAAAATGGTTGGAGGAACTGTCGTGATTAATAATAATCCTTGTGAAACTGTTTCTTATAGTATATCTGTATATACTTCTAATGAAGTTCCTTATGCTGGAACGGCTTCAAAGATAACTCTAGCGTTGTGCGGTGATGACATTCATGGAGTTAATAAATGTTTTAGTAAAGAGTTGAATGGAAAGACTGGTGATGGTGAAATTTCTCATTTATTTATTGAAAATTCTACAGTGTTGGTAAATAATCTTTCTTTAACTTTAGATAGTGATAATTCAGGAAAATATCCTGATTGGTATGTAGATTCCGTTATTGTGGATATGAAACTTCCTAATAATAGCACGTTTCATTATTGGTTTCCTATAAATAGGCAGATTGGGGGGCCTTTAAATTCATCATCGTACACTTTCAGAGAAAATGATAATCTTCAGGTTTATGAATTTCAAATTGAAACTGGAGATCAAACTCATTTTGATCATGCCGGCACAGATTCTTATGTTTTAGCAAAAGCATGTGATATTAAAGATAAATGCTTGTTGCTTTATTTACAAAAAGCTGGTCGTCCTGATTTTGAAGCAGGAACTATTACAAAATTTTCCTATATTACAGAGAAAAAATTAGATAATCTTAAAAGTTTAACTTTATATAATCTTTTTGAAAATGAACATCCGGGGTGGTATGTTCAAGATGTTGTATATCGTCATTATTCATTTCCTGAAAATATTGATCATTCCTTAAAGGATGGTCAGGTTTTCATGTTCCGTCAATGGCTTGCTGATGGAGAGTATGGAAATGCTTATTATAGAGGTGAAGGTCTTGGTATGTTTGAACCTGCAAATTGGGTTGGAAATCCGTTCTTTAGACATTATGTATCTGCAAAACGATATGTGTATAATAACTATGGATATGATGTTGCTATAAAAACTAGAGATGGAAAAAGTGGCGATTCTTATGGAACGGATGCGAATATAACACTAACAATTGAAGGTTGTTCTGGTGAAAAAGTGTCTTTTGACTTGAATGATGATGTGAATAATTTTGAAAAAGGATCTCTAGACTATTTTAGACTTTCTGATAATCATAATTTAAAAGGAATAAAAAAGGTAACATTGCATAATGATGGTTCTAACTCTGGTGCAGGATGGGATCCTGAATATATTATTGTTACTCCTGTTAGTTATCAGGGGGTCGATAAGATTGTTTATGATGAAAATAAAATAGGGCAGAACGGATTATATAACAAACCATATGGTCATGCTTTTTCAAATAAAGTAGATGACAAGATAATATGGGAAATAATAGGTGCGAACGTAACATGGGAATCTCCAGAAGTGTTGAGTTGTGCAGATGTTCAAACTCCGGCTATATATTCGGAAACTTATGTTGTGCATCCTGATGATTTTGTTCAAATATTGGGAATAAATTTAGATAAAGCTCAAAATATTGGAATTTCCTTGAAACAGAGAATAGGTCCTTTATTTATAACAAATGATTATGCTTTGTTTTATATACCTTCTGATACTCCGTTAGGCATTTATAATATTGGATCTGTGGTTATGGATGGAGTGACTCAACCTGTAATTCTTCATGTTGTTGGTGCAAAACCTATTTTGGATGGCCTTGCTATATCTATAGCGGAGCCTGGTGATGCTTTTGAGGCTTCAATGCGAAATATTAATTCTTCTAGCAGATTCTACTTAGGAGAATATCAATTAAAGGTCTTGGACTTGTCCTCAAAGGGGGTGTATTTACAAATTCCTAGAAATATGGAAAATGGGGTTTACAAGTTCAGAGTGGAATCTGATGATTTGGATATAACATATGATGAGACCATTAAGATAATCAAGTCTATTGTTCCTCATGTATTATCAGTTTCTGAAAATCCTGCATATACTGGACAAATTGTTGTTATAAATGGAAAAAATTTTGGTTACGATGAAAAAAAGATTTCTGTCTTTATTGGCGATAAAAAGGCTGAGATAAAATCTTTGGAAAATGAAATGATTACCATTCAAATTCCTGCGGGAGTTTCTGGTCAGAGCGTTTCTGTTAGTGTATTGCGTGAAGAAATTCCTGCACCAGAAAATTTAACGATTGATATCAAGGGATTGCCGTGGTTTATGTCTTTTGACGATTTGGAACACCCTTGGACTTGTGATAATGCTGAACTTTCAAGTGACGAATTTATAAAGTATGGTGACATTGGTTATTCGCTTAAAATTCATGGTGATGGATACAAGTCTATCGTTTCGCCTGTGTTTAACACATATGAACTAGGTGCTATTTCGGATATATTGTTGTTAGATGTTTGGATTCCTGAAGAACAAAAAAATCCTTATTGGAAAGGTGATGTTCAAATGAGTGTGGATATCCCTGCAGCTGGGCTTTATAATGTTTGGATTGGACAGGTTCTATTGACTGAACTGCAATCTGGTTGGAATACTATTAGATTTGAATTGAATGAAGTTGTTTATAAAGCTCTTGCTGGAGACTATCCTAATGCGACATTTACTATAATGTTGAATGCTAATCAAAATGCAGATGATTTCCGCATAGATAATTTACGTTTTGGCGGAAATATAAAAACACGTACAACAGAACATGTTGCAGTTGGCAGAATCTTAGATGTTTATTCTGCAGAATTTATGTCTTTTGATAATATCAACGATTGGAATGTAAGTAGTCAAGAACTTTTATTCGTTGAGAATCCTAAAATACAGGGTCTTGGTGCGACAGGAGTTAATATATCTGGTTATAATGAAATTAGGAGTCGTTCTTTTTATCCTGCAGAATTGAAGTTTGTATCTAATGTAATCTCGTTAGATGTTTTTGTGCCTAATCCACAGCCGAATGACTATTGGGTTGGTGATATTAGTATAGGTCTAAATTGTCCTGATATCGGTATAAATTCAGTGCATTTGGGCGAAGTACAAAGTTTAACGCATATGTTTAGGAATGAATATAACAATGTACAGTTTCTGATTCCTGATGAGATTGTTTCTGCTCTACGTTATGGCGTTGGCAAATGTTCATTTTCTGTATATTTGAATGTTAATAATGGGGCTGGATTGTTCTTGTTGGATAATATGGGTTTTGTAAATGTATATGAAGTCGCCAAAAGGTAATATAATGATAAAGAAACTTCTATTTTTTGTTATGTTTTTTGTTGCTATTCTTTGGGCTGAAGATGACGACAATAATAATCTTGGAATAAAATCTGCAGTTGTAAAATTACAGACTCAAGTTGGAGAAACTGCAGTAAATAATGTATTGAATGCCTATTTTGCAGGAAAACATGTGATTTCTATAAAGGATAAGGGTAATATAAATATAACACTAAATGGAGATAAGTTTGGAATAGATATACAAAAAAATGATGACGTTGTTTTTGGATATGATCTGACGATAACATCTGACTTCCAGTCTTCATTATCGCATATATCAGGAGGTCGCATAAATGGAGAATTAAATATTAATGGAGCGATTTCTGCAAAAACAGTGAAAAGAACAATAGAAAATGCTGTTGAAAAGACTAAAAATGCTGTAGTGGTTCTGTTGGATATAAATAGTATTATTGAAAAAATATTAAATAAGCATGGAATAAAAGAAGTTCCTATAATGTCTGCGATAAAGGACTTCTTCGTAAAAAAAGAATCTCAAATTGATGGTAAAATAGAGCTATGGCGACAGGATTATAGCACTTTGTTAAATACTTATGTAAATAAGATTGAGGATAACTTTGATTTAAAAATTACTGATATGAAATTGGGGTTAGCCTTGGAAAATGATAACATTGTTGTTACTTTTGAAGCTGTAGTTCAATCTGAGAAACAGCGTTTCATGCTAGATGGTGATTACAGAGATTATGCAAAGATAACATTCTCTTCGAATAAAGAATTTGAAATCATTGAAGCTTGTTTGGTTGATGATATACATAAAGTGGGGCATAATCCATGTGCATTTGCTTTAGTGAAGTGTTCTAATATACCCAAAGAAAAACATTTTTTGTATAATTTAAAAGATATATGTGGCGACGACCCTAAAGCAGCATATTTATTTGCATATTTTAGAGTGAAAACTAAATATGGCGGGATTCTTCTTTTTTGGAGACGCTTAAAATGAATAATAAGATATTTTTCTTGTTTCTTTTGGTCGCAGGTCTGTCGCTTGCTTTGGCCAACGAACAGCCTGATTTGCACGGAATGCCCGAAACTAATGTCCCATCGAAAGGTGAATATGTTTATCTAGTTGAGCTGGATAGTATCGATATTTATAAAGAGTTGATTGAGTTGGAAGATAAAGAATCTTCATGTGCCATGGATATTGTTGGAATTGTTGTGGGTGGTGGTATTACGGGTTTGGGTGCTACTTTGGTTGGATTTGGCTTGTATGCGATGTTTAGTAATTCTGATCCACAGTCTCTTGATGAAAGTTCTAAAGGTTTTGCTGGAGGTCTTATAATACTAGCTTCTGTTCCTGTGCTTTTGCTGGGAATACCGGTGTTATTAAACAATATTGGTGATTATAAGGTGCACAAAAAACATGCGCTTAAACGAGATGAATACAAAGAGGCTTTGGATCGTTATAAAGTAAGGATGCAGGAAGAAGGATGGAAGTCTGTTCAGTTAATGGTTGTACCTACGCTGAATTTGGCGAAAGCCAGCTTTGGTGCTAATGCTGTATTGCAATTTTGATTTTTATAAGAAAATACAATAAGATTTTGTTGAAAAGTAGAAAAGGCTAGACAGTTTTCTGTTTGGCTTTTTTTAAATTAAAAAAGTCTGATCGGAGGCTTGTTTTGCGGCGATTGTTGATTGGTTTTATAGCGTTGGTGATTTTGATTGTGATGCTGTGCGTGGCGACGCTTTGCTTTGGCGCGGTGAACATTCCGTTTTCGTCGGTGGTGCAGGCGCTGTTTAGCCCGGGAGTGGATGTTTCGTCGAACATCTTATGGAACTTGAGAATCCCGCGAATGATTGCTGCGATTTTGGCGGGTGCGTCGCTTGCGGTGTCGGGCTTGTCGCTACAGACGGTGTTCCGGAATCCGCTCGCGGGACCGTTTGTGCTTGGCATTAGCAGTGGCGCGAGTCTCGGCGTGGCGCTTGCGCTTTTGGCGGGGATTGGCTTTGGAAGTGTGGGCGTGCTGGGTTCGGCGGCGCTTGGGGCTCTGCTTGTGACGCTTGTCGTGATGTTTGCGGCGACGCGTTTTGCGCAGACGGGCGTGCTTTTGATTGTCGGGCTTTTGACGGGTTACTTTATCGATTCGATTGTGAGCGTATTGATTGCTGGGAACTCTTCGGAATCGTTGCGCGTCTATGTGGCTTGGGGCATGGGTAGCTTTGGCCGAGTGACGCTCGGTGATGTCTGGATTTTTGTGGCGGCAGTGCTTGTGGGTTTGGTGATGATTGGCGTTTCGCTGCGGTACTTGAATGCGGCGCTTTTGGGTGATGATTTTGCGCATGGGCTTGGACTGAACGTGAAGCGCTCCAAGATTTGTGTGTTGCTTGGGGCGAGCCTTTTGGCGGGTGCTACGACAGCGTTTTGCGGGCCTGTCGCGTTCATCGGAATTGCGGTGCCGCATTTAGCTTATCTGCTTTTCAAGACGACGAACCATCGCGTACTTTTGCCCGGGGCCGCGTTGTGCGGTGTGGCTCTTGCGCTTTTGGGCGGGCTCTTCCCGGCTTCGGTGCCGTTGAATGCTGTGCTTTCGCTGGTGGGCGTACCTGTGATTTTGTGGGTACTTGTGCGCGGTTCCGGTGCGCGTTTTTAGGGGGCTTTTATGACGAATGTTGAATCGCAGAACATTTTGCTGGAATGTAAGGATTTGCTTGTCGGCTATGGTAAAGCGCTTCCGTCCATGAAATTCCCGTTTGATATTTCGCTTGCATCGGGAAATGTTGTAGCTTTGATGGGCGAGAATGGTTGCGGCAAAAGTTCGCTTTTGAAAACTTTTGCAGGCTTACTTGCGCCGGTGGCAGGCGAGGTTTCGCTTGAAGGTAAATCTCTTACGGAATGGGCGCCTCGTGAACGCGCTCAGGAAATCTCGCTTGTTCGAATGTCGAGTGCAGTGCCCCCGCGAATGAGCGTGAGTGAATTTGTGCGCTTGGGACGTTCGCCGTATTCTGGAATTTTTGACAGCCGTACGGAAGAAGATAATCGCATTGTCGAAAATTCGATGGCGCTTTTGGATGTGACGAATTTCGCAAATCGCCCGATTGCAGAATTGAGCGATGGCGAACGCAGCCGTGTGTTCTTGGCGGAGGCTGTGGCGCAGCAGGTGAAAATCTTGTTGCTCGATGAACCGAATGCGTTTTTGGATATTCCGCGTAGCCATGCGCTTTTTCGGTTGCTCAAGAAAATTGCCGTGGAACGCCAAATGGGCATTGTTGTTTCGACGCATTCTGTGGAATATGCGGAACGCTATTGCGATAAAATTATGGTTGTGAATGGCGGAACGGTAAAGGTTGCTACGGCTGCGGATGCCCGTAAAAATGGACTTTTAGACTGGACGGAAATATGCGACGCTCTTTGATTTTATTTTACGCTATTGGGGTGTTTTGTGTTGCTCTTTGCTTGTCATCGTGTGCGGGTAACCGGAGTGCTGCTGGTGCTTCGGAACAGAAACATTTCTTTTGGAAAGTGTCCGATGAGAATTCTTCGGTGTGGGTGCTGGGGAGTATCCATTTGGCGGATTCGACTTTGTACCCGCTTGCTCCTGTGATTGATTCTGCGTTTGCACGTTCGGATGAGCTTGCCGTCGAACTCAACATGAACGATGAAGAAGTCGTGAAGGAGATTGGCAAGGAATCGGTTTCGCAGGGAATGCTTGAAGATATGTTGCTTCGAGATATTCTGCCGCCAGAAATGTGGAAGTCTTTAGATAGCCTTTGTGCGTCCTGGGATATTCCTATGGTGGTATTTGAAAAAATGCGCCCCTGGCTTGTGGCAACTACGCTTAGTGCATATGCGTTTGAACAGGCGGGATTGAATCCTGAATATGGGATTGACTATGTGCTTTTGGATAGAGCGGCGTCAGATGGCAAGGCCATTGTCGGCTTGGAAACTGCTGAAGAACAGATTGGTGCACTTGCTGATACGACAGAATCGGATTCGGCGGGTGTGTATTACTTAAAGACGACTTTACGTGAAATTGCAGATTTTGAAACGCTTGTGGGTAATTTGATTCATGCCTGGAAAACGGGTGATGACGATTTATTGCGTAGCTTGTTGAACAAAGATGATGAAGAATATGAAAGTGAAGATTCGTTGTCTAGCGATCAAAAGTTTAAGGATGGTTTTGAACAACGTGTTTACGTGAATCGCAATGCCAAAATGGCGGAATCAATTGCTACTTTCTTGCGCGAAGATAGAAACGTTTTTGTCGTGGTCGGTGTAGCGCACTTGGCGCTTGAAAAAGACAACGTGATTGATGCGCTTCGCAAGCGTGGCTTTAAGATTGAACGTTTTTAACGCTTAAGCCGAGTCGTGTGAGTCGGTTGTAAAGGGCCGTGCGGTTCATGCGGAGCCGTTCGGCGGCAAGGCTTACGGAACCATCGCAATTGCGGATGGTCGATTTCAAAAATTCTCGTTCTTCGTCGAGCTGCAATTCGCGAAATTCTTCGTAATTGCTCGCGTTGAATGCTTTTATGGCTGCGCGATCTGCACTTGTGAGACTCACTGAATTGTTGTCGGAATTTTCGTCAATTTGCAAGTCTTCGGCGCGTAAAACGCCTGGGTCGGTAAAGCAGAGCGCCCGCTGGATGACGTTTTCGAGTTCACGGATGTTGCCCGGCCAGTTGTGGTCCTGGAGCTTTTGCAAAGCTTCGGACGAGAGCGTGTAAGGCTCGCCTGCAGGTGAGTACTGACGGATAAAGTAATTCGCCAAGTCTTCGATGTCTTCTTTGCGGTCGCGGAGCGGTGAAAGCTGCATCGGAATCACGTTCAGGCGGTAATAAAGGTCTTCGCGGAAGCGCTTTTCGCGAATTTCTTCGCGGAGATCGCGGTTGGTAGCGGCGATGATGCGCACGTCGATGTGTCGCGTCTTGTTTGCACCGATGGGGCGGATTTCGTGATTCTGGATGACGCGCAAAAGCTTGACTTGAGCGTGGAGCGGCATGTCGCCGATTTCGTCCAGGAAGATGGCGCCGCCGTTTGCATCTTCGAAAAGACCGATGCGTTCGTTTTGGGCGCCTGTGAATGCTCCGCGCGTGTGGCCGAAAAGTTCACTTTCGAAAAGTGATTCCGGAATGGCGCTGCAGTTGACCGTAACGAATTTGTCGTAAACGCAGGCGATAGCTCTTGCGACCAGGTCCTTGCCAACGCCCGATTCGCCTTGGATGAGGACGGGGCCTGTGTGCAAAATGGCGCGTTCCACGTTCTTGCGGAGGCGCTGCATGGCATCGCTTTTGCCGACGAGGTGCGACATTCTTTCGCGGAAAATGCGCTTTGCGTTGTAGATTTCCTTGAGCCTCGCAATCTTGCTCATCAAGTGGAGGCGAAGTGCTTCGACGGAGAGAATCGTGTCGTAGAGTTTGCTTGAAACTTCGGTGTAGCTTTCGGGAGATTCCGCATAGGCGAGAATCATGGAGTCCGGGCTAAAGTCGCGAAGTCTCGAAAGCAGTTCTGCATTTTTTGCAGTGAAAGAATCAAGGTCCCAAATGACGATGGGCGCGAGTGGAAAACGCAAATTTTCTGCGATTTCGGGCGCCTCGTCGCTTGTGGGAGTGTGGACATCGACGGTGTTATCCACAGAAGAAAGGACGTCCAAGATGAACGAGGACGTCGAAGTTTCTTTTGTGAAAAAGTCGATGGAAGGGCGCACGCTTTACTTGCCCAGTTCCTTGCTGCGGTTCGTGCCGGCGACAACAGCCTTGATAAGCGTGCTGCGGAATGCGCCTTCTTCGAGGGCGTCGATGCCTGCGATTGTCGTGCCTGCCGGAGAGCAAACCATAGCGCAGAGGTCGCTCGGGCTCTTGCCGGACTGCTTGACGAGTTCGACGCTGCCTTCGATGGTGCCGAGGGCGAGCTTCAAAGCGACATCGCGGGTAAGACCAGCCTTTACGCCGCCGCGGGTAAGACCTTCGATGAATTCAAAGACGTAAGCAGGGGCGCTGCCGGAAAGTCCGGTCACGGCGTCGATGAGGGATTCTGCAACGCGGCAGGTCACGCCGATGTTGCCAAAGATTTCTTCGGCGAGCTTGAGCGTTTCTTCGGAGACGCCGTCGGTGGCAAGGCCAACGGAGCCCTTGCCAACAGTGAGCGGCAAGTTCGGCATCACGCGGAGCACCTGGTTCTTTTCACCGAGCACTTCGATGAGGCTCTTGCGGGCAACACCTGCCATGATGCTGATGAACGTCTTTTCGCTCTTGAGAGCGGATGCTGCAGCCTTCCATTCGGCGGCAACGAGCTTAAAAATCTGCGGCTTGACGCAGAGGAAGGTGACGTTAGCCTTTTCGATGCCTTCGGCAAAGCTCTTGACGCGGACGCAACCGAGGGCGCTCACGGCTTCGGCAGCCTTGTCGCTCGGGTCAAAGAAGAAAATGTTCTTGGCGTCTGTGCCTGCGTTCAAAAGACCGCGGAGGATGGCTCCGCCCATGTTACCAGTACCGGCAAAGAAAATCGTAGTGTTCATTTTTATTCCTTTTTAAAATTTCGTAGTAAACGTAAAAATATTTTCGATGTCCAAATGGCGATGCCGGAACAAAGTCCGGCATGACAGGGGATAAAAAGGCGATGCCCGTTCGGAGACGGGCATGACAAGCGTAAAAAAGAACAGCCCGCGCTTTTGGCGGGCTGTTTGGCTGGGTTTTAGCCGAATTTGTATTAGTCTTTGGGTTTAGAAAGAGCGCTCATAAGCTCAGCGTTTGTCTTAAACTTGTTCAAAAGCTTGAGCAGGTTCTCCATGATGCCCGTTTCCGTCTCGTTCTGGCTACCGCGTCTGAAGTTCCAGGCGGCATTCTGTTCAAGTATCGTAAGCAAACGTTCTTCCTTACGTGTGCCGGACTTAAACACGTCAATGGCGGGCCAAATGCGCTTTTCGGCGATGCGGCGGTCAAGCACGAGTTCCATGTTGCCGGTGCCCTTGAATTCTTCGAAGATCACTTCGTCCATACGGCTGCCGGTTTCAATAAGGGCTGTACCGATGATGGTAAGGGAACCGTTCTTCTGGACTTCTTCGCTAATCGAGCCGTCTTCGTTCTTGATGGTACGAATCTTGTCCTGAATCTTACGGGCGGCACCGAAGAACTTCTTCGGGAACTGCATGGCGTTAGCGTCCACACCGCCAGACAAAATCTTGCCGGAGTGCGGGATGACAACGTTGTTTGCACGGGCGAAACGCGTGATGGAGTCGAGCAAGATCACAACGTCCTTCTGGCTTTCGACGAGGCGCTTTGCCTTTTCCAAAACCATGTTGGCGACGCGGGTGTGGTGCTCAGGCGGTTCGTCGAACGTCGATGCAACAACTTCAGCCTTGATTTCGATCCCTTTTTCAGCAGCCTTTTCCTTAATGTCCGTGATGATGTCGCGCATTTCCGTGACTTCTTCCGGACGTTCGTCGATGAGGAGTGTAATCAGGATGATTTCAGGATGGTTCTTCGCAATAGCGCGGGTTATGTTCTGCAAGAGAACGGTCTTACCGGTACGCGGAGGGGCGAGGATGATACTGCGCTGCCCCTTACCGATCGGGGAGAAAACGTCCATGATGCGGGTGCTGAATTCCGTTTCGTTCCATTCGAGGTGGATCTTTTCTTCCGGGTGGATTGGCGTTAAATATTCGAATGCCACACGGCGGCGCATCTTGTCCGGTTCTTCAAAGTTCACGCGGTCGATGCGGCGCATGGAAAAGTACTTATCTTGTTCGCGAGGCGTGCGGACGAGACCTTCAATTGTATCGCCAATCTTGAGATTGAATTTACGGATAAGGTTTTGGCTCACGTAAACGTCGTCGGTGCTTGTCTGGTAGTTCTGATCCGGCATGCGGAGGAACCCGTGACCCTGTGGCGTGACTTCGAGAACGCCTTCCGTATAAATTATATTGCCTTCATTTTCGAGGCTCTGCAAAATGTAGTTGAGGGACTGCTTCCTCATTCTGCGGAAGTCCACTTCCTTCTGCACGGCGAGTTCCTGGAGTTCGCTCATGGAGAGCTTGCGGAACTTGAGCCAATTTTCCTTTGCCTTTAAAATAGCTTCGGAACCCGGTGCCGGGAGCGTTGCAGAGTCGTCGACAAATTCTTCTTGCTGCTGGAAATTGCGGTTGTTGCGGTTGTTCTTGTTGAACTTGTTGTTCTTATTGAACTTGTTGAATTTACCGTTCTGGTTGTTGAAGCGGCGGTCATCTTGACCTTCACCATTCTGAGCCTGGGCTTCACCTTGCTGCTGGGCGTTCGGATCTGCATTTTGATCGGTGGCAACTTCACCTTGGTTTTCTGCTTGTGCCTGAGCCATATCGCCATTCTGCGGGATAACGGCTTCGCTGGTGTTTTCGCTTACGAATGCGTTTTCTTCGGTAGATTCGGCTGGTTTGTAGTTCTGTTCGCCGGTGTAAATCGGTTCTGCGATGGCATCGATGTTTGCGACACCGTACTGCTCGGCGAGGCGCTTTTCAGCAGCTGCTATACCATCGACCGGCTGTTTCTTTTCTTGAAATTCTGGTTCGGTTTCGGCTTGGACGTTCTGTTCTAATGCAGGTTCTTTGCGTGCCTTCGTCTTAGGATTTGGTTTTCTGCCTCGGCGCTTAGGTTGAGGAACTTCTTCGGTGTTGTCCGGCAGTTTGTCAACCGTTCCTAAATATTCGGGAACAGGGATGCCTGTGCTTTCGGGGTAAACGAGATCTGTCAAAGACTGTGTTTGAACGTTTTGTTCTAAATTCTGATTTTTAGGTGTTCTGGGCACGATAGCGTCCTATAATTACATATTTCAAAAAATGAAATAGACGATATAATTGAAACGACAATAAGGGCTTGTTGCCCCATAAATTTTATTGATAATTAATATTATGTCCCGAAACTGCGGAACGGCTTAAAAGATACATTAAATTTTGTGAAATGTCATAAAAAAATTTTTTTTTATGAAAAATATTGTGTGTTCATAGTTTTGAGATTCTCAAATTTGACTGGATCCGTCCGCCTTCAGCGTCAGGATGACGAGGCTTAAATTTATTATATTTGGGGCGTGGATTCCTTAAATAGAGTATATATAGCACTCGGAAGTAATCTTCCTGACCGCTCGGCTCACTTGAAAGCCGGGAGAGATATGCTTCGCCGTATAAGCGCAGGTGGCTGGGTCGAAAGCCCGATTTATGAGACGCCTCCTGTTGGACCGGCGGGTCAGGGTCCTTATTTTAACCAGGTGGTGAGCTTCTGGTACGATGGCGATCCCGTAAAGTTACTCTATTATTTGAAGGGCTCCGAGCTGATTCTTGGGCGTAAGGACCGTGGACATTGGAATTCTAGGGAGGTCGACCTGGATTTGCTGTTCTTCGGTCGCGAAGTGTGTTCTGGACGCCCGAATATTCCGCATTTGCAGATTTATAACCGTCAGTTTGTGCTGGTGCCGCTGTGCGACATTGCGCCGGACTGGGTGGACCCGAAGACGAACAAGACCGTGAAGGACTTGCTAACGGAATTGCTTGAAAAAGAAGAAAAGATTCCGTTCCGCGTCATTGAAGGGGAGGAACCCTGATGCTTTTGGACAAGAAAATTCATTTTATGGCGATTGAAGGTGTAATTGGTGTCGGAAAGACTTCACTTGCCAAAGCCATTTGTGAACGTTGGAACGCCATGTTCATCGAAGAAAACTTTGCCGAAAACCCGTTCCTCCCGAAGTTTTATGAAAACCGCTCGGCATACGCTTTCCAGACACAGCTTTTCTTTTTGCTCGACCGTTTTAAGCAACTCCAGAATTCCGCTTTGCAGAGTGATTTATTCCACGATTTGCTGGTGAGCGATTACACGTTTGACAAAGACCGCATCTTTGCCTCGCAGAACCTCACCGAAAACGAACTTGCCATGTACGACCAGGTGTCGAACGCCTTGAACCACGATATCCGCAAGCCGGATTACGTTGTCTATTTACAGGCGAGCGTCTCGACGCTTTTACAACGCATCAGGGGTCGTGGTCGCGCGATGGAAAAGACCATTGACGGTAACTACCTGAGCGATTTGCAGGACCGTTATGACCATCATTTTTGGCATTACACGGATGCTCCTGTGCTGATTATTAATACGGATAATATCGATTTTGTCCATAACGAAAGCCATTTGCAGATGGTATTGAACGCGATTGCGTCCTGCCCAAGTCAAACGACTTATTTTGTTCCAGAAGGTAACTAAACATGCAGATAATTAAGTCTATCGATTCCCTACGTCAAACGCTTGCTCCTCTTGCAAAGGAAGGGAAAAGAATCGGTCTCGTTCCAACGATGGGTGCGCTCCATGAAGGTCATGGCGCTCTTATCAAGGCATCCGTGAGCGAGTGCGATGTGACTGTTGTAAGTGTATTTTTGAACCCAATCCAGTTCGGTAAAAACGAAGACTTGGACAAGTATCCGAAACGTTTAGAAGCTGATGCTAAGCTTGCCGAATCTATCGGTGCAGATTACGTTTTTGCTCCGTCTGTTGCTGAAATGTACCCCGATGGCGACCCGATGACGCTTGTTCGTGATGAACAGCTCGAAGGCATGTATTGCGGTGCTTACCGTCCGGGACATTTCCGTGGTGTCTTGACGGTTGTCTCTAAGCTTTTCCTCATTTCTGGTGCAAATGACGCTTACTTTGGCGAGAAGGATTACCAGCAGGTGTTCTTGATTGAAAAAATGGTGAAGGACTTGAACTTCAACATCAAGATTCATCGTGTGAAGATCGTGCGTGAAGAAAGCGGGCTTGCCCGTTCTAGCCGTAACGAATACTTGACGGAAGAAGAACGCGCTCAGGCTCTCGGCATTTACAACGGCTTGAAGGCTGCTAAGGTTGCCTACGAAGCTGGCGAACGCAGCGTTACGAAGATTCGCGATATCGTCGTGAAGTCTATTGTCGCTGCCCGTGGCATTGTGCAGTATGTGGAAGTGGCTAACCAGAAGAACTTGCAGAAGTGCAATGGCGCTCTCGCTGCAGAAGACAAGGTTGTGATTCTCGCCGCCGCCTTCTTCGGAAAGACCCGTCTCATCGACAATATGGAACTGAACTAGGAGTTTCCCGCTACTTTTCTGTAGCGGTAAAGATTCCATCCCATTTTTCGCCTGCGTGAGCGGGCGGATTTTGTTTATAGGCTTTGCAGCGCTTGATGTAGACTTCACTCGGACAAGTCTTGCTGCCCGGATCGCGCCCAGGCAGGTGCGGCTCGAATTCAAGACATTGCGTGAAAAGCTCAATTGCCTTGTCCCATTGCATGTCGAGATAGGCAGTGCGGGCTTGTTCCCAAAGCTTACAGAGCTTGTTGAGCGTATCTGCATTTTCGTCGTTGGTGTAGCCGATAAGTTCAAATGTTTCAACGGGTTCGTCTTTACCGACAACGCGGATGATGTCGAGTGTACGGTAGATGTACTGGTCGTTGATTCCCTGTTCGACAAGCTGGTCAATGGTGTTCTTGCAGATGTGGATGTAGGCTCCGTACTGTTTGGCTGCACTTTCAAGGCGTGCGGCAAGGTTTACTTCGTCGCCCATCATTGTGTAGTTTTTACGCATGGTTGAACCCATGTTTCCTGTCACGATGTTGCCTGTGTTGATGCCAATGCGCATGTGCATGTCGTGGACGACTTGTGGCCATTTGTTGCCTTCGCTGTGCCATTTTTTGCGTAATCTTAAGAGTTCGCTTTGCATGTCGAGTGCGGTGTCGCAAGCGCATTGGGCGTGCTCGGTGTAAGGCTTAGGAGCGCCAAAGAATGCGATAATGGCATCACCTTCGTACTTGTCCAGCGTGCCTTTGTTTTTCATCAAGACATCCGTCATGGCGGTCAGGTATTCGTTTAACAGTTCGACTAGCTTGCTTGCGCTTCCAATCTTTTCGGAGAATGTCGAGAATCCCTGGATGTCGGTAAAGTAAGCGGTAATCTTGGATTCTTCGCCACCGAGTTCTGGGGTGATGCCGCCTGCCACCATTTCGTCAATCAGTTCCGGAGAAATGTATTGCTTGAATGAACTTTCAATGAATTTTTTCTCCTTGTTTTCGAAATACGCTTGCACGACCATGGCAAACATGTTGGTCGAAATGATTGCCAAAAGTTGCTTTGAAACACCGATGTAAATATTGTGCTTGAAGCAGAAGAACGCAAAAAGTGTATAAAGAACGGAAATGCCAATTACAAAAAGGAGCGAGGCAAAACTTCTGAAGTAAAGACCGACGAACGTGCAAATCAGGGCGAGCAAAATCACGGCATAACGCTGGTAACGTTCTTTCATTATGGTCAGATAGTCGTCTTCAAGAATGTTTTTGATGGTGCTTGCGTGCACAAGAATCGCAGGGAGGTTTTCTTCGTGCGGACCGTTCACAATATCGAAAAGTGCCGAAACTGAGGAACCGAGAATGATGGTTTTGCCGGCATACTGGTCAAGATTTATGGAATCTCTGTAAATATCATAGTAGGAAACGTGCTTGAATGTTCTCGTATTCGGTGTGACTTTATTGAATCTTCCCTTGAACTTGATTAAAAATTGACCTTCCTTGTCGATGGGGATTTTTTTGTATGGACCGAATCGTAATTCTTCACCGGCCTTTAAGTTGCTGATTTGCTCATCCGTTGCCTTGGCGATTTCCTGTAGAATATTATTCGTGAAAAAGCTGTTGGAGGCAGACCACTCGTCTTTTTCCCTATTGTAACTGATATCCATGTGTCTGGATAAATTTATGTATTCGCCAATTTTTATGTGCCGATAGCTGGGTTCGTAAAAATGAATCGTCTTGAGAATACTTGGCGTGATAAAGAATTCTTCGTCGTTTTCATCTGTGATGACGTAGACGCCTTCGTCGTCTTCGCTCTTTGATATTTTGTAGCCGAATTTCAGGTCGATGGAACTGGTTCCTTCGAGCTTGTCGAATATGCCGATTGGAAGTCTTCGTAAAATGCGGGAAAGCTTGCTATCGAGTTGCTGTTCGTCATCGATAAAAATGTCAAAAACGATATGCCCGTCTTCGTTTCGTTTGGCGATGATTTTGGAGGAGGTCTCGACGAGGTTTGCCTTTTTTACACCGCTTGCTTTAATCTGTTTCATCTTGTCGCGCAAGGCGGTAAACATGGGGTAAGTGAAGTTCGGGTATGTCGTGTGGTATTCGCCGAGGGTATCACGGTAAATCCCGAAAGGCTTTCCGATGTCGATGTACTGTCCCATCTTGATTTTCACGTCTTTGGGATCTTTGTGGAACAGGTGCAAAATGGTCATTAGCGAAAGAGTCGAGTAAATGCGTTGCGGCGCGAGTTTATCGTTTTCGACATAGGGGAACTTGTATAACATTTTGATGCGGCGAACCGTACCGTCGTTATCGGGATAGGCGTTTACTGCTCCGAGGCGGGCGCCTGCGTTAGCAAGTTCCGGGAATACGTTGTCGAGCAACTGGCGAGATTCGATATCTTGAGGCTTGTCGACTTGGTTTAACTGGAACGTCGATGAAAAGCCGACTTCTTTGGCGCGCTCCCAGGTACTCAGGGGTTCCCAGTCGCTTTTGTTTTTGTAGTACGAGACGTGCGGCATCAAAAAGCTGACGATGCAAATGTTAGAATTATGCGTTGCCTCGACGAGCATGGAATCGTAGTTGTAATAGGACTGGATTTGGGTGAAAAATTTGGTATGGCTTGTATCTGGATCGAGTTCCGTAAGAATTTGCTGGCACTGTGTAGCCTTCTTTTTGCCGAAGTCGGCATCTTTAAACAGAATATCGAATGCGACAGCTGCGGCTCCGCCTTTACCCAGGTTTTCGATGACCTTGGCATGGATGGATCTGTCCCAGTTATAGTAGTGCCCGAGTTTTTGCAGCGATTTTTCATCGATATCGGCGATGATGATGTTGGGGTCGTTGTAGGAATTGGTTTCTAGTGTAATACCATCTTTGACACCTGTGGTGTCCACGACTTCGGTATTCCATTTAAAGAACTGGTCGTAAAAAATGTTTTCTGCCGATTCAGCGATATAGTTTTCGTGTGAATTACCAAAAATGAGAATGAGCAAGACGGCGATTGCCGAAAATGCTACCCCGAAAAAAAGCTTTTTTTGATTTTTTGAATTTTTCTGTGCCATGACATAAAAAAGATAATAATTGAGTAAGGGGTGTCATTTTTTGTGCTAAAATAATGAACCATAAAAACTATATTTATGAAGAAAAATAGAGGAGCTTGTTTTTGGCTGCACAAAAGAAAAAAACTGTAAAGAAAACGAAGAAGCCTAAAGTCGAACCGAAAAAGGACATTCAGGAGCCAGATTCGTATTTTATTACGATGATGGTGGGCTACCTGATTATGCTTGCCGGTGTCATTCTGCTGCTTGGCTGCATCACGACTTCGATTGTGGGCGAGCAAGAAAACTGGCTTGGGGATTATTTTGGCGTCATGTTCCCGAGCTTTATGACGTTCCTGTTTGGGCGTGTGGCTGTCGTTATCTTTACGGCGGCGCTTATCCTTTGGGGACTTTTTATTGCGATTGCTTCGCTTCGTGGAAAGTTGCTGCGTTTTGCAGTGGGGGCAAGCCTGCTTGCTGTGAATGTGTCGTTCCTCATGTCGCTTAAAAATTTTGGCGATAAGCATGTCTCGAATGAAACTCTTTCGATGAGCGGTGGCGTGTTGGGCGAGTTCTTTTTGCAGAACTTGGCGATCCCTGTGTTTGGGAAAGTTTCGTATGTGGCTCCACTGATTTTGCTATTGGTGGCGCTTGCCTTGATTCTTGTGCTTTCATTTGGTGTGCGACCGAGGCATTTTAAGTTTATCGCGCAGACGATGCGTTATGTGTGTGGTGTTTTTGGACAGCGCCGTTCGATGGGCAAGATTGAGATTGAAACGCTCGATTTCCCTGCCGTTAAGAGCGATAAGAAGAGCGAAAAGGTCGAAGAGAAAAAGACGCTCCGCCGTGGCGTGGTCATGGAAGACGAGACGATGATTTTTGTTCCGGATTCCGTGAAAATGCGTAGGCGCGGGAAAGTCGAACCGTTTAACGGTCGCCATAACTGGCTCACGGACGATTTAGATGTGAATCGCTCGGAGATGCAGACGCAAGTCGGGGATTCGTTTGGTTTGCCCCAGTATGCGACGGGGAATGTTTTGCCTAAAAATGCTGCGGGGAATGCGCGACCGGGCGATTTGCCAAATGCGACGATAGGTAATGCCGGGAATGTTCCAGTGGGAGGAACGTTGGGCGGAACGGACAGTGATGGCGTCTATGAAGATCCGGAAATCCGTCGCTTGGAAGAAGAATTGCGTTTGAATGAACGCCACATGAATGCACTCCAGATTTTGGAAATCAAGGAACGCATTGGCGCGCTTCGCCGTGCCCGCGACTTGATTGACTGGGAAAAGGGTCATAAGGGTCGTATGCAGGTGAAGGGCGATGTGCGCCGTACGGCGGGCTCTGAAACTGTGGATGCAGCTATTGCTGGAAATACTGCTGCGAATGCTGGCGTAAATGCGGCAAATGTTGGCGGGGCTGCTCGTCGAACCTCTGAGAGAACTGTTGTTGGAAAAGTTGAAGTACCGAAATCTTCGAAAACGGCTAAACCTGGGGGGGCTACGAATTCTTCAACGAGCGCGAATACGATTGTCCGTGATGCTACGCTTTCGGATTCTGTGGAAACTCGTGCGGCAATCCATGCCGAAGAGCTTTTGGGCGGCGATGGCGCCTACGTAGAAGACTTCCCGGGAAGCCCGGCGGTCGAAGATGATGAATCTTTTGCCCCGGTTGTTGTCGGTGCTGATGAAGCGGGCGAGGACCCGACCTTTGGATCTGATTTTGGTGGAAATGCGCGCCCGGCATCTAAACCGGCTGTTCATTCTGCTCCGATTCCTGTGGCTCCGACGGCGTCTTACGACGAATACAAGATTCCTGAAATCGCAAAGATTCTCGACACGCACGAAGTCCAGACGGCGGATTACACCGAAGAAGAGCTGAACGCCATCGGCAAAATGCTCGAAGAAAAGCTTGAAAACTTCAAGGTCAAGGGTCGTGTAATTGGTTGCGAAACGGGCCCGATGATTACCCGTTTTGAAGTGGAACCGGGCCCGGGCGTGAAGGTGAGCCGCTTCTCGGCATTGCAAGAAGACTTGGCGCTCCCGCTCAAGGTCTCGTCCATCCGCATTTTGGCGCCGATTCCTGGCAAGGCGGCGGTCGGTGTGGAAATTCCGAATCGCAAGTTCCAGACGGTGTTTTGCCGCGATGTGTTCATGAGCGAAAAATTCAAGCCCGCGCATGACAAGATTCTTGTGGCGCTAGGGAAGGACATTACGGGCGAATCGTTCACGATGGACTTGGCAAAGGCACCGCACTTGCTGATTGCCGGTCAGACGGGTTCCGGTAAGTCTGTTTGCATTAACGCGCTTATGGCGTCGATGCTCTTTAGCAAGACTCCTGACGAACTCCGCATGATTCTTGTGGACCCGAAGGCGGTGGAACTCAAGATGTACGAAAACATCCCGCACCTCTTGGCGCCTGTCATCACGAAGCCCGAAATTGCTATCCAGGCGCTCCAGTGGCTCTGCTACGAGATGGACCGCCGTACCGAAGTTTTGGCATCTGCAAAGGTGCGTAACATCGGTGGCTTTAACGCAAAGTTCGAAGCGGGTGAATTGCCGGATGAAGTTCCTGAAGAAGATCGTGGCCACCGCATGGCGTTTATCGTCGTGATTATCGACGAAATGGCAGACCTCATGATGGTTGCGGGCAAGGAAATCGAAAAGTCCGTGGCTCGTTTAGCGGCTAAGGCTCGTGCCGTGGGCATCCACTTGGTGCTTGCCACGCAGCGCCCGTCTGTGAAGGTTATTACGGGTATCATCAAGGCAAACTTGCCGACGCGAATCAGCTTCAAGGTCGCATCGCAGATTGACGCCCGCACGGTGATGGATCATGCCGGTGCCGAAAAGCTCCTTGGCCGTGGTGACATGCTTTACAAGGCCGTGAACGATCCTGATCCGGTGCGTGTTCATGGAGCATTCCTGAGCGATGAAGAAGCCGAACGCTTGGCCGACGCCTGCTCTGACCAGAACGTATTCTACCCGCAGGTGGAATCGTTCGATGTTTCGGGTGGTGAAGAAGGCGATGAAGAAGGCGGCGGTTCGATGAAAAACGAAAAGCTCGACAAGTTGCTTTTTGAAGTTGCGCAATGGGCGATTAGTGTGAACGGTCTTTCAACCTCTGCGGTACAGCGCCACTTTAGTGTGGGCTACAGCCGTGCGGGGAAGATTGTCGACCAGCTTTATGGCCTTGGCGTGTGCGGCCCGAGCAAGGGCAACTCGAAACCGCGTGCCATGCTCATTGGAATGGATGAACTCATGCAACTCGAACGCTCCGGGAGATTCGGGTAAACTTATTTGATACTATACTAAAAGGTTTTTGACCTCAATATGCCATCAGTAAAACTGTGGGTATAGGGTTTATTCGTTTTTATTTTATTTTTGGCAGATTTTTGTCATATCTTTATAATAATATTATTTATATTTTCGTAGCAATATTGTAAAGGTGTGTGTGAAGTGTATGAGTTTTTATCAGAACAGATTTATTGGGGAGCTTTCAACCCCTTGCTACATCGTTAATACTGATGTACTTGCCGAAAATTTCCAAAACATACGGGCAAAAGCAGGCCAAACAGGACTTTCTCTTTTGCTTGCCATGAAAGGCTTTCCCCTTGCAAAAGCTTTCCCCTTTATCAAGCCCTATGTTGACGGAGTTTCCGCGTCTGGGCTTTTTGAGGCAAAGCTGGGTTCAAAGCTCGGAAAAGAAGTTCATGTCCATACCCCGGCGTACAAAAAAGAAGATGCGGAAGAAATTGCAGCCCATTGCTCTCACATTGTCTTAAACGCACCTCATCAGCTAGAGCTCTTTAGTCACGTCGCTACTGGTAAAAACGAATTTGCCCTCCGCTTGAATCCTGAGGTTTCTATCGTAGAAGAACCGGTTTACAATCCATGCGCACCGTATTCCCGTTTTGGCCTTACAAAGGGAATGCTTTCGGCTGTAGATAGCCGCTTTTTTGAAAAGATTTCCGGCTTCCACGTTCATGCTTTGTGCGGTTCATCTTCAAAAGATTGTAACAACTTGATTTCCGCCGTTCTGGATAAATTTTCTGACTACCTTCCTTCTGTATCTTGGATAAATCTTGGAGGAGGACAGGCTCTTCTCGAAGACGATTTTGATTTTGCTGACTTCGCCGAAAATCTGGACATTCTGCATT
>JAEEGJ010004833.1_pt1 | contig 44161 bp, 37 predicted proteins | sample 8958761 | NCBI WGS metagenome assembly JAEEGJ01 (sample SAMN16246546, study PRJNA631951) | gut metagenome | biome: gut microbiome; feature: rumen; material: RS-attached | host: Bos | place: Iran: Karaj | collected 2018-10
TAGGCGGAGAGGTCGATCTCCACTTCTTTCCATGAATCTGAGGGACTGTCTTGCGACCAGACTTCGGTGAAAGCGCTCGGGTCGTTACTGGTGGTGGAGATCCACACGCCTTCGTATTCCATGTCGGCAGCAGCACCTTCACGAGTTTCGAACGTCAGTCGGGTCCAGTCACGTCCGGGTTGGAGGTAGAGTTTAGGGCTGATCAGCCAGCCTTCCTGGGGTTTGTCTGTTGGGCCATAACCATGTGCCGCACTGTATTCGCCTGACGCTTCATAATAACCGTTTCGATGCCAGTAGGAGGCATATTCTCCAATATCCGTCCCATTATCTTTGTCCACATCCAAGGTCGTCCAGCAGGCCCAGTCGGTCTCGCCCATCTCGAAGCCTTCAAAGTAAGGCAGGGTACGCACATCCTCGTCTTCGCACTCCACGGGACCGACACAGACATCATAAAGGTACTCGCAGTTATTTATGTTATACAACAAGTTGCCGTTCTTGTATATCTTGCCTTGTGAGCTCGAAACGATGGCGTTATAGACACCTTCGCTGTCAATATAGATGCCGCGGTTGTTAGAGCCTGAGAAGGAATAGACAAGCTGGCCGTTTTTCCAAGTCTTCAAGGCACCGGTTTCCCAGCCGCAGACCCATACGTCTTTGCCATCCACCTTAATCTTCCAGCCGCGGGAGTCGTTCGCATCACTAGTCAAGGTGTAGAGTTCCATGTTATCACGCCACACCTTCGTGACGATATGGTCATTTATCTTCTCCGTTCCGACGGTGTAGATATGATTGTCGTAAAAATCAATGCCGTAAGCTTTGGAAAAGTTGTTGGTGGACAAAGTGTAATAAAGCGTGTTGTTTTTCCACACACATGCCCTATAGTGATCGCCAGACTCGTTTGTGGAGTAATAGCCGCAGGAATAAAACCAGAAACCTCCGGTAGTTTCCTTTGTTCCAACTACACCGTATGCTTCTGACTGGTAACCGTCCTCAAAGTCGGGCGAATAAACGGGGGTGGTGTTGGAGCCACGCCATACGGCTGCGTATTTCTTACCGTCGCTACCCAAGCGGTAACCAGCTGCGTGCAGGCAGTACTCGGGATTTCCATTTGTCAAGCTCATCCCAGGGGTCCACTCCAAATCGTGGATGAAGCTGTTGATGCTCTGATTCAGGAAAATATTTTGGTTTTTAAACACGTCGCCATAATAGTCGTTGCAGCGGGTCCAATAGACATCGCCGTTCACGTGGCTCACCACAACGGAGGTTGAGTAGTTGTCGTTGGAGGCGCCATAGGCTGATTCATACAGTTTGATGTCGTTTTTGTAAACGGCAGCCTTTACTTGGCCATCAATAGAAGTGTAGTAACCCGCGGAATACACATCCTGGGCAACCATCATGCCGACTGTCGCCAGCATCATCGTTAAAATAAGTAAAATTCTCTTCATAATAATAAAATTAAATTATACAAACAATAATTTTATGTTGACTCTATTATTTGCAAAGATAGTTTTTTTTTATTTTTGTACAACGATTTTTAAAAACATTTAACCATGAAATTAGACGGACGCAGACAAAGCACCAACGTGGAAGACCGCCGTGGCAAGGGCGGTGCCGTGAAAGCCGGGGGACTCGGCTTGGGTGGTATCATTATTTTAGGACTCATTTGGTTGTTGACGGGCAAGGCCCCCGACACGAACACCTTACAGCAGATGGGCCAGGGCGCGGGAACGGAGTACACCGATGGCAAGGACTACAGCGAGGTGGATGTGGAGCTGATGACGTTCTGCAAACAAATCTTGGCCGGCACAGAAGATGTGTGGACCCAAGAATTCAGAAAGATAGGCCGCACCTACCAACCTCCAAAGATGGTGATCTTTGCCGGCTCGGTGAGTTCAGGTTGCGGCAGCGCCACTTCCGACAGTGGACCTTTCTACTGTTCGGCCGACCAGACCGTGTATCTCGACCTGGAGTTTTTCAAGAGCATGAGAGAACAGATCGGTGCCGATGGCGACTTTGCCTACGCATACGTCATCGCCCATGAGGTGGGACACCATGTGCAATACCTATTGGGTACCTTGGACGCCGCTCATCAGCAGATGGCACAATACGGCAAGAACACCCAAGGCTACAATCAAACCAGTGTGCGCTTGGAACTGCAAGCCGACTTCTATGCCGGCGTATGGGCGTATCATGACAACCGGATGTTCGGTTCTTTGGAGGATGGCGACATCGAAGAGGCTCTGAACGCCGCCGCCAAGATTGGGGACGACTACTTACAGAAGCAGGCTTACGGACGCACCATGCCCGAGACCTTCAACCACGGCACTTCAGAGCAACGTTCACGCTGGCTGAAGAAAGGCATCAGGACAGGCGATATAACCCAAGGGGATACGTTCTCGCCGAGTTATAGTGCGTTGTAAGAAGTAAGAATACTTACTTGAATAATTCGTTGACATCAGGGGCGTTTTGGGCGTCTTCTGATGCTTGGAAGTATGGCATCTTCTCGAAGTTGCCGATGCCAGCCACAATGTTGTTGGGAAAGCGGCGGAGGTATTGGTTGTAATCTTTTGCCTTGTCGTTGAATGCACGGCGGGCGTTGGCGATGAGGTTCTCACAACTCTCGATGCTTTCCTGCAAATTCAGGTAGAGCGTGTTGGCCTTGAGGTCGGGATAACGCTCCACGATGACATTCAGATTGGCCCGCATGGTGCTCATGAGTTCGTCTTGGATCTTCTGGTAGTTGGCAAGTTGCTGCTCATCGAGTTTCGACATGTCGATGGTGGTGGCAGTGGCTTTGGCTCGGGCTTCCACGATATTGGTATAGGCCTCACTTTCGTAGTCGGAATACTGTTTGGCTGTGGCTGCCACGTTGGGTATTTGGTCGGCACGTTTCTGATAGGCCGCCTGCACATCACCCACTGCCTGTTCGACAGTTTCCTGCTTGGTCACCAAATTGTTGTAGATGCGGACACCCCACAACACCAGGAGGCCGACAAGAACTAATAGGATAATTCCACCTTTTCTCATAATTTCAAGATTTAATGATTGTGATTTCAAGATTTCAAGGCAAAGTAACGAATTTTTTTTCTATCTTTGCAGGTTTATTTACATTTTTTATTTGAAGTTATGGCAGAAGAACAATATAAGAGCAAACACATAGAGCCGAAGCCCAGTTTGAAAGATCCCGTCTTCAACCGTGGCTGTTGCCACTTCCACGGCGAATTCAAGGAAGGGCAGCCCGTTCTGAACCGCAGTGCCTGCAAGCTGCACGAATACAACTGGATGAAGGATTTTGAAGGAGTGGAAGCCGAAGGCGCGCCCCTGATTGCCGAAGTCCGTTTCAAGAACGATCACAAGGATTTTTACACCTACCCCGAAGAGCTCGACCTGCACGAGGGCGACTTGGTGGCGGTGGAGGCGGCCATCGGGCATGACATCGGCATTGTGACTCTTGTGGGAGGACTGGTGGAACAGCAGATGAAACGCAAGCGCTTCCGCACTCCCTTGGAAGAGATGAAGAAAGTGTATCGGCGCGCCCGTGCCAACGACGTGGAGAAATGGCTTTCTGCCATCGCATTGGAAGACAGCACCTTATACCGCACCCGCACCATCGCCGAGAACCTCGGACTGGAGATGAAGCTCAACGACATCGAATATCAAGGCGACAAGACCAAGGCCATCTTCTATTATACCGCCGACGGTCGTGTCGACTTCCGCGAGCTCATCAAGAAGTTGGCCGAGGAGTTCCATATCCGCGTGGAGATGCGACAGATCGGGGTACGGCAGGAGTCGGCCAAATTGGGCGGCATCGGGTCATGTGGCCGCGAGTTGTGCTGCGCCTCATGGATCAGCAGTTTCCAGAGCGTGACCACCGGAGCGGCACGCATCCAACAGCTCTCGCCCAATCCCCAAAAGCTGGCAGGACAGTGCGGCAAGCTCAAATGCTGCCTCAATTACGAATACGAGGCCTACGCCGAAGCGCTGAAGTCCTTCCCCGACTCGAACATCGTGCTGAAGTTCGTCAACGGCGATGCCATCCATCAGAAAAACGACGTCTTCAAGGGCATCATGTGGTATTCCTACACCACCGACAAAAGCAACATCATGGCCATACCCGTGGAAAAAGTGAGGGAAATCATAGAGATGAACAAGCAGGGCAAGAAGCCGGAAAAACTCGAGGATTACGCGGTGACGAAGGAACAGCATACCAATGAGGGGTACAGTGAGAAGGATTTGAATAAGATGAGTGATTGATTGAGAGTAAGAAGAGGGAGAAATCAGATGGCAAAGAAGCAACTATTAATCATAGCATTGTTATTGGGGCTTGCTGGTTGTGGCAGCAGGGGTTTTGACCAGCGTATGGTGATCCCTGAGGCCCACTGGGCGATGGAGAACAGAGTGCCTTTCGATGTGACGGTGAACGACACGGTGGGCATTTACACTTTCGGGATGAGCCTGCGGCACATGGAGAACTACCGTTACAGCAACCTCTACGTGTTTCTGCACACTACCTTGCCCAACGGCAACGAGATGTGCGACACCATCGAATGCCTCTTGGCCACTCCTGACGGTAATTGGGTCGGGAAGAGCAGCGGAAGCATGCGCGACTTGCGCGTCACGTTGAACCCCGCCATGCGGTTTCCGTTGGCGGGAGCCTATCATTTTGAGATTGAGCAAGCCATGCGGGAGCCTGTGTTGAAAGGCATCTCGGACATAGGTCTGTTTATTGAGGAAAAACCATAATTTTTCGTTATGCAAAAAGGAACCAAAAAGAACAACTCTGGAAAGAAAACCAAGAAAAGCGGCGACAACGGGCGCAAGGCAGTGCGGGTGCTATGGAGCATCTTCGGCATCGGCATCGTGCTGGTGGTGCTATTCTTCCTCTGTGTCGCCAAAGGCGTGTTCGGCACCATGCCGACCTTTGAGGAGTTGGAAAATCCCCAGACCAACCTGGCCACGCAGATCATCTCGTGTGACGGCAAGGTTTTGGGCAGTTATTATGTGGAGAACCGTTCCAACGTACGCTTCAGTGACCTGTCGCCCTACCTTCCCCAGGCTTTGGTAAGCATCGAGGACGAGCGCTTCTACAGCCACTCCGGCATCGACGGCAAATCGTTGTTCCGTGTGGCTTACGGCGTGCTCACAGGAAACAAGAAAGGCGGAGGCAGCACCATCACCCAACAGCTGGCCAAGAACCTGTTTCCCCGTGGCGAGAACTTGAGCAAGGCCAAGCTGGTGCTCCGGAAGTTCCAGGAGTGGATCACCGCCACCAAGTTGGAATACAACTATTCGAAGGACGAGATCATTGCCATGTATCTCAACACCGTGGCCTTTGGCCACAATGCCTACGGCATCCGTTCGGCGGCCAAGACCTTTTTCGACAAGGATCCCAAGGACATGAACCTTGAAGAGTCGGCGCTGATGGCCGGCGTGGTGAACGCCCCTACCCGATTCAGTCCCGTGCGCAACCCTGAGCGTTCCATGCAGCGCCGCAACCTGGTGCTGAAGAGCATGGTGAAGAACGGATACATCACGGAGGAGGTTTACGACTCCGTCTCATTGATTCCCATCGACATGTCGCACTTCGGAGTGATGGACCACAACAGCGGACAGGCCACTTATTTCCGCGAACAGCTGCGCAAAGAGCTCACCGAGTGGTCGAAGACCCATTTCCGTCCCGACGGCAAGCCTTACAACATCTACCGCGACGGCCTGAAGATCTACACCACCATCGACTCGCGTATGCAGCGTTATGCCGAGGAGGCCGTGCGGGAGTTCATGGGCGGCAGCCTGCAACCCAGCTTCTACAAACACTGGGAAGGCCGCAAGAACGCCCCGTTCTCGTTGACCGACCAGGACCAGATCGACGCCCTCATGGAGGCATCCATGAAACGCAGCGACCGTTACCGCACTTTGAAAGACCGGGGCATGGACCCCGACTCGATCAGGAAGGTGTTTGACATCCCTGTGCCGATGACGGTGTTCTCGTGGGACGGTCCCATCGACACGGTGATGACACCTTGGGACTCGATCATGTATTACAAGTGGTTCCTGCAAGCCAGCTTGGTATCCATCGAGTCGCACACCGGCCACGTGAAGGCATACGTGGGCGGCATCGACTACCGTTATTTCAAATACGACCATGTGATGCAGGCCCAGCGTCAGGTGGGTTCCACCTTCAAGCCTTTCCTCTACGCCCTTGCCATGCAAGAAGGTGAATACACCCCCTGCACCAAGATTCCGAACATCCCGTACAACATTGAGTTGGAGGACGGCAAGTTCTGGTCGCCCCGCAACTCAGGCGGCAAACATATCAATGAAGAGGTGACGTTGAAATGGGCTTTGGCCCAGTCGAACAACTGGATCTCGGCTTATTTGATGAACCGTTTCGGTCCGCAGGCTGTGATCAGCATGGCGCGGAGGATGGGTGTGGAGTCGCCCATCGACCCTGTTCCGGCCATCTGTCTGGGCGTTTGCGACCTGAAGCTCATCGAGATGGTGGGAGCCATGAGCACCTTCGCAAACCAGGGTGTGTATATCAAACCCATCTTCATCACGAAGATTGAGGACAAGAACGGCAATGTCATTGAGCGTTTCACTGCCGAAGAGTCGGAGGCCATGAGCGAGGTGACCGCCTACAAGATGATCGAGTTGATGAAGGGCGTGGTGCAGAGCGGCACTGGTGTGCGTCTGCGCTACAAATACAACCTCAACAACCCCATTGCAGGCAAGACCGGCACCACGCAGAAGAACAGCGACGGTTACTTCATGGGCATCACCCCCGACCTCACCACGGGCGTGTGGGTAGGTGCCGAGGACCGCAGCGTACACTTCCGCACCACCGAGTTGGGTCAAGGTTCGCGCACGGCGTTGCCCATCTGGGCGTTGTACATGCAACGCGTGTATGCCGACCCGACGCTACGTATCAGCCAGGGCGACTTCACCAAGCCTTCGGCCACTGATGTCGATTTGAACTTCGACTGCGACAAATACGAGATTGACTATGACGCCGTGGAGTACATCGACGAGTTCTAAATTCTTGCTTCTGACTTCTTAATCCTTAAAACAATGTCTGGTTCCAATTTTGTTGACTATGTGAAGATCTTTTGCCGTTCGGGCAAGGGCGGTTCTGGCTCGTTGCACTTCCGAAGGGAGAAATACATCCCCAAGGGCGGTCCCGACGGTGGCGACGGCGGTCGTGGAGGCGACATCATCCTTAGGGGCAATGCCCAGATGTGGACGCTGTTGCATTTGCGTTACACCAAGCACCTTTTGGCTGAGGACGGTGTGTCGGGAGGCAGCAACCAGCTCACTGGAGCCGCTGGCAAGGACGTATTTATCGACGTGCCATTGGGCACTGTGGCTTATGAGGCGGAGACCCGTCGTCAGCTAGGTGAGATCACCGAAGACGGACAGACCGTGGTGCTCTTGAAGGGAGGTCGCGGCGGTAAGGGCAATGCCTTCTTCAAGTCAGCCACCATGCAGGCGCCCAAGTTCTGCCAGCCTGGCGAGCCCTCGCAGGAGATGTGGATTGTGTTGGAGCTGAAGCTGCTGGCCGATGTCGGTCTGGTGGGCTTCCCCAACGCCGGAAAATCCACCCTTTTGTCGGTGGTATCCGCCGCGAGACCTGAGATCGCCGATTATCCTTTCACCACCTTGGTACCCAATCTGGGCATCGTCAGTTACCGTGACCATCGTAGTTTTGTGATGGCCGACATCCCCGGAATCATCGAGGGCGCAGCAGAAGGCAAAGGGCTGGGCATCAGATTTTTACGACATATAGAAAGAAACTCGACACTTCTCTTTATGGTACCCGCCAACACCGAGGATGTGAAGAAGGAGTACGACATTTTGCTCAACGAGTTGAAGAAATACAACCCCGAGTTGATGGACAAGGAGCGTTTGCTGGCCATCACAAAGTGTGATTTGGTGGATGAGGACACCATCAAGGACATCAAGAGGCATCTGCCGAAGAAGGTCCCGCATGTTTTCATCAGCTCTGTCATTGGGAAGGGCATTGACGAGTTGAAGGACCTGATTTGGTTGACGTTGAACAAAGAGGACGAGGGGTGGTGAGAACGGAAAACGGAGAACTATGATGTTGGGGGGTATTGATCAGCGGTTGTTTTTGTTTTTAAACGGGTTGCATACCGGGTGGCTCGACACGGTGATGGTGGCCATTACTGGGATGTGGCCGTGGATTCCCATTTATATCCTATTGCTTTACATGGTCTTCAAACAATATGGCAAGCGCGGCTGGTGGGTTTTGTTGGCGGTGTGTTTGGTGATTTTGTGTACAGACCAGCTCTCTGCGCATGTTTGCAAGCCATTGTTTCATCGGTTGAGGCCTTGTTTCAATCCCGAGTTGGAAGGCCTGGTGCATTTGCCGAAGGGTCTTCCCGGAGGCCGTTATGGTTTTGTTTCTTCCCATGCTGCCAACACTTTTGGTGTGGCCGCTTTTTTGACTGCCGCCTTACGCAAGAGCTATAGGAGTGTTGGCTGGTGGCTATATGCTTGGGCTTTCATTTCAAGTTACAGCCGTATATATATAGGTGTGCATTATCCTGGCGACGTCCTTGCAGGAGCCGTGTTGGGCGTTATGGTAGGATTGATTCTTTGGAGGTTGTTTCATTCCCTGAAAACCACCTGAATAAAAGAGTGGACATCGAGGCCCCATAGCGAGGCCATCTTGGCGTGGTTGAGGGCCAGTTCGAGAAAGCCGTGGGTGCCGAACAGGGCGACGGGGTCCTGGGGGTCCACGTCGTCATAGCAATCGGAGATTTCGTCGATGGTATAGAGGTCGCCCTTGACCTTGATGGTGAAGTCACGTCCCTTCCCTACCTGATCGAACAATTCCTTGGAGATATTGGTGATGAGGTTCTCGTAGGCATCGACATGCATCACGATGCCCTCGATGATGTTGTTCTTTACCGTGGCACAGAACGAGCCTCCGTTGTTGAGTTGTTCGCGTCGAGCGCCGATTGCGGAGAGCGGCTCACCCTTGGCAATCATGATGGCTACTTTGGCAAAGCGGTCGCGTGTACTGAACGTATAGAGGTTGGTGTCTTGTTCCACATCAATATACACCGCTTCATCGAACTCATTGTCGAGAATATGGCTGAAGATTCCGTTGTCGGTTCCCACAAAGTACTGGCCTTTGGCTTTCACCACGACATGCGGGTTCTGGTCCGACTCGATGGTCTCGACGGCAAGGATGTGGATGGTGCCTTCGGGGAAGTTTCGATAGCAGTTGCGCATGATAAAGCCAGCCTCGGCGATGTTGTAATGCGAAATCTCGTGCGAGATGTCAACGATGGTGGCATTGGGAATCTGTGACAGTATCACCCCTTTCACCGCCGCCGTGTAATAGTCGGAAGTGCCCCAGTCGCTCGTCAACGTGATAATGGCCATCGAAACCTCGGATTTTTCTAGATTGCAAAGATAACAACAATTATCGAAAAAGAAAAACATTATTTCATTACCTTTGCAAAAAATTACGAACAATTATGGCTGAACAGATACTTCAGATAGAGAACGTGGATCCCAAGGACCTTTACGGGCCCAACGACAGGTATCTGGATAAGGTGAAAGTGCTGTTTCCGAAGCTGAAGATCATCGCAAGGGGCAATTTTGTGAAGGTGATTGGCGACGAGGACGAGATGGAGTATTTCATCAACCGATTCGAGATGCTCACCATGCAGTTGGAGCGGAAAGGAAAGATTGATGAGCGCGACATTGAGGACATCATGAAAGCCAACACCGATGTGGAATTACAGCAGAAGATGTCGGAGAGCGATGTATTGGTGTTCGGTCGCGGAGGCATGCCCGTGAAGGCCATCACCGCCAACCAGAAACGCATGGTGTCCGCCTCGGAACACAAGGACTTGGTCTTCGCCATCGGCCCAGCCGGCACCGGCAAGACCTACACAGCCGTGGCCTTGGCAGTGAGGGCATTGAAGGAAAAGCAAGTGAGAAGGATCATTTTGACCCGTCCCGCAGTGGAGGCCGAAGAACATCTGGGCTTTCTCCCTGGCGACTTGAAGGACAAACTCGACCCCTATCTCCAACCGTTGTACGACGCCTTGCGCGACATGATTCCCTCCTCGAGGCTGGAAGGCTATCTCGAAGACCACACCATCGAGATCGCACCGCTGGCCTTCATGCGTGGACGCACTTTGGACCATGCCTTTGTCATCCTGGACGAGGCCCAAAACGCCACACGCAGCCAACTCAAGATGTTCCTCACCCGTATGGGTCGCTCGGCCAAGTTCATCGTCACCGGCGACATCACACAGATCGACCTGCCGCCCCACGTCCCTTCAGGACTACCCCAAGCCATGGAAGTACTCAAGGACGTGCCCGGAATCGAGTTTATCTATCTCGACAACAAGGACGTGGTTCGCCATAAGCTCGTGACGGAGATTATCAACGCATACAAACGGAGAACGGAAAACGGAGAACTGAACACGGAAAACGGAGAACAAATTACTAATTCATATGAAAGCACTGACGAAAACTGAATTCAACTTTCCCGGTCAGACCGGAGTCTATCACGGCAAGGTCCGCGATTGTTATTTTATTAACAACGAATATATGGTAATGGTGGCAACTGACCGCATTTCGGCTTTCGACGTCATCCTTCCCAAGGGCATTCCTTACAAGGGACAGGTGTTGAACCAGATTGCGGCCATGTTTTTGGATGCCACCGCTGACATCGTGCCCAACTGGAAGCTCGCCACACCCGACCCCATGGTGACTGTAGGCAAACTCTGCAAGCCCTTCCCCATTGAAATGATCATCAGAGGTTACCTGACGGGCAGTTCGTGGCGCACCTATAAAAGTGGACAACATGTGATCTGCGGCGTGCAGATTCCCGACGGGATGAAAGAACACCAAAAGTTCGCCGAGCCCATCATCACCCCCACCACCAAAGCCGAGGAAGGTCACGACGAGGACATCTCACGCGAGGAGATCATCGCCCGCGGCTTGATTAGCGAGAAGGACTACATCCAGATTGAGGACATCACCCGCAAGCTCTTCCAAAGAGGCACCGAAATCGCCGCCAAACAAGGCTTGATCTTGGTAGACACCAAATACGAGTTCGGCAAGATCGGCGACCAGATTGTGCTGATGGACGAGATCCACACCCCCGACTCATCGCGTTACTTCATCGCCGACCAGTATGAGGAGCGTTTTGCCAAGGGCGAACCCCAGGTCCAACTCTCCAAGGAGTTCGTGCGCGAATGGTTGATGGCCAACGGGTTCCAGGGCAAGGAAGGACAACAGGTACCGGAGATGACCCCCGAGTATGTGGAAAGTGTTTCCGAAAGATACATAGAGCTCTATGAGAAGGTGACGGGACATAAGTTCGAGAAGGCGCCGGAGTCGGAGGATCTAAAGGAGAGGATTGAGAGCAATGTGATGGGGTGGATTAGAGATAAAAGATAAAAGATAAAAGTTAAGAGATAAAAGTTATGAAGAAGACATTATTGATTGTGATGGCGTTGTTATCCGTGATGATAACAAGAGCCGACGAGGGCATGTGGTTGCCTTATTCCTTGAACGGACAAAACCTGGCTGAGATGCAGGCGTTAGGCTGCAAGCTGACCGCTGAACAGATCTTCAGCTTCAACGAGCCCAGCGTCAAGGATGCCATCGTACAGTTCGGTGGCGGATGCACCGGCGAGATTATCTCTCCCGAGGGCCTGCTGCTCACCAACCACCACTGCGGCCTGAGCTACGTACAGAAACACTCCTCGGTGGAACACGACTACCTGACCGATGGCTTCTGGGCCAACAACAGGAACGAAGAACTTCCTAACCCCGGTCTTTCTGTACTGTTTCTCGACAAAGTGACTGACATGACCGAGAACGTCCTTTATGGCGTCACCGCCGAGATGAGCGAGGCCGAACGTCAGGCGACCATCGACAAGAACATACGCAGCCTTACGGAAGGTTACAAGACCAAGCCTTTCCACAAGGTGGAGATCGTGCCTTTCTACAGCGGCAACCAATACATCCTCTTCGAGTACATCGAATATAAGGACGTTCGTCTGGTGTGCTGTCCCCCCTGGGGCATCGGCAAGTTCGGCGCCGATACCGACAACTGGACCTGGCCCCGTCACAAGGGCGACTTCAACATCTTCCGCGTGTATGTCGACCAGGAAGGCAATCCCGCCAACTATTCACCCGACAACGTTCCGATGAAGTCGAAATGGTATCTTCCCATTAATCTCAACGGCGTGAAGCCCGGCGACTATGCCATGATTCTCGGCTACCCCGGCTCCACCGACCGTTACTCCACCTCTTACACCGTGAAGAACGTGATTGAGGAGGAAGGTCCCGCCATCATCGACTGCCGCACCACCAAGCTCAACAACTACCGCAAGCACATGGACGCCGACCAGGAGGTCTTCATCATGTACGCCTCAAAACAGGCCAGCGTGTCGAACTACTGGAAGTACTATATCGGCCAGGTGAAGCAGCTCAAGCGCAACCATGTATATGAACGCCGCCTCGCCCAAGAGGAAGAGTTCAAGGCCTGGGCCAACGCCGACCCGCAGCGCAAGGCCGAATATGGCAGCATCTTCGACGGCATCGAGCAGAAATGGCAGATCTTGGACGAGATCCAGAAGTCGTTCGTGTATCATCGCGAGGCTGGCTGGAACGGAGGTGAGGCCATCGGTTTCAGCCGCAGGTTCATGCGCATCAACAACATGATTGCCGAGGAGGCATCGAAAGACGAAATCAAAGCCGCTGCCGCCAAGATGCAACCCGCTGTGGATGCTTTCTTCAAGGATTACAGCATGCCTCTTGACCGTGATGTCACTGCGGCGCTATTGGCCTTGTTCTACAAGAACATCTCCGTAGACTTGATGCCGCAGCAAATACTGAAAATCGGCATGGAAAACGAGGGTGATTTCACCGCTTGGGTGGAAAATGCATTCGAAAAGAGCGTGTTCACCGACAAGGCACGTCTCGAGAAGTGGATCCAGAAGCCCAAGAGCCTCGACAAGGACCCGCTGTATACCCTTGCCATGGACATCATCGACTCGTATCAGGTGCTGTATGCCCGTTATGAAGAAGCCCAAAACCTCGGTAATGCCGGCGAGCGCCTTTATATGAAAGGCTTGATGGAGATGCAGAGCGACCGTAACTTCTACCCTGATGCCAACTTCACCATGCGCCTGACCTACGGCACCGTGGAGCCTTACAAGGCCGCCGACGCCGTCAACTACAACTACTACACCACCATGGACGGTGTGATGGCCAAGTACGTGCCCGGCAACTGGGAGTTCGACATCCCGCAGGATGTGCGCGACCTCGTGGCTAAGAAAAACTATGGCCGCTATGCCAACGAAAACGGTGAGTTGGTCGTCAACTTCATCACCACCAACGACATCACGGGAGGCAACTCCGGCAGTCCCGTCATCGACGGCGAGGGCAACCTCATCGGTTTGGCCTTCGACGGCAACTGGGAGGCCATGAGTGGCGACCTCAGCTTCGAGCAGAAGGTGCAGCGTACCATTTGCATGGATGCCCGTTACCTGCTCTGGTGCATTGAGAAAGTCGGAAAGTGCGACAACATCATCAAGGAGTTGGTGATCAAATAAGACGTTCCTCTCTGATGAGCCGAGGTTTTATCAAGGAAGGTGATCAGGAAGAGATTCCAATGGTACCGCCGAGGGCTTATCTGCCAGAAGGCGTGCCCAACTATGTCACAAGAGAAGGGTTGGCGGCTCTCAACGAGGAGTTGAGAGACCTTGAGGCAGAGCTTGCCAAGGCGGGCGACAATTACATCATGAGCAACTTCATCCAGGCAAAGATGAAGTTGCTCATTAATCGTATCAGCAGTGCCGTGGAGGTTGATATCACCAAGGCCAACAAGGGCGTGGTGAGCTTTGGGGCGTGGGTGCGCTACAATGGCCGTGCAGTGAGGATCGTGGGGGTTGATGAGGCAGACATTAATAAAGGCTTGATCTCATTCACTTCTCCCATAGCCAAGGCGCTGACGGGGAAAAAGGCAGGTGACGTCGTTGAGTTGAAGGGCACCGAGCGGATTGTGGTGGAGGAAGTGTCGTACGAGCCGATGGAACTCACACTGATGGTTCGGGAAAAGCAAGCGGAAACCCAACACCTTGCTCCACAACACGAGGAATCCCGCTCCTCAGAGGGAAAAACGAAGGACATCTTCCCTGTGCCCGTAACGGGCTCCACTACTTACGACGACGAACAGAATGCGCCTCCCCAAAAAGAAGAACCACATGGATTCGAGCCCGAGGTGAATCCCATGGAATTTTTGCCCTTGGTCAATGAGCGAGGCAACATCGTGGGCCGGGCTTTGTATGTGGAGTTGCACAATGGAAACAAAATGCTACACCCCGTTGTACACCTGCATGTCGTTAACAGTAATGGAGAGACCATACGGCGTTACTGGTGGCATGTAGCATTTGGCGACACCCCCGAAAAGACACTTAAGCGGAAGATGTCAGAAGTTCTTGGTCTATCAGAAGTGAAGCCGAAGTTGAAGCGACAATACCTCAGAGAGGCCAAGACCGAGAAGGAGTTGGTTTACGTTTTCACTGTCGTTTCCGAAGAGGATCTACCCAAAACGCCCGAAGGAAAAGATTATACCGAGGTTTTTGAGAAGGATTAAAAATTTTAGTCATTACTATTGCTAGATTCAACAATTTGTAATAACTTTGCAGCAGTTATAGAGTTGTTAGATGTTCGGGGGAGAGGGTTGTTGTGATCGTCTCCAGGTGTCCCATCTAACAGCTCTATTTCTTTTACCTCGTAGCTATAAGCTTTAGTTCTCTCATTCGCATTGGTGTAACGCTTTACCGTAGTTTTCACACGATAAAAAATACCGCAAATTATGATGGCTCCATAAAGTCTTACAATATCTTTTAGATTCTCATTACCATTCCTGTCGACGTGTATCTTGCCAACAATGGATTCTTCGATTATTTTGGGAAGCACACGCAATGCCGATAAGTGGACACCCTTATTGTCACTTTTTTCGACCGCTTTTTGACTCAAGTATTTGTCAACGGCTGTTCCAGAAATGTTCACTTCGCCAATCTCGGGTTGTTGAGCACTACCAACAATGTGTTTCTTAGCCCATTTACGTGCTTCAGCGAAATTCTTGAAGCCGTGATCTTTTGGTGCTGATATAATAGTAATTATTCTTTCGCTTTCCATGATACAGTTATTAAAATAAAACCCGCCAGCAACACTAATGGTTCGCTTGGCGGGTCTTTTATTCGTTTCAAATTACCCGAAATTCACTGTATCTCGGAGGCAAAAATAATCAAAATTTTTAAATTACAACTATTATTTTATATATTTAATTTCAATTCTCAGTTCTCTTTTTCTGTTCTCGAAATTCCGAAAAACACTTGAAGAAATCATAATCCAGCAGGTCGCTGATTTTGAGCAGCATATCGGTGTAAATCCAGTTACGGCGGAGTATCTTGTAGATATTCTGCCGTGAACAGCCCAATTGCTTGCCGAGCCAGGTAATGGAGCGGCCTTGCTGTTTCAGCACTTCCCTGTTTACATTACTCATTATCAAACATCATAAAGTAAATTTTTCATTATTAATATATCGATTATAATTAATAATGATTATACTCCATTACTATTTCAGAAAGAATAATTTTTTATTACATAAATACTTGACATTTTTAAAAAAGTCCATATCTTTGCAGGGTAAAAAACCGAAGAAAACGATGAACAAATCGATACTCATCATTGACGACCAAGAAAGCCAAGCAAAGGAATTATCCAGCGCTTTGCAAACAACTTTGGATGATTGCTGTATATGCCGTGCCTCCGAAGAGAAAGATATTCTGACGAAGGTTATCACAAGGTATTACTCTGTGGCTATTGTGGATTTAAGGATGGAGGGTTACCGCATTGACGGATTTGACGTAATGGATCAAATCATGATTGCCAATCCATACGCCAAAATCATCATTGTATCTGCCTACATGAGCGAGTACATGACACGCATCTCCGAATACATTTCCAGAGGAGCAGTTCTTGCCATTTCAGAAAAGAAGGACCTTGATGTGTGGGTCCCGGAACTCACCAAAATAATTGAAGGTTATTTCAACAAAGACCTCAATCCCTTTGCCATACAAATCCTCGAAGACCTTTACGCCAATGCCAAAAACGAACCTAACACAGCTAAAAAAGGACGCATGTTCGAAGAGTTTGTAGTGGGGCTATTTCGACAGATGGGATTCATCCATATTGAAACTCGGGTTCGCGACAAAGCAAGCAACGAGATCGACCTCATCGTCCGCAACGACCTCAACGACGCCTTCTTCAGCAAATTCGGGAGATACCTCTTCGTGGAATGCAAAAACAGACCAGAGTTAGGGTTTAGCAAAAACGACTTCATCCTTTTTAACAAAAAGATATCCGCATCAAATGGCGACAGCAATCTCGGTGTCGTTTTCACTACAGGGCACATCAAGCGAAGCGTCTATTTGGAGGCCTTACGCGAGTCGGAAAAAGGAATCAAAATCTTGTATTTAGGCAGTGGTGAGATCATGAGGCTCATCCATACACCGAATATGCTTGACGAATTCAAGGAAATCATCGACCAACAAGTGGCATGACTTTCGGATATTTTTCCCTAAATTCTTTGATCTTTTGCTCTTTAAGTGCCTCAAACTTGCGATAGGCATCGCTATCGGGGAAGAGAGGCTTGTGCTGGAGCATTTGCTTGAGTTCCTCGGCGGCTTTCATGGCGGGGTATTCCGAAGGGTCGATGGCAAATTCAACAAACTTCTCCCAAATATAGCGAACGGCTTGGTCGGTAGGATGGACCATGTCTTCCTTGTAAAAGCGGTAGTCGCGAAGTTCATCGAGAAGGATTTCGTAGGCAGGGAAGTAGTGTGCGTTGCCGTAGGATTTGCTGACTTGATCAACAGCCAAGAGCAATGATGCTTTGCTCAACTGGTTCTCGTGGAGTCCGTCTTTAAGGTGGCGAAGAGGTGATACAGTGAAGATGAATTGCTTGTCAGGAAAAGCCTCGAGCAATTTATTCATGATGGTAACGGACTGGTCTGTGCTAAGGAACACCCGTTCGAAGCGGTTGGCGGGGAGTTTGTGGCAGTTGGAGACCACCCCGCCAGTGGTTTTATCACGGAAGGCCCAAGAGGTGCCCAGGCTCACGACAACCCATTTGGTTTGATGAAAATGGGTGTAGGCTTCGGCGAGATGGGTGTTGACCTTTTCGAGCAAAGCTTCTTCGGAGGAACACCAAAAGTCGGTGTTATGACTGAAGGTGCAAAAGAACTCCCCTCCCACTTCGATGACATCATCATGGGTGAAAGGAGTTCTCTTTTGCAGGCGTTTGATGGATTGGGCGATGCTGGAGGGGTTGTAAAGCACCCCGAAGGGATTCACCAAGGCGTTGAACCCCAGACCACGGCAGATGGAGCCGATTTCGTCGGCGAAACAGGAGCCAAGAAAGAGGATGCCATCACCGTAAGAGATGGTTGGGGAAAGAGGGGTGATATTAATTTCGGTTCTGAACAACATTTTTTTCCTACCGATGTGGCACCCCGATGGGGTGCGCTTAACGAACAGACATTAAATAGCGCTCCACTTCGATGCCGGCCATGGCGCCGGTGCCGGCGGCCACGATGGCTTGGCGATAGATGCGGTCCTGGCAGTCGCCACAAGCGAAGATGCCTTCCACGTTGGTAGCGGTTGACTTTGGCTTGGTGATGATGTATCCTTCTTCGTCCATGTCCAACAAACCTTTGAACGGCTCCGTATTGGGGGTATGGCCGATAGCCTCGAAGAAACCATCCACATAAATGGTGCGTTCCTCTTTGGTGTCGCTATGGTAGAGCACGGCGCCTTTGAGTTTCTTCATGAAGCCCTGCTGTTCGCCGAAGAGTTCCTTGGTCTGATGTTTCCAAAGCACTTCGATATTAGGCGTATTGAGCACGCGGTGTTGCATGGCTTTGGAGGCACGGAGCACGTCGCGGCGGACGATGAGATAGACCTTGTTGCAGAGTTTGGACAGATAGGTGGCGTCCTCGCATGCGGTATCGCCGCCGCCTACCACTGCCACATCTTTTCCTTTGTAGAAGAAGCCGTCGCAGGTGGCGCAGGCCGACACGCCGCCGCCTTTGAATTCCTCTTCGCTGGGGATGCCGAGGTAGCGTGCCGAGGCCCCTGTTGAGACGATGATGCTGTCGGCCAGCAGTTCGCCGTCATATTCGGTAGTCACCTTGAAAGGCCGTTGTGAGGCGTCGATAGCGGTGACTTCGCCTTCGCGGATCTCAGCACCGAAGCGAAGTGCCTGCTGACGGATCTCCTCCATCATATCGGGACCGTTGATGCCTTTGGGATAGCCTGGGAAGTTTTCGATCTCAGTGGTTTGCGTAAGTTGTCCGCCCGGTTGCATTCCTTCATAGACAACTGTTTTGATGTCGGCGCGGCAGGTATAGATGGCTGCGGTGTAACCGGCGGGACCGGAGCCGATGATGAGGCATTCGATGTGTTCCATGGAAATTTAGAATTTAGAATTAAGAGATATTTGAGGCAAAAATAACTTTTTTTTGCCAAAGTGCATCACAATTCAAAAAACATTTCTATCTTTGCAGCCGCAAATGCAATCGGGGCGTGGTGCAGTTGGCTAGCATTCTTGCATGGGGTGCAAGCGGTCGCCCGTTCGAGTCGGGCCGCTCCGACAATAAAGGACATCAGAGCTATCTGGTGTCCTTTTTTTTAACCCGACACTGCGCTACGCTGGTGTGGGGTTATCGAGATGGCCTCTCTCCGAGACGCTCAAAGAAGAAGCAGTAATCCAAAAACCAAGGTCAGCAAAAAGGTATGTAGCACCTGCTTTGGGAGCAGGGGGTCGGGGACGCCTGTTTCAAGGGTTTTATTAATGATTAGCAAATCCTTAAGGAAAAGCGGAAACAGCAGCCAGAAGGTGTAGCCATAGGCCGGAGCCTGTTTCAGAATTTGAAACAGCGTAAAGCTAAGAAAAGCTATTCCGATGAGCAGACAATGATAGACAAAGGCTTTCTTCAGGCCGATTTTCACCACGAGACTGTTTTTACCCGAGGCTTTGTCGTTCTCGTAATCGCGCATATTGTTGATATTCAACACGGCATTGGAGCAGCAGCCCATGGCGGTAGCAGGCAGAAGAATGGTGAAATCAAGTTGTTTTGTGGCAAGATAAAATGTTCCGGCCACGGCTACCCAGCCGAAGAACAGGAAACAGTAAAAGTCGCCGAGTCCGCGGTAGCCGTAAGGATGTTTACCCAAGGTGTAAAGCAAAGCCGCCCAAACAGCCGCAACACCCAGGATGGCAAAGATTGCCAGTTCTTGCAATGAGAGTTGGGCGAAAACGAAGATTAATAATGCGCCAAATATTAATGCCACAACAGCGGTAATGGAGATGCCCATACGCATTTGACGTTCGGTGAGCACACCGCTTTGAAGGGTTCTTTGTGGGCCGGTACGATGGGCGTTGTCCACTCCTTTTTTATAATCCCCATAGTCGTTGGCGAGGTTAGAGAGGATTTGAAGGATGATGGCGGTCAGGACACAGAACACTATGGTCAAAGGGTTGAGGTGGGGGTTCTCGGCAAGGGCCAGGAAGCTGCCCATCAACACTCCGGAAAGTGAAAGCAGCACGGTGCGAGGTCGTGCTGCTTTCCACCATATTTTAAAACCATCCATCATTTACGACGGCCTCCGCCACGGCGTTTGGGAGAATAGTAATCATCCTCATGACGTGCGGCGCCACGGCGACCACGGCCGGATTGGCGAGGGCCTATGTCGTAGTCGCTGGAGCGGAAGGTGGAGGAAGAGGAATGGGAAGAGCCCGAGGCTTTGGAAGAGCGGGAGGAGCGGGGTTCCTTTTTCGAAGAAGGCTTCTCTTTTTTGGAGCCTTTATCCTTCTTGGCGCCAAAGCCACGTTCCTCGTTACGTTTTTTGCGGGAGGGACGTTCGTCTTCCTCGTCTATGAAAACCTCGATATCTTCCAGATGTTCACGCCAGTCGGGGTCGAGCCATTCGTGTCCGTCGCGGGAGCGTTCCGACTTATATTTCGGACGGTCTTCGCCACGACGTTCTTTCTTCTCACGACGTTCTTTCTTCTCGCCTTCGGTATCGTTTGTCTTCTTCTCGCGTTTGGGTTGATCCTTGGCTACTTCCACCACGATGCCTTTGGGGTTGCGGCGCGGGTCGGCGAAGCATTCCAGAATCATGGGGATGAAGCTCTCTTCGACATCCACGTAGGAATAATCGGCAAAGAGGTCGATGCGGCCAATCGGGATGTTTTTGGTGTGGGTGACATCGTTGATCAAGCCGATAAGTTTCTGTGGCAAGACGTGGTCGTTTTTACCAATGCCGAAAAACAGGCGTTTCATGGTCTGGTCCATACGGTCACGTTCCTTCTTACGCTCGGCTTTGTCTTTCTTCTCGGCTTTGTCGTCAGCGTTGAGGTCGACGGCATCCTTATAGTAGTCGAGGAAACGGTTGAAGTTCAAGGCCACCATGCGGGTAATCAGTTCCTCGCGCGACATCCACTCCAATTTTTTGAAGATGACTGGCAGGTAGTCGTCGATATCCTCACGGTTGATGTCGACATGTTCAATTCTATCAATATGATTGAAGAGTTGTTTTTCACAGACTTCCTTACCTGTCGGGATCATGGCACGTTCGATGGGGCGGCCTACGATTTTCTCGATTTGTTTGATCTTGTGTTTTTCGCGAAGGTGGACCAGGCTGATGCAGATACCACGTTTGTCGGCGCGACCTGTACGACCGCTACGGTGGACGTAGGTCTCAATGTCGTCGGGAAGATTATAATTAATGATATGGGTCAATTCCTTCACATCGATGCCACGGGCGGCGACGTCGGTGGCGACCAGCAGTTGCAGGCTACGTTTGCGGAAGTGGTCCATCACATTGTCGCGCATGGCCTGTGAGAGGTCGCCGTGAAGTGCTGCGGCGTTATAGCCGTCTTGGATGAGGCTGTCGGCGATTTCCTGCGTTTCGAGTTTGGTGCGGCAGAAGATGATGCCGTAGATCGACGGGGTGTAGTCGATAATACGTTTCAGTACCGAATAGCGGTCCTTGGCGGCCATCATATAGTAACGATGGTCGACATTGGCGGTACCCGAGTTACGTTCACCTACAGCCACTTTGACGGGGTCTGTCATATACTTGTTGAGGATGGCTTCCACCTCTTTCGGCATGGTAGCTGAGAAGAGCATGGTATGTCTTCCTTCTTTGGGCATATACTCGAGGATGTCGTCGACTTCTTCTTGGAAGCCCATGTTGAGCATCTCGTCGGCTTCGTCGAGGATCATGGTATGGACGTTGGTAAAGTCCACGCGGTTACGGCGAATCATATCGCGCAGACGGCCCGGGGTAGCCACGATGATTTGGGGTTTCTTAGCCAGGTCTTTGAACTGCAGTTCGATGCTGGCGCCGCCGTAGACCGGCACGATGAGGATTTCGGGGATGTACTTCGCATAGTTACGGAGGTCCTTGGTGATCTGCATGCAGAGTTCACGTGTAGGACAGAGGATCAGCGCTTGCACTGAGCGCTGTGAGGAGTCAATCTTCTGGAGTAATGGCAGTCCGAAAGCGGCTGTCTTTCCAGTACCCGTCTGGGCGAGTCCGACGAAGTCGGTGTCGCGTTCCAACAACACAGGAATCGTTTGTTCCTGGATTGGCATAGGATTTTCGAACCCCAGCTCCCCAATAGCCTTCAACAGAGCGGAGTCCAATCCAAAATCTGTAAATTGTGACATGAAATAAATATGATGTTTGAAAAACGCGGCAAAATTACAAATTTTTTCTCTACCTTTGTCAGTTTTTATGAAGAATGCGGTTAGGGGCATATTAATAATGTGGCTGATGGTCTTAGTGGGCCTGATGGGAACCTCGTGTAAAGAAAGGCCTCACGGGCCTGTGCCAGAGTTGAAGGTAGACAGTCTGTTTGTCGATTTGGGCAAGGCGAAGGTAGAGCGCAGGATGGCCATGGCAGAGAAGGCGTTTGACGAGATGCACCGAAGCCAATACTTGAATGGCGTGGTCTTGTATGCCGAAGGTGAGCAAGTGATCTTCAAAAAGGCATACGGATGGCGCAATTTGGTGAAACAGAAAGACTCCATCCGGCTTGACGACCAGTTTCAGTTAGCCTCGGTTTCGAAGATGTTCACTGCCGAAGCGGTGATGCTATTGTATTCGCGAGGATTGTTGGATTATGATGACGACATTACAAAGTATTTGCCTGAGTTCCCTTATCAAGGCATTACCATCCGCAATCTGCTGAACCATCGTTCGGGGCTTTCCCGGTATGAGACCTTGGCGGATGAGCGCTGGCCCGACCGTGGGGTGCCTGTGAGCAACGACGACATCATCAGGCTTTATGCCCAATACAAGCCCGATCCGTACAACCAGCCTGATGTCACCTTTCACTACACCAACGTGAACTATGCGTTGTTGGCCAATATTGTGGAGAAGGTCTCTGGGCGCCATTTTGAGGACTTCATGCGGGACGAGGTGTTTGCTCCTTTGGGCATGGAGCGGTCTTTCATTTATTCCTTGAGAGGAGTTGACAGGATCAAGACCTACGTTGAGACTGATGTGCAGGGGCACGACCTGCTTCGCAAAGGGGCGAGGAGGGCTCAGGACGACTATCTGAACGGGGTGTTGGGTGACAAGGGCATGTACTCTACTGTGGAGGATCTGTATCGTTTCCGTGTCGCCATCGATTACGGTTTGTTTTTGCCCGACAGCATCCAGCAGGAGGCTTTTGTACCGGGTTCACCCCTTTGGAAGAAAGGCGAGAACTATGGGTTCGGTTGGCGGATGAATGAGAATCATCCCGGGGTGTTGTTCCACTTCGGGTGGTGGAAGGGTTACCGTTCGTTCTTCATCCGCGACATCGCCAAGAGGCGCACACTCATTGTGCTCACCAACACCGACAGTGGTGTGGTGGGAGATGCGTTGTGGGAGTTCGTCAACGACACCACGGTGCAGTTGCCTCCCGTTTCCATTAATAAAAGTTTAGTCTTTGACCACTAATTTGAATCCCACGCCGTGGATGTTGACGAGTTCCACCTTGGGGTCGTCCTTGAAGTACTTGCGCAATTTGGTGATATAGACATCCATTGAGCGGGCGTTGAAGTAGGAGTCTTCGCACCACACTTTTTGAAGTGCCACAGACCGTTCAAGCGTTTCGTTCATGTTCTCGCACAGCAGCAGGAGCAGGTCCGCTTCTTTGGAGGTGAGTTTGCGGGTTTCATCATTCCTTTTCAGGAGATGGCGAGGCGCATCGAAGACAAAGCTGCCAAGCTTGAAAGTGGTGGGAGTTGGCACCTCCAGCGAGGTCCTGTTGTAAACCGCATGGATACGCATCAGCAGTTCGTCCATGCTGAACGGTTTGGTGATATAGTCATCGGCTCCCAGTTTAAATCCTTTGATGATGTCTTGTTGGGTGGTTTTGGCGGTTAAAAAAATGATGGGAATCCGCTTGTCAAGCTTCTTGATCTCTTGTGAGAGCGTAAAGCCGTCCATCATGGGCATCATCACATCTAGAATACAAAAATTAAAACTACCTTCCCTGAAGGTCTTGAGAGCCTCTTCCCCATTGGAGCATAAGGTTACTGGAATATCCTTAGCCTCAAGGTATTTCTTCAGAATGACTCCCAGGTTTTTGTCATCCTCGACCAACAGAGTGTTAATCTTAGAGGTCATTATTAATACTATTAAAAAACGATTTACAAAGGTAAGATGAATCTTTGAAAAAAACAAACAAAAAATGTTAGTTTTTCAAGGGAAGGCTTATGGTGAACACGGTTCCCTTACCCAGTTCACTATCCACTAAAATGGTACCTTTGTGATAATCAATGACATGTTTCACGTATTCTAGTCCCAAGCCGAAACCTTTCACATAGTGAGAATCGTCGGTATGGAAACGGGTGAAGGGTTCGAAAACGAGTTTCTGTTGTTCTTCGCTGATGCCTATGCCGTTATCGGCTATGCGTATCTCGATCATATCGTCGTGGTTTTGGGTGCTGATAGTCAGCTCCAGTTTCCCATTGCGGTATTTGATGGCGTTGTCGACCAGATTCGAGAAGGTGTTGAACAGGTGGGTGTAGTTGCCTTGAACGGTATCGAACTCGGCATTGCATTCAAACGAGAGCTCGGCACCAAATTCCTCGAGTTGGGTGGCGTGTACTCTACATACTTCTTGCAAGAGCACATGCAACTTTACCTCTTCGGTTGCCGCAATAGGCATGCTTTTCGCGCGAAAAACCGTTAGCACTTCCTCAACCATGTCTTCCAAGAATTTGGTCTCTTCGGCGATCATGTCAAGGTAGGTGTTCTTGGTCTCTTCATCGGTTACAACAGTTTTATCCTTAAGCAATTGGGTCGAAAGATTGATGGTGGTGAGTGGTGTTTTCAATTCATGCACGATGAAATGGGCCATTTTTTCCCTGAAAGCATTAATCTTTCTGTTTTGAAGGATGATGAAGAAGAAGTTAATAAAGCAGCATAGCAAGAGTATAAAAAGGATGCCGATTACCGAATAGCTCATGATGGACTCAAGCCGGAGACGTTTCACGAGGCTCGGGAAATGGATCATGATGACGTCGAGTGAGGTCTCTTCGCCGTTGACACGGAACAGGTTGTATCGGAAACCCTTTTTAACCAAGGCGTCGGTATCGGCGTTTTCGGTAAGATAAACCCATTGGCTTTTGTTTTCTGAATACACCCCCAAGTCATACTTGATATTATAAAGCACGGCATGTGAAAGAAGGCTCAGATTCACCAACGAGTCGATACTCTCGTAGTCAATCGTATCGGTGGTGTTGAAAGCATCGTCGAAAACGGTGTTCAATTGCAACGCAATAAGGTCTTTCCGATGCCTATAAAGACGCTGTGTCTGATGGATTTGTATCGCAAGCAACAAAACCCAGATAATAGCTAAAAGCGCAATGAAAAGCGTTAGCTGTTTACTAATACCCTTTTCCATGTTGCAAAGATACGTATTTTGAGATTTTTTTTCGATTTTTCTTGTGGAATTGAAAAAAGTTGTATTTTTGCATCGGTTCTTATCATAATGACCTGGAAGTTGTGATTACAACTTCTATTTTAAAGGTTTCATAAATTTTGGTTTTTGGTTCATGAAAATCCCCAATTTTTGGGGATTTTCTTGTTTTTGACTATATTTGCATCAAATTCTAACATTATGAAACTAGAACTCAACCACACTTTTTCCTTCATCAGCAAGGAATCCATGCAATCCTACGAATCAAAGGTCGCTTCAACCTACAACACTATTTTCAACCGGACCGGCGCTGGCAACGACTTTCTTGGATGGGTCAATTTGCCCTCAGAGATCGACGAGAGCCTGCTTGCCGATATCGAACAAACGGCGTCCGTCTTACGGAAGAAGTCCGATATCTTTGTTGTGATTGGCATCGGAGGCTCCTATCTGGGTGCCCGTGCTGTCATCGAGGCATTGCAGAACCACTTCGCTCCTTTGAGCGGCGAGAAACCTTTGATCGTGTATGCCGGGCATAACATGAGCGAGGATTATCTTCATGAATTAATTGCTGTTTTGGACAAGAAAGACTATTCGATGGCCGTCATTTCCAAGTCGGGTACCACCACTGAGCCTGCCATCGCCTTCCGTATCCTGAAACAACACATTATTAATAAATACGGAGAACAGGAGGCTTCATCCCGCATCGTCGCCATCACCGACAAGGCCAAGGGCGCTTTGAAGCAGTTGGCCAATGTAAAGGGATACAAGACCTACATCGTTCCCGACGATGTCGGGGGGCGTTTCTCGGTACTCACCCCTGTCGGGTTGCTGCCTATCGCCATGGCGGGAATCGACATCCGCGCATTAATAAAAGGTGCCATTGAGATCGAGAAGCTATGCAAGAGCAACCCCACTTTGAACGGCAATTTCGTGTCGGAATATGCAGTGGTGAGACATATCATGTACGAGTCGGGCAAGACCAACGAAATCATGGTGAACTATGAGCCGAGGCTGGTGTATTTCAGTGAGTGGTGGAAGCAACTTTACGGTGAGAGCCACGGCAAGGACCACAAGGGCATCTTCCCCGCTTCGGTCACTTTCAGCACCGACTTGCACTCCATGGGTCAGTACATCCAAGACGGCTTACGCAACCTCTTTGAGACCGTGATCTCGGTAGAAAACTCCAATCACGAGTTGTGCATTCCCATGGAAGACGAAGACCTCGACCAGCTGAACTATATTGCAGGAAGACGCATCTCCGAAGTGAACCACAAGGCTGAATTAGGCACCATACTCGCCCATGTGGACGGTGGTGTGCCGGTCATCCGTTTGGTAATCCCCGAAGTCTCCGAATACGTACTCGGCCAATTAATCTATTTCTTCGAGATGGCCTGCGCTGTGAGCGGCTACATGCTCGAGGTGAATCCTTTTGACCAGCCTGGCGTGGAGGCCTATAAGAAAAACATGTTTGCCCTCTTGGGAAAGAAGGGGTATGAGGAAAAGACCGAGGCCCTCAACAAAAGGCTCGGAATCTAAAAGCATAGGGAAGTACCCCATAAGGCACTAAGAAACTCCCTGCGGTCCGTTTCTAAGGTGCCTTATGGGGTACTTCCCTATGCTTAAAAAGTTGCGATTATTGTTGTGGTTGCTCAGGCTGTTGCGGCTGTTGCGGCTGATTGATTTGCTGCGGCTGGCTCGGAACGAAGATGGCGAAGATGATATACACCAACAATCCCGGGAAGCCAGCCGAGAACAGTGAGAAACACACCCAAAGAATGCGTATCAGCACGGGATCAAGATCAAAGTATTCGGCAATGCCGCCACACACACCGCAAAGTTTCTTGTTTAAGACGGAACGGTAAAGTTTCTTTTGCATTTTTCGATTGTATTTAAGTCGGCGCAAAGATAACTGCTTTCCTATTAATTCCGCAACGTTTTGAGGTAGTTTTTTTATCTTTGCAGCCATGAAAAAGAACATTGAGATCATGGCACCCGTGGGCTCGTACGAGGCCTTGGCTGCCGCCATCCAAGCCGGTGCGGGAAGCGTGTATTTCGGCATCGGCAAACTGAACATGCGATCCAGGTCGGCCAAGAACTTCACTTTGGACGACTTGCGGCAATTGGCCGAGACCTGCAACGAACACGGTGTGAAGAGTTATGTCACCGTCAACACTGTCATTTACGACGAGGAGATGGAAGAGATGCACCAGCTGTTGGACGCCATCAAGGCCAATGGCATCTCCGCCATCATCGCTTCCGACCAAAGTGTGATCCAATATGCACGTCAGATTGGCGTGGAAGTGCACATGTCCACCCAATGCAACATCACCAATCTGGAAGCCGTGCGATACTATTCCCAGTTTGCCGATGTGATGGTGACCGCACGCGAGTTGAACATCGACCAGGTGAAACATATTACAGAGGAGATTGAAAAACAACAGATTCGTGGACCAAAAGGCAACTTGGTACGCATCGAGGTGTTTTGCCACGGGGCTTTGTGCATGGCCATCTCGGGCAAGTGCAATTTAAGCCAGGATATCTACAACTCGTCTTCCAATCGTGGTGCTTGCATGCAGCTTTGCCGTCGGGGCTACGATGTTCGCGAACGCGAGGAAGGCTATGAATTGATGCTTGACAATGAGTACATCATGTCACCCAAGGATCTTTGTACTTTGCCTTTCTTAGACAGGGTCTTGGATGCCGGTGTGGAGGTCTTGAAGATCGAAGGCCGTGGCCGCTCGCCGGAATACACCAAACTGACGGTATCGGTATATAGCGAGGCAGTGAAAGCCATCCAGGACGGCACCTTCACCCAAGAGAAGGTTGACGCTTGGATGGAACGCCTGAAGAGCGTCTATAACCGAGGCTTCTGGGACGGTTATTATTTGGGTCGGCGTACTTTTGAGTGGTCGAAGAAGTATGGTTCGCAGGCCACCCAGACCAAGGAGTTCATCGGCACCGTCACCAACTATTTCAGTAAGATCGGTGTGGCGGAGATCCGCGTGGAGACTCACGAGCTCAACGTGGACGACCCCATCATGATTATTGGTCCCACCACGGGTGTCTATGAAGACAGCATTCGGGAAATCCGTTTGGACGACGGACCGGTGCCGAGAGCCGTCAAGGGCGATATTTGCTCCATTCCTGTGAAGTCGGTAGTCCGGAGAGGAGACAAAGTTTATAAGATAGTGGAAAGTTGAAAGTGGAAAGTGGAAAGAGAAAAATGCAGGAGTTTAATTTACATACACACAGTATTTATAGTGATGGGAAATCCACTCCACGGGAGCATGTGGAGGAGGCCATCAGACAGGGATTGGTGAAGCTGGGCTTTTCGGAGCACAGTCCCCTACCCTTCGACAACACCTTTTCGGTAAAAGGCGAGCGAATGCCCGACTATATTGCTGAGATCGCCGCATTGAAAGAAGAATTCAAGGATAGAATCGAGATCTTATGCGGCTTGGAAGCCGATTATATCCCAGGTGTTTCCGAGACTTTTGCCGTGACCAAGGAGCGATATCATCTCGATTATTTGATCGGCGGGGTGCATCTGGTAGGTCATTCGGCCAATCCTGAAGAGTTGTGGTTCATTGATGGTCCCAAATGGGAGATTTACGATGAGGGCTTGCAGAAATTCTTTGGCGGCGACATCCGGAAAGGGGTCAGGGCTTTCTTTGACCAGACCAACCAGATGATTGAGCATGAGGAGTTCGACATCATCGCCCATTTCGACAAGATCAAGATGCACAATCGGGACCGGTATTTCCACGAGGATGAGGATTGGTATCGAAAACTGGCGTTGGAAACGCTTGATTTGATCCATCAGAAAGGACTTGTCATGGAGATCAACACCCGAGGCATTTACAAAAAACGCTATAATGGGTTTTATCCATCGCCGTGGTTGATGGCTGAAGCTCACCGGATGGGGGTTCCGATGATTGTCTCATCCGACGCGCACCATTATTCAGAGTTGACGTTGGAGTTTGAGGCTGCTGAAGAAGCCATCCGCAGGGCTGCCACCATGTGACTTCCCAACAAAAAACCCCACTGGTACGTGCCCAGTGGGGAAAAACAATATAAAGATTATGAAAAAAATCCGTTTTTACTTAGCGGCAATAACCACTTTACCTTTGTAATAGAGGTCGCCATCGACATAGTAAGCTCTGTGTCTGACGTGCATGGTGCCGGTAGTAGGATCGACGCTCACGTTCGGAGTTTCAGCCTTGTAGTGAGTTCTTCTCTTTGCGCCTCTGGTGTGAGACTGTCTGCGTTTAGGATGTGCCATTTTACTTTTATTTTAAAATGTTAAACCGTTTGTTTTAATTATCTTCAATCTTAACATCCTTCAACGCCGCCCATCGGGGATCCATTTCGCCTTCCTTTTCCGAGGGTTCTTCATCGTGGGAAAGCATCTCAAGAACTTTGGGGTTGCATTCACCATCGGGATGGACTCGGTGCATCGGTATTGCAAGGATGATATATTCATAAATCAAAGAACTTACGTCGTATGCGTGCTCCTCAGCAGGCACTACGGCCACGTCGTCTGACTCTTCCGCTTCGTCGGCGCCGAACTTGATGTAGAACACCTGTTCGCTCTGGATCGGGATGAAGAACTCATCAGCGCATCGGTCGCAGGTGACGAGGACTTTTCCTTCCAACTGGAAATTCAAGGTCATCATCGTCTCTTCCCTCTCCACTTCGAGATTCACCGTCACCTCTCCTTGCCTCACTTCCGAATAGTCACGCTCGGCAAAGAACCCGTCCTTGATGTCGAATTTGAAGTCGTGGACACCGAGGGCGAGACCGCTGACAGGGATCAAGAATTCGTTTTCCTTTTCCATATTGCCTCAAAATCGGGCTGCAAAAATACAAATTATTTCTTGAAATGGAATAAGTTTTTGTTTTTTTTATCAAGAATTTGAGAATTACAGGATCTTGTGTTCATGTTTTTTACTTGATTATTAATCAATTAGAGGAAAAATCACCTCCTTGTTTTTCTTTCTAATTCTCAAATTCTTGATAAAACACCATCATTGATTCAAGGCCTCAATAGCTTTTTGGAGCATATCGTCCATAGGCCGATAGATAGGATAGAAGCCTTCTTCTTCGAAGAGATCGCGGGCTATATAGGCTTTAAGAAGGATGTTGGTTTCACGACGGGCCACTTGTTTTTCAAGGGTGTTGCCTTTGATATTCTTCTTTTCGGCACGGGATACCAGTTCGTTGAACATGGCATCGGTGACGTGGAACGACTGGTCGAATTCGGTCACGGTCTTATAGCGGGCAAGATCCTGGCGATGGCTGTCGCAATAGTCGAAGGCATATTGGTAGAGGATGCCCAGGTTGACGATGCGGTTGAAGTAATACTCGGTGCTATCGTCGACGAGGGGCACATACACGTCGGGTATGATGCCACCGCCGCCATAGACCACTTTTCCTTTTGGGGTGTAGTACTTCAAGGTGTCGTTCAGGTGGATGCTGTCGGCGGAGAAGAGTTCGCCATTCTCGTAACGATCGTACGACTCCAGGAGGTAGTCTTCGAGGTTGCCGTCGAAAGGCTTCTGGATGCAGCGGCCCGTAGGAGTGTAATAGCGTGCCACGGTGATGCGGATGGCTGAGTTGTCGCTTAGCATCACTTGTTCCTGCACCAGGCCTTTGCCGAAGGAGCGGCGACCCACGATGGTGCCACGGTCGTTGTCCTGGACGGCTCCAGCCACAATCTCGGAGGCGCTGGCCGACTCGTCGTCGATGAGCACTGCCAAAGGCATATCCTCAAGAAGTCCCTTGCGGCGTGCATTATAGGTTTTCTTTGGACGGAACCTACCCTCTGTGAATACCACAAGGCTGCCTTTGGGCAGGAATTCATCGGCAATGTCAACGGCTTCGCTGAGATAGCCGCCACCATTACCACGGAGGTCGAGTATTAATTGCGACATCCCTTCCTGTTTCAGTCTCTTAGCCGCCTTCACGAACTCCTTATGGGTGGTTGCCGAGAACTTGCTGAGTTTGATGTAACCCGTCTTGTCGTCGAGCATATAAGCGATATCCACGCTATAGGTCGGGATGACATCGCGGGTGATGGTGAAGTCGAGCAAGTCTTTTTCGCCTCTGCGGAAGATCCTCACGTTCACTTTGGTACCTTTGGGGCCTTTCAGCAGGCGCATCACCGACTCGTTTTTGATTTTGATGCCGGCAACGAGTGAGTCGTCGACATACACGATACGGTCGCCAGCCATGACGCCCACTTTCTCGGAGGGTCCGCCTTTGATGGTGTTGACGATAGCAACGGTGTCCTCGACGATACGGAACTGCACGCCGATGCCTTCGAAGCTGCCCAGTAGTGGGTCGTTGACGGCGTTGAACTCTTCGACTGAGATGTATTGGCTGTGCGGGTCGAGTTCTTCCATCATAGCTACGATGGCATCTTCTTCGAGTTTTTTGTTGTTGACGGTATCGACATACGCATTATTAATATGGTACATCACTTCGTCGAACTTACTCGTGGCGACCACTTGGGCACGGCGTTTAAGCATGATGTTCTCGGTGATGAGGCTGACAAAGACCCCGATGGCGAGGCCGACGGCCACCATCACCAAGAATACCCTTGAGGAGTTCCCGTTATTCATTGAATGCTGCGCTTGACATCTCGAGGTTGCGGTCGACTTTCTTGAAGAGGCCTTGGAGCACGGTGCCCGGACCCACTTCGGTGACGCTGTTGAGGCCGTTGGCTATCATGTTCTGCATGGTCTGGGTCCACCGCACGGGAGAGGTCAGTTGGGCCACCAGGTTCTTCTTGATGATCTCAGGGTCGGTGACCGGCTGGCCGGTGACGTTCTGGTAGACTGGGCAGATGCCAAAATTGAAGTCGGTATTGTTGATGGCTTCAGCCAGTTCCACTCGGGCAGGTTCCATCAGCGGGCTGTGGAAGGCGCCTCCGACTTTCAGGGGAAGCACCCTTTTGGCGCCGGCTTCATGAAGTTTCTCGCTAGCTTTGGCCACTCCTTCGAGGGTGCCGGAGATGACGACCTGTCCTGGAGAATTATAGTTGGCCGGAACGACCACTGTATCTGTGATGGAGGCGCAGATTTTCTCGACTTCGCTATCTTCCATGCCGATGACGGCAGCCATCGTGCCGGGTTGCATCTCACAAGCTTTCTGCATGGCGTTGGCACGTTTGGCCACCAGGCGCAGGCCGTCCTCGAAACTCAGCACCTTGTTGGCGACCAGAGCTGAGAACTCGCCGAGCGAATGACCTGCCACCATGTTGGGTTGGAAATCCTCAAGCACGGAGGCCAGGATGACCGAGTGGAGGAAGATGGCCGGTTGGGTGACTTTGGTTTGACGGAGGTCTTCATCGGTGCCGTCAAACATCAGGTCGGTGATTTTAAAATCCAAAATGCGGTTGGCTTTGCGGAACAGGTCCTTGGCTTTCGACGATTGGTCGAAGAGGTCCTTTCCCATACCTACAAACTGGGCACCTTGCCCAGGAAAAACAAAGGCTTTTATCATGGGTTGAAAGAATTTCAGGGTTACTATTTGGTGGGAGGTGTGAGGGGTTGTGACATCTGGCATTTGCCGGTGAACACGGCGCCTACCTCGATGCACAGCTGCTTGGTGGTCATGTCGAGTTCAACTCTCGAAGTGGCTTTCAGAGTGGTGAGTTCGTCACATTTGAGGACGCCTTTAACAACGCCTGAGATATCGGCTTGTTTGCACGTCAAGTCACCCTCAATGCAGCCAGTCTGACCCACGACGATTTTGCCGTTCGATTTGAGGGATCCTATAAGTTTCCCATCGACACGGATGTCGCCGCTCGACTCCACGTCACCTTTGATGACGGTGTCTTTTCCGATTAAGTTTCTTGCAGGTGATTCCATATAATTATGTATTTTATTTTGAATTTTCTTCTAAGAACGTTTTATAGTCATCCACTTTCTTCTCTTGGAGGAAGACGGAGAAGTTGCCTGCGGAGATGGGCAGGACGGCGTAGTCGGCTTTATCGATGCCGCCGAAGACATAGTCGGTAATGAACATCGAGGTGATGTATTCCTTGGCTTCCTGTTCGTTGGGGAACGAACTGAGCGAAACCACCATCAAGTCGTTGCTGATCATCAGGTTTTTCATCTCCAGCTCCTTGAATCGGTGTTCCTTCTTATTGAAGTCGGAGATACGGACTTTCAGTGGTTCGGTACGGACTTTCATTGAGTTGAACACCACGATGACAAAGTGTTTGGCTAGAGGCTCGTAGGTGTAAGGTGACTTGACCTCAGGTGTGTTTTTGTCTCCGCTCTCTCCCACAATGCCTTTCATCTCAATGCCGAGATGGTATTCGTCATTAATGTTTTGCAGCAAGGTAGTTGCGTAGTTCTTGACACTGCTGTTGGGATAGTCGTTGATGACTCTGACCAAGGCGTAAGCCATGCTGTCAACGGTTTCAAGTCGTCCGCGAGCCACTGCGTCGAGCAGGGCGAAGCGGGGAGCCAGAGCGGTGTCGTTGGCATAGAGTTGGAGTGCCCTATCGGCGTTCATTCTGACACGGAAGTACTGTCCTTGTTGATAGGCGTCGTAAGTTCTGGTATAGAGATCGGATGCCTGGCGAGCGTCTTCCTCGAGTTTGACGTAGTAATTGGGATCGAGGATGAAGTTGGCGTAGCTTGACTCGGGGTATTTGCTCAGGATCTGGTTCTTGTAGTAATCCGCTTTTTCGGTGTTGCGCTCGTCGTTGTACATTTTGTAGAGGGCGTACCAAGCGGGCAGTTCGTGGTCGTTACCCGGGTAACGGGTGTCAAGTTTTTCGTAGGCGTCGATTGAGCGCGGGTAGTCTGACAGGCGGTCGAGGTAGATAAATCCCACGTTATAGAGGGCATCGGAAATTTGATGGTTTGCCTCGGCTTGCTGTTCTTCGGTAAAAGGCAGTTCCAGGAGGTAATAGGCGCGGTCGTGGTTGGTGAGACCGGCGGCCACGCTGTCGTTTCCGGTGCCTTCGCCACCTTCACCGTCGTAGTTGTTGGCGACACCGCTGTTGATATTGCGTTTGTCGGAGATACGCCAGTTGTCCTCGAGTTTACGAAGGCCCCATTTTCTGGAGAACTCGGAGAATCCGCTTTGCAGGGTGGTTGGGTTATAGTAGTACCAGTTGGCTGTGGCATTGGGGCCGGGTTCCTGCACGCTGCTATTTCCCACGCCGCCGCCCATCAAGGCCAGCTGTTCCTCGTATTCGCGTTGTTCTTTCTCTATGCGTTCCTGCTCAATCACGTCAGCGATAATCTTGTCGATCAGCTGGTTGCGGCTCACAGAGTCCATATTGGCCACACGAAGCAGGCTGTCCTGGTCGCGAATCACGGTGAGGTTCATCACCAGTTCGTTGAGGGTCTGGGAGATATTGAAGAGGCTGTCATAGTCGGGTCTGCTTTCCCTGGACATGGCGCTGACTGCGGTGTCATAATAGGCTTGCGACAGCTCATATTCATTGCGGTCGAAGAGGATGGTGGCCACTTTGAGGGCCGATGTGGACCTTTGGATTTGGTTGGTACGGGCGTTGGCCACCGACTCACGATAGAATCCGATGGCTTTGTCGACATCGCCTTCACGCATGGCCAGTTCAGCCATGGAGTAATAGATACGGTCGATGTAGTCTTCGTTTTTGGTCTCCCTGAGCATGCGGTTGAGCATCTTATAGAGCTCTTTGGCGTTACCCGATGAGCCCATGCGTGCCATGTTCATCTTGGCTTCGAAGAGCATCTCGTATTTTGGGTTCTTCTTAGTCACTTTCTTGAACCATTCCGTAGCGTGTGGAGCATCATCGAGTTCCATATAGATCTGTCCGAGGATGAACATGCAGCGCAGACGCAATTCGCGGTCGTTGGTAGCCATCATGCCTGATTTCAGGTAGTCAATGGCCCGACGGTAATCCTTGGTGGCGATGTAGTAGTCGGCAATGGTGAGGTCGAGGTTCCGATAGAGTTCCTTGGGCAGTTTTTTCATGTTGGCCGTCTTGCTCTGAAGCAGCTCTATCACGGCGATGGCCTTGGAATACTGTTCCGTTTGGATGTAAGTCTTGGCGAGCCACAGGTTGGCCACCAAGGCGATATCGTTGTAGCTGAATTCGGTGCTGACAAAGTCAAAGGTACGTTTTGCGGGGATGTAGTCCTGTTTGTAAAAATGCGCTTTGCCCATGACAAGGTAGGCGTCGTCAATCCACTTCACGCGTTCTTTGCCGTTGAATTTCATCGAGTGTTTCTGGACGCAAATGGAGGTCTTTTGCAATGCACGGTCCATCTGTGAGTTCAGTGACATGGCTTCTTGTTTGGTGCCATAGTTATAAACTCTCAATACTTTAGTATAATCATCAACTACATTGCTTTTAAGTTGATTGTCGCCTTCCTCGAGGCTATGCTCGCCATTCCAGTAGACGTTGTAGTGGCTGGTGAGGTTATGGTAGGCACGTCTTGTGAAGGTGTTCCGTTTTGTGGAACAGCCTCCGAGCAGGAGTACTGACGTAATCAATACGAGGAGGGCGGATGTGATATTTCTTTTAGGCACGTTGTGATCGTTTTTAGAAGGATTGTTCTGCGGGGGCGGCGATGCTGTCGGGGGTTGTGAGCGCTTTCAGCATCAGCAGCGAGTCGAAGTCATGTTGCCGGCTTAGCAGGATGGCTTGTTTTTGGTTTTCGATGACGAGGAGCGCTTGTTCGCGGAGGCTTTCCACTTCGATGAAGGGGGCCAGTTGTTGGTGAAGTCGTATGCTGTCGGCTTTCCAACCGCTGGGCATCTCGAGGGAGTCGGCTAGCGAGTGCAGTTGGTATTTCTCGCACAAAGCGCGGGTTTCGGAATTGATTTTTTCAACTTCGCGTTGGAAGTCTACCGCCAGCCGCTCTTCTTTCTCGATTCTTGATTTCTCGATGATTTTGGGGACATACACGTACGCGGCGAAGGCGAGGGCTGCCAGCACGAGGATGATAAGGAAGAGTTTCACCGTGGAATATCCCTTGGTGATGAGGGATCGCACCTCAGTGATGCTGTCGAACCTTTGCTCCCTTGAGAACTGGGTGCAGTGGGTGGCGACGTTGCGATATTGGCTGAGCATGTTACGCTCGATGATGAATTCGATGATCTTACCCAAGGAGTAGATGTCGGAACGGCAGTCTGCCTCTTCGCCTTTGATCAGTTCGGGAGCGATGAACTCATTCTCTTTGATAAGCAGTTCGCGGTCGGTTTTGTATTCCGTTTCAGGCAAACCGATATCGATGACTTTGATACGGTTATCGTTGGAGGTAACCATAATGTTCTCAGGCTTGAGGTCGCAATGGAAGATTCCGCGTTGGTGCATGTAATTCAGTGCATCGCAGAGATCCACCAGAACCGATTTGATCTCCTTGTCGTTGAGGGTGCCCACACGGACATGTTCGGCGAGGCTCTTGCCGTCGACATATTCGAAGACGATGCATTCGCCGAGACCTTGTACATTCTCAAATCCAAGAGCCTTTCTGATGAATTTATAGTCGAGTTGACTGGTGATCTCGTATTCTTTTTTCAGGTTCTCGCGGCACTGTTGGTCCTCGGCAAACTCAGGTTTAAGGGTCTTGAGGACGACCTTCTTGCCTTTATAGGAGGCGGTGAAGAGCCTGCTCGGGCCGTGTACAGAGGCATAGAACGGATGGATGTTCCCGTAATCGCCAGAGGCGGCTTTGGCTTCGTCAACGCGTTCGAAATTTGAAAAGATGTCTGACATTTTTCAATAATGTATTTGGGAGCAAAGATACAACTTTTTTAAGAATAGAGAATAAAGAAGTAAGAATTAAGAATTTTAGGATAAGACGTGACATTTTGTCAGATTTTCGTATATTTGCGGCCCGAATAAAAAATTAAATAAGAATGAAAATCTCCTATAATTGGTTGAAACAATACGTCAACTGCGACTATGCAGCTGAGAAAGTGAGTGAATTGCTGACCTCGACAGGTCTTGAAGTGGAAGACCTCACCCCGTTCGAGTCGGTGAAAGGCGCCTTAAGAGGCGTGGTTGTGGGTAAGGTGCTTACCTGCATCGACCATCCCAACTCCGACCATCTCCACATCACCACGGTCGACTGCGGCGGCGAAGAGCCTTTGCACATCGTATGCGGCGCTCCCAATGTGGCGGCAGGACAGAAGGTGCTCGTGGCCACCATCGGCACCGAGTTGTGGATCGGTGAAGAACACATCACCATCAAGAAAGGCAAGATCCGCGGCGAAGTCTCCGAAGGCATGATCTGCGCCGAGGACGAGCTCCAGCTAGGCGAGTCGCACGACGGCATCATGGTGCTGCCCGATGACTATGAAGTGGGCAAGCCCGCTTCGTTCTACTTCCCTGTGGAAGAGGACTACACCATCGAGATCGGCCTCACCGCCAATCGTAGCGACGCCACCTCCCATATCGGTTCTGCCCGCGATCTGGTGGCGGCCCTCAACCAACGCGAAAACACCACCCAATATCACCTTGTCAAACCCTCAGTAGAGGACTTCAAGGTGGAGAGCCACGACCTCGACATCGACGTGGTGGTGGAAGACACGGCTGCCTGTCCGCGTTACTCCGGACTGAGCATCACCGGCGTAAAGGTCGGTCCTTCTCCCGAATGGCTCAAGAACCGTCTCGCCGCTGTCGGCATCCGCAGCATCAACAATATCGTGGACATCTCCAACTACGTGCTGATGGAGGTCGGCCAGCCCATGCACATCTTCGACGCAGACAAGATTACGGGTAAAAAAGTCGTGGTGAAATGCCTTCCCGAAGGCACGCCGTTCGTCACCCTCGACGGTGTGGAACGCAAGCTCAACGGCCGTAACCTGATGATCTGCAACGCTGAGGAGCCCATGTGCATCGCCGGCGTGTTCGGCGGCCTCAAGTCAGGGGTCACCGAAGAAACCACCAACATCTTCCTCGAGAGCGCCTACTTCAACCCCACCAGCATCCGCAAGACCTCCAAGTACCACGGTCTGCAGACCGACGCCTCGTTCCGCTACGAGCGTGGCGCCGACCCGAACATCACCCTTTACGCCCTGAAACGCGCCGCCCTGCTCGTGAAAGAACTCGCCGGCGGCACCATCTCCTCGGAGATCAAGGACGTCCAGCATGGCGACTTCACCCCTGCCCGTGTGGATCTGAAGTTCGACTACCTCAACAAGGTGGCCGGAAAGGTCATCGACCAGACCCAGGCCGTCAACATCCTGAAGAGCCTCGAATGCCAGGTGGTGGAGCAGGATATGGAACACGTGGTGGTGGATGTGCCCACCTGCAAGGTCGATGTCACCCGTCCCGTTGACCTCGTGGAAGAGATCCTCCGCATCTACGGTTACGACAACATCGAGATTCCGAGCCGTATCCACGCTTCCATCAGCCGTGCCTCGAAGCCCAACTCCGACAAGCTTCAGCAGAAGATCGCCGACATGCTGGTGGCCAACGGCTTCTACGAGATCATGAACAACTCGCTCACCAAGTCGGCCTACAGCGAGGCTTTCGCCGACTTCGACCCCGAGCGCAACGTGAAGATCAAGAACCCGCTGAGCAGCGACCTCAACGTGATGCGCCAGACCCTGCTCTGGGGCGGCCTCGAGAGCATCGCTTTCAACCAGAACCGCAAGGTCAGCGACATGAAGTTCTTCGAGTTCGGCAACGTATACTTCTTCGACGCCAAAGCCAAGGACGGCCAAAACGCCCTGGCTCCCTATTCCGAATATTGCCACCTCGACCTCTTCCTCACCGGCAACCGCCAGGAAGAGCTGTGGAACCATCAGGTCCAACCCATCGACTTCTTCGACCTGAAGCAATACGTGATGGGCATCCTCCGCCTGCTGCGCGTGAACCAGAACCAGCTGGAAGTCAAGGAAGGCACACTGAAACACTATGAATACTCGCTCGAGTTGTATCTCGACGGCAAGCGTGTGGCCACCTTCGGCAAGATCGACAAGAAAGCCTTGAAGCTGTTCGACATCAAGAAGGACGTCTTCCACGCCACTTTGTGCTGGAACACCCTGATGAGCAACTACGGCAAGGCCCCTGAGGTCCATTTCGAGCCCCTGTCGAAGTTCCCGTCGGTACGCCGCGACCTCGCCATGATCTTCGACAAAAACGTCACCTTCGAACAGGTGAGAAAAGTCGCCATGGCCGCCGAGAACAAGCTCCTCCAGGAGATGAGCCTCTTCGATGTGTATGAAGGCGAGAAGATCCCAGAAGGCAAGAAACAATATGCCATGAGCTTCGTACTGATGTCGACCACTGCCACCCTCACCGATAAAGCCATCGAGAAGGCCATGGCGAGGATTCAGCAGGCGATTGAGAAGGAACTGGGGGGAGTATTGAGATAATGCGGAATTAGGAATTCGGAATTATTCCGCATTCTTAATTCCGCATTCCGAATTCCGAATTTAAAACACCATGGATATCCAAAGCATTAAACGGACTTTCGGGATTATTGGCAACGACCCACAACTCAACCATGCCATTGAGATTGCGGCGCAGGTGGCCAACACAGACCTTACTGTGCTCATCACAGGAGAGAGCGGCACGGGTAAGGACGTGTTTCCGAAGATCATCCATCAGAACAGCGCGCGCAAGCACGGACAATATTTTGCCGTGAACTGCGGCGCCATCCCCGAGGGCACCATCGACTCGGAGCTGTTCGGCCATGAGAAAGGCTCGTTCACCGGCGCCATCGCCGAAAGGAAGGGCTATTTCGAGATTGCCAACGAGGGTACCTTGTTCCTCGACGAGGTGGCTGAGCTTCCTTTGTCGACACAAGCCCGACTGCTGCGCGTGTTGGAGAACGGAGAATACATCCGTGTGGGTGGCTCCAAGGTGATGAAGACCAACGTGCGTGTGGTGGCCGCCACCAACGTGGATCTTCCCATGGCCATCCAGAAAGGCAAGTTCCGCGAAGACCTGTACTACCGTTTGAACACCATCCCAATCCATATCCCCGCCTTGAGGGAACGGAAGGGCGACATCTACCTGTTGTTCCGCAAGTTCGCCTCCGACTTCGCAGAGCGCAGCCACATGCCTGTCATCACGCTGACACCCGAGGCCGTGAAGGTGCTTGAGGAATATCGTTGGGACGGCAACGTGCGTCAGCTGAAGAACATCACCGAACAAATCTCCATCATCGAACAGCAACGCACCATCACCGACATCGTGCTGGAACGTTACCTGCCTAACAAGATTGCCACCTCGCTGCCCGTGCTCTTCCAAAGAGAGGAAACCGGCGAGGGAGTGTCGGAACGCGACCTTTTATATAAGGTGTTGTTTGAGATGAAACACGACATCGCCGAGCTGCGCAACACCGTCAACGAGTTGAAGGGCCATCAAGGCGCTGTCGGGACGAGTTATATCGAAGCCACTCCTGTGACCATCGAGCCAGCCCATAGCGACCCAGTGACCATCGAGCCCGAATACTCCGAAATCATCGCCGCCGAGGAGATTGCTCACGAACGTCATGAGCCCGAGACCCTCTCGCTGGAACAAAACGAGATAGAGATGATCAAGCGCGCCCTGGAGAAACACAACGGCAAACGCAAGGATGCCGCCAAGGAGCTGGGCATCAGCGAACGCACCCTGTACCGTAAAATCAACGAATTTGGAATCAAATGATGAGACGGCGCTGCCTTTATATGGTCCTATTGCTCGCCTTGGTCTGCCAAGGCTGTGGCATCTATTCGTTCTCGGGAGCCTCCATCCCCCCCGAGGCCAAGACCGTATCGGTGCAGTACTTTCCAAATCAGGCTCAGCTCATCAACCCCACGTTGAGCAACGATTTCACCACCGCCCTACGTGACGCCATGATGAACCAGACCTCGTTGGACATGGTGGACTCGGGCGGCGACTTGGCCTTTGAAGGCGAGATCACCGACTACCGCACCACGCCAGTGGCCATCACCGCCGGACAGACGGCGGCCTTGAACCGACTCACCATCACCGTCAACGTGCGGTTCGTGAACGTGTTCGACGAGACGAAGAACTTTGAGACCAGGTTCTCACATTACGAGGACTATCCGAGCGAGCAGGACCTGAACGCGGTGCAGGAATCGTTGACCGGCACCATCATCGAGGCCCTTGTCGAAGACATATTCAACAAAGCATTGGTAAACTGGTAAGCCATGGAGACGAACGTGTTGCTCGACTATCTGAACAAGCCCGAGACCTTGAGGGGTGACGCTCTTCCGGCGATGGAAGACCTCTCTAGGCGCCATCCCTATTTCGGGATGGTCCGTTGCCTGCTGGCAGTGGGGTATCAGAACGAAAGCGACGAGCGTTACGAGCGGCAGTTGCGGTTGGCGGCATGTGCCATACCCAACCGGGGACGCCTCCGGCTACTCACCTCGTTGGCCAAACAGCGCGCGACTCTTCCGGTGGAGGCTGAGCCATCCGACGACGATTCGTTCTTCAAGTTCGTGGACTCGTCGAAACTCAAGCCTGGTGAGGAGATGGAAGGCATCATCCCGGAGAAGACCTTCATCATCCCGGAGATCGACTTGAGCGGAAGCGAGGAGGAGCTGTCGGCCGAACTGGCTTTGCTTGAGGAGCGGCGCAAGACCCTCGATGAGTTGAAGGCCATCATCGCCGCCAAGTTGAAGGCCATCGAGGAAGACAGGAAAAAACAAGAGGAAGAGCCCGAAGAAGAGCCGAAGAAAAAACTGAGCCGCAAGGAGTTGATCGACAAGTTCATCGCCGAGAATCCAAGCATCAGCCGTCCCAAGGCAGAGTTCTACAACCCCATCGCGATGGCCCAGAACAGCATCGTCGACAACAGCGAAATCGTGAGTGAGACATTGGCAAAAATCTACCGCCAACAAGGGTATTTGGACAAGGCTTTAGAAATTTATGAGAAATTAAGTTTGCTTTTTCCAGAAAAAAGTAGTTATTTTGCAGCCCAAATTGAAGAAATTAAAGAAAGTCAAACAAACAATAAATAATTGAAATGTACACAGTTATCGTAATTTTAATTCTGGTTGTGAGTGTTTTACTTGGACTGGTTGTCTTGGTTCAGAACTCCAAAGGCGGCGGTTTGATTTCCAACTTCGGCAGCGCAAACCAGATGATGGGTGTCCGTCAGACGACCGACTTCCTCGAAAAAGCCACTTGGACGATGGCCATCATTTTGGTGGTGTTGTGCTTGGCTTCGAGCATGTCCATCCCGAAGAATGTGAGATCAGAAGGCATGCAGGATTCACAGATGCGTGAGCAGATTGAGTTGAACACACCCGCTCCGGCTACGGAAGCCCCCGCTGAGACACCTGTCGAATAAGACATGTTTCACGACAAAACAACTTCAAAAAATGTCAGAATGTCATGTTCTGACATTTTTTTTGTTTTGGCACGAAATCTGACAAACGGAAAACGGTTAACGGAAAACTAATTAATTAACAAACATATTTAAAAATGGCAAAATTAACAATTAAACCTTTGGCTGACCGTGTGGTGATTGAGCCCGCTGCAGCCGAACAGAAGACCGCCAGTGGCATCATCATCCCCGACACTGCGAAAGAGAAACCCCAGCAAGGCACCGTCGTCGCCGTCGGTCCCGGCACCAAAGACAACAAAATGACCCTGAAAGTCGGTGACAATGTCATCTATGGCAAATATGCCGGCACCGAGTTCCATCTCGATGGGAAAGACTATATGATCATGAGAGAATCCGATGTGATTGCGATTGTGTAATGCGGAATTCGGAATGCGGAATTCGGAATTCGGAATTATTAAAATAACAATTCAAATACAATATTTATTATGGCTAAAGATATTCTTTTCAATATTGAATCGCGCGACGGCCTGAAGAGAGGCGTCGACGCTTTGTCAAATGCAGTGAAGGTGACCCTCGGTCCCAAGGGCCGCAATGTGGTCATCGAAAAATCGTATGGCGCTCCCCAGATCACCAAGGACGGTGTGACCGTTGCCAAGGAGATCGAGCTCATCGACCCCGTTGAGAACATGGGTGCCCAGTTGGTGAAGGAAGTCGCTTCCAAGACCAACGACCTGGCTGGTGATGGTACCACCACCGCCACTGTTTTGGCCCAAGCCATCGTGGCCACCGGTCTGAAAAACGTCACCGCCGGTGCCAACCCGCTCGACTTGAAACGTGGTATCGACAAGGCTGTTGCCGCTGTGGTGGCTTCGCTGAAGAAGATGGCCGTGAAAGTCGATGGCAACAACGAGAAGATCGAGCAAGTGGCTACCATTTCGGCCAACAACGACACCGAGATTGGCCGCCTGATCGCCGAAGCCATGGGCAAGGTGAAACAAGAAGGTGTCATCACCGTTGAGGACGCCAAAGGCATCCAGACCTACGTCGACGTGGTGGAAGGCATGCAGTTCGACCGTGGCTACATCTCGCCTTACTTCGTCACCAACACCGAGAAGATGGAAGCCGTGTATGAGAATCCTTACATCCTGATCTACGACAAGAAGATCTCCGTGATGAAGGACCTGCTTCCTGTGCTCGAGAAGACTTTGCAGACTGGCCGCGCCCTGATCATCATCGCCGAGGACATCGACGGCGAAGCTTTGGCTACCTTGGTCGTCAACCGTCTGCGTGGCTCGCTGAAGGTCGCTGCCGTCAAGGCTCCTGGCTTTGGTGACCGCAGAAAAGAGATGCTCGAGGATATCGCCATCCTGACTGGTGGCACTGTCATCAGCGAAGAGAAGGGCTACAAGCTCGAGGATGCCACCTTGCAGATGCTCGGTCAGGCCGACAAGGTCAGCATCAACAAGGACAACACCACCATCGTGAACGGTCACGGTGCCAAGAAGGACATCGAGGCCCGCACCGCTCAGATCAAGGCTCAGATCAAGACCACCACGAGCGACTACGACCGCGAGAAGTTGCAAGAGCGCCTGGCCAAGTTGGCCGGCGGCGTGGCAGTCATCTACGTGGGTGCCGCTTCGGAGGTCGAGATGAAGGAGAAGAAAGACCGTGTGGAGGACGCTTTGAACGCCACCCGTGCAGCTATCGAAGAGGGCATCATCCCTGGCGGCGGTGTCGGTTTCATCCGTGCCATCAAGGCCATCGAGAAGATGAAGGGTGACAACGAGGACGAGACCACGGGTATCGCCATCATCAAGAGAGCTTTGGAAGAACCGCTTCG
>JAEEGJ010004835.1_pt1 | contig 44145 bp, 51 predicted proteins | sample 8958761 | NCBI WGS metagenome assembly JAEEGJ01 (sample SAMN16246546, study PRJNA631951) | gut metagenome | biome: gut microbiome; feature: rumen; material: RS-attached | host: Bos | place: Iran: Karaj | collected 2018-10
TCTGCTTAAGTTCCCATTTGAATAAACTGCCCATCATGCGCCCCTCCCCAGAAGTTCCATATAGTATTCTTCCAAAGTCCTCTCGTGCTTTGCCAGATGCGTCACGAGGATCCCTTTTTCGTACATCAGTTTTGCTACGTCTTTTGTTCCGGCATTTCCGAAGATCCTGATCGAATTCTCGTCAAGATCGGCCGGACCTATCCCGCCGGCCTTAAGCACCTTAAGTGCTTCGTCATTGCTTTCTGTTTCCAGGATGACGTGAGTCGTGCAAAGATCATCGAGTTCTTCCTTCGTGAGCGTGGACAAGATCCTTCCGTGGGAGATCATTATGTAGTCCGTCGCGAGCTGGTAGAGCTCAGTGAGGATGTGAGACGAGATCACGATCGTAATGCCGTAGTCCCTGCAAAGCGAAAGCAGGAGCTCTCTTACTTCGACCATTCCCATAGGGTCGAGGCCGTTGACGGGCTCGTCCAGGATAAGGAGTTCCGGGCTGTTGATGAGCGCCATCGCGATGCCCAGTCTCTGCTTCATTCCGAGTGAGAAGTCGCCGACCTTCTTGTTCTTTACGTCGCCCAAGCCGACTCTTGCAAGGAGCTTATCGATCCTGGTGTTCTCTTTGTTCCCGTAAAGGAGCTGCTGATATCTAAGGTTTTCTTTTGCGGACTTGTGGAGCTCTAATATCGGGCGTTCGACAAGGCAGCCCATCTTGCGTCTTGCCTGTATGAGACCAGCTTTGTCAGACTTTCCGAATAGCTCGACCGAGCCCTGTTCGATGGAACTCAGTCCCGTTATCGCCCTGATCGTCGTAGTTTTGCCCGCGCCGTTTTCTCCGATGAATCCGTAGATCCTGCCCTTTTTGACTTCGAAAGACACGTTGTCAAGCGCGGTCTTGGCGCCGTATCTTTTCGTAAGGCCCGTGATCTTCAGTATGGTATCGTCCATTTTTGTTCCTCCCGTTTGGTTTTGACCTGATGTTAAGGCCCAAACGTTAAACGGAAGATGGAGAAAGATTAACCGGACATTAAATTCCGGCATGCCGATTTTCTCCCAATTAAGGGTAAAATATACCTGTTTGCGAAAAAGATCTTGGCAAAGGAGAGATGACATGCCACCAGGAGGAAGGATGGGCGGCCCGATGGGCGGGCAGTTCCTGACGGAAGAAGAGAAGAAGAACCAGCCTAAAGTAACTCCCGAGTTGCTCAAAAGGGTGTTTTCATACTTAAAGCCTTACATGAAGCAGCTGATCCTCGTGCTTCTCTGCATAATCGTCTCGTCTTTCTTTACATTGCTGCCGTCGATCATCACGGGCAAGATCTTGGATGACGGACTTTTAAAGAAGGACTTCAAAGCCCTCATCTATTACATCGCGCTCTCCCTTATCGTGACGCTCCTGGCGAGCTTCATCGGCGTTGCCGAGACATACATCAACACCTGGATCGCCCAGCACATCACCTTTGACATGAGAAACCAGATGTATTCGCATCTGCAGAAGATGTCGCAGAAGTTCTTCACTTCAAATAACCAGGGCGACATCATAACGAGGATGACGAGCGACATCGACGGAGTCAAGGCCGTCATCACGAACACTTTCAGCAGCATCCTGTCCAACTCGATCACGCTGATAATCGCCATGATCGCCATGTTCCAGAAGAACTGGATCTTAGCGCTCGTGGGCATCGTGATCGTACCCATTTTCACGATCCCCACAAGGAGCGCAGGCAAGCAGAGGTGGAAGCTCACCAACGAATCGCAGCAGGTGAATGATGAGGTAAACGGCATCCTGAATGAGACCTTGTCGGTATCAGGCCAGCTCCTCGTAAAGCTCTTCGGCAAGGAAAAGTACGAGTACGAAAGATACGAGAAGGCCAACCGCAAGATGATCGGCCTCAACATCAAGGAGAGTATGGCGGGCCGCTGGTTCAGGGTGATCCTCACGACATTCACGAGCGTAGGACCTATGCTCATCTACCTTGCGGGCGGCATCCTCATGATGAAGTACGATTCAGACCTCACGATCGGTGACATCACGGTGCTCGTATCCCTCCTCGGAAGAATGTACATGCCGGTCAACAGCCTGCTCAACATCCAGGTCGAATGGATCAGGTCGATGGCACTCTTCAAGCGCATCTTCGATTATTTCGACATCCCTGTCGACATCAAGAACGCGCCCGATGCGGTAAAGCCCGAAAAGGTAACGGGCGAGGTCGTTTTCGATCACGTCGAGTTCTCGTATGACCCGTCCAAGAAGATCCTCAAGGATGTCAACTTCACGCTGAAGGCCGGCAACAGCATCGCGATCGTCGGTCCTTCAGGCTCAGGCAAGAGCACGATCGTCAACCTCATTCCGAGACTCTACGATGTTGATTCCGGTAGCGTGACTTTCGATGGCATAGACGTAAGAAAGCTCGATCTGACGTTCTTAAGGAACCAGGTCGGCGTAGTTTCGCAGGAGACTTATCTCTTCAACGGAACGATCAGGGACAACCTCCTTTACGCAAAGCCTGACGCAACCGAAGCCGACATGATCGACGCTCTCAAAAAGGCGAACATCTGGGATTTCATCGAGAAGCAGGAAAAGGGTCTTGATACCGAGGTCGGCAACAGAGGTCTTAAGCTCTCAGGCGGTGAAAAGCAGCGCATCTCGATCGCGCGCATCATCCTCAAGGATCCTACGATCTTTATCTTCGACGAGGCGACATCCGCGCTTGATTCGATCTCCGAAAAGAAGATCCAGGACGCTATCGATCCGATCATCAACAGCAAGACGAGCATCCTGATAGCGCACAGGCTCTCGACGATCCTCGCGGCAGACGAGATCCTTGTCGTAAAGGACGGAACGATAGTCGAGAGGGGAACCCACAAGGAACTCCTGTCCAAGGAAGGCGTGTACAGGGAACTCTACGAGACGCAGTTCAGCAAAGCGCTCATGGAAGAAGACGGCGTGTCCGAACTGGAGCAGTACATCTGGGGCGTCCAGCCGGGCGACGAGCCGCATGAAGAGGAATGATCCGGCATGGCAAAGGACTTGAGAGTCGGGATAATCGGAGGCGGAGCAGCGGGCCTTTTTGCGGCCTGCCAGTTCAAACGCCTTTCCGGCGGAAAGTCAGTTCAGGTGACGCTCCTTGAAAAGACAAACATCCCGGGTAAGAAGCTCACGCTCACGGGCCACGGCCGCTGCAACATAACCAACCGCAAAGACGCATCCGAACTTAAAAAGGGCTTCCATGAAGCCTCCAATTTCATCTATCCCGCGCTCAGGGAATTCGGTCCTGAAGACACGATGAGCTTTTTCGAAAACGAGCTCGGCCTGAAGCTTAAGGAAGAGGAAAACAACAGGATCTTCCCGGTCTGCGACAGCGCCGTAAAGGTCAGGGACAGGATCCTTTCGTACATCTCGGACAGTGCCTTGATGATCAACGATGCTAAGGTCAGGAAGATCACCAAAACGGAAGACTTTGAAGTGGTCACCGACAAGGGAAGCTTTCACTTTGACCGTGTCATCCTTTGCTGCGGAGGAAGTTCTTTTTCCAGGACAGGTTCAACGGGCGATTCATATAAGTTCGCAGAAAAGCTTGGCCATCAGATAGAACCCATACGGGGCGCGCTTGTTCCCGTTGCTGCCGATCCCGAATCGGCATCATTTTGCAAAGACCTTGGCGGAGTATCGTTAACTGCAGGCGTGTCGCTCTTCTGCGATGATAAGAAGACCGCTTTTCTGACGGGAGAAATCCTTTTTGCCGATTTCGGCCTGACGGGTCCCGCGGTCATGGAGATCTCAAGAGAAGTTCCGTCAGACCTGACAGGAAGAAAGGCGTGGCTGGAGCTGGATCTCGTTCCTTCCTTGAACGATGAGGAGTTCGATCTTGAGTTCCAAAGACAGATCGGCGCGCACCCGGACACGAAGATCACGACGATCCTTTCAAGATATTTTGCAGCATCGGTTGCTGAGGCGGTCTCTGCAAAGGCAGGCGTTTCAGGTCTTTACGCGCAGGGCTTCACCAAGGAGAACCGTAAGAGGATCTGCCGTGAGGTAAAGCATCTGAGGATAGGGATCGGGAAAGCGCCTGAGATCGAGAAGGCTTATGTCACGAGAGGCGGCGTGTCGCTATCCGAGATCGACCGCAAGACCATGAAGTCCAAACTCGTTTCAGGTCTTTACATTACGGGCGAAGCTTTGGATGTTGACGGCATAAGCGGCGGATACAATCTACAGGCCTGCATGAGCGAAGCTTATCTGGCCGTTAAGGATATATTGGAGGTCTGAATGGTAAAGGTAATCAGGATAAAGGGCGGAACGGACAACTGCTATGTCGTCACTGACGGCAAGGCGGCGATCCTTGTCGATACGGCGAGCGACGCCAATCTGGATCAGGTCATCGAAGAATGCGACAAGTACGAGATGAAACTGATATTTCTCACCCACGTGCATTTCGATCACGCGGAGAACGCAAAAACGCTTTCCGAAAGATACAAGGTCCCTGTCGCTTTTAATAAGGCTGATGAAGAGCTTTTTGAAAGTTTCGACAGGCAGCCGCTGAAGTCTTACGGGCTTGTCGGAAAAGTCGTTCTGGACATGTCTTTGAAGGTCTTGAGGAACACTGTGGTGAAGAAGCCGGATAACATTATTCATGTAGAAGACGGCGATGACCTGAGTTCTTACGGGTTTGACGCGAAAGCCATCGCAATGCCGGGGCACACGAAAGGCTCGATCGGCCTGGACGTGGAGGGTACGCACCTTTTAGTTGGCGACGCGCTCGACAACTGGATCACGCCGGGGATAGCCCACCTTTACTACGACTTTGACGCGGTGAAAAAGACCGCGGAGAAGATAAGGAGCCTGGGTGAGAGGACCGTCTATTACGGGCACGGCAAGCCTACGGCGAACGGTAAGTTTAAAACGAAAGGCTGAAAGACAATGATAAAGGGAATACACCACATATCCATGAAGTGCGGGACGGAAGAAGAGCTCACCAAGGTGAAGGAATTCTACATAGACCTTTTGGGGATGAAGATCTGCAGGCAGTGGCCTGAAGGGATCATGATCGATACCGGGAATGGGTTTATCGAAGTGTTCACGAACGCGGAAGGGCTCCGCCAGCTTGGTGCGATAAGGCACATCGCGCTGCTCACGGACGATGTCGACGGTACGGTCAAAAAAGTAAAAAACGCAGGCTACGAGGTCTTTATAGAGCCCAATGACAAGGTGATAGATTCGGTCCCTGAATACAAGATCAGGATGGCGTTTTGCTTCGGTCCTCTGGGCGAACAGGTGGAGTTCTTCTGCGAGCGGTAAAAACGCCTGAAATAATTGACAAACGGGCGGATAAAATAATAAAATCTTTTGTGTTATAAAACTGATTTGAGGCAATAAAACTCCCAAATACAGAAAGGGGCTAACAATATGAGCACAATCGAAAAGACTTTCAGCAACGGCGACATCATTATCCAAGAGGGTGACAAGGGTAATACTTTCTTCCAGATCCTGGAAGGAAAAGTCGGCGTTTATAAGGACTATGACAAGGAAAACGAGACAAAGCTCGCTACTCTCGAGCAGGGGCAGTATTTCGGCGAGATGGCCGTTATCGAGAACTATCCCCGTAGTTCCACAGTAGTTGCTGATGGCGACGTTAAGGTTCTTGAGATCGCTGCTGAAGAGATGAAGGAATATGTCAGCCAGAATCCTGACAAGATCCTTGCGATCATGAAGCTTCTCGGAGCAAGGATCACTTCCATGACCGAGGAATACGACAAGGCCAAGAAGGCTCTTGACGAAGCACGCAAAAAGAATTCCAGCGACAAGTACAGCGGATTCTTCAACATGATGATGAAGCAGTCCATCTATCTGTCTTCAAAGAACTTCAGACTTGAGCAGCCCAGTGCAGAGGCTCTCCGTGAGGCAGCTGACGCCGTTTCCAACGCAGGCGGCAACAAGGGTGAGACTTACGTTCAGGGCAGAGTCATCTACAAGGAAGGCGAAGTCGGAAAGTGCATGTACATCATCCACGAAGGAAAGGTCGGCACATACAGCCACTTCGGCGAAGTCAATGAGATCAAGCTTTCTGTAGTAGAGCCTGTCGCATGCTTCGGCGAGATGGGAATGCTCACAGGCGAGGCACGCGGAGAGACCGCTGTTTCCGAGGCTGAAGGCACCAGGGTTGAGATCATCCATCCTGAGGATCTCGGCGAACTCTTCAAGACCAGCCCTGAGAAGATCGACATGATCATGAAGAACCTTTCTTACCGCCTGAGATCCATCACTTACGATTATTTCAAGGCAATCAAGGAGATCGCAACATACTCCACCGAGAGATGATCTGCTTCAACTGTTAATGAACCGGAGGCTTTGGGACTTGATCCCGAAGCCTCTTTTATTGTTCAAAATATGATGATTTACAAACAATCTTGCAGGTGTATAATCTAGCCGCCATGTTGGAACGCATCAAGAAAGATCCTGTTTTGTTCATTTCAGGGATACTGGCTGTAGTATCCTGCTTTTTCGTGCACCCGGATGAAAAATACATCGGGTATGTTGATTTCAGGGTCTTGGCGATACTGTTCTGCATGATGATCGTCGTGTCCGAACTGGTGATCCTTGGCGTATTCGACAGGATGACGAACAAGCTCCTTTCGATGGTCCATTCCTCAAGGATGGTCTCCCTGATCCTTGTCTGGCTTTCGTTCTTCCTCGGCATGATCCTTACGAATGACGTCACCCTCGTAACTCTCGTACCCTTCGCGATCGCGCTGATGAAGTCCTTTGACGACAGGAGGACGCTGACATTTACGCTGATCCTCATGACCGTCGCGACCAATCTGGGAAGCATGCAGACGCCGATCGGAAACCCTCAGAACATCTACCTTTTCACGCACTATAAGATGGAGATCGGGCCGTTCATGCTCATGATGCTCCCTTATTCGCTGTGCTCGCTCCTTCTCGTTACGGTGGCGGTCTTTCTTCTCTGCAGGGACGAAAAGATCAGTCACGAAGAACCGAAAGAGCAGAAAAAGATCTCGGGGATCAAGCTCGCCATCTGCATCGTTCTCTTCATAGCAAGCCTTCTGGTCGTCTTAAGGGTCGTTCACTACCTGATAGTCCTTGGCGTTATGATCACCGTGATGCTCATAATGGACCGCAAGTCGTTCAATGGCGTGGACTACACGCTCCTTATAACGTTCGTATTCTTCTTCGTCTTCGTCGGCAACATGGGCAGGATCCCCTCCGTCAATGAGGCGGTTTCAAACATAGTCGGAAAGTCGCCCGTACTGACCGCTGTCGTATCTTCACAGGTGATAAGCAACGTGCCCGCAGCGCTCCTGCTTTCCGCATTTACCGATAACGGAAGGGCGCTGGTGATCGGAACGAATCTCGGAGGCCTCGGCACTCTGATCGCGAGCATGGCGAGCCTGATTACATACAAGTTCCACGCTGCGCTTCCCAAGGCAAAGGATAAGAACGTGAGCTATGTAGGCGCATTCACTGTCGTGAACATCATTTTCCTGGCGATCCTTCTGGGAGTTCATTTTCTTTTTAAATAAAGTGCAACATTACGCACGCCCCGTCTGTATCTATAGTATCAGCAGAAAAGAGGGGTTCTTATGAAGAAAAAGGCAATCCTGTTAATCTCGATAGTACTGATCATCGCCGTTCTGACAGGCTGTTCCGGCGGGATGAGGACTTTTGACCTGTCTGATCCAATCATGCTTACCATGAGCGAAAAGTTCGTCAACCAGTCGTATCTGAAGCGCCATCAGGACTTCAGCAAAAAGGATCTGGGCGGCATCAGAAAGGACAGCCTTTTCACCGCATGCAGCCATGAAAACATGCTCAGGTTCTGCGGCTACTACAAGGGTCTCGACTTTGTGACGCTGGTGTTTGAAAGGGAGTCTCCGATCGAGACGGATCAGCTGAAAAGGGCCACCGATCAGGGTTACAATGCAAGGCTTCAGGGGATCATATACTATCAGGATCCCTCGTACAAATACGTCACTTACCAGTACGAGCCTGCCATCTATGAGAAAAACGGGGAACCGACGCAGAAAAGTTCTGTCAACGACAGCCGTTTTTCATTCAAACTCAATGACAGGGAAGCAGAAACTTACTACCAGATCAACATCAAGGGACTTCAAGGCAAATACCTGAACTATGATCTGGAAGAATGCGACATGACGATCTACTACAGGCTCCAGACGGAAATCATCGAGGAGAGCTACTGGACCGATTACAGATACGACGAGACGTGGCAGTTCTATCACGCCGACATGGAAAAATGGAACACTTCCATGACCCGGAACAAGAAGACCTATTACATGCCGATCGAAGAATGAAGCCTGTTCCAAAGCTTAGGTTTACGAATGTTATAATGACTTTGTTTAAGGAGTCTTACCGTGAAAGTAACCGTAGCAATGGATTCGTTCAAGGGCAGCCTCACTTCATTGGAGGCGGGAGAAGCCGTAAAGCGCGGCATCTTAAAGGCATGCCCTGACGCGGAGATTACTGTCCTCCCATTAGCTGACGGCGGTGAGGGGACTTTGGACTGCATCGCGCAATACACCGGCGGAGAAGAGATCCGCATTAAGGTCAAAGGTCCTTTGGGAGAACACGTTGTTTCCTCATATATCTGCGACAGCGAAAACGGGACCGCATATATCGAAATGGCGAAAGCTTCAGGACTGACCCTTATCAGTCAGGAAAAAAGAGATCCCTTTCTGACAACTTCATACGGCACGGGCGAACTGATCAGGGACGCCGTGGAAAAGGGTGCATCAAGGCTTTTCATTTTCATCGGAGGGAGTGCGACAAACGACGGCGGAGCAGGAATGCTCCAGGCTTTGGGCGCAAAGCTTCTGGACGGCGAAGGCAATGAGATAAGGCCCGGAGCGGTCGGACTTAAGGACCTTGCAGCCGTGGATCTTTCTGGTCTGGCAGCTGTTGATATCTCAGGGTTAGCCATCGAAGTCCTGTCCGGTCTGACTGAAGCGGAGTTTTCTGATCTGGCCGGGCACAGTGTTGAGATAACCGTCGCGAGCGACGTCATAAATCCTCTCTGCGGTCCGGACGGAGCGAGCTTTGTCTATGGCCCCCAGAAGGGCGCTTCCCCCGAGGCGTGCATCGAGATGGACAAGTGGCTTGAGGGCTTTGCGAAGATCTGCGGTTTCGATCCTTTTGAAGAGGGGACGGGTGCCGCGGGAGGCATGAGCTTTGCGCTGAAGAACCTTTTGGGAGCTGAGATCAGGTCAGGCGCGGAACTTATCACTGAGATAACTGATGCTGAAAATAAGATCAGCGGATCTGACATAGTGATAACGGGCGAGGGGCGCATGGACGGCCAGACCGTGAAAGGAAAAGCGCCTTTCAGGATACTCGAGCTCGGTATAGAGTACGGAAAGCCCGTGCACGGCATTTGCGGAATACTGGGCGAGGGATCTGACGAGTGCCTCAAGGCGGGATTTAAAAGCGTCAATCCGCTTACCGTTCCGGCCATGGAAAGGGAAGAAGCGATCAAGAGCGTTGAAGATACCGCAGAAGCATTGTTCTCGCATATAATGTAAGCAGCATTTTCAGGGGTGATCCATATGCACGAAGACGGACAGCCGAAGGACTATTTCGCGAGAGAACGAAGGACTTCCTTTTTCAACTGTGTATGCCTGACCGCCTTTACGGTGATCCTGACCGGGGTGGACATCGGCATGTTCATCCTTGGCACTGACACAAAGGAGATCGTGTCCGGCATTATCTGCACGGCCGTCATGGCTGTCATTACCTGGCTGGTCATCTCCTATCACAGGAGGAAGTTCGTCCTCCCGAAGATAAACGACACCGAAACAGACCTTAAAAAGACCGAAATGTATTCTCCCAAGGACGGCGAGGACATATTCGATGTCTGTGACAGGTTCAAGAAACGCCATCTCAAAAACTCCATCCTGATAATGGCAGTGCTGACAGTACTGGTCATCATCGTCATTTTCCTCGGGCCTTCGGCTTCGGTTCTGGGATTCAATGTTCCGACCGCCGTCATGATCGTTTTTTACATCGCGATGCTGTTGTTCTTTGCGGTGCTCACCATCAAGACGAACAGTCAGTTCAAGAGCTCGGAGGATCTGAGGAATGAACTGCTCATAAAGGGCCTTGATCCTTACAGTGTGAATCTGGATTTCATGCACGGATCGGTCCACAGTCTCGTGAAGGGCTTTCTCGTGATCGGTCAGGACTGCTATGTAGTTTTCTCGCAGGACAAGGTACATGCCTGCGCCATCAGCGACGTTCGGGAAGTCAGGGGCGTATCAAACGTTGAGGAGAGCAAAGCCGACAATCTTTCCAACAACCAGTGGTACGCCGTCCACATTACCGAGCCTGACGGACTTCACACTTTTAACTGCAACAGCGTCCTGGCGGCCGAAACCATAGTCGACGGGTTCAGGAAAAAGGGTATAAAAACGGATTACCGTATTCTTCACCAATAGAAAAGGAGCCGCCAACCAATGCAGCTCCAGTTCTATCATTTATCGGGAAGAGGGGTAAAATGTCATACCTTATCGATCTTCTCTATCTGTTCGACAGCCTTTGTCCCGGGCATCGTTACCTGTACTGCCGTTTCTGTAATGACTGTATTAAACCATCTCGCAGATGCGCAGACCATAAGCAATAAGGGCCTTTTCTGTCGAATAAGCAACAGTCCTGACGTCTTGTGTCGAAAAGGGACGAAAAGTTGTATCATTTCAATAGCGATCCTTTGAAACGAGGTGCGGTTATGAAGAAATGGTATGACGAAGAGTACGAGTTTACGGTTGAGGTGACCGGGTTCCTTCACGGTGACCACACCGAAAGGTACTGCAGGAACGGCGAGGAGATAGGCGACAAGTACACCTGCACTTACGGGTGCCCCGTCAACAAGGACGGGTACGGTATCTGCTCGAAGACCATGATGATGCTCTACCCTCTCATGGAGGCGGTAAGGAGCGGCGGAGACCTGCAAAACCTCGGCGGGGACGGAAAATATACAAAGACAGTCGTCTGCCCGGACGGATGCGTGATCTTCAAGCTGACCGCAACGCCTCTTGGAAATGAGAACTTCCACAAGGGCGGTTTCTGGGAATATCCCGATCAGACTTAGGAAACGGGTTTCCCGGGATCTGGCATGACGGGAATTTGACCGGGCCATAATTTACAAAGAGATAAAAACATTTGCACTATCTATTAATATTGTGAAGGTAAAATCAAATCAGCATCAATGCTGAAACTATTGGATTCACGGGATGAATGGTATGGAAGAACGAAAAAAGATCGCAGTTTTTTCTTCAAGTATCTACGAACCGATGGTCCGTACGATGATTAACGGCATAATAAAAGCGGCCGAAGAAACGGGCGACAAGATCATCTGCTTCACGAGTTTCAGTGATTCTTACAGCAGCAAGGTCTATGGAAAGTTCCACCTTTACGATGAGGGCGATGTTGTTGCGATCGAGCTTCCCGATCTTAATGATTTTGACGGCATAATCAAGGTCGACCAGTCCATGAACGGACATGCGCACGAATGCCTCATGAAGAGGCTCAAAAAGACGGATCTCCCGGTGATCAACGTCGGAAGCAAGGAAGACGGACTTATCAACATCCTCAATGATGAATATGCTTCATTCAGTGACGTGGTCGATCATGTGATCGCGGTCCACGGCTGCAAAGACATTTACCATCTGGCCGGGATCCGCGGCAAGTACTTTACGGTCGAAAGAGTTGAAGCATATAAGAAGACCATTGAAAAGCACGGCATTGAGTTTGATCCTGATAAGGTCTATTACGGGACCTTGTGGAGAGACTGCGGTGAAGCGGCGCTCGATTATTTCATCGAACAGAGCAATAAGCGCGGAAAAAAGTACCCTGAAGCGATAATATGCGCAAACGACTATTCGGCTATGGGACTTCTGGCCGCATGCAGGAACAGGGGCATCGAGGTTCCCGGAGACATAATCGTTACGGGTTATGATGGCATCGAGGAAGCTTACCAGGGATACCCGTCGATAACCTCTTCAGAGCAGCCTTTCTATCAGTCGGGTTATGAAAGCGTTTATGCGCTTCACAGGATCTGGGACGGCGAAAAGATCGAAGGAAACATCAGGAGCAGGGGAACGCTGATGTGCAATCAGTCCTGCGGATGCAAGCCTCTGGCCACGAATGAGATCGAAGACATCAGAAATATCTTCCAGAAAAGACTGGACGGCGCATCTTATCTTGCGCAGTCGATGATAAACCTTTCTCTCGGAGTATCGGGTGCGGATACGATCGAAGACTGTTTCCGCGAGATATCGGAAAATGCCGCCGTTGACACGGGTTTTGAAGACATGCTCCTATGCCTTCCAAATGACTGGAACAAGAGGAGGATAATAGATGAGCATTTCCATGAGACTGATGAAGAGATGACCGTGGCGGCAGGATTCCTGGACAGAAAGCCTGTCGGGAAACAGACCTTCATGAAGAAGGAGATCCTCCCGAAGGAACTGATGGATTCTCCGAAGCCGTACTTTATCTTCCCGATACATCATCTCCAGTACTATATGGGATACATGATCGTCTCCCCTGAAGACAAGACTTATAACAAGCTGACGATGCTCGCGTGGATCGTAAATCTCGGATGCATGCTCGACAACTGGAGGGTCAGACAGGAGCTCGGAGCCGCCGTGAGGCATATGGAAAACCTCTATAACAGGGATATGCTGACGAACCTGTACAACAGGCATGGTTTTGAACTGTTCTTTGATGAGATCTGCAGTGAAGGTATAGCGTCTGAAAAGCCTGTCGCAGTGATGATAATCGACGTGGATGACTTAAAGCTGATCAACGATGAATACGGCCATGCCGAAGGCGATTACTGCCTCCGCGCGATTGCCGAAGCGATGAATTCCGCCGCGGGGAAAGGCGAGATATGCATAAGATCCGGAGGCGATGAGTTCACCATGATCGCCCGCGACTATACCGAAGAAATGGCGATGGAGTTTGCGGATAAGATGAGAGAGCGCCTTGCCCATATCAGCAAACGCGACAAAAAGCCGTTTACGGTCAATTTCAGCATGGGTTACTGTATAAAGGTGCCCACGTCTGACATGGGCAGTATTGCCGGGATATCCGAGAAGTACCTTAAGGCTGCGGATGAGAAGATGTACGAAGACAAGAAGAGACACAAGGCAGGAAGGGGCCTGTGTGAGGATAAACCTTAATCTTCCGCAAACCACCACTTAAAGCACTATAGATAATATTTTTGCAATAAGAGCTGCTCTATGTATTATAATTAAACCGTTTTGACAAAATCGGGCGCCATTCCCTGAAGGAACGCCCTTGTCAGCAGAGGGGTGCAAAGTGTATCAGACGCAGGCTACTACAAGCGTGAGACGTGCCAGGGGCAATCTCCTGGTTACCATATTTGACGGGCTTACGCCTCCAATGACATATGCTCTGGATGATTTCGGGAAGGATGTCGTTACCTTCGGCCGTTCTCCCGCTAATGACATCGTCCTGAATTCGGCGATCGTCACGACGGATCACGGAAGGTTCCGTTTCTATAACGGGATGTGGATCATCGAAGACAGGGAGGTCTTCGGCGGCGAACCCAGCACGAACGGCCTGATATATAACTATACCCAGATCAAATCCAGGGTACTCTGCGAAGGTGACTTCATCCGTATCGACGACGGCGTCCAGACGATAGCCGCAGGAGTTCTCTTTGTGTTCTCTTCGTCGGTATCGCTGAACAAATGGTATATCATGAGGCTCGGCGGAAAGACCCTGATAAATATCGGAAGAGACCCGGGCTGCGACATCGTGCTCCCGCACGTCAGTATCTCAAAGGTCCATGCGAGGATCTTCTTTGACAGGGGCCGCTACTACATCATGGACAACGGCAGCACCACCGGTGTCGTCGTAAACAACGTGCGTATCTCGGGAAGATGTGTCCTCAATGAGAAGGACGTCATCTCCATTTCGAATTCCAAGCTTATCTTTACATCTGCCGCGATCTCGTTCTGCAGCTACAAGACAGGTATCTCTGTCGACTGCGCGGATGTCGTCATTACCCGTGGAAAAGGAAGAAAGACCTTTGTCACGGGAAACCACGTCAGCCTCAACATAAAGCCCGGAGAACTGGTGGCGATAATCGGAGGATCAGGAGCGGGAAAATCCACGATCCTGAACTGCCTCTGCGGATATCTTCCCCCGTCGAGCGGCGATGTCTATATCAACGGCGTAAACCTTTACCAGAACTTCAACTCGCTCAAAAAGCTGATCGGATACGTGCCGCAGTCTGACATCGTTTACGACAATCTGACTCTGCACGACATGCTTTCATATACCGCGGAACTGCGCCTTCCGAAAGATACCACAAAGGAAGAGCGCGAAGCCGCCATAGACAGGGCGATCCGTCTTGTAGAGCTTACGGAAAAGAAGAACAGCTTTATCAAAGCTTTGAGCGGCGGACAGAGAAAGAGGGCGAGCATCGCAGTCGAGCTCCTCTCCGATCCTAACCTTCTGTTCCTCGATGAGCCTGCATCAGGCCTCGATCCCGGAACGGAGAGAAATCTCATGTATTCTCTGAGGGAGATGGCAAACGCCGGCAAGACCGTTATCCTCGTCACGCACAGCACTCTCCAGCTGAAGCTGTGCGACAAGATCGTATTCATGGGTAAAGGCGGCAACCTCTGCTATTTCGGTTCCCACGATGAAGCCCTTGAATTCTTCCGCGTAAACGACATCATTGACGTATATAACATGATCTCCGACTACGCACCCGAGTGGCGCGCGTATTACGACAACACGACGGTTAAGACGGGTCCTTCCAAGCGTATTCCGGGAACCGTATCCTCTACGACCGGTAAAGACAAGCCGCAGCTGCCTGTCCTTTGCTCGCGTTATTTCAAGCTGGTCTTAAACGACAGGAAGCGTTTCCTGTTGCTCTTGTTCCAGGCTCCTGTCCTCGCCCTGCTCATCTCGCTGGTCGCGGACGGGCGGCAGTTTGAGCAGTACGACATAACGAAGAGCCTTTTGTTTGCGCTGTCATGTTCGGCGTTCTGGGTCGGAATGCTAAATGCCATCCAGGAAGTCTGCAAAGAGCGGAGCATAATGAAGCGCGAGTTCATGACGGGACTTTCGCTCAATTCATACATACTTTCGAAGATCATTGTCCTTGGCGCGATGTGCCTGGTCCAGAGCTTCCTGATCGTCACCGTATTCTCAATTACGGTAGGACTTCCGAATAAGGGAGTCGTGTTGCCGCCATATTTCGAACTGCTCAATACGACGTTCTTTACGGCGATCGCTTCCACCGCCATGGGCCTGTTCGTATCTTCATTGTTCTCGAATGCCGACAGGGCCATGACCGTTGCGCCAATCCTGCTGATGCCGCAGATACTGTTCTCAGGACTGATCTTCAAGCTTGACGGCATCACGGAGATCATCTCCTGGTTCGCGGTCTGCCGCTGGAGCATGGAAGGCTACGGCACTTCGGCAAACCTTAACAAACTGCCGCTCAAAGCTCAGCTTGACCAGGACCTCCTGACCACATTGCAGGACGGCCTGCAGAACAGTTTCAGAGAGGGCCTGGATCCGCAGTTACAGGCGGGGCTTAAGGAGTTTGAGAGCAGTGCCGTCGAGATAACGCGTGACGTTGAAGAATACTTCAGGTATACGAAAGGCCACGTCCTTCTGGACTGGTTCCTGCTCATACTGTTTGTCTTCGGCTTCCTGTTCCTCGCAAGGATCGTATTGCAGTCGATCAGCAAGGAAAAAGAGGGCTGATCTGCAACAAGTGTACCGTTAATTGCAACAACTGCTTAAAGCTGTGGAATCTTCTTTTGCATTTCTTTAATATCGGGCTGACCGATCACGGAGGAATGCAAAATGAGAAAATTGCGGTATGTCTTAGTTTTAGTGCTCATCCTGGCTGTAGTTTCCGGCAGCACCGGAGTTATCACGCGCGCTGATGTCAGCGGTGATCAGATCAGCAGTTACATTGATGGATTCCGAAAAGAGACCCGATGCAATTCGGTGAGTGCAGCCGTCTTAAATGAGGGAAGCGTAAGCTTCTACGGCGACCGCTCAGGACTTTATCAGATCGGTTCCATGACCAAGGCTTTTACGGGACTTGGCGTCCAAAAGCTCATAGCAGAAGGCAAGGTCAGACCGGATGGAGCAGTGTCACAATACCTTCCGGGATTTAAGGCTTTCTACGGATCAGTTCCTCAGGAGATAAAGATAGAACAACTGCTCACACAGACGAGCGGATATACCAATAACGAAAAGGACTATCCTCCTGCTGAAAAAGATCAGACGCTTCAGGAATGGGCGGAAGGGATATCGGGTAAGGAACTCAGATCTCTCCCCGGTGAGAAATATGCATACTCCAACGTGAACTACAATCTGTTAGGAGCGGTGATCGAGCGTGTGACAGGTAAGTCATACAAGGAATACATGGAAAAAGAGATCCTCGCGCCATTGGGTCTGGACCATACATATGTGACCGTGGATCCCGCGGAAAAGACCATTAAAGGTTCACGTCTCGGATACCGCCATGCATTCACGTATGAGATCCCCATAGCTGAAGGAAGGATCCCCGCAGGATATTTTTACTCAAATGCAGAGGACATGACGCGCTGGATGCAGATCTGGACCGGGGCTGTTGATATCCCCGAAGAGTTCAGGAAAATCGTAGATGAAGTCAAGGAAAGACTGAAAGAAACAGGTGACTATTATTCGGGCTGGGAAGTGACTGAGAGCGGCGAAATCGGGCACTCCGGAGGAACACCGAACTATTCTTCAAGGATGGTCTTCTCTAAAACAAAGAAGACAGGGGTACTGGTACTCACGAACCTCAACGTCGCGGCATCGACCGACAGCCTCTGCAACGGTATGTTTGCGCTCGTTTCGGGCAATACAAAGAGCGGCATCGCGAAAGACGTGTGGACGATATTTGATATAATATTTACGGCAGTTTCGCTAGCCTCTGTTATCGCAGCTCTGTTCGTGATACGGGCAAGGAAAAGAACGGTGCTTCTGATAACGGGAACGGTCCTGCTCCTGACCGCAATATCGGTATGCGTGACGATGCCCCTGATATTCGGTGCAGGATTAAGAGAGATCGCATTTGTCTGGGCGCCTTGGAGCTTTGCAGGCGGAGTCTTTCTCCTCTGGGCTGACGTGATACTGATCCTGATAAGAACTTTGATGCCGGGAAAGAATGAAGATAGAAAAAAGACAAGTTGACGGCAAGCCGCTGACGGTCATTGTCGAATATCCCGAGTGGAACCGTTCGGTTGACGATCTCGTAAAGAAGATCGGCAGGATGGACATGTCTTTTGTCGCAAAGAATGACGACGGCTCCGTAAAGATAAGCATCCTGGACATCTACTACATCGAAAACGTGGAGCGCAAGCTCTTTGTCTATACAAAAGGAGACTGCTTCAGGCTGGACGGCTCGATGAACGACATCGAAAGCAGGGCGTTTGACTTAGGCCTCGTCAGGATCTCAAGGACATGCATCATGAACATAGAACACTTAAAAGAGATCAGGCAGATAAGAAATTCCCATCTTGAAGCGGTCATGGACAACGATGAGAAACTGATAGTCTCCAGGAAATATCTGGGCGACATAAAGAAGGCTTTCAAAAGAGAGGGCGTATGAAGAAGATACTGCGCGACACATGCATATTGTCAGCACTGACGATCCTGTCCGTTTTCGCGGTCTCCATCTTATGGATGGGTGTGACGGACGAGATCAGGCTTGTGCTTGAACTCTTCGGGCTGTCGTTCATCATATCGGTCGTGAACTATCTTCTGGACGAGTTCGTTTCGCTCCCCATCATCGGCAGCTACATCCTCAGGTATTTCGCCGTGACAGGCATCGTAATGCTGTTCGGCTTCATCGCGGGGTGGTTCTATAGGAGCAACTTCTGGATGGCGTTCATCTACGTCGGCATAGTGTTTGTCCTTGCTTATCTGCTGGACGCGGTAAAGATAAAAAGGGACGTCGATTTCATAAACAGGAAGATAAAAGAAAGAGCCTGAGCGGCTTGGTCCCGGACAAAAAGCCCGTTGCTGTTTCAGGACATTAGTCCTATAATGAGCATTGCCTGACCGTGCAAAACCGCGTGCGGGCCGAAAATTTACAGGGGAGCTTGTGTTACAGGCTGAGAACAGAATGATATTCTGGACCCTTAAACCTGATTTGGATAATGCCAACGGAGGGAAGCGATATGAACAAGATCATTACTTAGACAGATATATCCCGGGCGGATATATCTTTTTTTATTCTTATTTTCGGAGGATTTTTAAATGTTAGGTTCTTGTTTGGAAAATGTACGTAAGACAACACCTTTGGTTCACAACATCACTAATTATGTAACGGTCAATGACGTTGCAAACGTTTTGCTCGCATGCGGCGGAAGCCCGATCATGTCGGACGAGCCCGAGGATGTTGAAGACATCACATCCATCTGCGGAGGTCTCAATATCAACATCGGAACGCTCAACCAGAGCAGCATCAAGGGCATGTTCCTCGCTGGCAAAAAGGCAAACGAATTGGGCCACAAGGTCCTGCTTGATCCCGTAGGCGCAGGCGCTTCCAAGCTCCGCACCGACACCGCGGTAAAGCTCATGAATGAGATCGAGTTCACGGTCATAAGAGGAAACATCTCCGAGATAAAGACGCTCGCTTTAGGAAGCGGCACGACCAAGGGCGTTGATGCGGACGTTGCCGATGCCGTTACAGAAGACTCGCTTGACCAGGCAGTAGCTTTCGTTAAGAGCTTTGCAAAGAGCACAGGCTCTATCGTTGCCATCACAGGCGCCATCGATCTCGTAAGCGACAGCGAGAAGTGCTACGTTATCAGGAACGGCCGTGCAGAGATGGGTAAGATCACCGGTACGGGATGCCAGCTTTCCGGCATGATGACTGCGTTCCTTGTCGCAAATTCAGGCAATGAATTGGAAGCGGCAGCCGCTGCAGTCTGCACGATGGGTCTTGCAGGTGAGATCGGCTGGTCAAACATGAAAGAGGGAGACGGCAACTCGACATACAGAAACCGCATAATCGATGCGATCTATAACATGGATAAAGACACTCTTGATAAGGGAGCAAAGTATGAAGTGCGATAAGAAAGACCTTTTGCTCTATGCTGTAACAGACCGCCACTGGCTTAATGGCAGAACGCTCTATGAGGTCGTAAAAGAGAGCCTTGACGGCGGAGTTACGTTTGTCCAGCTCCGCGAGAAAACGCTCGATGAGGAGACTTTCCTTGAAGAAGCCAAAGAGCTTCAGAAGCTCTGCAGGGAATACAAAGTTCCGTTCGTTATCAACGACAATGTTGATATCGCGGTCGCGATGGATGCCGACGGAGTTCACGTTGGTCAGAGCGACATGGAGGCAGGAGACGTCAGAGCAAAGCTCGGACCTGACAAGATAATCGGCGTATCCGCCGGAACGGTTGAAGAAGCTGTCCTTGCCGAAAAGAGAGGCGCAGACTATCTTGGCGTAGGCGCGGTGTTCCCGACAGGTTCAAAGGATGACGCGATAGACGTTCCGCACGAGACTCTCAAGGCTATATGTGAAGCTGTTTCCATTCCCGTAATCGCTATCGGAGGCATCTCGCAGCAGAATGTCTCTGAACTCTCGGGAAGTGGCATCTGCGGCATCGCGGTCATAAGCGCGATATATGCCCAGAAGGACATAAAGAAAGCAACTGAAGACTTAAAAGCAGCTACGGTAAAGATGGTAGAGTCTAAATGATAAAAGGCGTCATTTTCGACATAGACGGAGTACTGCTCGATTCACTGGGAATCTGGGACGACCTCGGAGCGAGGTATCTCAAGAGCATAGGAGTTGAGCCTGAAGAAGGCTTAAATGTGATACTCTTTTCGATGAGCATGGAGCAGGGCGCTTCATATCTTAACGAGCACTATAACCTGCAAAAGTCAGACGCAGAGGTCCATATGGGGCTGTCTCAGATGCTAGAGGATTTCTACTTCAACGAAGTGCTTCCGAAGCCGGGCGCAAAGGAACTTCTGGAGTTTGTTAAGGCGAAAGGGATAAAGATCACAGCCGCCACATCAAGCCCGAGGCGTCATATCGAGAAGGCTCTCGAAAGAAACGGAATGCTCAGGTTTTTCGAAAAGATATTCACGAATTCCGAGGTCGGCGCGAGCAAGCATTCGCCTGAGATATACAACCGGGCAGCGGCTTTTCTCGGAACAAAGCCTTCCGATACTCTTGTTTTCGAGGATTCGCTGTATGCGCTCAAAACGGCTGGGAACGCAGGATTTAATACGGTCGGAGTATATGACTTAAAAGGTGAGAAGGATCAGGAGGGAGTAAAGAACACGGGAGATCATTACGTCATGGAACTTAATGAATGTCCCGCATTGATCGAACAGTTTTACAGTTAATAACAGAGCGATCTGTTATAAGCGGTATACCGGGGGCACCACCTTATGCCGCTATATAAAAGTAATGCGAAACAAATTTACGAAAGAAGGTAAATGCGATGAAAACAGCATTAACGATCGCGGGAAGCGATTCCTGCGGAGGCGCCGGTATACAGGCAGACATCAAGACGATGACGATGAACGGCGTTTATGCCATGTCGGTCATCACAGCGCTGACTGCCCAAAATACTACCGGCGTAACAGGCATCATGGAGGTCACGCCGGATTTTCTGGCTTCGCAGCTGGACGCGGTATTTACGGATATCCGTCCTGACGCAATAAAGACCGGCATGGTCGCCTCAAGCGACCTTATCAGGGTCATTGCGGAGAAACTCAAGCAGTATGACGCAAAGAACATCGTAGTCGATCCGGTCATGGTCGCAACAAGCGGCGCAAAGCTCATCAGCGACGACGCGATCGAGACACTCAAGTCTGAGCTCCTGCCTCTGGCTCTGGTCATCACGCCCAACATTCCCGAGGCTGAAGTGCTTTCAGGTATGACGATCAAAAATGAAGAAGACATGGTCAGCGCGGCAAAGGTCATCAATGAGAGATTCGGCTGCAATGTTCTATGCAAAGGCGGTCACCAGATCAATGACGCAAACGACCTGCTCTACCGTAACGGCGGTTATGTCTGGTTCAAGGGTAAGAGGATCGATAATCCGAATACCCACGGCACAGGCTGCACTCTTTCAAGTGCGATAGCATCCAACCTTGCAAAGGGCGAAGACCTGGACTGTGCAGTCAAGAACGCCAAGGACTATATCTCAGGCGCCCTTGCGGCAATGATGGATCTCGGTAAGGGCAGCGGCCCTCTCTGCCACAATTACTCGATCCTTTAAGAAAACAACTGACTTAGGAGAAATTAACATGAGCGAAGTAAAACAGAAATTTGACGGATATGCAGCAAAGTACGATGAATGGTTCATGAAGAACGAGAACCTCTTTATCAGTGAATTAAGGCTTTTCAAGAAGGTTCTCGGAGACATTACGGGAAAGAAGCTTCTTTCTGTCGGATGCGGAAGCGGACTTTTCGAGAGTTATATCGACTGCTCCAACATTGAAGGGATCGAGCCTTCGGAGGATATGGGAAACATTGCCGTAAAGCGCGGAGTTAACGTCATCAAGTTCGGCCTGATCGAAGATGTCGATCTTCCCGATAACGAATACGATGTCATCTATTTCAACGGAAGCTCGAGCTACATGGAAGACCTCGTTCCCGTTTACGCAAAGTGCCTCAAGGCATTGAAGGCGGGCGGCAGGCTCATCCTTCTTGATGTTCCGAAGGAGAGCGCTTTCGGCTTCATGTATCTTCTCGGGAAGAGCCTCAACACATACGATCACGAGTATCTTAAAGATGCGATGCCCGAGCTCCCTTATCCGTTGGCACTTGCTTCTTCCGGCGTATGGCACACGACCGAAGAGAAGATCAACGTCCTGAAGGACCTTGGCATCAGCAGATTCAATTTCTATCAGACGCTCGTAAAGAATCCGCTTTATACTAATGAGGAACCGGAAGAAGTCGTCGAAGGATATAAGAGCGGCGGATATGTCGCGATAATCGCGGAGAAGTAAGTAACGCCATGAAACTGTCTGAACTGCTTTTTAAGAATACAAAAGAGCTGTGGGACCGGTCTGCGCAAAAGCCCTTTGTCATGGAAATGGCAAAGGGCACTTTGGCAAGGGACTTCTTCAAGCGTTACATGCTGCAGGACTATCTTTATCTTCAGGAATATATCGAGATATTGAAGCGCATCAGGGAGTTTTCCGAAAGCGGTGAGATCACAAGTTTTCTGGACGGCATAATAGAAGAGGTGATCAGGGAAGTCGACCGAGTGCATGTACCCAATATGGAAGGACTCGGGATAACCGGAGATGAGATCGAAAAGGGCAAGCCGTTTCCCGTAATAACGGAATACACCGGCTACATGAGAAGCCAGGTTGAAGAACACGGCCTGCTCGGAGGCATCACGGCGCTGCTTCAGTGTTCATGGGTATATGCATACATCGGCAAGACCGTGAGCGAAAAATACCCTGAAGATATCGCAAACTCGGTATACGGGTCCTGGTTTGAGGCCTATACCTGCGATGGCTATCTTGATGCAAATAACACATGGATAGACGTCCTCGACAAGTTGGGAGCAACCATAAGCGAAGAAGAGGCGACGACGATGTGCGGCATCTTCACTAAGTGTGCGCAGTACGAGAACGAGCTCTGGGACGCGCTGTATCTGACTTGAATTCTACGGTGTTGATGTGAGACTTTGTCGGTAATTCTCCCTTCTTTTAGCAAGCTATCCTATCAGTGAACAAAGTGGATTTACTAGCGTTCATTTCGGGTAGGGTGATACCATGGCTGGATCTAAAAGGAAGAAGATGGCTAAAGGGGACGTCGTCTTTAACGCGGTCATCTATACCTTTTTTGCGCTGTTCATCGCCTATCCGTTCTTCCAGAAATACTTCATTGACGGACTCAAGGTCGGCAGTATCAAGGACTGAGGGACTTTAGCAAATGGGAATGTTTTATACGGCCTTGTAGGTCGCGTCCTTCAGTGCGGCGAAGGTATCGTTGCCTTCCTTGTATGTATAGAAGACGCCGGTGACGATGATCTTAGCGCCGACCTTGGGAAAATCGTCCGGGAACTTCACCTTCTTCGCAGGCTCAAATTCGATGCCCTGCTGGCAGCAGGCAGCTGCGTCAGCGATGAAGCAGGCGTAGTAATACTTGTCTGTTTCCTCGTTGTGGTAATAGGTGAAAGTGCCTTCAACTTTGACCTTTTTGCCGATGTAGGATTCAGGCGAATACATCATGTCATAGACCTGGGCATATACCAGATTGGCATTTCCTTTGGTGAGGTCTATGTCGATGCCTTTGGTTCCTTTAAACTTTTCGTCTATCTCGCCATGAGAATCGGGATCCGGAGGAGCGACTGTGACCGGAGTCTGCGTCGTTTCGCTCGTGGTCTCTGAAGTGGAGGCAGCGGGAGCGGTCTTCTCGTTCTCTGAAGCGATGCCCGACTGGAGGATGTCTTTGATGCCCGTGTTCTGGGGCGTGATACGGCCTGTCGCGCCGTTGTCCGCGCAGCCCGCAAATGAAAGCATCAGCGCAACACATAAGAACGGTAAGACGAATTTCTTCATAAGCTCCTCGATGACGAATTTGAGAATCGTTCTCAATTATACGATTTGGGCGTGGATTGTCAAGGAAGCAGGGCCTTCAATTGTGTATAATCAGGTTATGACTAAAAAGATATTGATAATCATCATGCACATAATCACGGCGATCGCGGTCCTTGCCACGATTGCTTCGTTTGTCTGCTTTCTGGTCTTCCCGAAGACGACGGGCACGGTCACGGAGATCAACGCCTATCCTGAAGACACGGTTGTTGAATTCACCTATCTCGTGGAAGACGAACCCTATGTAAGAAAGCAGAATTACAGCGGAACTTCGAGAATCAGATTCGGCGACGAGCGCACCATCTGGTACTATCCCAACGATCCCGATTTAAGCGTGATGCCTCGTGACTTTGCGGCTTACTACATCCTGGCCGGCATCTTCGGCTTTGCAGAAGCGGCATACATTTTCGGCAAAAGAACGCAGAAGGCAAACGAAGGCTGATCCCATGGAAGTGATAGACGGTCAGTGGTTTATGGAAGGACTGGACGGAGACGATCCGTCCTGCATTCATTCGGCTGAAGAGCTCCTGAAAGTGATCCATAAAGCAGGCTTTCTTCCTTTGTTTTCAAATGACGTTCCGGGTTTCTCGGTCGAGAACATGACCGATCCGTCGTGCTGGTGGTGCGGCGATCCGGATACAGATCCCTGGGAGTGGCGCGCCATTCTTGCCAGGACGGGGGAAGTCGCATACGGCAAGTTCTTCCGGAACAAGGCAGGGTATGTGTCGAAAAAATGGTTCCCCGACTTCGCCAATTACAGAAGGGACGGATACGACTTCGACAGCGCTTACGATGACGGCAAGGCGGGCCGCAAGGAGAAGCTGATAATGGACCTGTTCTGGCCGAAGGAAGGGGAGATCTGGGACGCCAAAGAAAAGACCGCTCTTTATTCCAACGAGGTCAAGGAAAAGGCGGGATTCGGCAAGGGCGGCGAAAAGGGTTTTGAAGGCTCCTGTGCCAAACTTCAGATGTCGTCTTACCTGACGGTAAAGGATTTCAGGCCGAGGCTGAACAAAAAGGGCGAAGAATACGGCTGGGCGGTCGCCATATATACCCTCCCTGAATACTTATGGGGGTATAATTACGTTACCAAGAGCTATAAGGAAACACCGCAGGACTCTTATAAAAAGATAATCAGGCATATCAGGAAAAACTTCGATACCGATGAGGATACTGTAAGAAAGATCGTTTGAACGTGGTTTTAAAGGGGTGAACGGCCATGAAGGGATCACTAAGTAAGCCTAAGATCGTAATAATATCGGTTGTGCTGGTGGTGGCGGCAATCGTTGTTTCCGTCAGTCTGGCGGACTGTTTCGGTCCTTTCAAGAGCAGTGACGTTCTTGCTGCGGCATCAGACTGCGGGATGCGTTCACTCACGTTTGAAGAGCTTCAGAGAAGATGGGACGGGGGTTCTTTCGGTGTGGAAGAATTTGAAAAGATCGTCCAGTCTCCTGCATACTTCTATACAAAAGACGCAGCTCAGGCGAATAAAGTCTATTCCAAATATTACGAGTTTGACTTAACTGACGTTCCGGGATTGGATGAATTCATCGAATGTGAATCTCCGAAAACAAATTTCGATCTGTTCTTTATAAAAACATTGAGCAAAGAATCGGCAAAGAAAGCTTACGATAACTGGGTCAAGTATTGGGGAGAAGACGAAGATACCGTAAGTTATTCGGGAAAAAAGAGAGGCTGCACGTATTCGATAATCTACTACCCGGTTGAGGGAGGTTACAGATATTTCGGAATGTATCTGAAGGGAAACACCTTCGTATATATCGACACGGTAGTAGCTGACGGCACTGACACCAAGTGTCTTGAAACCTTCTGCAAGAAACTGCATCTTGTTTCGCCCGTGGCTTCCAAGAAATAAGAATGATGAAAAGGGAGGAGGGATTCATATGCCGGAAGAAGTAAAGATCAGGATCATATTCATTCTCGTTATGATCGTTCCTGTTTTCGTCTATTTTTGCATCGGCAGCATTTTGAGCAAGTCTTTCAAAAAACGCCCGACGATCCTTCGTATTCGGAAAAGAAGAGGAGCGGCCTTGCTCACGTCCTGAAGAGCCCGGCACCTACCTCATCGGTCAGGCTGAACAGAATGGCAGCGTAATTGAATTCAAACTCTACTCGTTGAAGGAGTATCAAGCTGAATAACAAAAAGTGCAGCTTACCTGTTGTTCACGAAAAGGGACACGGAAAAGGGTGTTTTCGTGTCCAAAAACGTGAATCTGAAGCAATATTCACGAAAAGGGACACGGTTTTGGATGATTTCGTGTCCCAAATCGTGAATCTGAGTTTTGCAGGACACCATCGCCGTCCCAGCCGGCCCGATTTCTGACACCCAACCCCGCAAACCCAACAAATTCAGGCGTGTCACGGAGCGTAACAGCCGTGTCACAGGCCGTGTATGGCATGTCGGCACTACTTTCCGCAAGATGAGGTCAAAGGGCAACGAAGCCCGATCAAAACCGAAAGGAAGTGTCAAAAATGAAAAATGGAATTAAGGGAATTATCGCAGGTCTTATCATAACAATGAGCCTCGGCATGGTGGCGGCAACCGGATGCTCTGCCAAGACTGAGCCGGAACCTGTGACGGAGCAGGTTACGGTCAGCTGCGACTGGGACAAGGTGAACAGCGCGCTTGAAAAGTATGAATTCGGAAAGACGTTTTATCTTGAATCCGATTATAAAGACGACGAGAAGACTCTCGGAGCGGTCAGCATCGTCAACTACGATCCCACTTCGGTCAAGGCATTCAGGAAAGTTCCCTGCCAGATAATGATTTCATATGGAAGGACCACAGAGCTCAAGGAAAACGGCAAAGACTACGCTGTTCCCATGATCACCATCTCATTTGTAGACAACAAGACAAAGAAGTCTTATTCGGCAGTCTATGGTGCCGACGGAAAGCTCGCTGAAGAAGAGGGCGAATGGGTGCTCGATGAAGACAAGAACGTAAAGCTCGGCGAGCTCGTTGAAGAAGCGAAAAAGATGTTCGGACTGGAGGCACAGTAATGAAAAACGATATAAAAAAGATCGGATGGCTCCTCCTGTTGGGACAGTTATTTTTCCAGGGTACGGTATTCCTGGCGGCATTACCAGGGATCCTTTTGGGACTTGGAGACAAGGCGACGATCATCGGATCGTGCATCGGCAGCTTTCTGGCAAATGTCGTTGTTTTCGGCATCTTCTACCTGTTAAGGCGGAAGGACTTCACAAGGAATCCCGAAGCAAAGGTCACTCCTAAGATCATCTTTGGCGGCTTTACGGTGATCTTAATGTGGAACCTTGTAATCTCGCTCCTCGACACGCTCACTTCAAACAAGCTTTCCATCCCCTCCAGCGGAGAGGAGATCCCTGCATTGTTCGGCCTGATCTTCATAGCGGTCCTGCCTGCGGTCATGGAGGAGTTCGCTTTCAGGAAGGTTATTTTCGGGCTGACGAGAAAGCACGGTTTCTGGCCTGCAGCAATCTTGTCATCAGTTATTTTCGGACTGATGCATCAGAACATCACTCAGGGGATCTTCGCTTTCGGAATGGGCATTATCTTCTGCTATGTTTACGAGAAGACAGGCAGGATCTGGGTAACCATGCTGCTTCATTTCGCGAATAATGCGCTGTCAGTCATTCTGCCTCACATCCCGGTTTATGAGGGATACGGACCTTTGATCGAAGCGGGCTTAGGCATTGTGTCGGCGGTCATCTTCGCTGTCCTTCTCATAAAGAACAGAAAGAAGCTGCCCCGCATTTCTGTCCCCAAAGAATGGTTTATCAATGTGCCTATGATGTTGTATTCTATTATCTGTGTAGGCATGGCAGTATGCGTGCTGGTAATAGGAGCGAATGTATGACTTTAGGTGAAAAGATTAAAGAAGCCAGGAAACAGGCAGGCCTTTCTCAGGAGCAGTTTGCCGAGAAGATGAACGTGTCCCGTTCTGCCGTGGCTAAATGGGAGACCGACAAGGGTATCCCTGACATCAGCAATCTCAAAGTCATGTCCAAGCTCCTGAACGTCAGCATCGACCATCTCCTGGATGATGGGGAATCCCCCGAATTCGGCGAGATCACCGAGCCGGTCAACCTGGATGAATACGAGAAAACAGGCAGATGCAGGAACAAGATGGATGCCGCGTGCCTTGCCAAGTTTGCTGATGCCGACATGATCTACCCGCTGATAAGGACCAAAAAGATGACCAAAAAGGAGGCCATCGTCGACTTTTTTGTCGCGCCCGGTATCGTTCAGGTATTGGATTACGCTAACGAAAACCCTGAATGTTACCTGGTCGAAAAGGGCGGAAAACAGTACCTCGTAAAGATAACGAAGGACTTCATTAAGACAACGGAGCTTGCGGAAAGAGTTGATTCAAGCAGCTTTGTGATAGGTTCGTACAAATACAGGAAAGCGGTCTATAAGTTTTTCAAGTGACCTGACGGCATTAAAGGAGAGACATCATGGGAAAGATCAGTTTAAAGCCTTACAACAACTATTGTCCGCAGACGCTGTTCCTTTACGGTACATACGATGAAAACGGCAAGCCTGATTTCGGTCTGTTCTGCTGGTTCAGTTATATCTGGGACAACGAGATGGGCGTCATGTGCTGCATCGGAGGCGACAAGCCCACCAAGGATAACATCAGGCGCAGCAGGATCTTTTCCGCAAACCTCGTAACCGAGGAGCTGCTCAGTGCCGCTGATTATCTGGGAAGCGTCAGCGGATATAATCCCGACAAGATGAATATCAGCCTTGATATAGGCAAGGGCGCTGTCCTGGATGTCCCTGTGCTCAATAATTCGCCTGTCGTTTTCGAGCTCGAAGCAACTGATTTCATTGAGAAAGAGGGCAGCACGGTAATCCTGTGCAAGATGAGAAACGTCCTTGAGGATGAATCATTATCCTCTGATGAGACCGTTGAGGAAAAGCTCATGCGCATCGCTCCGATCAGAACGACGTGCAAGCATTATTTCAGTTATCAGGGCAAGGACCTTGGCGGCTGGGGCGAGCCGAAAAAGAATATCTGATAACCGAAGGGGACACCCATGGATAATGTCGGCAAGGGCAGAAAAACAGCAACTAAGATCCTGATCCTTATTCCTTTGATCGCGACGGTTCTTGGTTTGCTTTTGTTCTTTGTGTTCAGATCAGCTTCGGCAATGGATCTCGAAGAACCTCTGATAAAGATGCCTTTTGAACTCGCCGTATTTCTGATCAAAGCGGGAGACATATTGTTGCTTTTCTCCCTGATCGCCGGCATTCCCATGTCGGTAGCCGGCATGGTCCTTGCGGTAAAACAGAAGATGAAGGCCTTTATCGTTCTCAGCGTGATAACCATAATTCTTATACTGCTTATCTATTTGTTGATCATTGTTTTCTTTGCTTTCAACGAAGGTCTGTTTCCCAGAACACCCGGAACAGTACCCGGGTCGTAAAACCGGACATATTCCCGCTGCAACAAAAATCTATCTTTATCTGTATATAAAGTATCAGACAACGATTGCAGGGGGGATCTGTTATGAAAAGAGCAATAGTTTGTGTTGTCTTGTCAGCCGTTTTGCTTTGCGGCTGCAATTCCAAGCCTGTACAGATACTGACGTCCAAACCCACAGAGCAGGAACGCCCGACCAGTGTCCTTTATACTCTGCAGGAACGTGAAAACCAGGAATACGATGTCAGTCCTTACCGCGTCAAAGACAGATCGTTTTATGAGAACCCAAAGGTTGTCATCGATGAGGAAGAACTGAAGGAATTTGCCGGATCCAGACTGGAGAAGATCACCTCTTCCACAGGGACGGATTATACGGGGACTTATAAGGGATATGAGTTATCGATAGTCAGAGCCGACTGTTTTGCAAACTGGCTGGAACTGAGCGGCTATAGTGACAGATCCGGCGAGAGGGAAGGTCTGTACCTGCAGAAATACCGTGGCAATTATGAGTACGAACAGATAGACTATTACAAAGATCCGTCAGAGCATTTCCTGGTAGTAACAAAATGCCGCGACAACAAGGTTATCTGTGAGTTTTTCGGGCACTCTTAACAAGGGAGATCAGTGCATGAAAACAAAGAGATTATTGATAGCGTTAATGGCATGCGCGACATGCACACTGCTCTGTGCGTGCCCTCCCATGCCGCCTCCGACGAACACCGGAGATTGTACGGACGGACCGCTTCCTGATTACACAACAACGGGGACTTCAACTAAGAAATATGCTCCTGACTACATGTTTATGCTCAGGAAGCATATTGACATCAAGCCGGCCCATTCTACTTTTGAAGAGCTGAAAGAGCTGACACAGGCGAGAAAAGACCCCAATATGTTCTACCGGGAATACGAGGAACATCAGTATGTCGATCTTGTTTTCAGGGGGAACAAATTCTATGTCGGCCGGTATGAGAATGTGCAGGAACTGTTTGAGCGTTTTTTCAGCACGAGCTCTTCCCTTGAATTCGTGAAGGAAGATGACGGGCGGGTGATCATCACTGAAGTGAACTACAATGGTCCCGAAGGCATGATGCAGACGTTTCAGTTTCGCGTTTTTGTTGAACCTTCAGGCAAATACATCGCCCTGACCGAGAACATTTATATTTCGAACGCTGATCTGAATGATTTTTTCAGCGTGCAGCTCGTCAGTGCAAAGGTATTCAGGGAATTCTATTCGCTCGACAGTGAGATCGATGATGAACTCATAGAAGCTTATATCGAAAAGTTCCATATCAGCAAATTTGATCTTTCTTATGAAGACCACGGGGAAAAGCTGAAAGAGATCGTTACCAACGGCAACTATTCCATGCTCGGATACTCTATCTGGGATATCCTGTCTATGAAGGACGTTACCATACCCGAAGATGCATTCATCAGGAACGCCAGAATGATATTCATCGAATTTGAATTCCCTGTGCCGAAAAGCGATAAGACAAAGAACGAGAACATACTCTTTGACCTGAGGCACAATAAGGTCTATTACAATGCGGATACCCATTTTTACCGCGAAGCGGAAAAGTGCGTGGAGCTTAAGGAAGATGCTTTGAAGAGTATCCGGGAGGACCTTATCAGGAATGTCGGTCCGGATGACGGAAACAAATATCACGACCTGAAGTATTCGTACTCTGTCTATGTCATCGATTCCGAAGGAAAGTACCTGCATTACTCCTCACATGCCAGGAACAGCGTAAATACTATGTTTGACGCTTACTGGCGCCAGCTTTACAAGACGTGTTTCGGACAAGACCATAAGCTCAATACGAAAAACATTGATCCTGCCCAAAATGAGAAGAGAAAGCTCTTTGGCGGAGGCAACTGATCACTCTTCGGAGATAATGTTCAGATCGTCCTTGACCCTTGCTATGATGGCACGGTCACCTGCGTTGTATTCCTTTTTGCCGAAAAGAATGCCGATCTTGCATTCCTCAAGGCCTCTGACAACGTAATTGCCGCTGTCTGTCTTTCCTGTTATCTCGCCGTAGAAGAACTCGTAATCGTGGTTCTTGAATGCCTTTGAAGTGGCGACAGCGTCACAGATCGCATATATGGGGAAGATGATGCAGAAAAGCGCCAATGTGCTTATCAGCAGCTTGTGGAGAAAATAGACGATCACGAAGATGAGCGCGAGCATTATTGCCGAGACGATGAACGATACCGGGATAAGCTTGATCGAAAAAGCCTTCGCCTTCTTAACGAATTTAGTCTCCAATTCCTCACTGACAGTAGCAGGAATGAGAGATTGTTCATCCGCAGCCTTTTTTACCGTAAACTTAACATCAGCAGCCATAAGCCCTCCGCGTCTTCTTGATAAAGTGCAGAAGAAATTAAACCGCAGTTGGCCGGCTATGTCAACTTTACTGAATGTTATAATTCTTTGTAACTAAAAGGCTGCCATGGCGATCCTGGAAAAGGTAAAGAACAACAAGATGACCGAATGGTCCTGCGTCTATAATCTCGACAAATTTACCGTCAGCATTTGCCTCGACAGCGATTATTCGAAGGTCTATACCTATAAGGCTGAGGATCTGAAATAAGAACGGTGCTCATATTTTTATTTAACTATGCCCTGTGTTAAGATTTCTTTATAGTTCCGGCAGACTACCGGGACCGGAAGAAAAGGACGTTTCATTGACCTCAAGGGGGATCATTTATGAAGAAAGTAATCGCTTTGATAATGGTATGCGTCTTGTCTCTGACGCTTTTCGGATGCGGAAAGAAAGATGCAGGCAAGGGTGGCGGAGAGACGACAAAGGCTGCTGCTCAGGCTGCTGATAAGTCAGGCGGTGATTCTGCCGCAGCAAGTAAAGTCAAGTTTGCCCCGAAGGGTGAAAAGCTCGCTTTCACAGTCGATAACGGTTTTGCTCTGAAGCAGGATGCATGGCTCGGTTTCTGCCCCGGTACGAAGGGCTTTGTAAATGAAGCCGATGCCGATGAGGTCGACGTATTGTTTGCCTATCAGACTGAAGAAGAAGGCAGGAAGGAAAGCGATCCTTACCTTTTCGAATTCGATAAGTCTTCGATCGAAGCTTTGGAAGACGGCGACTATATCCTCGTTCTTTGCGACACCGATGAAGACACAGGCAAGGTCCTCGTTTACATACCTGCAAAGATCAGCGGCACGACTGTCACACTCGATTACGACAAGGCTGTTTTCAACTGATAAGAAGTGAAGATCAGGTATCTGCCCTACATCATCCTTCAGTGGACATGGGGGATAATCCAGACACTTGCAGGGCTTATCATGTTCCTGATCAGCGTGCGCGAAAAGCATACCTTCTACAAAGGCGCCATAGCCACGTTCTGGAAAAGGCCCTTCGGCATCTCGCTGGGAATGTTTATCTTTATTCCGCCCAAAGCCAGGTTCTATAACCCGGATAAATACGATCTGAAGGCGGAAGAGATACGCGAGCGCTTGCTGGTCCATGAATACGGCCATACTTATCAGTCGCTGATATTAGGGCCCTTGTATTTCCCGGTCGTGGGAATTTCCAGCGTCATATGGGGAATGGTCAAAAAGCCGGAGCAGTCTTACTTCTCGTTCTATGCGGAAAAGTGGGCCAATCACCTGGGCGAGAAGTTCACCGGCAGGAAATCCATGGAAAACATAGATGTCTGAGCGGCAGATTTATAAGAATATGGTTTTAGGGAACATTTCTTGGTGTTATTTATTGAAAAGTTCCCTAAAAGGCGTTAAGATTTTAGGGAACATTTAAGTAAAAAATTCGACAAAGAGTTCCCTAAAGGAGTCATCTGTGAGCGATTTTGAAAGCATTCAGGCACTGATCAAGGACAAGGCTGAGGCAGAAGCACGTCTTAGACTTATCCCTTACGATGGTTCTCCTGAGATCAAGGAGAACAGAAGCGGCAATTATTTGTATATCAGAAAGAGGATTGCGGGTAAGTTAACATCCAAGTATGTTGACGTGTATTCGGATGAGCTGTATCAGTTGCTTCTCCGCAATGCAAGTGAGTCAAGGGAACTGAAAAAACAGATCCGGAAGATAAACAAAGAATTGGCAGCTTTAGGTTATGCTCCGGGTGAACTGTCAGCTGAAGTCAGGTTGAATCTTGAATTTGCGCGGGCAAACATGAAATCCAATATATACGATCAGGCTGTGCTCGAAGGAGTATCAACAACTTTCCCGCAGACGGAAGATATTATTGATAATGGTACAGTTAACGGAATGACCGCGAGTGATGTGCAGAAGATATTGAATCTGAAACATGCATGGGAGTTTATCCTTGATGAGGACGTGATCTGTGTTGATTGTGATTATTATCTTTTGAGCCATATCGCGAAACTTGTGAATGATGGTTTCTATTCTGACGGCGGCCGTGTAAGAGGCGTTCCGGTAACCATAGGCGGATGCAAATATATCCCGCCCATTCCGGTTGAATCAATGGTAAAAGAATCAGTGCAAGACATTATTGATTCAAAAGAGAATCCGATAGACATTGCAATAAACCTCTGCCTCTATGTGATGAAGACGCAGGTTTTCATAGACGGTAATAAGAGGGCAGCGGTAATATTCGCAAACCACTATATGATCTCCAAAGGATCAGGGCTTCTCGTAATACCTGAAAGTGAAGTTTCAGTATTCAAGAAACTGCTGGTTAAGTATTATGAAAATGACAACAAAGATGAGATCAGTTCTTTTCTGAGAGAGAAGTGCTGGAGAAAGCTATAGGTCATAAGGAGCAGACATGAAAAAACGTATCAGCATAAGATGCCTTTTGGGCTTTATCTTTTCTCTTCTCGGATGGATCGCGCTGTCCGTGATGCAGGTTCTGGGTGAAGGACCGTACAACGGGATAGCTAGTGAGATAGTTCTAAGACTGTGTGTACCAATCTATATCGGCATTGTTATCTTAGAGATTGCCGCCCTGATCTTATCAATAACCGGTGTGGTAACTGCTGTCAAAAAGCGCCTGAAGCTGCGCGGCCTTGGTATTGCAGGAATAGCCGTTTCAGCTGCTTTTCTGATCGTGTTTGGTTCAGCATTCTTATTCTCTCTTATTTTCCGTGAGAGTCCGCCGGTGTCGACTTCCGTTAGTTAATGGCAGAAAAAGAATAAAGTTTTTTCAAAGTTTGGCGACACCAAGACTTCAATGTGTTGTTTAAGCATCAAAAAGGCCCCGCATTAGTGATAGTCGGGGCCCTTTTCTCCTGTGATAATGAAGCCATCAAACAAAAACAAACACAAACTCAAAACCAAAAACAAAAAACAACACAAACATCGGGAGGAAAGAAAAATGAAAAGATTTATCAAGAAGGCAGATTCAAAGAAGGGTTTCAACCTCGTAGAACTTATTTGCGTAATCGCGATCATCTGCATCCTCGCAGGCGTACTGCTCTTCAACTACATCGGAGTCTTCAGGAACTGCATGGAAGCACTCGGCGGAATCTGATACCAAAAGACAGATCAATAAATAACCAAACAGCCCGGGACATCAGATCCCGGGCTTTGTTTTGCAGTTGTGGATTACGTGCTGAGCGCAGGTTCTTCTTCGGCCCAGCGTTTCTCTATCTTCTTGAAGATGGAACGCGCTATGAGCATGCCCGTTAAGGCGGCGGCGATCCAAGCAAGAGGATCGGATGCCACGGCGATATAGTAGTTGTGGACGCTGATAGAGTAGAAGGATGTGAGCATCCTTGCAGCGAGCTCGACAAAGCCTAAGACCATGGAGATGCCCGCATAACCGACAGCCTGTATGGAATGCCTGTAGATGAAGATCATGGAAAGGAAGATGTAGCAGACCGCGCATTCGGTGATGTAGATCCTTGCCCAGGGGATGTAGATGGATACATCGACTTCTGCGTCAAAGAAGATCCAAAGTACGTGAGGAACAAGGAATATCGCGAGGATGGCCGCAACGATCGAGTAGATGACATAGATCTTGAGGGCGGCTTTGACACCCTGTCTGATCCTGGTCATGTTGCGCGCACCATAGTTCTGTCCCGCATATGCGGCCATAGTCTGACCTACCGTAAACATGCCCTGGGAGATAACACTCTGGAACTTGCTCGCGGCGGTAATGGCTGTGACTGCAACGGAATCGAAAGTATTGAAAGCGCTCTGCATGATGACCGTTCCCGATGCGGTGATGCAGTACTGGATCGCCATCGGAATTCCGTAGCGGAGCTGCTGCTTTATGGTCTTTGCGGCAGGCTTCCAGTCAGGCAGGGAAGGCCTTAATGTGGGCATTTTCGCGTAGATATAAATGATGCAGAGCAGCATGGCAATGCCCTGTGAGAGCACGGTCGCAAAAGCGGCGCCGAAGGTTGCCATCTGAAACCTGATGATGAAGACCAGGTCGAGGCAGCAGTTAAGGAACGCGGAGAACAAAAGGAAGAACAAAGGCATCTTGCTGTTGCCGATCGCCCTCATCAGAGAAGCACAGTAGTTGTACATGATCATGCAGAATATGCCCGCACATATCGTCGAAATGTAAGCGTAAGCATATTCGAAGATGTCTGAAGGCGTATTCATCAGCTTAAGCAGGGGACGCATGAAGATAAGACCTATGGTAGTGATCACCGCTGCCACTATCACCGACAGATAGAAGCCGTTCGTGACGGAAGCCTTTATCCCTTTGGCGTCCATAGAGCCGTATCTCTGGCTGGTCACTATGGTAAAGCCCGTTACCAGGCCGTTTGAGGTGCCCATCATGAGGAACATTATGGTTCCGGTGGAGCCTACCGCGGCCAGAGCCTGGGGATTTACGAACCTTCCGACGATGATGGTATCCACGATGTTATAGAGCTGCTGGGCCATGTTGCCTATTAGCAGCGTCATCGTGAACTTGAATATGATCGACATCGGATCGCCCTTTGTCATGTCTAAGTCGGTTCTTTTCGCTGACATATCCGTCCTCTGATGATTAGTCCCGCACATTATAGGACTTGATAGAGAAAAATAATATCACATGCGTTGTAAATGTGTTTGGCTCATTTCAACACTTAAGGCTATAGCTGTAGGTTAAGCATCAGACAGGGCCCTGATTGGGTTCACGGCAAAGTCCTTGTCGATTCTATTCTTAAAGGCTCTCTGATATAATTGCCGTATCTGAAGTATTCGAACCGTTTTCAGGCAGACGTCAGGAGCTTAAAAATGGCTGATCAGAAGAAAAAGCTGAATATGATGGCTTTGACGGGTTTCGTACTTGTCATCTTATCGCCGTTCATCTTCTTATTAGTTATGGAGATGAGCAGCCACAGGAATTTGAACAACTATGATCTCATAAATGCGTTCTCCGACTTATTTATTACGTGTGTTGTTCTGTTTCCTGTGATCGGACGTGTTTTCTCGGTCATCGGACTTATTGTTTCCATTGTCAAAAAACAAAAAGGCAAAGGATTTGCGATAGCGGGGATCGTAATAAGCGAGATCGAATTCCTGATCGTATTCGGCATGATTTTCCTATCGATCATCATTGCGCTCTGCGGAGATGTCAGACCTGCTATCAGTCAATCAGGCACATATGCATAGTGTGATGTAAAACAAACACCCTGTCCGGGCTCTGTAATTGCTTTGGCTCAAAAGAGAACTGTTATGAAATCAGATATAGAGCGGATAAAAAGAAAGAGAGGCAGAAGGAAGCCGTCTGAAACGTGAGTGCTATAATGGAACAGGATAAGGGAGGAATTTATATGACCGGACGTATAAGAGTATCTTTCACGGTTTCTCTTCTAATTATGGCAATCTGCCTTTGCGCGTGTTCAAGTGATCCCAAGAAACAGTTTGTAGGTACCTGGAACTCTACGGGTCCGTATAGTGACAGCGTCACCGTGACCTTCAACGCAGACGGCACTTTCAAATGGGTGCGTCACTATACCGGTAGAGATTTGGCTACTACCGGAAGGTATGAACCGGATGATAAGGAACACTATCTTACGATGTATCCGGATAAGGACCCGAATGACAAGACCCCCTTTAGTGAGAATGAATGGGGCTTCAGATATGTGGTCACTTCTGACTACATTACCTTCTACAAGATGTATTCCGAAGAGCCCGTTTATGCTTTTCAAAGGCAGAAGTAACAGATGAAGAAACATTTTGCATTAATACTGGCTCTCTTATTGACCGTTGTCTCCTTATGCTCGTGCAAGATCGGGCCGCCTTCGGAGAGGTTCGTCGAGAGTATAGTGGAAAAGAGCATCCCCGAGCAGGCACACTGCGAATCGGTAAGAAACGAAAAAGAGCACGTGTATTACACCTTCAGATCAGATCTGCGCGATCTGACCTTTGAAGTCATTGCGTTTCAGAACCAGACGGGATTCGGAGGCTATTGGGAGAGGATCGACTATTCCAAGGCAGTCCGCGAACACTACAAGAACGATCTGTATGCAGAGCTTAAGTCGTTCCCTTACTTCAGAGGCAGGAAAGAAGCTGATGAAGGAAACTACCCGTTCGAGTTCAACTACAGAACCGAGGAAGATGCCCGCAAGATCGCAGGAGTGATCGCAAAGCTCAACAAGATCGTCTCAGACCAGTTCAAATACACTCCGGATGCTGACCTGACAAGCTCTAAGATAATGGGCTTCAGGATGGAGATACTCAAAATAGATCAGAGCAAAGACGATGCCGTCATTTACATCCTGAACGGTACAGACGGTGAGGACGTTATCTATCAAAAGATAGTCCAGGGCAAGCAGGAAGCGTCCTGATATCTGTAATTTATCTGCCCCTTTAGCATAATTTGTCTGCTTTTGCATAACCTTGGCGAAGTCTAATTCGAAATACTATGACTATATGATCTTGTATTCGCCCCTGCCTGAAGGAGTATCTTTCGAAGAATACAAGCAGGAAGTCTGCGGGATACTGATAAGTACCTCCAATGAGACCGCCCGTAACAAGGCCGTCCTTATCGAAGTGATCACTTTCTTTACCGCAACATTTATAACCGTAGGAATACTGATCCTTGCAGAAAAAGCCAAAAGAAAGACGGGGATCGAAACACCCGTCTGATATAACAGCGGGGAAGGTTCTTAAGTTCCTTTTTCAGCCTTTTTGAATAATGAGATAACCTTATTGACGGAGTATTTAAGGATTATAGATAGGATCAATGCAACTGCCATTATGATAAATGCGTAAAGGATTTGATGATTCATAAAAAAGTTCACCTTATCTGACATGGATGAGTACAGTGTTGGATGGATCAGATATACTTCAAGTGAGTATGAACCTAAGAATTCGAGTGGTTTTGAAAGAAAAGAATGCTTTATATGACAGCATATAAATGAAACTATGATAACGAAAAATATGGCAAGCGGACAATAGAAATAATGTTTTATAAAAAGGAATTTCCCGGAAAATTCACCCATTGCAACAAGCATCAAAGGAAAGTATAGAAGCCCTGATAAACAAATAATTAAAGCTTTTACATTGGAAATACAATGTTCCTTTTTTATGAGTGGAGCGAATAAAATACCTATAACAAAAACGGGTATTCTGGTTAATAACATTTCCATTTGATACAGGTATTCATAATCTATGAAGAAAACACAAATGGTTATGATTACGGAAGATACAATGATAATTGCCGCCCCCCAAACTTTCAATCTTTGAATTAAATGGTAAAACAGAGGGAACAGCAGATATAACAAGAGAATAGAGGAAACATACCAAAAAGGCCAAGAGTCGCTTTTTATGACGAAATACTCAAGAAATGTAATTCTGGCCAGAAAATGCCATATATTTTCTATTGGAGACAAAATAGAGATAATTAAAGAAATAACAAGCGAACTCGGAATTATCCTCAATAGTCTTCTGCGATAAAAGGACGGAATATCAGGATTATTCGAAAAAGAAAAATAGAGTCCTACACCGGAAAGAAATAAGAATATATCCACTCCGCAGTTTCCAACGAATTTTAAGCTTTCCAACAAACTGCCGATATTCAAAAAGTTAAGTATCTTAACACTGGTGAAATCAACATTATAAGAATGGAAACATGCAATCCATAATGTCGCTATTCCAAAAAGAAGATTTCGATGTTTGCTGATAGACGAAAAGTTATACATTAATCAGTTCCTTATAACTTGTTGGCCTCTCACACCTCACATCATGAGCGTATGAATATATTTAGATTAGCAGAGACTATTATTTGAAACAACACAAGCCCTAAAGAATCCCATTGCCTTTTTCAAGTTCTATATGGTTACCAGATGCAAATCTTCCGGTTTTGTTTTAAGACCAGATGGTATAATTGCCTTATATGGGATAGATAGAAGGAATAACCTTATGGGATAAGGGGGAATTAACATGAAAAAGAATCCGGCAAAAGCGCTGATGGCGTTTGTTCTGGCATCTGTTATGTGCCTGACGGGATGCAGTACGGCAAAAGATATCTTCAAGATACTTACGGGGCCGTCCGGCAGAGAGCTTTCCGAAAAGGCTGAACAGCAGTTGGTTGAAGCTCTTGATGCGGTAATGAAGAAGGATGCGGATAAGCTTAAGGGATTGTTCAGCGCCAACACGGTGAACGAGAGCCAGATAAAGGAACTGATCGCAGGTATCGACGGTGACTGTGTCTCGGGCACCAAAAAGGGATATGCCGGCCGCGCGCATTTTGTTACCGAAGTAACCGAATACAATCTGTACGACAAAGAAATAAAGGAATTAAAGACCTCTACCGGTGCCGTTTATACGGTCAGAGCCGTCTGCTGCGTCGTTTCCAAGTTTGATGAGAAGGATACAGGGATCCAGTACGTCTCGCTTTATCAGGGCGATAAGCTCATAAAGGAAGCGGGCAAGCTCATTGAACAGTACGATCCGAGAAAGCTCCCTGAGAAGGAGGTCAAAGAAGACCTCAACAAAGTGGATTCCATGTCCGCAAAACAGGAATACATACAGAATTTCCTTTTGTATCTGAATAAAGGTGATGCAAAAGGCTATGAGGGCAAGTTCAGGCCTTCGATCAGGAATAATGCAAAGGATAAGTTTGATGCAATAAGAAGCTTCATAGGCGAGATCGACAGCTATTCGCATATAGATGTTTCAGACAGCAGCGGCGGTTCATGGAACAAGGATCACTGGGAGAGGATGAGCGGTGACTGCGCTGTCTACGATATCCTGAACAAGAAGGGTGAGAGATTCGAGATATCTTTCTATATTGTTTTCATCAATACTTCCAACGACACATCTGAAGGCATCAATTATATCGAGATCCGTAAGATCGAAAATATTCTCAACGACGAGTTCGAACACAAGGTCATTGATAAGATGACCATAGGGCAGAAACCGGTAAACGGATGAGATGACGGCAGGGACCCAATTATTTCATTGTTTATTTGCATTTTCTTGATATATTTTGCTGTCACAAATGCTTATAGTGAAAATATAAACTTGAGACGCAGGAAGTGTTTATGCAGCGGAAAAAGATATGCATATTCATGAATGAGATAGTCCAGAGCTTTCAGCAGGAATTCGGAAAGTTCTTCTCTTTTCTTGCAAACCGTGAGGGTATCGATGTTTTTATCTATACTTCTTACGGGTCATATTCCTGTCCGTACGGACGTAACCTTTTGTCCGAGATCGGAAAGAAGAACATAATCTATCTGCCTGATTTTTCGGTCTTCGATGCGATAATAGCACTCCCGAATTCCTTCGACATAAACGGTATGGATACCGAGTTGTTTGAGCTTATCCGTAAAAAAGCATCCTGCCCGGTGTTCTGTCTGCAAAGCGGCCCCGCTGACTTTAAGACTATAACCATAGACAACAAGAACACGGTCAAGGAACTGACCGATCATTTCATTAAGGTTCACGGTTTTAAGAAGATCTATTACATGTCAGGCCCCCTGACTTACAAAGACTCGCCGGACAGGCTTGCAGGTTATAAAGAGGCTATGCAGGAAGCAGGGCTTGAAGTACTGCCGAATTACATTTATGAAGGCAACTACTGGACCAACAGGGGAAAGAAGGCTATGGATCATTTCCTTGCCGGAAGCGATGATTTTCCTGAGGCCATTATCTGCGCCAACGATTACATGGCTCTGTCGATATGCGATGAACTCAGGAACAGAGGCAAAGCCGTTCCGGAAGACGTTGCGGTGACCGGCTTTGACGGAACCCTTGAAGGCGCGGAATATTCTCCGTCACTTACTACAGTGGTCGTTGAACCCGAGAAGTATGCGTTTAAGCTTTTCGAGCTTATGAAGCATGCATGGAATAAGGAAACCGTTCCGGATGTAACTGCCATTTCTGAAAAGATACTCTTCCGTGCGAGCTGCGGCTGCGGTTCGCAGGTTACGAGCTTTGACCATACAAGGGCATTAAAGCGCCTCGGCATGACCGAAGTTCTGCTGCGTGAGGCCGGAAGGATCACCGCAGACTATCAGAACGATTATGACCTCGATAACTCTTTAAGCGTTGCTGATTTCTATTTCCACACCCTGGAATGCAATAAAGGTTATGTGTGTCTTTGCAAGGAAGAAGGTTCACGCATTTCCATGATCGAGCGGAACAACGTCTTCCCCGACCGCATGATCCTGAAGCAGGCTATGTATATAGACAGGAATAAGAAAGCGGACATCCTTGATATCGAGTTTGACAGAAGGGATATCCTGCCGGCATCGATTTTGAATGCGTCAGAGGCAGCTACTTATATCCTCTATCCGCTTCACTTCAAGAGCAAAGAATACGGTTATCTTGTCTTGATGCCGTCAATGGATCAATGGGCGAATTCACTGGCATGCACATATATAAACACACTTTCGAGCGCTATTGAAAACAGTTACTACGACAAGCAGTTCCGGTCCATGTCTGATGCGAAGAAGATGAGCCAGACTGATCCTCTTACCGGTCTTAACAACAGGAGAGGCTTTGAGGACGGGCTTTCAAAGATCCTGTCCGACAGCATGGACGAAAAGAAGATATTCATCGTAAGTATCGATATGGATGAACTTAAGCATATCAACGATACATACGGCCATGCGGACGGCGATCTGGCGATTACATCTCTTGCTTCGGCGTTAAAGGCCTCAGTAAAAGAAGGTGAGCTGTGTGCCAGATTCGGCGGTGACGAGTTCATGGCGGTCCTTGTATCTAAGACGGCAAGAAGGAAGAACGATTTCGTAAAGAGTTTCCGTTCAAGGCTCGGCAAAGTCTCGGAAAAGCTGAAAAAACCCTATAAGATAGGTGCCAGCATCGGTGTCTGTGAACTTGAGGGCGGTAATACCGCTCAGGTCATTACATGTATGCAGACTGCTGACCGTCTGATGTACGAAGACAAAAGAGAACGCAAGAGCAGTGCAGGGCAGATACCGTGACAAAAGTATGTGGATAAATATCATGAATATATTAAGCGGGGCATCCTCTGGCTCACCGGGCAGGATGCCCCGTTTTTTTAATTTCTTTTCTTATGATTAACATTTCCGCAACACTATCAAATCCATAGTTGGTATAATAAGAATTATCAAAAATATTTAAAGGAAACGTGATGGAATCCTCCAAGAGCCTGAAAAGATTTATAATAATATTCATCAATGTGGTCATCATGACCGGAATCCTTGTCTTCGTTGTTCTTTATTCCGGTTTCAAAAACAGGGATTCTTACCGCAGGCAGATAGAGCACTTTGAGAACACAACGGTCACCATGGAACAGGTGACCGCAAACTATCTTGAAGGCGAGCAGCGTATCTGCGACGTCTGGGCGCGTTATATCAACGGGAAGAAGATGACGGTGAATGAGGCGGCCGAATACATCCGCGCGTCTCATGTTCTTGAGAACACTTCCGCGCACGTGGTCCTGCTCGATTCTTTAACAGGCCTTTCCACGCGCCCGAAACTTGGCACTGCCGATGAATATGCCGTTTCCTATGACAGGCTGAATCTTTTAAACGACGTGAAGTGGGTCAATGAGATAGGAAAGTCGATCAACATCACACGTGCTTATACCAATCCGATGAACGGAGAACAGTCGCTTGCTTTCTGCAACAGGATCTCGCTCTATGAGAACGGAGCTGAAAAGCAGGCTGTAGTGCTCCGCGTCATCCCGATATCGGAACTCGAACAGAAATGGGTCTTCCCGCAGACGGAGCTCGTAAATGCCGAGCTGTCCATGATCGATTCCAACGGAGATTACATCCTCAAGGGGTACGGATTTAAGAATTCGAGCTTTTTTGAGTTCTACAAATCCTATAATTCCACGGATCCCGAATCGTCTAAAAAACTTTTCGATAAGATCATTTCCTCTACAGGTTCTATATCCATGAAAGACTCGCATGAGCAGGAATGCATACTCGCATATACGCCCGTGGCTTATACTGACGGATGGATCATGCTGGGCATGGTTCCTGCCAAGGATCTTAATGTTAAGGCAGGAAGCCAGGCGCTGCTCGTGGTCGTTTCGATAGGCCTTTTCATCCTGTTCATCAGTGACCTTGTCTATGTGCTCTACTTTAACAACCGACTTAAGATCGCGGCCAGGAAAGCAGAGGCCGCAAACAAGGCAAAGACCGACTTCCTTTCGACAATGTCTCATGACATCAGAACTCCGATGAATGCGATCATAGGCCTTACTGCGATCGCGGAGAAGAATACCGCCGATGAGGAATCGACGAAGGAGAGCCTGCGGAAGATCAGCCTTGCGGGCAATCACCTGCTTACGCTGATAAATGACATCCTTGATATTTCGAAGGTCGAGAGCGGAAAGCTCAAGCTTAACCCGCTGAGGTTTTCGATAGTTGAAACGGTGGAGAATCTCGTAAACATTTCGCAGCCTATGATCAAGGAAAAGAACATCGAGTTTTCTTTCCACATTAATCAGATAGAAACGGAATACCTTTACACTGATCAGCTCCGCTTGAACCAGATCTACATCAACATCCTTTCCAACGCTATCAAGTACACGGAGCCCGGCGGAAAGGTCAGCGTGGAACTGCGTGAGGAAAAGAGCGATACGCCGGGCTGCGTAAAGCTTACTTACGTTGTTGCCGACACGGGCATCGGAATGACGCCTGAATTCATGGAGAACATGTATAAGCCATTCTCAAGGCAGGTGGACAGCCGTGTAAACAGCATC
>JAEEGJ010004838.1_pt1 | contig 44128 bp, 48 predicted proteins | sample 8958761 | NCBI WGS metagenome assembly JAEEGJ01 (sample SAMN16246546, study PRJNA631951) | gut metagenome | biome: gut microbiome; feature: rumen; material: RS-attached | host: Bos | place: Iran: Karaj | collected 2018-10
GGAGTGTGGACCTTATTACAAACTGCGTGTCCAAACCCGCACAAGAAGAATTCAACATCGAACCAACCTTCAAAAAGAAAGAAAACCAAGAAAGCACAAAAGAAAACGAATCGAAATAAAGGGATCAGGTGGGTCAGGGGACGGTTCTCTGATCCATTTGTAACTTTGGCATCAAATAAAAGAATTAAAATGAATGCTACAACATGGATAAAAATCTTTCAAAAAAGTGGGTCAGAGAACCGTCCCCTGATCTGTAAAGTTGGGGTTTGCATGGCATTGTTGACCAGTGTCCTTTTGAGTATTTCCTATGTGCCGTCATTGTTCCTCGAAAATGGTGACAGGTTATTCTGGCAACTGAGCAATTGGGCATGGATATTTGCCTCGATGCTTATCCCCATCATTGGTGTGCTATTGACAATCCGTTATAGAAAAGGAAAACACATCCTGTGGAAAATAATGGCTTCGATGGGTTGTGTCATATTGGTGATGGCATGTTTGATTAGTCTACATATTGCTATGGTCAGGCATGACGAGAAAATATGGAGCAACGAAGATTATGTTGTTTATTCGGAATACGACGGCATTATTGACCCCAATAAGTTTGTCCTTTATAAAAGAGACGGCCTGATCGACAGGCGTATGTACTATTTGGGGAACATCGGTTTTGGAGATTTAAAGGGAGCCGATTATTCTGTGTACGTCGATTTAGACCTGATAAAAGAAGAGATTGACGCGACGGAATTTGAAAGCGATAGCGTCTATCATCGTACTAAATTTTATAGATTAAGTGATGGATGGCAATTTAAACAAGAAGAGAACGATTCGCTTATGAATATGCTTAAGCATTAGAAGTGAAATATAATGAACTCACGGGGAAAGGTCCGGTGAGTCGTCGGCAATAACGCGTTTAGGGCCCGCTATCTCAGCGAGCCCTAAACGTTTACTAACCAATTAACTAAAAACAAACGTATGAAAAAGAAACTATCTATGATGAAACAATTACTGTATTCTTTTATTTTCTGATGCAAAGTTACGGCGATTTTAGGCTGATTCCAAGAAATTGCGCTATTTCTTCTTCAACTTGTGTGGACAAACGCCCCATCTTTGGCCAAATCGCGGAAAACGGCAAAAAAGTTGTCCAAAGATTTGTATTTTCGATATTTATTCGTATCTTTGCCACCAGAAAGAAAAGATTCTGCGACAATTATGGCAAATGAAGACATTGCAAGAAAATGGTTCGAGCAAGTGGACGAGGACATTGATACTGCCGAAGCCCTCTTCAAGACGGGGCATTGGTTGTACATTGGCTTCCTTTGCCATCAGGCTGTGGAAAAGCTTATTAAAGGTTATTGGCTGGCCTGCTGTGATGACGAGCCGATATATCTGCATAACCACTTCCGGTTACTGGAAGGCTGCGGGTTGAAAGACCAGTTGAACGAGACTCAGCGTCGCTTCATAGAGATTATGTCGCCCATGTACATTGCAGGGCGTTATCCTGAATACAAGAGTCAGGTGGCACGGATGCTCAATGAGAAGGGCAGTGCCTATCTTATCGATGAAACCAAGAATTTTAGGCAATGGATACTCCAAAAGTGCTTACAAGAGACGAAGCCCTCAGCCTCGTCCGACGATACAAACAAGTGATAGCCGCACGGTTTGACTGCGAACCGAAAGTCTATATGTTTGGTTCCTACTCAAAGGGTAATGCAAACCCTTGGAGCGATATTGATGTGGCTGTCATCCTGCCAAGCCTGAAAGACGAAGATTGGTTGGAATTGTCGGCAGATCTTTGGCACGACGTTGACAAGGTGAGTCTGCTCATTGAACCAGTATTGATGTCAGAGGAAGAAGATACGATGCTCTACCGCGATGTGATGCGCACCGGCATCGCTGCCTAACTGAGTTGAGACACCGGTGCCATCATCAATGAACTCACGGGGACAGTCCCGGTGAGTCGTCATAACCCCATCAAGCCCTGTTGCTTCGGCAGCGGGGCTTTTTTGTGACGTTTTGTTTTTACCTTTGTTGACTGATTCAGCAGAATCAGGAAAATATCAATAAACTTCAAACAAAACAAAATGGTAAAAAACAATTTTATGTCGGAAGACAAAATGGTTGTCAGGCTTGCATTTCAGCTGCTAGAGACCATGAAGAAAATGACAGAGGCGTTTGAGCAGTTAGCTAAGCGCCCTGCAGTTGTTAACAACTATTACTATGGGCCTTATATGGTGAATCGCGAACCGTCGACTTGCAATGATCCGGCGGTTCCCGACTCCGAATCCTTTGTGCCGCAAGATACTGAACTGACAGAAAAACTCAAACCGATATTCTATAACAACGAAGAAGATGTGAGGCTCTTTCTGAAAGAGATTGTCGGTATGAAGCAAAATGACATGACTGACCTTGTGAATAAGTGGGTGAAGGAGAAACGCATTTCCGACTTTGGCAATAGCCGGAAGGGAGATTTGTGGAGCATACTCGAACAGGCAGGACTCTACACAAGGTCAAGGCAGAATTGGAACAGGAGAGTATTATAGCTCTCCTTTTTTAGTGCTTTTTCAGTTCATTTTAAAACACAAAAGTTTCCGGATTTAGTTTCTAAAAGTTTCTATTAGTTTCTAAAGGTTTCCGCTCTATGAATTAATGAACCCTGTTCACTCTTATTCTATCATTTTGCCCCTATCTTTGCCAGCGGAAATGCGATGGCCGTCGATTTTTGTTTCCACATGGTATTAATTTAAAAATGAAGACATTATGAAAGAAGAACAGAGACTATTGAAACGCTGGACGCTGGATCTGGCGAACGATCTGATCGATGAAGGGTGGCCGCGGAAGTACGCCTTCAAACAGGCTCATCTTTGCCGACGGCTGCTGCAATACCTTGGCATGGGCAAGGTGGAATTCGAGTATTACAAGAAGGACGGCACTGTGCGCCGGGCGCGCGGCACACTCTGTAAGGGTGTTTCGAAGGATTTCGACCATTACGAATACAAGACGGAGCATCAGAAAAAGAATCCCTTCGGCGTATTCAAATACTACGATCTCGACGCGATGGACTTTCGTACCTTCAGCGTGACGAATCTGATCAGGATAATTGTAGTCGTCATAAAAAACAACACGTTATGAACAGCAATTATCCCCCCGGAGCGGCGAACGACCCGCGCGCTCCGTATAACGAACGGCCGTTGAAAGAGGTCGACGTGACCGTGAAGACGAGTCTGATAAAGGAAACGGTGGTTGAAACGTCGGAAGGGCACTATGTGTGTGAGACGGAGATTGAGCCTGATGGTTCGAGATCGACTGTTGGTTTCTATGAAACGGACGAAGACCTGAAAGAGACGTTCCTTAATGCCCATCGCTCAGCGATACAGATCATCCGCGACTGCGAGAAGATCTGCAGGGAACTGGCCAAAAATGGTATACGCTTCTATGCAGGGATCTTTCTGCCCACGCTTATCGACGACAGCCAAAACTGGGAAGAGGAAGAGATATCGATTAGTGAATAGTATAAAAGAATAAGAATTATGACAAGATCAAGAGAATTATTATTGAAGGTGGGGCTGTTTGGACTTCAAGATTTGAGGAGATTGGCACCCATCGGTGACATCGGCTATCTGAATGACATCAGCTATTATCACGATTATGAACGTTCCGGACTTCTGAGGGATCTGATGAAAGCTTTCTACGAGCAGCAGAAGAAATACGGTTGGACGGTGAAAGGTGGAAACACCGTCTGGCGCTGCACCGACCATTGGGCTTACTGCCCGGAAATCGGACTGAGCTGGAGCGTGGACTCGGGAGATTAGAAATATTGAAAATTGAAGATTGAAAATTGAAATTTTTGAAGATTGAAAATCGTAAAAGATTGAAGATTGAAGATTGAAAATTGAATTATGAGAATTAGTGATTTAACACAGGAGGAGAGGAAGGCATTTGAGGAACATCTCCTTTCGACCTATAGATATGATGAAGAGACGGGAAAGCTGATCAACAGGAAGTGGAACCGTGAGTATCCGGGAGTGATTAAAAAGAACGGCTATGTCTATGTCAAAGTCTTTTTCCAGGGAGAACGGTTTCATTTACGGAAACACCGGCTGGTATTTTTCCTCGTACATCGTCGCTTTCCGAAGGAGATCGACCACCTGAACGGCATCAAGACCGACAATCGTATTGAGAACCTGCGCGAGGTGAACCGCTCCGAAAACGAATTGAACAAACCTCGTCGATGGAAGAAAAATGCTGACTCAGGCTTGCCTGGCATACACAAAAAAGGCAGGGCCTTTGAGACATGGTTCAGATCGAGACTACTTTGCTCTTCGATTCCGGAGATGCTCTTCTTCCACCTCACGCTTCTAGGAAGACGGTATTATTAATTTAAAACCACAGATTTCACAGATTACACAGATTGTTATGATAGCGAAGAATAATATTTACAACATCCGGGCCAACGGCAGCAGCTGGATTGGCATGACGGGAACCCGCAAGGGGTTCGTGGAGTTCGACACCCGCGAGCATGGCATCCGTGCCTGGCTCGTGCTGATGCGCACTTACCGCAGGAAACACGACTGCGCGACCATCCGTAAGATCGTTGAGCGGTTTGCGCCGCCCGCGGAAAACGATACGGAGAGGTATATCCGTTTCTGCGATTTGCAGACAGGTCTCGGTGCTGAGACCCGGCTGATGTTCAATGCCGACTACTGTTATCTGGGCTCGGCGATGGCAAAGATGGAGACGGGAACGGTTGTCCGCCCGTCTGATATTCAGAAGGTTATGGAGAAGTTTAACATTTATCCTGTGGGCTATGGACACATCTAAGATGGAATCGACGGACATCCGTCAGGTTGAGGAGATGCTGCTGGCGCAGCTGGCGGACATCGCGGAGAAAAAGGACAAGGTATGGCTGATAACTCTGTTGTTGTGCTATTACACCCTGCTTGAAATGACGCAGAAACTGCCCATTTTGCATCGTCTGAAATTTTTTGATTGCGTATACATCGTGTTCAGTTTCCTGCATCTGAACGGATAGCTGAGACGCCACAAAAAACAATTCGACAAAGCATATATTAATGACGTGTACCAAATGTTTAAGAGGCTCTATGATGGATTGTGAAAAAATTGAACGTTATGTTTCGGATTTGCTGAGACTGAGCGGACTGGATATGGAGGAGGGGAGTGCTTCGGGCACCCTTCTCTTCCATGCCTACGTGGCCGTGGCGATGTATGAACTGATGGATGCGGAGGAGCGCGCGCTGATCAAGGGGATGCAGCGGCGGATGAAGTATTTTTTCTTCAAACTTTTCACTGAAAGAGAGAAAGAGAAAAACAGAAAAAGAAATCCTTCCCCCTAACCCCCTATCTATCCATAGAAAAAGAAAAAAAAGAAAAAGAAGAGAAACAGAGAGAGAGAGCGGGGCGGGAAATTTCTCTGGAATTCTCTGATTTTGAGACTCGTCTGAATGATTTCAAGATGAAAGTCTGGAACGCCCGCGGAAACATCGACACGGAAATGCTCAACGAGTTCTTCTTCTACTGGACCGACGTGAATCCCAAGACCGGCAGGATGCGCTTCGAGGAAAAGCGGTATTTCAAAGTGGAGAACCAGCTGAAGTTGTGGAAGGAGAACGAATTCACCTCAAAGAATGCCGCCGCGAAGATGCGCCTGAATAAGGCACGGCAGAAGCAGACGCAGGAGCAGACGGAGGCCGAAAAAAGCCAGGCGGCTGCTACCCTTCGCGAACAGGAGAATGCCGAGCGTGAGGACGGAAAAGGACGGAAAAGAGCGGTAAAGGACGGTAAAGGGCAACCAATAGGAGCTGATTCCGTATCTTTGCAGCGGAATTCAGGACGTGCCGACGGGTAGTGCGCAATACTCCGGAAGTATTACTGATTTCTACGGAAGTATCTGGAGATAGTAGGGAAGTATCTGGAAACAGTACGGAAGCAATTTCTGATACTCCGGGAGTATTAACAAAATGTTTCACCAATTACAAGAAAATCGACTGTTATGATTGAACTTAATGTAACAAAGAACACCAACACTGCCATCCCCGGCACCGCTGGTCTGTACTATCCCCGCGTGGAGTACAAGGGGACTCTGGAAATGAAGGACCTGGCTAAGCTCCTGTCGAAGCACTCCACCACTTTCACCCAGGGTGAAATGATCGGTGTGCTGACGGATGCCGCCCAGCTCATCAAGGAGAAGATCCTTGACGGCTATGTGGTTAAGATCGAAGACCTCGGCCTGTTCAAGGCCACCGTGGAGGGCAACGGCCTGAAGCTGGAGCAGGGCGCGAAGATCAGCGCAGGCGTAGGCTCGCAGCGCAAGGCTGAGGACCTGGCTGAGGACATCACCCTTCAGCAGTCCGCCATCGGAGCCGTCAAGCTGCTTGTGCAGGCTACGGGCGAGACCACCATCAGCGAGATGACCCGCGACGGCAAGACGCGCTTCACCTCGAAGGCCAAGGCCCTCATCAAGTCGCTGACGGGTAACAACGTCCAGGGCGACAGTGAGGAAGAGAACGGCGGCAACAGCGGCAGCGGCTCGGGCAGCGGCAGCACTACTCAGTCGGGCTATGCCCTGACCATCTCTAAGACGGGCTCAGGCTCTGCTACGGTCACCAAGGACGGTAATGCCGTCAGCAACGGCGACTCTCTGAACGAGGACGACGAGGTTGAGATCGTTGTGACGGCAGCCTCGGGAGCAACCCCCAGCGCCACCATCAACGGCTCTGAGATTGAGCTGACTCACGGCTCTGGCGACACCTGGACGGGCAACTTCGCCATGCCGGCACAGGCCTCCACGCTCGTAGTGAACACGGGCAGCAGCAGCGGAGGAGGAGGAGGTGACGGTGGCCTTACGAACGATTAGGCCATAAAGGCGCAGCACACTGGGAGACAGACCCCTCTGTGAGATCAAAGATATCACATTTGGGTCAGGCCCCAGTGAGCAGCGCTCCGACGCCATAAGTAAGGCAAACGTAAATGAAGATGCGTATGAAGAAGCGGTTTATTGAGATTGCGGTGAAGGTGATAGTAGCCGCGCTCACGGCATTCCTCACGGCCATCACGACCACGAGCTGTATGGGCTACGGCCCGCTGTACGGCCCGCTGCCTAAAATCGTACAGATTTCACAAATGAAGAATCCCCTCGCAGTTGCGGGGGGATTTTCATTGAAATTACACAGTAGGGTCGGTTCTTGCGTCCCTGCGGTAGCAAGCCAGCAGAGCTGGAGCGCCTACTGTGTAATTTTAGAAGCAATAACCGAGTTGGAAAAATACACCGTGGAATTTGTCGTAACTCGAACCAGTCAGATCGCCTTTGTAACCGGCACCGATCGATACGACGTTTCCAATCATCATCCTCACGCCAGCCTGATATCCCATCTGGAAACGCTTGAATGAACCGTCGAAGAGGTCGATGTCGTAACTGCTATAGCTTCCATATCCGTCGTAGTGTTCTCGTGCGGAGATATTCAGCTTGGCATTGACGCCTCCGTAGGGGATGAGAGCAAAGTAGTCATTCAGATTCCACCGGAACAGCAGATTCAGGGGAATACGGGTGGAATAGATAGCCAGGCTGTGGTCTTCGCTATAGTTGCCATAGTAGTCATCATAATATGAGTCGTGCTGACTGAAAGAGAATGTCCCCGAGGCTTCAGCACCCATCTCCAGGAAGACAGGACTTCCGCCCAGATTCATGGCATAGGTGATACCGACGGAAAAGCCGTGAAGATCTGTCGACCTGCCATATCCGTCATCGCTTTTCATCTTTACTGGGGAGTATTCAATATAAAAGGTGCTCCACGAGTCATAGGAGCCGTAGGAATAGTAGCTCCGGCTGCTCTGACCATAGTAATTCCCGTAGTTTCCCTGAGAATAGTAATACTCGTCATCGTATTGGGCGGAAATGGTGTTGCATACGCCCAATAGCAGACAGACTGTCAGGATTTTCAGATGATTCATTGTTATAGTCATTTCTTTACCTGTTTATCTGTTGTGAATCACTGCTTATAGTAGAACTTGGTGATGGTGAGGCCGTTGTTACTGATGAACATGAGGTCTCGGCCTTCACCGCCTTTCTTACATTGGTTAGCCATGCGCTGCGTAAATACGAACTCGAACGTCATGCCGGCATAAACCGGAGTTTCCTTTATGTAATCCTCGCTCCACCAGCCATTTGTTACCTTAATCCAGGTATCGTAACCGGGAACGATCACAACATCCTTGATGTCGAGGTACATCGTCTTGCCAACCATCCGGTCGTAAGTGGCATCGCTAAGAGTCGGGAGTTTTCCCTCGTTGTCGCTGAAACGGAGAGCCGTGCCATCAAAGCCACCGCAAGACATTTCGCCCTGCCAGATAACGATATCGGGTTTGGCTTCACCTGCCTGGGTGACTTCAATGATCTGGCTGGTAATGCCATTGGTGACGGTGACCTTAGCCGTTCTGGAGGAGGTGGTCTTGTTGGCTTCTGCCTTCACGGTCAGCTCTTTGTCGTTGGAGCCGGAGCCAGGCGAGACGGTCAGCCACGACTGGTCGCTGGATGCCGTCCATGACGAATTGCTTAAGAGGACCACAGTCTGCGTGCCGCCATCTGCGGTAAAGTCCAGCGAATTGGTGGAGGTGGAGAGATAAACATTACACAGATAACCCAGACTGACAGAACCGCCGATGAAATCCAAATACATCGTACTTGCTGTCTTGGAATCATCAAAGTAGTATGTATAATCGCTGCTTGTGTATTTGAATGTGACACCGTCCAGAGTCGTCAGATAGTTGTTCATTTCCTCAATCGTCACATTATCGCCGAAGTCGACGAAAAGCAGACTCAGCTGACCGGAGGTGAAGCCGTAATACGTGTATTCCTCCTGATGTTTTGATTTATACATGATGTACGAGTACGAATCACTCTCACCTTCTTCCATCACCTTAAATCCGCGTGCTGCCATCTCACTCTTGACAGTAGCGAATGTGGCTCCCCATTTTACGTACGGTTCCTCGAACAGGACCGTATTCTGCTGTTCCCATCCGAGGCTGCTGTAGGTCGATGCTGTCGGAATGGTAAAGATGCCGCTGCTGTTGGCATTGATATAGCTGGCGTCGAAGTTGCGCGTATAGGTCTTGCCGCCATTCTCTATGGCGATCTTGTTGATTATGCCATTCTCGAAGAATCCATAGATATACGGTGTGTAGCCGTTGTTCACCGTCAGCCGGACTGTCCTCGCATTTCCGCCGATTCTGAAATCCTCTGTCGTCGACCATTTCCACCATTGCAGATAACTGATGTCATTGTCGTTCTTCCGGAGGGTGACGGTAGTGCCGTTCTCTCCACTGAAGCGCATACGCCACATCCTTGGGCTAAGGGTCGCCTTTATCTTGAAATATTTTTCAGAACTGGAAAACTTTCCCTCGGTAGTCCTGTAAAGCCCCGTCTGCTCAGAGATGAAGATGGTGTCCGAGGCGAGGGGAATGGTTGTGCTCCTGACTAGTTTGCCATTGTTGTAGATGTCGAAGCATTGCGTATCGAGGTTCAGGGAGAGATAGTCGCCGTTTGAATCCTCAAAATATGCGAGATGGCATTCTGTTTCATCATTATTGTCAGGCAATTCGCTGAAGGTGTACAGATGTCCTCCGTCTGCATCGAACTGGACATATCCTAATACAAACGATGAACCGTGTTTGATTCTCGTGAATATGGAAGCCCCGTTTTTCCAGTCATAGCTCACGGCACGCGTCGCATTTCCGTCCTGATAGCCGGGTTTCGCGCATTCGAAGTCGACGGGATAGACATACATGCCGTTCTCCAATCTTACCGGCCGTTGTTTCTCCGTTGAGATCTCGTCGGTGGAGCAAGCTGTCAGCACGAGCCCCATGACAAGCGTGAGGCCCAATGTGCTGAATATATTCTTGTACTTCATCTATTGTAGTTTTGAGTTTACTTAATTATTTGTAATACATGCTGACTATGAATTGATAACTGGCTGAATATTCAGAAGCTTCTACATAATAATTAGCACTACTAGTGGAACCAGAATATTTGGATAAAGTGTATGAACCAGTATTTGTTTCAATAGTCATAGTAATACCCATAGCCTTAAAATCGTCAACCATTTTTCTGATGGTTGTGTAAGGAGTAGAAAATTTGGACTTATCAATTTCAAAAATATAATATACGGATGAAACTGCATTTTTTGAGGAATATTTGTCGATACTCAGGGCATGACATGGTATACCTTGATAAGTCATATTGCTCAGACTCGCATTCTCAGTCCCCCATATCCAGAAATAATTGTCTTTTTCATCAATGGTATATGTTTCCTTGACTTTATTTTTTACCTCAGTATAAGTATAGACTGTAAAAGCAGCACCATATACCGTTCCGAATGGTCTTTGGAGCATTTCCTTCAGGACCAGTTCCTGAGTAGCAGGTTTCCCTGCCTGCGTGACGTTGATGGTCCTGGTGAAACTGTCATATATCACCGTGACCGTAGCTGTGCGGGAGGATGTGTTGGTGTTGGCATCAGCCTTGATAGTCACAGATTTGGTGCCTGTGCCATAAGTCGGTGAGACTGTCAGCCATGACTGGCTGCTCGTTACCGTCCACGAGGTATTACTGGTGATTGTCACCGACTCACTGCCTCCAGCCTCTGTGAAGCTCAGTGATGATTTGGAGACTGACAGCGAGACATTCTCTCCTGCCTGAGTGACGTCAATGACCTTGCTGGTTTCGCCATCAGTGACTGTGATCTTTGCCGTTCGGGGAGAGGTGCTCGTGTTGGCTTCGGCCTTTACGGTCACTTCTGCGTCGTTGGAACCGGCTGCAGGCGAGACGGTCAGCCACGACTGGTCGCTGGATGCCGTCCATGAGCTGCTGCTGGTGATGTTGATTGTTTTGGTGCCTCCATTGGCAGTAAAGCTGAGCGATGCAGGGGATACAGACAGATCGACACTTCTGAGATATCCTAAGATGACCGTTCCCTTGTATTCTTCCAGATAGATGGTGCTTGATGTCTTCGGGTTACTATAATAATATGTATGATCACTGCTCATGTATTTGAATGTGACGCCGTCGAGACTCGTCAGATAGTTGTTCATTTCCTCAATCGTCACATTATCGCCAAAGTCAACATAAACAGTCCTTAACTGTCCTGATTCAAAACTGTAAAATGTGTAATCTTCCTGATGCTTCGGTTTAAACAATATGTAGGAACCATCATCGGCTTCTTGCATAACCTGATATCCGCGTGCTGCCATCTCACTCTTGACAGTAGCATATGTGGCTCCCCATTTTACATACGGTTCCTCGAACAGCACCGTATTCTGCTGTGTCCATCCGAGGCTGCTGTAGGTCGATGCAGTCGGAATGGTAAAGACGCCGCTGCTGCTGGCATTGATATAGCTGGCGTCGAAGTTGCGCGTATAGGTCTTATTGCCATTCTCTATGGTAATCTTGTTGACCACGCCGTTCTCGAAGAAACCATAGATATACGGTGTGTAGCCGTTATTCACCGTCAGTCGGATGGTTCTTGCATTTCCGCCGATTCTGAAATCCTCTGTCGTCGACCATTTCCACCATTGCAGATAACTGACGTCATTGTCGTTTCTCCGGAGGGTGATGGTTGTGCCGTTCTCTCCACTGAAGCGCATGCGCCACGTCCTTGGGGTAAGGGTTGCCTTGATGGTGAAATATTTGTTGGAAGATGTATATTTCCCCTCGGTAGTCCTATAGATTCCCGTCTGCTCAGAGATGAAGATGGTGTCTGAGGCGAGGGGAATGGTTGTGCTCTTGACCAGTCTGCCATTGTTGTAGATGTCGAAGCATTGCGTATTGAGGTTCAGGGAGAGGTAGTCGCCGTTTGAATCCTCAAGATAGGCGAGATGGCACTCTGTTTCATTATTGGTGTCAGGCAAATCGCTGAAGGTGTACAGATGTCCGCCGTCTGCATCGAACTGGACATAACCCAGCACAAACGATGACCCGCTTTTAAGCCTTACGAACAGGGTAGCCCCGTTTTTCCAGTCATAGCTCACGGCACGCGTCGCATTTCCGTCCTGATAGCCGGGGGTCGGACATTCCAAGTCGACGGGATAGACATACATGCCATTCTCCATTCTTACCGGCCGTTGTCTCTCCGTTGAGATCTCGTCGGTGGAGCAGGCTATCAGCACGAGCCCCATGACAAGCGTGAGGCCCAATGCGCTGAATATATTCTTGTATTTCATTGTCGTCATTGTTTAAGGGTTATTTGTTCTTATCCCAATTCGTGTCATCGCCGTAGTCGTCGCGGCCAATGTCGTCAGGCTTTGCAGCTTGGGTGACCGTAACTTCGCGTGTTACCTTGCCGTTGTCATCCTTGACGGTAATGGTGGCAGAACGTTCGCTGGCAACGTCATTGGCCATGACTTTCACGGTCACTTCACCGTCGTTGCTGCCTGAAGCAGGAGAGACCGTACACCATGACTCGCTGGAAGACGCTTTCCAGCTGGTATTGCAGGCGATGCTAATCGTCTTGCTTTCCTCTTTTTCCGTAAAGGAGAGAGAGGTGGGCGAAACTGTCAGCTGGACGTCTGCACCGGCCTGTGTTACCGTGACGGTCACGCTCTTGTTGCCATATTTCACGGTGATGTTGGCAGAACGTGAGGTTGTGCTCTTGTTCTCATCAGCCTTGACGGTAATGGTCTTATTGTCAGAGCCTGATGTCGCGTCTACCGTGCACCATGACTGATCACTCGATACCGTCCACGACGTGTTAGAGGTGATGTTGAACGTCTTGCTTTCGCCGGCAGCTGCTAGGCTTATGCTGCTTGTACTGACAGACAGGGTCGGATCAGGGGTGGGAGTGGGTGTAGTAGACTTCGCCTTCTGGGTCACCTGAATGTCGACGGTAATATTGGCTCTGGTGGCTTTGATCGTCAGGTGCGTCGTCCTGTCTGCACCTGTCGTGTTGTCTTCGGCATGGATGGAGACCGATCCATTGTTAGAACCACCGGAAGGCGAGTATTTCAACCAGTTCTGATCGACTGTCACGTCCCAGGATGTATTTGAGTTGACCGAGATATTCACCGACTCTGTTGCTTCGAGCGTGATGAATCTTGGTGACGCGCTCAATACCGGCCCTTCGTCGTCGGAGCCGCCGCCACCACAGCTTATGAAGAACAGGACTGTGAACAGCCATGAAAGTTTACTGAAGAAAGATTCCTTTTTCATAATCAAGTAATATTTATTGTTTTGTTTCTTTTAGAATATGTAGCCGATATTGATGCCGATATCCTGGCATTTGTAGTCGCTGAACCCGAACTGGTACTCAGCCCCGACGGCAATATGCTTGGCAAAGACGAATCTCACACCTGCCTGACCACCCATCTGGAAAGTGGAATACATGTCGGAGAACTTCTCACTTAAATACGGATTGTTACAGGTGGCCTTTCCGCCAATGTTAAGACTGAAGCAGGGACCTGCGAGAATCTGCATGGCTACTGCATCAGACAGGTCGAAGTGAAGCAGTGCCTGTACAGGAATATCGAGGAACTGGAATTCTCCCTTTTCATCCACAATGGTCTGTACGGCGTTATCGATGGAATACTTGTATCCTTTCTGGGCAAAGAACAGTCCCACCGATGCTCCGATCATATCACTGAACATGTAGTAGGCACTCGCTCCGACATTGAAGCCGAACACCCAGTCGGCAGAGCCGGCATAATCGGCCTTCAGACCTGAAGTGGTGAAATTGGCACCGCCGAATAATCCGACGAAGAACTTCTGCTTGGTGAGTTCCGGAGCAAAGATGGTCATCAGGTAGACCTTGTTGCTCTTCACATTGTCAACACCGTAATCCTTGAAGACGATATCCTTTGGCTCATAGCCATCCTTGTGGATAGTGAGTTTGCGGTCGCCGTCGGTCATATAGACCCAAACCTCAGAGCCAAGCTTCCTGACTTCGAAGGCTCCGGAGACGCTGTCAATCTTCGCGCCTTGTATCTTGACGAGCGCACAAAGCTCGTTGTCCCAGTCACGGATCTGGTCGCTGGCAGCAATAAACTGCGTGGCCTGTCCGAAGTTCTTCACTGTAATCTGCTGAGCGAAGGCCGTAGCCGAGAGCAGCAGCACGAATAATGATAGTTGAATACGATGTTTCATACCTTTTCTATTTTTTAGTTATTGTCTGTTTCTTTATAATGAACGCTTCTTCGGGGGAATCTCGAAGTCAAGGATATTGATGATCTTGTCTTGGGGGAGGGGCGCACCCGCCAGCTTGTCAGGCTGCCATGTACGGACATGGATGATCGGGGGCTCGTTGTTCTCGTGGAATTCCCAGAGCAGGAACACATAGCCGTCGTCTTCGTAACGATCTGATTTCCAGTGCTGATGGAGGGTTACACCGAAGAAGTTGGGGTTCTTCTTGGAACGAACTACCTCGGGATCACTGAAGGTAACCTTGATATATTTGTTGTTTCTGAATGTCTGCTTCAGCCTCGTCAGATACTGCTGCTTGTTCTGTGTGCGGTAAACGATCTCCGGGCGCATCTGGGGCTTGTCGCCCCGGTTGTCGCGTTTCATCACGACAGAGCCGGTGATGATGAGGGCGTCGTCGCTGAACACCTGGTTGAGGGCTTCGATATCCTTCTCGTCGTAATGGCTGCGGAAGTCCTCTACGAATTTCAGGATTTCCTCGCGTCGGGCCATGTCCACCGCATCTCCGTTCTTGATGATGTTGGTATAGACGTGACTGGCCATCGCCATGCGAGCTCCTGTAATCTCGCCTGTGTGGCTAAGGCTGATCGTGAGCTGGCGCTCCAACTCTCCGTCGTAGTCCTCGATGACGGGAATTACCTTGATGTCTATGTTGCGCAGCTGATAGCCGTTGACCGTAGTATTGCAATGTTCCTGCATCTTACTGCCGGTGCATACGAAATGGAGGTTCTGCCACAGGAGCGACAGGGAATGAACGGCATTGTCGGTGATGCTGATTCCGTTCAGCTGCAGGCTTCTGCCCTCAGTTCCTGCGCGGGTGACTTCTGTGAGGAACTGCGAGATGTTGTTCTCCACCCGCGTCTTCAACTGCTGATCAGACAGTCCGTCGATAATGCCGAACTCTACCTTTTGCTGAGCCCATGAAGACAGGGCCAGACAGGTTATAAACAATATAGATGTCAATAGTCGTCTCATATCTTATCATTATTTGGAATAAACAATAGTGCCTTGCCTTTCACCTGAGGGCTGGGAGAATCCAGCTCTTCCGTCTGCCAGTTCAGTTCCAGCAGATGATGATAGCCCATCGCGTCATTCTGTTCCAGCACATAAGCCTTGACGATTGCCTCGTCGGAATCGACATACTTGATGCTGGTGGTGCATCCCTGACTTTCGCAATACGAAATCCACTGACGTAGAGGGACGCTGACGGTCTGACGCTCATAACTGCTAAGCTGCATTTCCAACTGCATGGCTGCCTTGGCTAATTGCGGGTCGGTCTCTTTAGGAAGTGCGGACTTGGAATCAGCCTGATAGCGTGCCATGTATTGCACGAAATTATTCTCAAGCTCACGACGGGAACAGACGCTGAGCAGTTCGTAGTCGATGGGAACGACCACGTTGGCTATTTCGCCTCCATCCCTGCTCCATACCACTTGGTAATACTTCTTGTCTTGTATCGTAATACTGCACGCATCGCTGGGCAGAATGTCGAAAAGGGTCTTCCAGGAACCTTTGTAGAATTGTATCTTCTGCAGCAGAAGGTCGTTTTCCGTGAGAAGCACGCAACGGTCGAGAAGGGCTGATTCCAGACAGTCATATACAGGCGACGGTGTCTCTTTCCGCATGACAGTACTGAACAATGGCAGACCGATATGCTCTACTGTCCCATGCGTGTCAATGCGAACGGCAACCTTCGGGCCTGAGGACGTGGCGATCCCGCTTGTTTTTCCTTCGGGGGCTTTATCGATCTGCTGCTCAATACCTAATTTCTCAGCTGCCTGGCGGAGGATTGACGTGCGATAATCCCTGCCGGCAATACCTTGCGATACTGCCAACAGCAAGAAGATGCACAGCATCTGTCTCACCTGTCTGTCAAGGCATAATATTCTTAGTCTGTCCATCACTCTTTATCCAGGTTCCTTGATACAGATATCCGTTATCGTCGAACTCTGCGTTGTTGATCTTATCGCCAGCCTGCGGTGAAATCACTTTCCCGTTGGTGCAGTGGATAGATGCCGATGACGTGAAGGTCAGCGATCCGAAACCTGTGGGCTTTCCTCCGCTAACCTTACCGCTCCACTGGCCATAAGAGAGATTGCCTTTCTTCGGTTTGCTCTCGGCGGCGGGCGTTTTCTCAGCCTGTTCCTTCTTCGGAGCAGTCACGGGCTCTGTTTTTGGCTGAGAGGCCTGAACAGGTTTATCCTCTGCCTTCTTAACAGGGGCTGACTCTGCCTTCTGAGTGGGAGCAGTCTCTGTTGGAGGCTCTTGTTTCTTCGGCTCCTGCAGTGGTTCTTGTGCATCCTCGATTGGAGGTTCTGCCATTTCCTGCACCGGAGTCGTGATTTCCTCTGTAGCAGGTGGTTCCGGGTTCGTAACCTCGATGGCTGGTTCCGTCGGAGAGGGTTTCTGCAGGAAATAGATGCCAATACCGATAATCAATAATAAGGCGATAATGGCCGCTATGATAATATTCTTCTTGGAACCACCGCTGTGGATTGGTTCCGTCGGAGATGCCGGTTCGGGTGAGGGTGTCGGTTCTGGTTGGGGAATCGGTTTGGGCGTGGGTGCCGGTTCTGGCTTAGGAGTCGGTTCTGGTTGGGGAATCGGTTTGGGCGTGGGCGTCGGTGTCACGTCCATCTTAACAGTAGGGGCTTTCGACAGCGCATCGATGGCTATTTCCTCCAACTTGCTGGCCATAGGACGATTCCATGGCTCTGGGTTCAGACAGTCGTCCAATGTCTGCATGAGCCGTTGTGAGTAATCACCATGTATCAAGGGGATGTCGGCACCTTTCTTCTGCAACAGTCCACCATCGTTGCCGAAGGGTAGGTCACCTTCAATCATTTCGTACACCATGGCTCCCAGCGACCAGATGTCATTGGCCATGATGGGACGTGTGTCGCGTGAGAATTTCTCGGGTGCCATGTAGGAGATCGTACCGGCAGAACTGAAAGCCATCTCGCTGGCAGCCATGCTGCTGAGCGTGGACTTCGCTCGGATGCTCACGCCGAAGTCGGAGAGTTTGTAGTAACCGTCATTGCCTATAAGGATATTGGCAGGTTTGATGTCCTGATGGATTATTGGCGGGTTCATGGCATGGAGATAGGTCAATGCGCTGGCTGTGTCGCGAATGAGTTTCCAAGCCTCGCGCTCTGTCATATTGCCTATCATCTTGTTGATGTTGCCACTTTTGCAGAAAGGCATGGTCAGATAGGGCTGACGGTTGTCATCATTACTGATGCCGAAGTAGAGAGGACGCAACAGGTTACGATGGTCGGCGTCGATCATCAGTGCAAACTCACGGGTCAGCATCTTCATGCCATCCTCGTCCATGTTCTTGTCGGTCGTGAAAATCTTGAGAGCCAGCGTGACTCCCGTCTGAGTATCTATCGCTTGCCACACCTCTGCGAATGCTCCTCGTCCGATCGGCGGTGATAACTTCTCGTATCTATTGTCAAATAGTTCCATTTTTATATCATTAGTAGTTTTGCAAAGAATAGGAAGACAGTTTATCTGAAATGTCGGGAGCCGGTACCACGATTTGGACCTCGGCTCGGTCCTTGGCCTGGCGTGCGGCTAGGACCGGAACCGGGACCACGGCCTGCGCCGGGACCAGGACCTCCCCGCCGGTACATACCGGGTTGGGACATAGGCGTGCGAGGATTGGGATTGGTATTGTTGATGTCCTGTCTTTCAGGAGTGGTCTTGTTGAGATTCAGTTGGTTGGCATTCGTTGCATTGAGCAGATCGGTCAGACGGGCTTCTGCCGCCTGACGATGTTTGCCATTAGGATAGTTGGTAAGGTAGGCATGATAGTCTTCTTTGCTTACGCAGCGGTAGAAGGCACGGTCGTCGTCTGTCTGCTGGTTCGCAGCAGGTGCCTTTGTCTGTTTGCTGGCTGGCTGGGTCTTATTGTCGGATTCCTCGAAATCGATGATGTCTGATGGGGTCTGGGTGTTGGGGGATGGTTGTTGGTTGTTGGGTGATGGGTGATGGGTGTTGGTTGTTTGTTGATTGTTGGGGGATGGTTGTTGCTGACTGGGTGCTTCGGTTGGCGCATCAGCCGATGGAGTCAGCGTGGCAATGCGCTGGCGGGCTGTCTCAACGAATGAAGAAGACGGGTGCTCCTTGATAAAGCGCTCATAGTCTTCCTTGGTCCTGCATGAGTAGAAATCATCTTCCTCGCTGAACGTGGCAAAGAGCTTGACACCGCCTGTTATCAACAGAATGGCGGCAATGATTCCCGCAGCTATCAGAAGACCTCTCTTGACAGTCGGCGACTTCAGGGAAAGAGAACTCTGCTGCGGAACGGATGGTCTGGCATCGCTATGGTGTGAATAATTCGATGCCCGATATGGGGTGGGGGATGGTTGTGGTGTTATGACAGGTCGGGGTGTTGCAACGGGCTCGGGCTCAACGGGTGTTGGCTTCGATGGTTCCTGTACTACGGTAAGCGGTGGGAGGGTCTGCTTCTTGATGAAGGCCGCTGCGTATTCATGAATCTGTGCAGCCGTCGGACGATTCCAGGTCTCTGCTGCCAGACAGGAAGTGACGAGTCGCGTCAGCTCTGGCGAGAACTTACCACTGATGGCCGGGATCCTTGCACCGTTGAGTTGTACGCAGCCGCCCATGCCTTCCCAGAGCACGTCGCCGTTCATGACCTCGTAGAGGGTCATTCCAAACGCCCAGATGTCGCTGGCCAGAACCACCATCGGTTTCTCGGAGAAACGTTCCGGTCCCATGTAGGCAATGGTGCCTGAGGAGCTGACATTATTATTGGTACGGCTCATCATCGTTCGGAAGCTGCGGCTGATGCCGAAGTCGGAGATGACATAACGGCCGTCGCTGGTGATGAGGATGTTGTCGGGTTTGATGTCCTGATGGACCACTGGCGGCTGTTGGCTGTGAAGGAAAGCCAGGCCCCCGGACACATCGAGAATGAACTTCCATATCTCTGATTCCGGCATCTGGCCGATCTGCCGGCTGACAGAGCCATTCTCGCAGTATGGCATCACGAGATAGGGACAATTCTCATAGACATCGAAATGGTTGATATTCAATAGGTTGGGGTGGTGGAGCTTGTAGGCAATCTTGAATTCATTGCGGAACTCCTCCAGTCCCTTCTGGTCGAAGGTGCCATAGAACTTGATAGCCACGTCGATGTCGGCCAGCAGATTATGTGCCAGCCAGACATCGCCGAAGCTGCCTTGTCCTAATTGCTTAAGCAGCTTGTAATGTTCAGCTACAATAAGCCCTTCGGAGAGTTGCATGGTTTAGTTCTCGAGATAATAACCACCATTTCCCTTACAGGTACTGCACTTACCGGAACCCTTACATGCCTTACACCTGTCGCCGCTGATCTTACCGGTTCCCTTACAAGCATTGCAAGAACCCTTGCCGTCGCAGATTGCACAGCGTTTCCACTCTTGCTGGCCACGATAGGAATTGTCATCAGAAGCATAAGTGCTGACGGTTCTTGAATGTGTGGCACATGACATGGATACCATTCCCATCATGGCAGTGGCTACCATTACTAAAAATAATTTTCTCATTGTTTCAGATTTTTTGTTTGATACTTGTTATGATATTGGTTACTGTTGTTGTGATCTGATCCTTCAGAGGACTGCAGCTCGGGGTAAACCAGATGTATGCGCCTCCGGCGATGATCAGTATCAGAAGAAACAACATGAAGTTCCTCAGTTTGTGAGAACGTCGTCTGATGTCACTGCGGATGGTAGTCGAGAGTTCTTCTTTCTTATCTTCCTCAGTATTCTCCTCTTCAGCGGTCTCTTCTTCTGCTGCGGTTTCTTCCTCTTCCTCATCGGTCTGGATACGGGCCAGGGCAACGGTCACATTGTCATAGCCGCCGGCAGACAGCGCTGCTGAGATGAGCTCATTCTTACACTCTATGGGATCTTCATTGTGATTGATCATCACGTCGAGAATCTGATCGTCGTGACAGATTCCGCACAGACCGTCGCTGCAGAGCATGATGATGTCATCGTTGTGCAGCTGGTAGATGCGTGTCTCCGGATTGGCCCGGTTGTCCACATCGCCCAGACAACGCGTAATGACGTTTGACAACGGGTGGTCGTGCATCAGCTCAGCAGACAACTCGCCTTTGTCGACGAGTTCCTGGACATAGGAATGGTCCTTGCTCAGCTGGATAAGACCGTTACGCTTGTTGAGCACATAGCAGCGAGAGTCGCCACACCAACAGATATAAGCCTTATTGTTTAGAATCCACGCCATAACGATAGTAGTACCCATGCCTTGGGTATTACTATCATTCTGGCTATGGTGAAGAATATTCAAGTCAGCAGACTTTACTACTTCCTTCATAAACTCCTGGATGGACTTGTCGTTGGCGACTGCCTCTTCCAATTGTTCTGGTACAAACTGGTTCTGGATGGTCTCAACCGCAATGGCCGATGCCACTTCACCTGCATTGGCTCCGCCCATGCCGTCGGCAACCACCAACAGAACACCAAACTGCCCCAGGTCGGCATAATCGCCGGCCTGAGGAATCAGCCAATTTGAAGTACTGAGGTCACTGCACACAACGAAGTTGTCCTCGTTGTTCTGACGGATCAGTCCGACATTAGTGCCTGCAGCTAACTTGAATCTTACTTCTGACATAATTACATTTTATTTGTTACATCTTGCGATAGGAACGAGACGGTCTTCACCGAAGAGCTGACCAATCATCACACCAATGACACGGTATGAGCCATCAGACTCCTTGAAGAAGGCGGGAGAGCCCAGATAACCGGCATTGCGATTGGCATCCTGAAGCACGATAGTGCCGTTACGGGTGTCAGCGCGTGAAGTGCTTGACTTGAAGTAGCTGATGTAGTCGGCAAGGTTGTGGATGTCAGGATTGTTCTTGAAGCCTGCCACCTGAACCTCTGTACCGCCATCGCTGGAGAGTGAAGCGCCTGCATCGTAAGGAATACCGGCACCGCCCTTTCCACGCAGGATAGCGAAGCACTGTGAACTGGGCGTGATGACTGTAACCCTGCGGTTGCGGAACTCGCTGGAGCTGATCTTGAAGCCATTGTCCTTGATGATCACCCTGACATCCTTCATAACCTCGTCGATAACCTCAGTCACATCACCGGACTCGTCTACCAGGAAGTCGAGGTTGTTGAATGTCAGCTTGTGGGCTGTACCTGTTGTGCTGTAAGCATCATATTCGATGATGATGTTGAAGCCCATAGCCTTATAGTTGGCCATCAGCTCACGCCATTTTCCACCCAACTGTCTCCAGAAGATCCACGGCTGGATATTCTGACGTGCGGTAACGAGCGTTCCGTTACTCAGTACGAATGCAGTACCGCAGACGACGTCGGTCAGTGAGATGCCGGGATCGAATGAACGTCCGTCACGCTCACAGGTGATACGGCGGATCTTCAGTGAATAGATGTGATCGTAGTAGTCGCGGATCGTAGCGCTGGCATCGCCGTGGGCTGTCGGATTGGCATTCTCGGCACCTTCGTAGGCAGCGCGCTCACCGGCAACAACAGCATTGGGGCCTGAGACGCCGTGGTTCTCATCAGCATTGCCAAGACGCTCGACGGTTGCTGATGACTCGCCTTCGCCTTGGGCAATTCCCGCAGACGAATTGTTGGCGGCCAGATCATCATCATCGTCATCGAAGGCACCGCTCTCAACTGCACGCTGACGAGTCTGTGCCAACTGCTGCTGGTAGCGGCTGGCCTCGTTGGCCACGCTGGTCAGCTGGCTTCTGACGTAAACGATACGCTGGCGGATTGCCTCCTGCTTAGCTGCCGGGGCAGTAGCCAGTTCCTGAGTCAGCTGCTGCTCTTCCTGCATCAGGTTCTGCTTGACAGTTGAGAGAGAGTCGAGCTTGGTCTGATACATGGCCATCTCCTGACGCAGTTCCTTGTTGTCAAGGCTCAGCTTGTAGTTCCATGCTCCGAAGCCGAGGATGGCGAGGATCAATAATGCCGACAATGCCCAGATAGCCCTGCGATAGGGGCGGAGGGCCTGTTGGCGGAACAGGTTCATACGCTCTGTGAGTTTGATGCTCGAGGTGAGACCCTGCTTGCCTTGCGGCTGGATAAAGCCGAGACGGGGACCATTCACTGACAACTGGATCTCGTCACCCGATTGCAGGTAATATGATCCCTGAATCGGACGGCCGTTGACCAATGTCGGATTAGAGGTGGAGAGATGAATCAACTGCCAGTTGTTTCCGTCGCGTACGATGGCAGCATGTTTGCGGCTGACGGTGTCGAACGACTCGTCGTAACGAACCTGACATGATGCATCGCGACCGATCTCAATCTGGTCGATGATGATTTTCTGTGACTCACCAGCACTGTGATACTTACTGCTGGTCTTGTGCTCCAGGATGTAATAAGTACGTCCTGATCCGTTGAAGATTGCACCAACACCGGCTCCTACCGAGCCGCGTACTGTGCGCTTGTAACTGTTTTGAGTTTCCATAAATTTATAATTAAAGGGATTAATAATTTTCAAATCTCAGTGTGACGTCACCGATGGCGATGATATCACCTGCTTTCAAGAAGTACCCGTTCTGTGTGACGGGTTTGGAGTTTACGTAAGTACCGTTGCTGGAATTTACCCATTGACGGCTGTCGTTACGCCATTGTCCGTCGCGAATCGCCCATTGGCCGGGACTGGCCAGCTCGAGGGTGCAGTGGAAACGTGACATGAAGTCGCTGAAGTCCGACTTGACATAGATGCTGTTGCCTTGCTGGCGTCCTATGGTCAGGAGGCGACGACCCTGATTGGCCAGTTGCGTCAGATTGTAGACCTTGCCATATTCCTCGCCCTGCAGGATGCGCAGCTGATAGCCCGAAGTACGCTGTTGGGGCGAATACGACTGAACCATCCTGACTGGCTGTTGCTGATAGCCTCCGCTCTGTACTTGTGGCAGATAGCGCAGCACATCGTGAACCGTCTGGAAACGCTGCTTGAAATCGGGTTGCAGACAACCTTCTAGCAATTGTATCCATTGCTGGCCATTATTGACGTATTGCAGTGCATTCCTGTTCCAAATACCATCCTTGCCTCTTTTCTGATATTCGGCGAGTTCGTTGTGACTCTCCAGCGAACCGAAAGGCAACTCATTGGTAAGCAGTTGGAATACCAGCACTCCGAACGAGAAAATGTCGGTGGTGGGGAGCACGGTTGCGCCTCCTCTGGCTCTCATTGCCTGTTCGGGGGGCATATAGGCATAGGTGCCGAATATCTGATTGGGCTTACCGAAGATGTTGCGCTGCGTCATGCGGTGCGTGCGGTCGCCTGCGATACCGAAATCGGTCAGGGCTGCCTTGCCGTTCTGCTTGAACAACACATTCTCGGGCTTCAGATCCCGGTGTACCTTTCCTCTGTCGTGGAGAGCATTGAGTCCGATGAGGATGTCCTGGCAGATGCGGGGCGTATTACCGTCAGGCTTGCCGAGCAGCGGCTCCAGATCTCCGCCTGGACAGAATTCCATCACGATATAGGGATTGCCGCCAACGATGCCGAAGGCCAGCGAACGAACCAGGTTGTCGCAATCGATCTGTCCTGTGTTGAATTCCATCTCGAACCGGTCCATCAACGGCTGCCGGATCTCTGCCGGAACTTCCCACAGTCTGAGGAGCTTCAGGGCGTATTTCCCGCCTCGGCCGTCTTCAACGAGATATACAACGCCAAATGACCCTTCTCCGAGGGCTTTCCTGACCGTATATCTGTTGTCGACGATATCTCCTGGTCTGAAATCACATCTGTCAACGACCTGGTACGTGTTCACGCGGACTTATTTTTTATCAGTCTGGTCTTCTGCTTCGAACTTGAATCTCCTGTCGCCCATCACAATGACATCGCCTTGCTGAAGCTCCAGTTTTCTGTTTGCTTCGAGATAGGTTGAGCCTAACTCGCTCTTGTTCAGCAAGAACCACTTGCCGTCTTCGCAGATCAGTTCTGCCTGTTCCTTCGAGGTGATGGTACGGTTGTTGGCCTCCGTATTCTCTCTTGTCAGGATGACCGATGCACCCTCATAGTCGTTGGTGACAGGCTCCATCTGCTCTTCCTCTTCGGGGATCAGCGTCAGATGGCACTTGGGCTTCGGTGGCTCGGGGGCAGGAGTCGGCTTGTGACGGATGGCACGGATTGTCGGCAGGTGAATCCTCTCACCGCATTTCGGACAGAAGGTGAAATCGATGGACACCTCTGCACCGCACTTGTCACATTTCACATGCTCATCCAGTCCGAGTTCTGCCAGACCAGCCTTTGCTGCTCCTACGGCAATAGTGGCAGGAGCTGCTACAGGAGCAGCTGCGGGCGCTGCGGGCGCGGGTTCTGCCGGTGCTTTCGCTGCGGGATTCTGGATAGTCGTTGGTTTGGGCGCAATCTCAGCACCGCAGTTAGGACAACTGGTAAAGTTGCCCATCACGGGATAGCCGCAATGCGGACAATTGGAAGGTGTCTGAACGACGGTCGACTTCATCTGTTCCTGCTGGATCGGTCCGTTCACGATTCTTGTCGGTCTCGGAACGGGTGTCTCAGCCGGCTGGGAATTGATGACCGTAGGACGCGGCTGCTGTTCGCCGCCAGCGCTGTAGTCAGGAACTTTGACGCCTTGATACGGATTGTTGTTGACATTCTGCCCGGCATTGTCCATCTGTAAAGGATGGCCACATTTCACGCAAGTACTGCTGCCAGGCGCATTGTCCCATCCACAGTTGTTACATCTCATACATTCTTGGTTTTAAGTTGTTCGTATAGTTAAATCGTTATCTTTATTTCAGATCCACATGAATCGTGCACTCCTGATCCTGACTTTTCAGGATAATATCGCCAGAACGGCCATTCTTGAAATCCGGATCTTCCTTCGCCATCTTTTCTGCCTTGACAGTCAGTTCATTGCCGCTGGTCACATATACCTCAACCCAGTCAGGATATTTGTACAGCTGCCAGTTCTTGTTGTCGGCATACAGCGTGTCGCTATTGCAACTGATGGCCACTTGCTTGGTTCCGCCTCTGCGCTTGTTGAGTTTGACATTGGTGACAAGGGCCTTGAGTTGTGGTTTTTTACCGTTCTGGACGAGTTGGATGAACTGTGTTTCCTGATCATAGATAACAGTGATGCCCGTAAATCTTGAAAGGGTGCTGTTCGAAGGCAGACAGGTGATCTGTAATTCCTTGCCGTCCATCGATTTTGCCAGTTTACACCAACTCTCGTGCTCCGATGCCACGTTGGCAATCCAGTCATTGCTTTCCGGCTGGGTCACAATCTTGATGGCTTTCGTCTCCTCGGCAGTAGCTTCAAACACGATCTTGTTCGTGCTCACCGTCAGTGTTTTCTGAGGGGCTTTCTTTGGTGCTTCTGTCGTAGTGGCTTTTTTCTTTGACAGTCGGTTGCACTTGGTAATCTGCGCATTACATTTCTTGACATTGGCCGCACTCTTGTTGATAGCCATCGATGCCTTGAAACTGGCAATGGCGCCCTGATAATCACCTTTGTTCATCAAGGCAACTCCCTTATTGTATGCGTCGCTGGCACTCTGGGCATAGGTTTGCACTGTTGTCAGGGACATCAGAAAAATCAATGTCAATATTTTCAGGATCCTATTCATCGCTATCTTGGTTTTCGTTATTATCTTTTTCGTTATTAATCAAATTTGGGATGTATTGCTTGATTGAATCTGCTCTTGTACGGAATTCCGGTACGTATTCTGAACTGGCATCCAAATTATTGTATATGTTCAATAGTGCTATCTGGATGTCGGTTTGTTGCTGAATGACGTAATTGGAAACAGTATTAGAAAGAGAATCGCGGTTTGGCAGCGTTCCCAACATATTTAGCGCAGTCATATAGATCTCCTCCACCTTATTATATATAGAGGCATCTGTATATTCATCGGGATGATTCTGGATGATGGTATCTGCAGTCTCTTTGATATTCATTGCCTCTTGGATTTTGATCTGAGCAATGGAATCGTAGTTAATGCGAAGAGTCTCAACAACTACGGGCGTTGCTTCCTCGCTTTCCCCACCGCCACTGCACATTGCAATGATACCAATCAGAACTACCAGCGCAGCAACAGCACCGATGATGATATTCTTGTTGAGGCCTTTGCCCTGAGTAACGGGCTTTGATTTCTTGGGGGCAAATTCCTGCGGCTTCTGCGTCTGAGGTTCTTCCTTCAGTGGGGTGGGGATGGGCTCTGTTGCAGAAGGCTCATTTACAACAGGCTCATTCACAACAGGCTCATTCACAACAGGTTTCTGAATAACTGGATTATCGATACCATGGAGCTTGTTGTAGGTCAGTTCCTCGATCTTCTTGGCCGACGGTCTGTCCCATGTCTCCTTAGCAAGACAGGAATAGATGATGTCCTTCAGTTCCTGCGAATAATCTTCCTCAATGATGGGAATGTCGGCACCGTTCTTCTGCAACACACCACCGTGATTGGCAAAGGGTGGGGTGCCTGTCATCAGCTCGTACATCATGGCTCCCAACGACCAAACATCGCTGGCCATGATCGGCTTGGGGGTTGAACTGAAACGTTCCGGACCCATATAGGCCAATGTCCCGCCACTCTGCTCCTGCGCCTGAGCACCACGGATGGTACTGCGTACACGGGCGCTGATGCCGAAGTCGGTAATCAGATAACGACCCTCGTCGTCGATCATGATATTGTCGGGCTTGATGTCCTGATGGATCAGAGGCGGCTGCTTCTCGTGGAGATAAGCCAGTCCTGCAGCCACATCATGCAGCATTTTCCAGGCTTCGTCTTCCGGGATGTTCTGTCCTTCTGTGATATACTTGAATGCAGAGCCGTTCTTGATATACGGCATGATAAGATAAGGCATGCGCTCATAACAGTCGTAATGCGTAGGACGGAGCAGGTTAGTGTGATTCATGTCGAACACCACTGAGAACTCCTGTGTGAAGATCTTGATGCCATTCTCGTCCAGACCGGTTCCGGGAGCATACACTTTGACTGCAACCTGAACACCCGTCAGTTTGTCTTCTGCCAACCAGACTTCTGCAAACCCGCCTCTTCCGAGTTGCTTGATGAATTCATATCTATCAGCGAATAATAGTCCTGTAGTTAATTGCATTTTGTTTAATATTTATAATTTTAGGTCAAAATTACAATATTTTTGACGAAGTTGTCGACAATCCCAGTATGAATTAACGTTTTTTAGTTTCTTTTTCTATATTTTGTCATCCTGACCTAGTGGCTATCTCGTTTTTTCTGTGTAATTTTGCAACGTGAACTATAAATGATTAAGCTTATGAAATCTATTGTTTCCGTATTATTCTGTGTGGCATTATTCGCACTGACTGCCTGCCAAACCAAAAAAGTAGCTGTCAATGCTAACAGTTACCGGACTATCGTAACTTACGATATCACCTTCGATGTAAACAAGGCTGATATCAAGGCAGAATCAATGACAGAAATCAACCGTATCAAGGCGCTGATGGATCAGAATCCAGAACTGCGTTATGAGGTTCAGGGGCATACAGACTCCACCGGTACGCCTGAAGCCAACCAGAAACTCAGTGAGAGACGGGCGAATGCCATCGTCGACAAGCTCGTGGAGCTGGGTATTTCGCGCAGTCGTCTGACGGCTGTCGGAAAAGGGCAGTATTCGCCAGTTGCTGATAATAGTACGGAAGAGGGGCGCGCCAAGAACCGCCGGGTGGTCTTTGTTGCTAAATAAATAGCAGAATCCCTGATTAATCGTCTTCCCAATAGCTGATAGTGCGGGTCTGCGTTACGTTCATGTTCTGAGCCTGACGCCCTTTTTCCCAATACATCAGCTTCACTTCGTTTCTCGTCCAGTTGCCTTCATCGTCATGATCGGTGTAGTCGTTCTTCATGTTGATGGAGAGGATGCACTCGTTGGTCTTGTCAAACACCTTCTGACTCTGTGTTTTGATCTCACCGTCATCGTTGTAGGTGTATTCATTTACCGACCTCACCTGTTCCGCTACGTTTGTCAGTGTGCGACGTCTCAGATTGCCTTCCTCGTCATATTCGTATTTCAGTTCACTCTTCTTGCCTGATGGCTCGAGCATGGCGGCTTTCACCAGATAGCCCGTGGCATTGTATTCGCGGTCGATGATGTCAGTGGTCGAGTTCTTGCCGTTTGGGTCGAAATGCTCCATCTGACTCTCAAACACGGGATTCTCCGTAATGATTTCCTGCACGCTGCCTTTCAGTCCCTGGCTCATGCCGTCTTTGTAGAAAGGTGTAGTGTTGAGGTAGAAGACATTGATGGTGCGCGACTTGTCCTCGTGCAGGATATTCGATATCTTTACATAGCCTTTGTCCATCATCAGGTGCAGTGAACCATCGCCTTTCGCATCGAAGTTGCCGAAATGACGCTGCAACTTCAACAGGAAATAGCGGTAGTTACGGTCGTAGAGGGCGAAGGTGCGATAGGGCCCGCTGGTTACGAGCACTGTCGAGAGCAAGCCCGTCTTCTCATCTGTCGACACCACGAAGTTGGCTTTGATGCCGTAGAACTCTCCACGGAAATAGTAATCGCCTGGATCGGGATCGTCGGGCGTGAACTGTTCAAAACCAATGCTCTTGAGGGCCGGTACAAACACAGAGTCGGGTCCTTCCAGGGGCACTCCCATCATATCGATACAACGCTCGTCGAGATCACCTTTGTAGATGATATCGTCGGTCGTTGTGTACTGGGCGTACACAGTGAATAGTGAATAGTGAATAGTGAATAATATCGCGAGAAGTCGTTTCATTTTTCAATCAAATCTAGGAATTCGTCTTCACTCATGATCTTGATGCCGAGCTTTTCGGCCTTCTGCAGTTTCGAGGGTCCCATGTTCTCTCCAGCGAGGATAAACGAGGTCTTGTTGCTGATGCTGCCCACGTTCTTTCCCCCGTTCTGTTCGATGATGGCCTTGTATTCGTCGCGGCTGTGGTGTGCGAAGACACCGCTGATCACGATGCTCTGTCCAGCGAGCTTGTCGGAGATGTTTGCCGTCTGCGCCTCCGAGAGCTCCATCTGCAGACCGTATTCCCGCAGCCTTCGGATGATCACGATATTCTTTTCATCGTGGAAATAGGTGATGATGCTCTTCGCCATAACCTCACCGATGCCCTCTATCTCCTGCAGTTCCTCAAGCCCGGCGTTCATCAGCGCATCGATATTCTTGAAATGTCTTGCCAGCAGCTTTGCAGAGGTCTCGCCCACGAATCTGATACCGAGCGCGAAGACCACGCGCTCAAAGGGGACTTCCTTCGAGGCGGCGATGCCATTCACGATGCGCTGGGCTGACTTCGTGCGACTACCGTCGCCGTTGATCTGCTGCACCTCAATCTTGTAAAGATCGGCAACGTTATGAATGAGGCCCTGACGATAGTAGTCGTCGATGGTCTCTGGTCCCAACGAATCGATGTTCATGGCTCTGCGGGCGATGAAGTGTTCGATGCGACCTTTGATCTGTGGCGGACAACCCGTATCGTTCGGACAATACCAGGCTGCTTCGCCTTCGTATCTTACCAATGGCGTACCGCATTCCGGACAGCGCTTGATAAACTGCACGGGCTGCGCGATGATATGCCTTTGGTCGATGTCGACTCCCACGATCTTCGGGATGATCTCACCGCCTTTCTCCACATACACATAGTCACCGATATGCAGATCAAAACTCTTGATGAAGTCCTCGTTGTTCAGCGTGGCGCGCTTAACTGTCGTTCCTGCCAACTGCACGGGATCCATATTCGCCACAGGTGTGATGGCCCCTGTACGGCCAACCTGATAGGTGACTTCATTCAGGCGGGTACACACACGTTCTGCCTTGAACTTATAGGCGATGGCCCAGCGCGGACTCTTGGCGGTAAAACCTAATGCACGCTGTTGTCTTATCGAGTTGACTTTCAGAACGATACCGTCAGTGGCTACAGGAAGACTTTTGCGCTCCTTGTCCCAGTAGTTGATGAAATCGTAGATCTCCTGCAGGGTCTTCACCTTCTTCATACCTTCCGATATCTTGAAGCCCCATTGACGGGCAACCTCCAGATTCTCGAAGTGTCCCTCCGCAGGCAGTTCCTCGCCTAAGAGATAATAGAGATAGGCATCGAGTTGGCGCGAGGCCACCAGACTCGATTTCTGACTCTTCAGCGTACCGCTGGCAGCATTACGTGGATTGGCGAACAATGGCTCCTCGGCCTCCTCGCGCTCCTTGTTCAAACGCTCGAACACGGCCCACGGCATCAATATCTCACCGCGGATCTCGAACTCGCGAGGGTAGCCAGGGGCAGCAAACAGATCGTTGCTTGCTGGCGCTTTCAGCACCAAGGGAATCGAGCGTATCGTCTTGACATTCGCCGTCACATCATCACCATGAACACCATCGCCACGTGTCACGGCCTGCGTCAGTTTACCATCGACGTAGGTCAGCGAGATCGACAGACCGTCGTATTTCATCTCGCAGCATACTTCGAAATCCTCGCCGGCCAGACCTTTTTTCACACTCTCGTACCAGTCGGCCACGTCCTGCTCGTTGTAGGTGTTGGCCAGAGAGAGCATGGGATATTTGTGCTCCACCTGACGGAATTCCTCGTTCAGGTCGCTGCCCACGCGCTGCGTTGGTGAGTTCGCATCGGCCATCTCGGGATGCTTCGCCTCCAGGTCCTGTAGCTCATGCATTAGGAAATCGAATTCCTGATCGCTGATGGTGGGCTGGTTCAGCACGTAGTAACGGTAGTTATGCTCGTGCAGTTCCTTGCGCAATTGCTCAATTCTCTGTATCTCGTCCATGTTTATGCGTATTTGGCGACAAAGTTACGAAAAAAAAGAGAAATAACAACTATTACCATTTTACTTTTATACCTTTTTGCTTTTTTTACCTTTTTAGTTTTTTACCTTTTTACTTTTTTTCGTACCTTTGCGCTCGCAATGTGGATGATGCTGCGTGTAATACCTATCATGTGGCGGGCTGTCCGACCGAGCAAGGTTGCTGATATGCCAGCCGTCGTCAACTCCTTCTGGCTCCCGAAGGGCTATGAGGGACTGACGTTCTTCGGCAAGATTCTTGCCCCTACGCAGGAACTTGCTGACCGTTTCAACCGCGGCTTCTCGTCATTGAAGAACCACGAGATGATCCATCTTCGTCAGGCGCAGTCGTGTAGTGACTCCTGGCTCCGCTTCTACCTATTATATATATGGTACTGGTTCAAGAACAAAATCGGATTGCTGAAATTACACAGTAGGCGCTCCAGCTCTGCTGGCTTGCTACCGCAGGGACGCAAGAACCGACCCTACTGTGTAAAAAACGCGGCATATCTGCTGAATCCCTTCGAAATGGAGGCCTATGCCCGTATGCACGACCTCGACTATCTGAAAGGACCTGCCACTGAATGGCGCAAATATGCGAAGATGTCCCTCAAAGACCGAATAAAATTATATCAGAAATATGAATAAGAAACTCCAGGCGCATAGCGCCATCTTCTTCGCCAACACCATCTTCGGACTTGGTGTTCCCGTCACCAAACTCTTGCTTGACAAGTGGGTCACCCCAATGGGATATATGGCCACACGCTCACTCGGTGCCTGTATCCTTTTCTGGATCATCGCAGCCTTCCTGCCTAAGGAGAAGGTCGAGCGCAAGGACCTGATTACCATCCTCGTGGGAGGTCTTCTGGGCTTCGTCATCTCACAGACCTTGACGGCTTGGGCCCTCGACTTTACGAGTCCCATCTATTTCTCGCTCATCGCAACGCTAACACCTGTGGCCGTAATGATCTGTGCCGCTCTGACCATCGGTGAGAAGATCACGTCAATGAAGTTCTTAGGCGTGTTGCTGGGTATCGCAGGCGCAGTGCTGATGGTTTTCATGAGTCAGTCGCTAGGTTCGGGCAAGAACGACCTGATCGGCATTATCCTTGCTATCCTGAGTGTGCTCACATGGGCTGTATACCTGATTATCACGCGTAATGTGGCGACGAAGTATTCGCCCGTCACGCAGATGAAGTATGTGTTCCTCATCTCCGCGATTGTCACCGTTCCCATTGTCATTCCCGAACTCTCCTTGAATGCCCTCTATACCTGGGCCTGGGGTTGGGACGGTGTGCTCGAGATGGCCTTCATCGTTGTCTGTGCCACCGCGCTCGGCTATTTCCTCATCCCATTCGCCATGAAGTATCTGCAGGCCACCACGGTATCCATCTATACTAATTTGCAGCCCGTCATCGCCTCGTTTGTCGCCATCTGGCTCGGACAGGACATCCTTACGTGGGACAAACCCGTTGCGGGTATTCTCGTGCTGATCAGTGCTTATATCGTCACCGTTGTAACTGCGAAGGAAAAATGAAACAGCTGAGATTATTCGTATTGGCGCTCTCAATGGCTGCTTCTCTTCCGATGATGGCTCAGAGCCGTCAGGTGATGATTGAGACTACCGAGGGAAACATCCTCGTGACGCTCTTCGATGATACGCCCCGTCATCGCGACAATTTCCTCCGTCTGTGCAACGAGCAGTTCTACGACTCGTTGCTCTTCCACCGTGTCATCAAGAACTTCATGATTCAGGGTGGCGATCCTGACAGCAAACATGCCGAACCGGGTGTGACGTTGGGCGAGGGAAGTACCGACTCTACTATCGTGGCTGAGTTCTTCTCTCCCGAAGGCCGTCTGCTCCATCCTCATAAGCGTGGGGCTTTGGCAGCTGCACGCGAGGGCGACAGCGAGAATCCCGAACGCCGTTCCAGCGGTTGTCAGTTCTATATCGTCTGGGGTAAGACTTATGCCACGCAACAGCTTTATCAGATCGGTGACAAGGTTGAGGCAGCCACTGACCATCGAGTCACTATGACCGACGAACTGCTCGATCTCTATCACGATGTGGGTGGTGTGCCTCATCTCGACGGACAATATACCGTGTTTGGCGAAGTCTCTGAGGGCCTCGATGTCGTAGACCGCATCCAGAAGGTTCAGACCGACGACTACGACCGTCCCATCGATGATGTCCGCATCCTCCGTGCCTACGAGGTCAGGAAATAAACAGTAATCACCTGAAAATATAAAATTATGAAGAAAGTACTAATGACAGCGATGATGATCGCTATGAGTGTGGGGCTGACAAATGCCCAGACCGTTCAGAAACAAGTAGTGGAAGAAGGCGGAACAGGTCCGTTCAAGTCAGAGGTAGTAGGCGATGCCTCCTGTACGGGATTTACGGTCTATCGTCCGCAGAACCTGAAGGAGGTTGTGGCCAAGCAGGGTGCACTGCCCGTAATTGTCTATGCCAATGGCGCCTGCTTCAACAACAATGTCGAGATGCGCCTGTTGCTGAGCGAGGTGGCTTCTTATGGTTATGTGGCAGCTGCCATCGGTCCGTACGATGAGGCAGATGTGATGGCGCAGTGGCGCGGTGTGCTCAAGTCGGCTTATCCTGAGACCAAGGGAGATGTGATCATGGCCAACGGCGAGAAGATCCTGCCGATGACAGCTGAGGAGAAGAAGGCTCAGCAGGAACAGCAGGCTAAGCAGCGCGAGGAGGCTGCCAAAAAAGCAAAGAAGAACAAGAAGCAACAGACTCCTGCAGCCCCCCAGTTCAGTACTTATCCCAAGATGCTGCTCGAGGTGCTTGACTGGCTGACGGAGCAGAATGCCAAGCAAGGTTCGGAATACTACCACTGCCTCGCTCTCGATCATGTGGCAGCGATGGGTCAGTCGTGCGGTGGCGCACAGGTATTAGGCGTGGCTTACGATCCCCGTATCAAGACCTGCGTGATGCTGAACTCAGGTATCGGTGACATGGAAATGATGGGGACTACGAAAGAGAATCTGAAGAACCTCCACACACCGATGTTCTATATGATCGGAGGCACTGGCGACATCGCTTACGGTAATGCCCAGAAGGACTACGAGCGCATTGCCGACAATATTCCTGTGGTGATGCTCAACTCGAAGGATGGTCATAGTGGCACCTACTACGAGAAGCATGGCGGCAACTATGCCAAGGCCGTGGTGAAATGGCTCGACTGGCAACTGAAAGGTCAGATCGGTCAGTCTGCTCTCTTCCTCGATGATGAATATCTGAAGATGAAATTCCCCGAATGGCAGGGCGTTCGCAAGAATTTCTGATAAAGGATCAGTTTAAAAGTGATATAAAAAAGAATCCCGCTTGTTGGCGGGATTTTTTATGTTTAGTTGGCTGCTTCGAATTCCTCGAGGAACCGGGTGTCGTTTTCCGAGAACATACGGAGGTCGGAAACGCGGTATTTCAGGTTGGTGATGCGTTCGACGCCCATACCGAAGGCATAGCCTGTGTATTCCTTGGAGTCGATACCGCAGAGTTCGAGCACGTTGGGGTCGACCATACCACAACCTAGGATCTCAACCCATCCGGTATGCTTGCAGAAACCACAGCCTTCGCCACCACAGATGAAGCATGAGATGTCCATCTCTGCAGAGGGCTCCGTGAAGGGGAAGTAAGAGGGGCGCAGACGGATCTTGGTGTCTGGGCCGAACATCTCCTTGGCGAAGGAGAGCAGTACCTGCTTGAGATCGGTGAACGATACGTTCTTGTCGATATAGAGTCCTTCCACCTGATGGAAGAAACAGTGGGCGCGGGCAGTGATGGCCTCGTTACGATAGACACGACCCGGACAGATGACGCGGATGGGCGCGGTGAGTTTGCCGTTCTCGTCGTGCATACGTTCCATCACACGGGCCTGTACAGAAGAGGTGTGCGAACGGAGGAGGATGTTCTTCGTGACTTCATCAGGATGCTGCGAGACGAAGAAGGTGTCCTGCATGTCGCGGGCGGGATGGTCGGCGGCGAAGTTCATCTTCGTGAACACGTGGAGGTCGTCTTCCACCTCAGGACCATCAGCCAGCACAAAGCCCATGCGTGAGAAGATGTCGATGATCTCGTTGGTGACGATCGTCAGCGGATGGCGCGTACCAAGCTGGATGGGATAGGGGGTACGGGTCAGGTCGATGGCCTCGTTGCCTGTCTCCTGGGTTTCACATGCCTCACGCAACTGGTTGATGCGCTCGGTGGCGAGTGTCTTCAGTTCGTTGATCTTCATGCCGACGGCCTTCTTCTGGTCGGCTGGCACTTCGCGGAAGTCGTTCATAAGGGATGTGATCTCACCTTTCTTGCTGAGATATTTCAGTCGGAGCTGTTCCACTTCCTCTGCGTTCTTGGCGCTTAATTCCTGCACTTCTTTGAGCAGTTCGTCTATTCTGTCAAGTATCATATTATTTACAATTTGACAATTTACAATGTACAATTTGTGAATTTTGCGTGCAAAGGTACAAAATAATTCATAATTAATAATGCATAATTCATAATTATTTTGTAATTTTGCCGCAAATTTGAGAGAATCCAAGAAAGACGATTACGAACTTGCGTCGATGAGAAAGGTTTTTGGTGCGTTTTTCGCATGTGTGCTGCTGATGTTCTCCTGTACGGGAAAGCAGTCGCAGCAAGTAAAAGAGTCGCTGACAGACTCCGTGGCTGATACTGTCGACTCCGTGCCAATGGACACGCTTGAGCAATTGCTTTCGGAAATCCCGACACCAAAGGCGATGGACGAGTTCTTCGATGACTTCCTGTTTAACTTCGCTGCCAACAAGAAGCTGCAGAAGGCGCGCATCATCTTCCCTCTGACTGTGCATAAGGCCGACAAGGACGAGCAGATTGAGAAAAACAAGTGGCAGATGGAGCGCTTCTTCATGCGTCAGGGCTATTATACGCTGTTCTTCGACAACGACGAGCAGATGCTGCTGTCGAAGGACACGTCGATCAACCAGGCTATCGTGGAACGTATCCTGTTGAAGAAGAACGAGGTGAAGGACTATGTGTTCAATCGTATTCGTGGCGCATGGATGCTGAGAGAGATCCGGGAGACGTCGATCGCGGAAAATATCAATGCCTCGTTCCTAGCCTTCTATCAGAAATTCGTGTCCGACAAGGCCTTTCAGGTGAAGAGCCTTAATTCGATGGTGAAGTTCGTGGGACCTGATCCTGACGATGACTTTAGCCTGATGGAGGGTGTGATAACGCCTGATACATGGGAGGCCTTCGCACCGGAATTGCCGAAGAAGACCATCTATAACATCATCTACGGGGAACCGAAGTCGGTGGGCAGCGAGAAGATCTTCATCTTGCGTGGCATTGCCAACGGCATGGAGTTGGAACTGCGTTTCAGGAAGGTGGGCGAACGCTGGTTGCTGATGAAAATGACAACGTAATGAGAGACATCAAGGACTATAGTCTGAAGGAACATAATACATTTGGCATCGACGCCAAGTGCAGTAGGTTTTTGGAGTATGAGAGCGTGGATGAGGCGATGGAGGTCGCCAAGATCCTGCGCGAAAGTGCTATACCTTATATAATAATAGGTGGTGGCAGCAATCTGCTGTTGACAAAAGACTACGATGGCATTGTGGTGCATTCACGACTCACGGGGACAGGTCCAGTGAGTCGTAAGCCACAACTCACGGGACTTGTCCCCGTGAGTCGTGGAAGCGGCGAGGTATGGGACGATGTGGTGGCGTATTGCGTCGGACATGGTCTCTATGGCATGGAGAACCTCTCGTTGATACCTGGCGATGTGGGAGCCTCGGCTGTGCAGAACATCGGTGCCTATGGTGCTGAGGCCAAGGACTTGATCGCTGAGATAGAGGCTGTGGAGATTGCATCGGGTCAACTGGTGACGCTTCGTGCTGAGGATTGTGGCTATGGCTATCGTGAGAGCAAGTTCAAGCATGAGTGGAAGAACAAATATCTGATCACTTATGTCACTTATCTGCTCTCCACAACCTTTGAACCCCGTCTGGACTACGGTAATATCCGTGCGGAACTGGAGCGGAAAGGCATTGCCCAACCTACGGCGCAACAGGTGAGAGATACCATCATCGAGATTCGTCAGGCCAAATTGCCCGATCCGAAGGTAACGGGCAATGCAGGCAGTTTCTTTATGAATCCCATCGTGAGTCGCGGGAAATATGAGGCGTTGGCGAAACAGTATGAGGGTATGCCCCATTATGAGGTGGATGCCGATCATGTGAAGATACCCGCAGGCTGGATGATCGACCAGTGTGGTTGGAAGGGCAGGAGCTTGGGTCGCGCTGGGGTTCACGACAAGCAGGCGCTGGTACTCGTGAACCTTGGTGGAGCGACGGGGGCAGAGATTGTGACGCTCTGCGAGACCATCCGTGCTGATGTGAAGGCGAAATTCGGCATCGAAATTTATCCAGAGGTCAACATTATATGAGGCTGACTTTTTTGGGAACGGGAACATCGTGTGGCGTGCCGGTGATAGGCTGTCAGTGTGAGGTCTGCCAGAGCACAGACCCCAAGGACAAACGTACCCGTTGTTCAGCATTGGTGGAGACTGACGAGACACGGTTGCTCATCGACTGCGGTCCTGATTTCCGTCAGCAGATCCTGCCACAGCCCTTCCGAAGGATAGATGGTATCCTGATTACGCATGCCCACTATGACCACATGGGTGGTATGGATGACATCCGACCCTATTGCCAGTTCGGTGAGATCAATGTATATGCCGACTCTTCGGCCTGTCAGTCGATGCTGGAGATGCTGCCCTATTGCTTCGCAGAGAACCGCTATCCAGGTGTTCCGGCCATTGGCCTCCACGAGATTCTGCCTCATGAACCCATCCGGATCGGTGATTTGGAGATTGTGCCTTTTGTGGTGATGCATGGTAAACTGCCTATCCTGGGCTATCGCATCGGAAAACTGGCCTATATCACTGATATGAAGACGATCGACGAGAGTGAGATGCAGTATCTGGAGGGGACGGAGCTTTTAGTGGTGAATGCGCTGCGATTCGATAAACCCCATCATGCGCACCAATTGGTGGACGATGCTGTGAGATTTGCACAGAGGGTAGGGGCTAGGCAGACCTATCTGATACATTCCTGTCATGATATCGGACTTCATGAGGAGGTGAATCGGAAATTGCCGGCGGCTATTCAGCTGGCATACGATGGGCAAACGGTAGTTTTTTAGCGGAAAAAAGCCCGGGAAAGGGCTTGAATGGCTAAAAAACGTTAATATTCGGGACTTTTTTGAAGAAATACTTGGAAGGAAACGAGAATAATCGTATCTTTGCAATGTGTTTTTCATAGTATTAGATTTAAGGTTAACAAAGGTTGGGTCCCAGCGGGGACCCGTTTTTTTTGCCCATAAGTAATCTTTTGAAAGGGAATTAGTGCTTCTTTTTCTTGGAAGAAGACTTGCCGAAAATGCTCTTGTAATTTTTCATCAGCTTGCGTACCACGAGGAAAATGTCGATAGCCGTCACACTGTTGGCTATCAGCCCCGAGATATAGTCGGCCTTGGTATTGCCTTCTCGCTTGATGAAAGTCTGGTTCCACAGTCCGGTGAACTTCGTGTTGTCCTCCTGTATCTGTTCAATCAGTTCATCCTTGCGGAGACGGATCTCCTCAAGCGTACGGAATTCTTGAGCGGGTTTCTTCTTAACGGGTAGCATAACTATTTACTGAGGAGCAGGCCGGCGAGAAAATGAACAAGGGGCTTCTCGATCCATGGCTTGCGGAAGATGATGAAAAGAATGAAAATCAGCAGGTGGATGGCGCCTACGATCAGGAAGGCCACCGTCATGCCTGTGAAGTTGGAGAGCCAGAAAGCAAGGGCGAATGAAAAATACATCACCACCGCGATGATGATGAGGATGAAGATGAGGGCCAAAGTGGCCGCCTTCAGAAGGCGTACCACTTTGTCAATCACGTCCAGCTTCAGATATTCCGTCTGAAGGCCGAGATAATGCTTGAGCACCTCAATGAGCTGCGCAATCGTCTCTACATTCTTGTCGCTTGACAGCATGGGAATGGATTATTCGTCCTCTGCAGCGTCTTCGATGTCGTCCACCAGATCACCCACTTCCTTGCGGCTGAGCTTGATGTTGTGCTTCTTGAGGAAATCCTCTACGGCATCAGTAATTTTTACGCGGGTGTCCTGTCCTTTCTCCGGAGCCATGAGAATGCCCAGAGCAGCGCCGGCGATAGCACCACCGAGGAATGCGCTTAAATAACCTAAACTCTTCATACTTGATATAATTTGAATTAAACAGATGTTTCAGTTGTGCAAATATACGCATTATTTTTGAAAAAAGCATAAATTGAAGCGATTTTTTTTGTTAAATTGCTATTTATTCCTTTATTTAACAAACTTTATGTACATTTTTTAGGCCAAATTGCGCAAGATTTTGTAATTTCGCACCAAATATTTGAATTTAAGTATAATATTAATAAGAAACGAAGATGAAAAAGTACACCGTTTTGTGCGCAGGTCTGTGCCTGGCATTGGCTTTTACAAGTTGTAAATCAAAAGAGAGTGCCTACAAGAAAGCTTACGAGAAGGCAAAGCAGTATGACACTCAGACCGCTCAGCAGCAGGCTCAGCCTGTGGAGACTTCAACGGCTGTTGTGGCTCCCGTTCAGACAAGACCTGCTAATGACACCCGTGTGACGGACAATGCAGACAATGTGTCTGTTCGTCAGGAGCGCGTGTCGATGGTGAGTGGTAATGGTCTGAAGGCTTTCAGTGTGGTGGTCGGTTCTTTCGGCTTGGTTTCAAATGCTGAGGGTCTGCAGCAGCGCCTCCGCGATGCCGGCTATGATGCCCAGATCGTGAAGAACGAGGACCGCAATATGTACCGTGTGGTTGCTGCTACCTTCGACAACAAGGCCGATGCAGCCCGTAGCCGCGATCAGCTGCGTGCAACGTATGCTGATGCATGGCTGCTCTCTAATCAGTAAGCCCATTGGCGCGGATTCTTTCCATTGACTACGGTAAGAAGCGTACCGGTATAGCAGTCACCGACCCTCTTCAGCTGATAGCAGGAGGGTTGGCGACTGTTTCTACATCGGAGCTGTTCGACTGGTTGAAGGCTTATCTGGCTCGTGAGCCTGTGGAGCGCATCGTCATTGGTGAGCCACGTCAGCCGAACGGGCAACCGAGTGAGAACCTCGAGCGCGTCCAACAGTTTGTCAACCGTTGGCGCAAGGCTGTGCCGGAAGTGCCTGTCGAATTCTACGATGAGCGGTTCACCTCTGTGTTGGCGCATCAGGCGATGATCGACGGGGGCCTGAAGAAGAAAGCCCGTCAGGACAAGGCGCTGGTTGATGAAATCTCCGCCACGATAATCCTCGAGGACTATCTTCGCTCTCGCAAGTAATCATAATTCTTAATTCTTAATTCTTAATTTGTAAGTGATATTACCTATTTATATATATGGACAGCCAGTGCTTCGGAAGGTGAGCGAGGACATCACTCCCGACTACCCTGGTCTGAAGCAGTTGATCACAGATATGTGGGAGACATTGGCAGAGTCGGAGGGCATTGGTCTGGCAGCGCCTCAGATAGGCAAGGCCATCCGTTTGTCGGTGATCGACCTGGATGTGATTTCCGACGACCTGCCTGAGTATAAGGGTTTCCGTCAGGTCTATATCAACCCTCATATCGTGGAATACGACGAGTCTGCGACGGATACCTCTGAGGAGGGCTGTCTGTCATTGCCAGCCATCCACGAGAAGGTGGTGCGTCCCAAGCGTATCCGTGTGGAGTGGGATGATGAGCAGTTCCAGCATCATGACGAGTGGATAGAAGGCTATCTGGCCCGTGTGATGCAGCATGAGTTTGACCATCTTGACGGCAAGATGTTCGTCGACCGTATTTCGCCTCTCCGCAAACAGTTGATTAAGAGTAAGTTGGCGGCACTTGTCAAGGGCCGCTACCGCTGTTCTTACCGTACAAAACCAGTTAAGAGATAAAAAATGCGTCGCATTTTTTGTCTCTTATTCTTCTGGCCTTTGATCGTATGTGCTCAATATAACATTGACAGGCTGGTGATGATAGGGCGCTCAGCGCTTTATTATGAAGACTATGTGCTCTCTATCCAGTATTTCAACCAAGCCATCTCTGCCAAACCTTATCTTTACGAACCCTGGTATTTCAGGGGCATTGCGAAATTCTATCTGGATGACTATCGTGGTGCGGAAAGCGATTGCACCGAGGCCATCGAGCGCAATCCCTATGTCGTGGGACTCTATGAACTGCGTGGCCTCTGCCGTATCAACCAGAAGAAATATGCTGCTGCCATCGAGGATTATACCAGGGCGCTGCGTTATGACCCGGAGAGTCAGAACCTGTGGCATAACCGAATCCTCTGCCGTATTCAGGAGAAGGACTATGAACGGGGCCTGGCAGAGATCGACACGATGATCCAACGCTGGTCACATTATGCGAGGGCCTATTCCATGCAGGCGGAGATCTACTTGCTGCAGAAGGATACCACACTGGCCGTAAAGGCGCTCGATAAGAGTCTGGAGCTCGATCCTTACGATGGTGGTATCTGGGCAGAACGGGCCATCATCAGTCTGGCCCGGCAGAAATGGAAGGAGGGAGAGGGTTTCCTCGACAAGTCCATCCATCTGTTGCCTAAGCATGCCGGCAACTATATCAATCGTGCGTTGGCACGTTATAATCAGAATAATCTGCGAGGGGCGATGGCAGACTATGATACCGCCCTCGACCTCGATCCCAATAATTTCCTCGGCCATTACAACCGTGGACTGCTGCGTGCGCAGGTGGGTGATGACAACCGGGGTATCGAAGACTTCGACTTCGTGCTTCGCTTGGAGCCCAATGACCTGATGGCCCTCTTCAATCGCGCCCTGCTTCTGGAACAGACTGGCGATCTGAGAGGGGCTATCCGCGACTATTCGAAGGTGATCGATGAATTCCCCAATTTCTGGTTCGGTCTGGAGCATCGTGCCTCCTGTTACCGGCGTCTGGGCAATGCCCGCCAGGCAGAGATCGATGAGTTCAAGATCCTGAAGGCTCAGATGGACAAGCGCTACGGTGGCAAGCAGCCGAGACTCTCGAAGCGTCAGATGCGTAGGAAGAGCGATACCGATCCTGACAAGTACAACCAACTTGTGGTCGCTGACGAACAGGAGGTGGAGCACGAGTATAAGAGCGACTATCGCGGAAAGGTGCAGAACCGTAAAGTGGAAGAGAGCCTGCAGCCCATGTTCGCCCTGTCGTTCTATGCTGTCCGCGATGAGATGCATAGCTATATCCCCTTCGACAAGGATGTGGAAGAGTTTAACCGGCAGTCGGAATCGAGACCTCTGCAGATCGGTTGTACCCAGCCTTCTATCACTGAAGACAGAATGCAACGGCACATTGCCTTCATCGACTCCGTCACGACAGCTGTTGATAATAAAAAATCTATGCTGTTGCTCAGGGCAGTAGCATATAGTGGCATTCGGAATTTCGATAATGCCATCGACGACCTCTCCACGCTTCAGCAGCTCGATTCTGCCTTTGTTCTGGCCTATTGGCAGAGAGCCGTCTGTCAGGCTAAGTTGAATGAGTTCAATGCCTCCCAGGGAACGAACATCGACCTCAAGTCGGCCAATGTGTTGAGCGACCTGTGTGAGGCCATCAAATATGCCCCTCATAATCCCTACCTATTTTATAATAGGGGATGCCTTCATGCCCAGCGCAAGGATTACCAGCGTGCCATCGATGATTTCACCCGTGCCATCCAGTTGGATGGGAATATCCCAGAGGCCTATTACAACCGGGGCATCGTCTATCTGCGTGCAGAGAAGAAACCAGAGGCCATTGCAGACCTCTCGAAGGCAGGCGAATTAGGCCTTTACGATGCCTATAGTATCATCAAGAAATACCGTGAAAAATAAAAAAGTAAAAAGCAACATTATTTTTTCACTTTTTACCTTTCACCTTTCATTTTTTTTTCGTATCTTTGCAGCCGAATTTCAGTGCGAGTCCGTCACGACGTTCGCGTTGTGGGGTGAGGTAGCCTGATTCAGCTGTGAAAACAGCACTCGCGCCGGACTGTCCTCATAGGCAGTGAAGGTGTGGGATTTTTTGGGAATTAGCGTCTTACAACGCTGTGTTTTTGGTTGCTTTGAACCTGAGAAATTCAAGACTCCTAATCAAGGACATTGCAGAGTAGATGCTTAGGCGTGGTATGATTGCCCCGTCAGTGTGCTGAGAGGCTCGTCTAGCCTCAGGCACACTTAACGGGTGTATAATATGCCTACGGCGTGAGCATAAATTCTGTCTGTTTATTAGGAAGGTTTTCTCAGGACCTAAAGCGACGGACGGGCAGAGTGAGGTTCACGCTCTTTTTGTATCCTGGGGTCAGGCCCCGATCCGAGGTTTTTCCAAATAGAGCTTGCTGATTCCAATTGATTTGCTGGTCGCAAAGATTGCTGTGTATAAGCATTTTGGATGATGAGCAACGAGTCGGAAAAACCAGTTATTGCCACTTGTGTCCCAGGCACGAGCACACCGATCTTTATCTCCGATCCAGAACCCCTCCAGCTGCTTCACAAGGACGAGTTCCTGCTCTTCCACAACGACGGCAGCCTCTACCGCGACCTGCGCGAGGAGGCCGACGACGACCAGCTTCACTGGTATCCCATGCGCATCACCTACGCCCGGCGCAAACGGGCCTATGATGTCAACAACGAACTGCGCAACAAGGGCTACGACACCTATCTCTATGTCCAGCCACCGGTAGTCAACGACTATGGGCGTATGCTCATCAACGAGAACGCCCCTGTCTACGGTCTTGTGTTCGTTCGCGCCATGAAGATCCAGCTCAAGCTCCTCAAGCGATTCGACCCCACCTGCCACATCATGCAGTTCATGGCGGTCCGGCCTCGTGACATCACCCAGTCCACCACCATCATCTGGGTTCCCGACCGTCAGATGGAGAACTTCATCTCCGCGGCCACCTGTCACGATCCCCTGGCCCAGCGCATCCCCCTGACCTATTCCGACTTCATCGACAAGCAGGACCGTCGTGTGCGCATTCTCAGCGGCCCCTTTGCCGGCATCGAGGGTGAGGTCAAGCGCATCCAGCGCAACCGCAT
>JAEEGJ010004839.1_pt1 | contig 44128 bp, 38 predicted proteins | sample 8958761 | NCBI WGS metagenome assembly JAEEGJ01 (sample SAMN16246546, study PRJNA631951) | gut metagenome | biome: gut microbiome; feature: rumen; material: RS-attached | host: Bos | place: Iran: Karaj | collected 2018-10
GTCGCAGTGCTGTTGACTCACTTTTATTTTTCCATAGGGAATACCACATTCCAGCATACAGGTTGAGCGACCATTTCTCGTTGGCCCAGACATACGACACCCAAGGACCGACACTCGGTCTGGAAGAGCCATGAAAACCGAAACTGACGAAACTGTTTTTCTTGATATTGCTGGTTGTCACAATATTGATGATACCGCCGTCGCTCTTAGCACTATATCTGGCGGAAGGATTAGTAATTACCTCAATACGTTCCAACGAATTAGCTGGCAGCTGTTTGATAAACTCTTTCAAGCTTTCCTCATTCAAGTGGGAAGGTTTGCCGTTAAGCCAGATTTCCACCGAAGAAACGCCCCGCAAAGTAATATTGCCCTCAACATCCACTTCCACGCCAGGCGCATTCTGCAAGGCATCGGCAGCGGTTCCCGTCTGAATAGAGGGGTCTTCGGCCACATTGTATAGTGTTTTCTCCCCTTCCATCAGATAAACAGGTTTAGAGGAAGAAACAGTCACCTCTTTCAGATTCTTGCCTTGGTGAGGCATCCGCAACTCGCCCAAATCCTTCACCGTCTCGCCTTCATCTATATGCAACGGCAGCGACAGCATTTCATAGCCCACCAGATTGGCTTTCAGCACATAATCACCAGCTGGCACTTTCTCCACGGTAAATTTGCCGTCCGCCCCAGTAAAGGACATATAAAGTTCATTGACAGATGAATCGTTTTCCATCAAGCTGATGCGGGTATAGAAAAGCGGGGCTTTTGTCACTCCGTCAAGCACTGTTCCCTGAACATTACAAGTCTGTGCCGACAGTGACATTGCTGCCGCCTGCATCAATATAAAAGCCATTATATTGATTATTAAATATTTAACCTTATTCATTTGTCAAAAATTTAAAAAGAACAAATATATAACGTAGTAATGCGTTAAAAATTGCAAAAGTATATAAAAATTTTGAAAAACAGATACTGGGATAAAATAAAAAAGGACGCCCCAAAAAGCGTCCTTTATATTTTGAATTATACCATCGGCTGCCACAATGTGACAGCCCTACAATCCATATGAATTTTGAATTATTGCTTCAGTGCCTCAATTTCCTTTTTCAGCTTAGCAAATTCTTCCATCATAGCTGGCAACATACGCACGCTGGCCATTTCGCGCCAAGCCTTGCGGGCATCGGTAGCGGGCTGACCAAAAATAGTTTGTCCTTCCTCTTTCACACTCTTATCGACGGCAGATATAGCAAGCACTGTCGTACGTTTGGCGATATACAAATCCTTGTTGATACAAGCGCGAGCCCATATATTGCAGTCATCGTCGATATATGTACAACCGGCAATAGCACATTGGGCGCCTATGAGGCAATGATCACCGATATGGGTATCATGACCTACCTGCACCAGGTTATCGAATTTTACGCCTTTGCCGATAAATGTATCGCCCGAAACACCTTTGTCAATGCAGGTATTCGCTCCGACCTCCACATTGTCACCGAGTATCGTTCGTCCGCAGGATTCCAGTTTTTTCCATCCGTCTTTACGTTTTTGGAAATAATAGGCATCCGCTCCGATAGAGGCACCTGAATGGATAATGACATTATCACCAATAATGGTATGAGCGTAGATGCTCACATTGGCATGTATTACGCAATTCTTACCAATTTTCACATCCTCGCCGATGAAAACATTAGGCTGGATGATGGTTCCCTCTCCGATTTGTGCATCGGGATTAATCAGTTCGGTCTGCGGGTGCAATTGGACAAAATGTCTGACAATAGTGACAAAATCGCCAACAGGATCTTCGGTAATCACCAAGGTCTTCCCTTCCGGGCAGTCCACTTCCTTGTTAATAAGGATTATCGTGGCCTCACTATTCAATGCTTTGTCGTAATATTTCGGGGAATCCACGAAAGAGATATTTCCTTTTACGACAGAATGTATCTCATTGATACCGGTAATCAAATTGTCTTTCTTACCGGAGATAGTCACTTCATGCCCAATAATACCACAGAGCTCGTCGAGGGTAATAGGGGTTTTAAATTCCATGTTGCTTATTTAACTCTTTCAGCGTATTTGTTAGTACGAGTGTCAACCTTGATCATCTCGCCTGTTTCGATAAAGAGAGGCACGAACACCTCGGCACCGGTTTCCACGGTGGCACGTTTGGCTGCGTTAGTAGCAGTATCGCCCTTCACACCAGGTTCGGTATAGGTAACCTGCAGATCAACGAAAGGAGGAAGCTCGCAAGTCAGTGGAGTATCGGTATCGGCATGATACATGATTTCCACGCCCTGACCTTCTTTCAACAAACCAGGGTTGTTGATCAATTCACCAGGAATAGCCAACTGTTCGTAGGTTTCTGAATGCATGAAGTTATAGGTGTCATCACCTTCTTTATATAAAAATTGATAAGGACGACGTTCAACGCGAGCCAAATCAATCTTCACACCAGCAGTGAAAGTGTTTTCCCATACACGCTGGGTTCTCAAATTACGCAATTTTGTTCTTACAAAAGCAGGACCCTTACCTGGTTTCACATGCTGAAATTCAACAATTGACCAGAGTTCGCCATTCAATTCGATACAAAGTCCATTCTTAAAATCTGCAGTTGTTGCCATAACTTATTCAATATTAGTTAATATTATTTCTAATTTCAGGGGTGCAAAATTAAAAAAAAATCTTACGCCCTATTAATTTCTTAACATTTATTAAGATTACAAATGGGAAATTTGGCGGACGAAAACGGTGCATCCCCACGGCTGCCATGATATGACAGCCCTACATTACTTTCTTTGCGGACGCATGCGGTGTGTCCCTTCGGCTGCCATGATATGACAGCCCTACTCCCCTCGAGCAACTAAGTGCGAGACTCCCCTCGAGTGCGTAGCACGAGACTCCCCTACTTCTTCGGCATCCTCACATAATGCGGCATCTCGAAAGGAATCTCCATGGAGAGCTCGATATAGCCGGCAAACTCGCCGTTCTCAAACCACGGACACTGGTATATCATTTTCTTTATGCCATTCTTTTCGATGGTATAGACATTGACATTATGATTGGCCAACAAACCCAGCAGTTTGGTGCGGGCAGGCTCCGGATGACAGTCGAGCAGCGACTGGCCAATGATGCTTTTGCCGTCTTTGATGAAAGTCTTCACCGACTTCTCGTTCATATCCAAAATAATGCCGTCTTTATCGCAAACGGTCACGGAGATGGGGGCTTCTTTGAAATAGTTCATAGTTTTAATATGCTAATTATCAATGTGCTAATTATTTAAGTTAATAGTTAATAGTTGATAGTTAATAGTTGAGGATCAATCATCAATTATTAATTATTAATTGTTAATTATTAATTCTGATTACTGACCACTGATCACTTCCACCTTCCACCTAAAATGTTTCTCGCTTCGGCGAGTTTGGCATCGAGGAGTTCTTGGGTTTTGGCTTCCATAAGCAGACGGAGATAGGGTTCGGTGTTAGAGGGACGCACATTGAACCACCAGTCCTTGAACTCTATGCGATAGCCATCAAAATCCATAAACTTGGTATAAGGTTCTTGGGCACAGAAATGCTCGCGCATGGCTTCCATCGCGCCTTTTTTATCCTCAATCTTGAAATTGATTTCGCCAGTATTACGGTAGGTGGCGATTTGTGCAATCAGCTGCGAGACAGAGACACCCTTCTTCTTCATTTCGCTCACCACATGCAAAATCACCTGGGCGGCAATCATGGCGGAGTCAGAATAATAGAAATCTCTGAAATAGTAGTGACCGGCGAACTCGCCACCGAAAGCACCATCAATTTCACGCAATTTGAGAGCGGCAAAGGCTCTACCCACACGCCATGTATAGACCTCACGGCCCAATTTTTCTATATATTCGGTCACCGACTTGGAAGTTCGGATATCCACGATGACCTTACCTTGCATGTTTTTCTCCATGATAAAGTAATGGCCAAGTACAGCAATCATCAAATCAGGCGGAATAAACTGGCCTTTCTCGTCCACAAACATCACGCGGTCGGCATCACCATCGAAAACCACACCGATATCAGCTTTCTCTTGCAACACCCGTTTTTGCAAATCCACCACATTCTCAGGTTCCAGCGGATTAGCTTCGTGGTTCGGGAAGGTGCCATCCAACTCATCATACATATATATCGGTTGCTGACCGAAAATATCCTTCACCAAAGATGTGGCCATGCCATTGGAGCAGTCCATCACAATTTTCAGGTTGGAAAAATCATAATGGTACTGCCGTTGAAAGTCCAGATATTCCTGCATCACGGGATAATCCACAACCTTGCCTTTTTTAGCAACCGGGGCAACCTCTTCTTCCTGCATCATGCGCTGAAGATCACCCAATCCCGTATCCAATCCCACGGGCAAAGCATCATGTCGTGAAACCTTTAAACCATTGTATTCCTTGGGGTTATGGGAGGCGGTTATCATCACAGACGCATCAAAATGATGTTTAGCAGTGAAATAATATACCATCGGTGTAGTGGTCAACCCCATGTCGCACACATCTGCACCCGCATCGGTAATGCCACGTGTAAGGCTGTCGAACATGTCGGGAGTAGAGACACGCATATCCCTACCCACCAACACCTTATCAGCATTTAACAGCTTGGGCAAAAAAAAGCCAAAACGGTAAATATCATCGAGGGTGAAATCCACCCCGAAAACTCCTCTGAAATCGTATTGTTTAAATGCACCCATTTCAATTGATAATTAACAATTAATAATTAACAGTTACCTAGTTGACAATTGACAATTGACAATTGACAGTTAGCTCCAAACCATCCTAACCTTCCATCCTGTAATCCTGTAATCCAAAATCCAACACTAACCTTTCTAATCCCTGACCACTAACCACTGACCACTGATCACTGACCACTGACCACTAACCACCTTTCAGTTCTAACTCTTTCCTCCTTTTCCTTTCACAAGGTTTTCCCAACGGGGGAAAGCATATTTCTGAATATCAAAAAACAAGTTGTAAAACACTCTGCCCCAATAATTTCTGAGACCAAAACCACTGGGAGTCTTCATAAACTTCTCACACAGCACCACCTGACGCGTACTCGAATGGACAATGACCACCCAAACCGTGCCCAACTTGGTATGTTCATCAAAAGATTCCACAATAAAAAGGATAGAGTATTCCGACACCTGCGGAAAAATTGACCCTTGGACATACCCAATGATAGCCTCGTCAGAATAGACTGCGTCAATAGTAATAAACTCACTCAGTAAATTATTGATTTTGACTACCTTATTACGCTTTGTCACCCACGAAAGGTCGTATTGCATGACAGGCTTTCGGAAGCTCATACGTACATCATACTTTTTCTGGTCCGAAATGATCAGCATGTTCCAGTCGTTGAAATAACGCTGTAACACCTCCTGGGTAAGCTGAAAACCGCTGCGGGTAAATTTGGCTTTGGAAAAATCCACACCCAACCATGTCACCTCACGGTGTGTCAAAAAGTCGGAGAACAACTCAGCATTGATGTACATGTAGTGAATTTTTACAATCTGCAAAGATACGTTTTTTTTTCGTATTTTTGCAATTTAAAATAAAACTCATGACAAAACATCTTCCTTCTATTAATATTATCACCCTCGGATGCTCCAAAAACAGTGTGGATTCAGAAGTTATTGGTGCCCAATTGAAGAAAATGGGACATACGGTTCTGCACGACAGCACCGAGGATACCGATATCGTCATTGTCAACACCTGTAGCTTCATCCGAGATGCCAAGGAGCAGTCCATTGATGAGATTTTGCTCCATGCCGAGCGAAAAAAAGCCGGCATTGTCAAAAGGATTTATGTGGTAGGCTGTTTGGCACAGCGTTACAAAGAGGACCTGCAACAAATGATACCCGAAGTGGATGCATTCTACACCTTTTCGGAGTTGCACCAGCTCTTCAAGCTCGACCAATTCGACTTGTTAGCACAGAGTGACCGTCTATTATCCACCCCATCGCATTACGCTTACCTGAAGATTTCCGAAGGTTGTGACCGCAGCTGCTCTTATTGTGCCATCCCGCTGATCCGTGGCAAGCAGGTCTCGAAACCCATTGACATTCTGGTAGAGGAAGCTCGCAAGCTGGCTCAGGCAGGAGTCAAGGAGCTGATGCTCATCGCCCAGGACCTCACCTATTATGGCATGGACCTGTCCGGGCACCGCGATTTAGAGATGCTCTTGCGTCGTCTCGCCCAGGTGGAGGGTTTAGAATGGATACGTCTGCACTATGCCTATCCGGCTGGTTTCCCCTACGAGATTCTGGATGTAATGAACGAATACTCCAACATTTGCCATTATTTGGACATTCCCTTGCAGCACATCAGCGATGACATCCTGAAAGACATGCATCGTGGAGGCAACAGCATGCAGACCTACAAGTTGATAGAAAATATACGGAAGAAAGTTCCCGGTATTGCCCTGAGGACCACGCTCATTTCAGGCTATCCCACCGAGACCAAGGCTCAGCACAAGGAGTTAGTGGAATTTGTCAAACAGATGCGTTTTGAACGTTTGGGCGTTTTTGCCTACTCACAAGAGGAAGGTACTCCCGCCTACCCGCTGGGAGACCCTATCAAGACCGCCGAGAAGAACCGTCGCGTGGAAGAAATCATGAGCCTGCAAGAGCAAATCTCGCTCGAACACAACCAAGACCTCATCGGACAGGTGATGAAAGTCATGATCGATAGCGAAGAAGAAGACTATTACATCGGACGTACCGAGTTCGACTCTCCCGATGTGGACAACAGCGTCCTCATCAAGAAAGAACAGCCGCTCACCATTGGCGAATTCCATCCCGTAAGAATCATTGATGCAGACAATTACGATTTATTCGGTATGCCCATCAAATCAAGCAAAGAAAATTAACAGCCATGCTATTTCGGATTTTAGGAATTATTATCGGAGGCATTCTTGGAGGATTTTGGGGTGCTTTAGGAGGCTATCTTATCGGCGGACTCATCAGTTCTTTTACTGGTAAAAGCAGTGTTTCATACTCTTTCCAACGTCATAGTTTCTCACAGACAGATTTTATTGACGTGCTTATGCAACTTACCGCCGCGGTCATGCAGGCAGATAACAAAATGCTGAAATCGGAGCTGGATTATGTCAAAAGCTATCTGGTCCAAAACATAGGTGCCTCCAAAGCCCAGGATGCCATTCTCAAATTGCGGGATTATCTCAAGCAACCCATTAACATTCAGGATGTTTGTAATAATATCAAAAACAGTTCCAACATCCAGGAAAGAATACTCATACTTCAATTCCTTTTCGGATTAGCACAAGCCGACGGCCATATTGATGAGACAGAAATTGATGTTATCCGCAACATCGCATACGGCATTGGCATTCCATCTTCTACCTTTGAAGCATTGAAATCCATGTTTGTAGGCTACAGCTATCAAGGCGGTTACACTTCCGGTTATGATTCAGGCTATAACTCAGGATACAGCTCTGGCCATGGTTACAATTCCGGTTCAAGTAACTATAGTTCAAGAAGTTATCACAACTTAGACGATGACTATAAGATTCTGGAGGTATCCCCTGATGCCACTGATGAGGAAGTAAAGAAAGCCTATCGCAAGGCTGCTATCAAGCACCATCCCGACAAAGTAAACCACTTGGGAGAAGAGGTACGCAAGGCCGCCGAAGAGAAATTCGCCAAGGTGAACGAAGCCTATGAACGGATTAAAAAATCGAGGGGCATGAATTAATCCAAAAAAAAATTGTATTTTTGCAAATTCTATTAAAACAACATGGCGTCATTTTATAACCTATACAACGATATTGAGTATAAAATAAAACAGGCCCAGCTGCGTTTAATAGATATATCCAAGGAAAACAAGCAGTTGCAAGATGAAAAGCAGCTTTTGAAAAACGAAAATGACAGATTGCAGGCACGTGTGAAAGACTTGGAAGAGAAACTGAAATTAATGACCATAACACAAACCATAATACATAAAGAAGATAAAACCGAAACCAAAAGAAAGATAACAGAGTTAGTGCGGGAAATAGATAATTGCATAGGACTTCTCAATAGTTAACGATGGAAGATGATCAGATAAAAATACAGATAGAGGTAGCACAAAGGAAGATTAACGTTATCATCAAGAAGGAATGGGAATATTACTACCGAGAAGCCGAAAAAAGAATCAATGATAGCTTTCTGGCTTTTGCCCGAAAATTCAATTACACCGACCATCAAGACCTACTCTCCAAAATACTCATCGAATATACAGTGAAATTAATTGATACTGAAGAAAGATTAAATGAATACGAAGAGGATTTGATTCCCAAAATGGAAGCTTTGAAAAAGCTGGCCGATAATTTGGACATTGATTAGACGTTCTTTGAAAAACACCCTACCCGCACAAGTCAATAACGTTTGTTAAACTCAACACTTTACAAACGAAGGCACGGCTCGTACTATCAAAATAAGGCCTCACCCGCAAGGGGATGTTTCGGCATCCGGTGGACTATTGCGATATTGCGGCTCCTTCATCATTATTAACATAGGAGTTTAATGAAACCCTATGGACTGTGCGGGATTTTTTTTTAGTTGAAAACTAAAAACTGAAAACTGAAAGTTAATTAAGAGTCCTCCTTAAAGACTTTTAAGACCTTAAACTCATTAAACTCCTCATAACCAACCCCTCAAAAAGAAAAAACATCAAACCAAATATATAACCAAAATTCAAAACTAAAAACAATGACAATACTACTATGGATTATTATTGGTATAATTGTAGGATTAGCCATCGGCATGGTCCTCTCTTTTACCATTCTCAAGAACTCAATCACTAAAAGCAGCAAGGAAATCCTGAAAAAAGCAGAAGAAGACGCGGAATTATTGAAAAAAGAAAAAATACTGCAAGCTAAAGAGAAATTTCTTCAACTGAAAAGTGAACACGAAAAGACTGTTAACGAGAAAAACCAACAAATCAGCGCCGCCGAGAACAGAATCAAACAAAAAGAGAACACGCTGAACCAAAAATTAGAAGAAGCCAACAAAAAAATCAACGAAAACAACGCTACTAAGGAAAATCTCAAGAAACAACTGGATGCTACCGCTCAAAAGCAAGCTGAATTGGACAAGCAGACTGCCATTCAGAAACAGAAACTGGAATCCATCGCCGAACTGACCAGTGAACAGGCTAAGCAACAGTTGATTACACTGATGGAAGAAGAAGCCAAGGCAGATGCCATGGTACTGGTAAAAGACATTATCGATGAGGCTAAAATCACAGCCAACAATGAGGCTAAAAAGGTGATTATCAAATCTATACAGCGTGTCGGAGTGGAAGCTGCCATTGAAAATGCAGTATCCGTCTTCAACATTGAAAACGACGAGATCAAAGGTCGTATCATCGGTCGTGAAGGCCGTAACATCAGAACCTTGGAGAACCTAACCGGTGTGGATGTCATCATCGACGACTCCCCCGACGCCATTTTGCTCTCCAGCTTCGACCCCATCCGCCGCGAGATTGCCCGTCAGTCACTGCAAAAATTAGTCACCGACGGCCGTATCCACCCCGCCCGTATCGAGGAAGTGGTGGCTAAGACCAAGAAACACATCGAACAGGAGATTGCCGAAATTGGTAAACGTACTTGTATCGACTTAGGCATCCACAATATCCACCACGAGTTGATGCGCATGGTGGGTAAGATGAGATACCGTTCTTCATACGGCCAGAACCTTTTGCAGCACTCCAAGGAAGTGGCCAACCTATGTGCCACTATGGCTGCTGAATTAGGACTGAATCCAAAACTGGCTAAACGCGCCGGCTTGTTGCACGATATCGGCAAGGTATCTGACACTGAATTGGAGATGCCGCACGCCATTTATGGTGCCCAATTAGCCGAGCAGTACAAGGAACGTCCCGAAGTGGTGAACGCCATTGGTGCCCACCATGACGAGATGGAAATGGACAACCTCATCTCTCCGCTGGTACAGGTTTGCGATGCCATCTCAGGCGCACGCCCAGGCGCACGCCGCGAAGTGGTAGAGGCCTATATCAAGCGTCTGAATGATTTGGAGAATATCGCCCTCACCTACCCCGGTGTGGTGAAGACTTTCGCCATCCAGGCTGGCCGCGAGCTGCGTGTTATCGTAGGCGCTGAAAAGGTAAGCGATGAGCAGGCTAACCAGCTGTCCTTCGACCTCTCCAAGAAAATCCAGAACGAGATGACTTATCCCGGACAGATCAAAATCACGGTCATCCGTGAAACACGTTCCGTCAATTATGCAAGATAAAGCAGTTATTAATTGTCATGAAAAAGGAAATCTTTCAAGGGAAAATATTTTGGCTGACTCTGTTCGGAGTCACCATCATATTGTTTATTCTCTATTTGGTTTTCTTTTCTGACAATAACCTGCGGAAAAGACGCGAATTGGACAAGAAAATTGACAATCTGGAGAAAAGCATAACCGACACCAAAAACAAAATCGAAAACAACTACTCCTACGACCAACTCAAAAAAGACTCTAGCAAACTGGAACAATACGGACGCGAGAACCTGAATATGCAGAAGAAAGATGAGGATGTGTTTATTGTTGTATATGAATAAAGGTTACAGGGGACAGGTTACAGGGGACAGAATTCTATAGAGTTTGGTGACGAGGAAAAACAACTATTAATTATTAACTGTTAACTATTAATTGTAAGGATGCGGATAGCGATTATTAACGGAGTGAATTTAGGCTGTTTGGGGACACGTGAGGTAAATGTGTACGGTAGCCAGAGGTTTGAGGATTATTTTGCCCAGCTGAAACAACTGTTTCCTGATGTGGAGTTGACCTATTTTCAGTCGGACAAAATTGAAGAGTTGGTTGATGCGCTGCGCAAAGGCGATAGCTGTGACGGTATCATTCTCAATCCAGGGGCTTATACCCACACTGCCATCGTATTGGCTGATGCGGTCCGTTCTATTGACACACCGGTCGTAGAGGTGCACATTTCCAACCTCTTTGGTCGCGAGTTATACCGCAGACGTTCTGTCATTGCCGCCCACTGTGTCGGTTTCATCAGCGGCTTTGGACTACAGGGCTATGAGTTAGCGATAAGACATTTTGCCGCCCATTAAACCTACACAACAAACATCAGTCTAAACTAAAAAATATTCTTTCGCATCAAAGAAAATAACATTAAAGCACTACCCCGGCCTTCGGCCACCCATTTTTAAAGAAGGAAAATTACAATTCAACAAATAAACAAATCAACAATTCAACAAAAATATAAAAGCTATGAAAAAGATCTTAAGTATTGCAATTCTTATGATTTTTGCGCTCTCTTTGTCAGCACAAGATGCACCGGCTGAAAAGCCCAAAAAAGTGAAAGAACCTGAAATCACTTTTGAGACATTGGTTCACGATTACGGCCAGATTTACCAAAATGACAATGGTGAATGTGAGTTTGTTTTCAAAAACACAGGCAAAGCTGAATTGATTCTGACCAACTGCCGTTCCAGCTGTGGTTGCACGGTTCCCGAATGGCCCCGCGAACCCATCGCTCCTGGTAAGAAAGCCAGCATCAAGGTTAAATACAACACTGGTCGTTTAGGCATCATCAACAAAAGCATTACGGTTGAATCCAATGCCACCAACAACAGAGTTGTATTGCAAATTAAGGGCAATGTGAACGCCAGACCTGCTGAAGCAGCTCCTGAAAACAGTGCCACTCCATTAAACGCTCAATAATATAGAATCATGAAAAGAATTTGTGCCATCATCACATTAGTCTTTGCTGTAACGTTTTGCGTTGCACAAAACAGCAAGCAAGCCAAATCACAAGCTGCCAGCAGTGCGGCAACTGCCAGTGCTGAAATCCAGTTCGACAAAAATGTATGTGACCTGGGTACTGTCAAGTTGAATGAGGTTGTGACCGATACCTTCACTTTCACCAATACTGGCAAGAAACCCTTGTTATTGTACAATGTGACGGCAGCCTGTAACTGCACCAAAGTTGAATATTCCACCGCACCGGTGATGCCTGGCAAGACTGGCACCATCAAGGTCATCTTCAAAGCCGACAAGCCCGATGACGTGGGTGCAAGAACCAAGAGAATCACGGTGGATTCCAACGCCAAGACTGACAGGGTTATCTTGACCTTGAAGGCCAATGTGGTGATGAACTAAGCCGCACAAATTCCACCTGGGGTCGTTTGGTTTTGACAGCGGGTATGTGGATTTGTAAGCATGTCGGAGGTTGTGAGACGGTTCCGTTAAAAACTAACTCTCCATGCCAATAAATGGCGAATCTTATGCATTCGCAGCTTAATTGCCGCGAATCTCGCGACACGGACAAGGTCCGTAGTTGCGGGTGCTTCCCCGGAAGCCACGCCCGCCGGCGTCCGGACCGAAGTATCGGAAATGGCAGGCTAGTGACCGCAGGCTTCGATGCGGAAGCGAAAATTTAGAAGATAAGCGACAGGCCGGTTGGTCCGGCACCTCCCTGTTGCCGACAATTAAGCCGAGACTAAACATGTAGAAAGCACTTTTGCAACACGTTTGGACGAGGGTTCGACTCCCTCCGGCTCCACTGAAAGAGGAAAAATAGCTTCCCAAAAAAAGAAAGAAAATGCACTGAAAATCAAACGATTGTCGGTGCATTTTTGCTTTTACGGCCACACAAACCACCAGATAAGGCCCAAATGGTGTAAATCTGTTGGGTGATTGAATTTGCATTCAATAAAAGAAATTTTCGTAACTTTGCAGAATCATATTAATTCCACGTCATGGAACAATTCTTATTCCGGCATAAAAAGGGTATTCTCATTGGAATACTGGTACTTTTTGGCATTCTTTTCGGGCTCCTTTCCATTGGCAATCATTTGTGCTTCAAAACTTACGGGCTTGACCTTGGCGTATATACACACGCTTCTTACAACTACGCCCATTTGAGGCTTGCCGACTGTTCCTTTTTCATATGGGAATCCCGTCCCCTGCTCTCCGACCACTTTGACCTGTATCTCATTCTCTTTGCTCCATTTACTTATCTGTTCGGACAATACACGCTACTTATCTTACAAATCGTCTTTGTGCTGCTCGGTGCCTTGGGATTGTATAAACTGATGCAACTTTACACATCCTCTACCCTTCTCACACTTATCGCACCCCTACTGCTTCTATTATCTTTTGGCGTATGGTCGGCCATCGGTTCCGATTACCACTCCAATGTGCCATCGGCCATGCTATTGCCTTGGTTATTATACTTCATCAAACGCGAGAAACTCGGTCTTGCCTCGCTCATGGTTTTCGCCATCATTATCGCCAAAGAAACACAAGCCTTATGGGTTTTCTTTGTGCTGTTAGCCTTGCTGTGGGACTACCGCAAAGAAGTTCGCACCCGCCGTTGGTTGTTATGGAACATGCTGGGAACGGTCGTCTATACCTTTATCGTCATGTTTATCATCATGCCATCACTCCATAAAGGAAGTTCTCCCGGTTTCTGGCGCTATAGCTGGATGGGTAACAACTTCACTGAAATGGCGATATGGCTGGTTACACATCCCTTCCAGGCTTTTCAAAATCTCTTCACCGACCTTATTACCGATTCTAACCGTGCCATACTCAAAAAGGAATTTTACATTTGCGCTCTTTGCTCAGGCATGTTTCTTACCTTGTTCAAACCCAACTATTTGCTGATGCTCATATCACCAATATGCCTGAAAATGTTTTCACAAGCTCCGGAAGCTTTTTGGGGTGTAAATTGTCATTATAACATTGAAATCAGCGTGGTTCTGTGTGTCGCCAGTGCGATTGTTCTGGCAAAAATACCAGCAATAGAAGAGAAATTCAAAATTCAGAATTCAAAGTTCAGATTAAGTGTTATTGTGCCTGTATTGGCATTGATTATGACTGCAGGAACGCTGTTTTATACTATAGATAAACCACACACCTGGATTCGTCGTGATCACGTTAACCTCTTTGATGAACGGCACTGGCATCAATATGATTTTGACCCTCAAGTGGCCCGCCGCATGCTCAAACAAATACCCGACGACGCCTCTGTAAGTGTAGCCACGATGTTTACCCCACAATTGGCTACCAGAAAAGAATGTCACATTTTCCCTATCAGTTTTGGGAGCCACCCCGAATATTATCTGTTTCCAATTCAACACTGGACTTATTACGAAGGAGAAAAAGAAATGGTGGCACAACTTCTCGCTGACACCACCAATTATGAATGTATAGACACAGACGGTTTTTTATACCTATTGAAGCGACGTTAAAAAAACAACTCTTTTGTCTGATAATTAAATTTACATCACCAGCCCACCATCAGCTTTGACGGACGCAATGTCGTATCCAAGCTGACCTGATTACAATTGCCAGTTAATTTCTGTTTTGCCTAATTTTCTCAGTATCTCGTTGGTTTTGGAGAAATGTTTGCAGCCAAAGAAACCACGATGGGCAGACAAAGGTGACGGGTGTACAGTTGAGAGAATATAATGTTTAGAGGTATCGATAAGGGCCTCTTTCTGTTTGGCATAACTACCCCACAGGAGAAACACCAGTCCTTCGCGCTGCATCGACAACTTGCTGATAGCCGCATCAGTAAAGCGTTCCCAGCCATGATTCTGGTGCGAGCCTGCCTCATGGGCACGCACGGTCAGGGTAGCGTTGAGCAGGAACACGCCTTGTGATGTCCATTTCTCCAAGTTACCGCTCACAGGTATCTCAAAGCCCACATCATCATGCAATTCCTTGAAGATATTGATGAGTGACTTGGGATGAGGCACTCCGTCTTGCACCGAAAAACACAAGCCATGCGCCTGTCCAGGCTCATGATACGGATCCTGACCTATCAGCACCACCTTCACCTTATCGAATGGAGTTTTGTTGAAAGCGTTGAATATCATCGGTCCCGGAGGATAAACGGTATATTTGCGTTTTTCTTCCAACAGGAACTGCTTCAGCTCCGCAAAATACGGCTGCTGAAACTCATCCCACAGGACTTTTTTCCATGATTCTTCGATGGTGGGGGTAATCATTTTAGGGGTTAGGGGTTAGGGGTTAGTAATTAGGGGGGAGTCTCACACTTCGTGCTCGAGGGGAGTTTCGCTACGCTCAAGGGGAGTCTCACTTCGTTCGAGGGGAGTTGGGCTTTGCCCAAGGGGAAGTCTCACACTTCGTGCTCGAGGGGAGTTTCGCTACGCTCAAGGGGAGTCTCACTTCGTTCGAGGGGAGATTGATCGTTATTAGTTTTTAGTTTTTAGTTCTTATTTTCAGTTTTCAACTAGTGGCGGAAGTGGCGGACGCCGGTGAAAATCATGGCGATGCCGAGTTCGTCGCAGGCCTTGATAGAGTCCTCGTCACGGACGGAGCCACCGGGTTGGATGATGGCGGTAACCCCATATTGGGCAGCCATACGCACCACATCGTCAAAGGGGAAGAAGGCATCACTGGCCAAACAGATATGGTCAGTATGACCCGCAGCCTTAGCCTGTTCGAGGGCAATATGGGCAGAGCCCACACGGTTCATCTGGCCAGCACCCACACCGATAGTCTTCATCTCTTTGGCAAGGAGTATAGCATTGGATTTCACATGCTTGCACACTTTCATACCGAAAAGGAGGTCACGCATTTCAGCTTCGGTAGGCTGCTTTTTCGTCACCACCTTGATGTCATAATCCTCTGCACCGGCACGGTCAATGCTTTGCATCAGCATACCACCAGTCACGCTAATAAACATTTTCTCATCGGCTTTAGACTTATCCAAATCGAAAGTCATCAGGCGGATATTCTTCTTGGTAGTCAGCACAGCCAGAGCCTCTGGAGTAAAGGCAGGCGCCAAAATGATTTCCAAAAAGACAGGCTTCATGGCAGTTGCTAAAGCTTCATCTACCGTTTGGTTGGTGGCCACAATACCTCCGAAAATGGAAACCGTGTCAGCCTCATAGCAGCGAGTCCAAGCTTCCATGGCATCCTTGCCGATACCCACACCACAGGGATTCTTGTGTTTGACAGCCACAGCGGTCGGTTCGTCAAACTCACGCAGAATTTGCAAGGTAGCATCAGCATCTTGTATATTATTGTATGACAATTCTTTACCATGCAGTTGTGTAGCCCATGCCATAGAGTAGCCTTGTTTTTTGCCAGCGTAGAAAGCCGCTTTCTGGTGCGGGTTCTCGCCATAGCGCAGCGACTGCTTCCGGGTGAAAGTCAGCGTCATGTTTTCGGGATCTTCCTCCCCTACTCTGTCGGTCAGGTACTGGGCAATCATGGCATCGTAAGCGGCAGTATGTCTGAACACCTTGGCAGCCAAGCGGGAACGAGTTTCCAAGGAGGTATCGCCGTTGGCCTTGATTTCAGCGATAACCGCATCATAGTCATTGGCATCGCATACCACTGTCACGAACTGATGGTTTTTTGCCGCACTACGCAACATACTGGGACCACCAATGTCGATATTCTCGATAGCTTCAGCGAAAGTGACATTCTCTTTCTCAATTGTCTGTTTGAAAGGATAGAGATTCACCACCACCATGTCGATATACTGGATGCCATTTTGACGCATTTCTTCCTGGTGTTTGGGATTGGTACGCACTGACAACAAACCGCCGTGGACCATAGGATGCAGCGTTTTTACACGGCCATCCATAATTTCAGGGAAGCCCGTCACCTCGCTGATACCCATCACTGGCAGACCTGCTTGTTCTATGGCCTTTTGGGTACCGCCAGTAGAGATAATTTCGTAACCATTTTCGATTAATGCCTGAACGAAAGGAATCAAATTTGTCTTATCGCTCACACTTACCAATGCTCTTTTCATAGTTATATGGTATTTATGTTATTTGCAAACCACAAAAATACGAAAAAAACTGAAGCATTGGTCTATATGCCTGAAGAATTTTTAAATGAATTTTATCGTCGGATTTTGCAACTGCGAGGACGCAGTTGCCCCCATGGTTATTCCGCGATATACATCACGCAGGTGCCGAAAGTGAATTTGCGGACAGCAACTTGGCGGAAACCTGCCTGCCGAAGCAAGGGAACGAACTTGTCGGCTTTGGGGAAGGCCAGAATAGACTTGGGAAGATAACGGTATACCTCTTTATGACCGGAAATCAGTCCACCAATAAAAGGTAAGAAATGAAGGGCATACAACTTGTAACACCACAAGATAAAAGGGTTGTCGGGGTAAGACAATTCCAAAATCACCAGTTTGCCCCCGGGACGCAACACGCGGCACATCTCAGACAAGCCCTGTTCCAGATGCTCAAAATTGCGAATACCAAAGGCTACACTCACCCGGTCGAAGCTACTATCAGCAAAGTCAAGACTTTCAACATCTCCCTGCTGAAGAGCGATAGTCACGCGGGGTGCCAATTGATCAGAATTTTCCGAAACCGAAGCGGCCCTTATACCATCTTCACATGAAGATTCTGTTTCATTATCAAAAGATTGAATCAAACGAAAGCCATCCCTTTTTAGGACTTTTTCCCGTCCCACTTCCAACATATTCTCGGACAGGTCAATGCCAACGATTTCACTACCTTTTTGTAATTTTTGAGCTATAGCGATAGCAAAATCGCCCGTTCCCGTCGCCACATCCAAAACACGCAAAGGTTCAACACTATCTGCAATCACACGCACCGCCTTCCGCCGCCACGAACGGTCTATGCCGAAAGACATAATGTGATTCAGTTTGTCGTAGCTGGAAGCAATGTCGTTAAATAGCTGGCGGATTCGGGATTTGGAAGGCATTGTTTTTAATGTGCTAATTTTAGGGGTCAGGTTACAGGGGTCAGGGGTTAGGGGTTAGTGATTAGAGTATAGGGTTATGAAATAGACAACTATCAACTATTAACTATTAACTATTAATTGTTTTTAGATTCCTGCGAGAAGGGCAAAGACAAAGGTGGAGAGTACCAGCAAGGGCAAGGCTGGATCAAGAGCTTTGCCATTGCGTTTCCACACCATGTTCATGTGAGCGGCATATAGCGGCAACGTAGCCAGGTAAAGGAAGTTCCAGCCGGAAGTATAGGTCATCAGTGTATATAACAACATACACAGCCAGGCGAAAACAATCAGCACCGTCTGGTAAATTTTGGCATTGAGGGCTCCGAATTTAAGAGGTATGGTAAGCCGATGACCCGCATCCGACTCCATATCCCTGATATTGTTGACATTCAGCACGGCCACACTGAAACAGCCTATCGTCACAGCAGGTAACAGCAACAAGAGCGAATCAAGGGTATGCGCCACCACAAAATAGGCTCCCAACACAGAGGTCAAGCCGAAGAATATAAAGACGGACAAATCGCCCAAACCCCTATAACCGTATGGATTCTTCCCCAAAGTATAGTGCATGGCGGCCCAAATGGCAGCGACACCTAACAAAAGCAGCAAGGCAGGTTTCCATGCAAAAAAAGTGCCGAAAGAAGTCCAAATCATGGCAGCACCAAAGACACAGCACAAGACGACAAAAATGCCAATCAGGATTTTGAAATCACGCACTTCAATGGCGCCCTTGGCCAGACTATACAGCGGTCCCTCACGCTGCTCGCCATCAGTGCCACGGAGAAAATCACCCAACTCATTGGACAGGTTCGACAAAATTTGCAGGCATACAGTCGTCAGCAAGAGCCAAACTATCAGCCAAGCCGAGGCCTCGTGTGTTTTCAAAGCCAGCAACAGGCCAAGCATCACTCCCGCCAACGACAGGGGCAGCGTACGCAGGCGCATAGAGAAAAGCACAGCTTTCAGTTTATTCATATCCATTAATTTTTAGAAATCAAAACGTACAAATTCGAGACAACCACCAACGTATCGAAGCTGCAAATTTACACATTTTTTCAAATCACGACGAAAAACATTATTCACGCACATACAAGTTCCGGACTGTATAGCATAGCACAACGGTCAATAATTTCATTGGCCACTTCGAACCCTGTATCACAAATCTTTTTCTGTTTGATACCGTCATAGCCCATAGACAAGTGCATCGTGTTGTAGCCGTCCACGACAAATGCCAGCAGCTTTTTGTCGCGCTCGCCAGCAGCCTTCTTGTACTTGTCAATGTCGGGACGGCCTTTGCGCCTGCTGATACCAAACAAAGCGTCAAGTGCAATCAAACAGCCATTCCACAACGTATTTCCAGCCATTTTGACATACTTGCTGTCCGTATAACGTTTCATCTCAGGATCATAGTTTGCTTTCTTGATGACCTCTTCCGCATTGGCCACGTACCTGCGCGCCTCATCTATAGGGTTCTTCTTTTCTTTATTTTCCATAATTCATCTGTTGTTTAACACCTCGCAAAAATACAACAGGTATTTCTATTTTTCAATGATGTTGAGAAATTTTTTATAGCTACATATCAATAACTTAGCAATAAAAGATTATTTATTTCAATAATTTATAGTAAATTATTCGGAATATTTTCATATTTTTGCAAGGCAAAATAAAATAATGATGAACCCTGAAAAGATCGCGCAATTGAAGGAAAAAGCCCTCAGCGAGGCGGAGCGTTATTACGACAACGCCAAGACCATGCTGTCGGAAAATGCAAGCAAACAGGGCGATTACTATTCTGACGCCAAGTATGTGAAGACTGCCTGTGGCACCGCCTATTGCGGAGTTCTTATACTCCTTGACGCATTTATCAGAATCAAAGGGCAGATCACGAATTACAAGAACCGCAAAAGCATTGAATATTATAGGGACAACATCACCGACAGGGACAACCAATTGCTAAAATACGTGAACTCAGCATATAATATCCTACATTTAAGTGGATACTATGACGGAGAACTGAAATATCAGGTTATTCAAGGTGGCTTGGAGGCATTCCAAGACATCATCAGGCATTTCAGAACAAAGTGCTAAAAAGGGGAGAACCTCATCGTCCTCCCTTAGCTATTTATTTATTCGCCAGAATATATTCCGTCATCAGGCGATAAATTTCTTTCAGCCGTATATCCTGAAGAGCTTCTTGGTGCATGAGAATAACATTCTGGTCGCCACGCTGAGCGGGACCGGTCTGTGCGTCATGGGGGTTCATGGTTTTCACCTTATCCAAAGTATTTTGCAGCAAAGGCAGCATCATTTGCCAGTCAATATTATGCTCCCGCAAGATATCGTAGGCAATGGCATACATGGCATTGGTAAAGTTGCAGCCGAAAATAGCGGCCCTATGCAACACCATCCGCTGTGCCTCCTCCAGCACCTGAACGGTGGAAGAAAGCTTTTGGGCAAACGCAAACAACTCATTTTCAATTGTTTTGTCATTTGCCTCGACACACAAAGGGACTATAACATCCTTAAAGTCCATATCTTTATTCACACTTTGATATGGATACAAAATACCATAATTATCGGCGTAAGGCTTGAAAATATGTTGTGACAATGAGCCGGCGGTATGAGCAGCTAAAGGCAGGCGAAATGGCAGCTGCTGTAACAAATTCTCATAGCTGTCGTCTTTGACAGAAAAGATATATAAATCGCTATCGGGCGACAAATCTTTCAAACTGTCGATAGCCTCCGCCCCAGCCTTTTTCGCCAAAGCCTCTGCATGGCTTAACTGGCGGCTATAAACCTGATATATCTTCACTCCGGCATTGTGCATGGCATACACCAGCCAATGCGCCATATTACCAGAGCCTATCAACGAAACAGATTCTATCTTCATTACGATAATTTTAATTCATAATTGAAAGGCAAGCGCAAATTCCTGACAAACAACTCAGGGTTAATTTTCACCTGCAAATTATGGAACTTAGCACAATACTTATCATTACGCTCATAAATCGCCAAGGTCAGGGGCACCTTCGCTTGTTCCTGAGCTGCGGCGATGGCCTCTTTGATCAGGTAAGCGGAGTTGGAAGACACATCGTCAATACTCATGCACAAGGTCACCGATTTACACAGATGCTCGTAGGCATCCTGCAAATAACAAATTGTTACTGGTTTCTGGTTGTAAAATGCTGGTCCTGTGTAATCTTTCCCCATATATCGCTTGTCGATCTTCATGCGCACATAGACCAGTCTGCCAGGTTCCAACAGATGTTTATATTTGGTGAAATCCTCACTAAAAAGTCGCCAAGTCCAGGTGGAGTCATAATCCTCAAACATAACGACACCCATATCTTTGCCCGTTTTGGTCATTGTTTCCTTCACATCCACCACCATAGCCGCGAAACTGACATCCTTGGCACAGTGTTTTTCAAAGAAATCCGTCTCTTTGAACTGACTCAAAGATGAATTAGCATAGCCCTTGATAATCAACTTATACTCATCCAAGGGGTGACCAGAAATATAAAAGCCGGCCACTTCCTTCTCGTGTTGCACCTTTTCCAGTCCGTTCCAGGGGTCACACTTGGGCAGTTCGGGTTGCAATTCCGCTGCCACCTCCGGCTGTTCGTCGAAAATAGAGAACTGGCCCTGGCTATTTTGACTTTTGCTCACGTAGTTGACCATTTTCTCTATAAAATTCTTGTTATTGCTATCCGTCACGAACAACTGTGCGCGGTGCATACCCTTGAAGCAGTCGAAAGAACCGCCGTAGGCCAAAGATTCTATAACGCGGCGGTTGCAGTTACGCAGGTCAACACGATTCATAAAGTCGAAGAAATCCTTATACGGACCATTTTGTTCTCGCTCGCTCACAATACTTTCCACAGCACCATGCCCAACACCCTTCAGGGCTGCCAATCCGAAGCGGATATCCCCGTCTTTGTTCACACTGAACGAATCTACAGACTCGTTTATGTCGGGTCCCAGCACCTTGATACCATGTTTCAGCGTATCTTCGATATATTCGCTGATTTTATCCATATTATCCAGGTTGTTGGTCAAGTTCGCCGCCATGTATTCAGCAGGATAATGCGCTTTCAGATAGGCGGTTTGGTAGGCCACCCAGGAATAGCAGGTGGCGTGGGACTTGTTGAACGCATACGAAGCAAACTTTTCCCAGTCGGCCCAAATTTTCTCCAGAATCTTGGGATCATGTCCATTTTTAGCGCCTCGCGTCAGGAATTCCGGCTTCAGATGATCCAGTTTGTCCCTCAACTTCTTACCCATAGCCTTTCGCAAGTTGTCGGATTCGCCACGGGTAAAATTGGCCAGCAGACGCGACAACAACATCACTTGCTCCTGATATACTGTGATGCCGTAGGTATCTTTCAGATAACGTTCCATGATAGGGATATCATATTTGATTTCCTCCCTACCCTGTTTACGGTCGATAAACTGCGGAATATAATCCATGGGACCTGGGCGGTAGAGGGCATTCATAGCGATAAGGTCTTCGAACTTGCTTGGTTTCAGTTCTTTAAGATATTTTTGCATTCCAGCGGATTCAAACTGGAAAGTAGCTATAGTGTCACCCTCGCAGTACAGCTGATAGGTCTTTTCGTCATCCAAAGGAATAGTGTCAATATTTATATCTTCACCTTTAGATTCCTTAATATTTTTAAGTGCCTCTTTGATAATTGACAGCGTCTTCAGGCCCAGGAAGTCCATCTTAATCAGTCCCACATCCTCTACCACAGAGCCTTCATACTGGGTTACCAGCACTTTTTCATCAGTTTCCTTATCCTCGATGGTAGCCAGGGGAGCGAATTTGGTCAAATCATCCGCACCGATGATGACGCCACAGGCATGAATACCAATTTGGCGCACCGTACCTTCGAGTTCAGAAGCATAATGCAGCACATTATGCACCTTTTCCTCATCCGATTCATAGGCTTGTTTCAATTCCGGCACATACTTCAGGCAGTTTTCGATGGTCACCTTGGGAGCCTTTTTGGTTTTGGAATCCTCAGGAAAACGGTCAGGCACCAGTTTTGCCAGACGGTTGGACTCTGCCAAATCCAAATCCTCCACACGCGCCACATCCTTGATACTTGACTTAGTGGCCATGGTGCCATAGGTAATGATATGCGCCACACGTTCCTTACCATATTTTTTGGTAATCCAGTCCAGAATCTTATAACGTCCTTCATCATCAAAATCCACATCGATATCAGGCAAGGAGATACGGTCGGGATTCAGGAATCGCTCGAACAGCAAATCATATTTCAGAGGGTCGATATCCGTGATTTTCAAGCAGTAAGCAACCACAGAACCAGCCGCGGAACCTCTACCCGGTCCTACTGTCACGCCCATGTCACGGGCAGCAGCGATAAAGTCCTGCACAATCAGGAAGTAGCCCGGGAAACCCATGTTACGCATCACACTCAATTCAAAGTCGATACGTTCCATCACATCCTCCGGGACGGGGTCCCCGTAGCGTTTTTTCGCACCGTTCAATGTCAGCAAACGGAGGTAATCCGACTCCAACTTGATACGATACACTCTTTCAAGGCCTCCCAGTTTCTGGATACGTCCTGCACCATCCGCATCTGCTTCAAACTCAGCCTTCAAATCTTCTTCCGTGAAACGTTCCTTATATTCTTCCACCGTACCAAATTCCTTCGGAATATCAAACATCGGCATGATGGGATCATGTTTCAGTTTATAAAACTCCACCTTATCCACAATTTCCTGCGTATTGGCCAAAGCTTCAGGCACATCGCCAAAGATAGCTTCCATCTCCTCGGGCGATTTCAGCCATTCCTGCTTGGTATAATGAAGGCGGTCTGTATCGGACAGTTTCTTGCCAGTACTGAGGCAAATCAGGTGGTCGTGTGCCTCGCCATGCTCTTCCAGCACAAAATGCACATCGTTGGTGGCAATCAGCTTCACACCTGTTTCCGCTGCCAACTTCAGCAACAAATCATTCACAACCTTCTGATGCTCATATACATCCTTATCTCCACCCGGTTTATCGGTTTGATGCCGTTGCAGTTCCAGATAATAATCCTCACCAAAGACGCCCTTATACCACAACACTATTTCTTTAGCCTTATTGTAATCTCCATTATACAAGGCACGTGGCACTTCTCCGGCGAGGCAGGCAGAGCAAACAATCAGTCCCTCATGGTATTGTTCCAGCAATTCATGGTCGATACGGGGTTTATAATAATAGCCATCCATCCAGCCTGCGGAAACCAGTTTGCACAAATTGTGATAACCCGTTTCATTCTTCGCCAAGAGAATCAGGTGGTTACCATTACCATTTTCTTTGCCAGTGCATACCAAGCGACTACCTTTAGGGTTAGTTTTGGTCTCTTTGGCCACATACACCTCGCAACCGAAGATGGGTTTGAAGACGCGCTGTTTGGCGGCCTCTATTTTGGCACGGCACTCCTCTATTTTTTGCATAGATTCCTGAGACGGAGCATGTTCTGTCTCAATACCAGATTCAGAATCATCCTGCTTTTGCAAAGTTTCCAGTTCATTCTCCAGGTCCTTGATTTCCCCTTTCACCGACTTATTATGTTTGTCAATGAAGTCGAAAAACTCTTTAATGCCGAACATATTGCCATGGTCGGTGACAGCCATCGAATTCATGCCTGTTTCGAGGCATCGTTTCACCAATCCGGAGATGGTTGACATGCCGTCAAGTATTGAGTAATAAGTATGTACGTGAAGGTGGGTAAACTTTGCCATAGTAGAAATTTTATGCTACAAAGGTACATAAAATTCTTGAAATTTCATGGCATAGTGAAGAAAAAAAAATAGTATTTGACAACTAAAAACTTAAAACTTCCAACGGTCAATTTCCAACTGTCAACATATCACATCGCTTTCCTGATTCGTTTAATCAGGCCGGTCAACACCTTACCAGGGCCGAGTTCGACAAACTCTTCAGCACCGTCGGTTACCATGCGCTGCACGGACTGTGTCCAGCAGACTGGCGAGGTAAGTTGCGCTATCAAATTACACTTGATTTCAAAGGGATCTGTATGCGGCTGAGCATCCACATTTTGGTAGATGGGGCATATTGGACTATGGATTTCTGTTTTGTTAATAGCCTCTGCCAGCTCTACCCTTGCTGGTTCCATCAATGGCGAATGGAAGGCACCTCCCACCTTCAAAGCAACCACCAGTTTCACTTTGTCTTTCAGTAAAGCGGAAGCCTTTTCCACACCGCTGATAGTGCCGGAAATAGCGATTTGTCCAGGACTATTGAAATTGGCGGGCACCACAATGTCATCGACAGCGGCACAGGCTTCTTCCACGTCCTCTGTTGTACCTCCGACAATAGCGGCCATAGTAGAGGGTTGCAACTCACAGGCTTTCTGCATAGCCATAGCGCGCTGCGACACCAAACGCAATCCATCCTCAAACGACAAAGCACCGGCAGCAGTCAATGCGGAGAACTCACCCAGGGAATGACCTGCCACCATATCAGGTTGAAAATCAGCCAGAGTCTTAGCCATAATCACCGAATGGATAAAAATGGCTGGCTGGGTCACCTTGGTCTGTGTCAATTCCTCATCAGTACCCTTAAACATGATATCAGTGATGTCAAAGCCCAATATCTCGTTAGCCTTTTCAAACAACTGGCGTGCGATGTCAGAACTTTCGTATAAATCCAAGCCCATGCCAGAGAACTGTGCACCTTGGCCGGGAAAGACGTATGCGGTTTTCATACAATTTACAGTTAGCAATTAATAATTAACAGTTGATAGCTGTGATTGCATATTTATGCCGAATCTTATCTTAATTGGCGGCGGTATGCTCTGATAGTTTTTTCAAGACCAAGATATAAGGCATCGCAAATCAGTGCATGGCCAATAGAGACTTCCAACAAGCCTGGAATATTGCGGTTGAAATATTTCAAATTTGCCAACGACAGATCGTGTCCCGCGTTCAGTCCAATACCTTGTTTTTTTGCTTCTTTGGCGGCTTCCACGAAATCCTTAATAGCCATTTCCGGGTCATCACCGAAATTGCGGGCATAGCTTTCGGTATAAAGCTCCACTCTGTCGGTACCTGTTTTCTTGGCAGCGGCAATCATGGTCGGATTAGCATCCACAAAGATGCTGGTTCTGATGCCTTCGCGGTGGAATTCCTCAATAATTTTAGTCAGGAAATGCGCATGGGTAATTGTATCCCAGCCCGCATTGGAGGTCAGTGCTTCAGGCGGATCAGGCACAAGGGTTACCTGAGTGGGCTTCACATCAAGCACCATTTTGATGAATTTTTCGCAGGGATAGCCTTCAATATTGAATTCGGTGGTCACCACTTTTTTCAAATCATATACATCCTGATAACGAATATGGCGTTCATCGGGGCGAGGATGCACCGTGATACCCTGGGCTCCGAAACGTTCACAGTCGATGGCTGCCGTTACCACATTCGGCATGTTGCCGCCACGGGCATTACGCAAGGTGGCGATTTTATTAATATTGACACTCAGTCTTGTTTTATTTTTCATAATTGATTTTTTAGCGCTGCAAAAATATATTTTTTTTTCATACTTCCAATGATTATTTCCATGCTGTTTCATAAAAAATGCAATTTCAGCTGTAACTTATGATGGACCAAAAAATTAAAATGAAAACCAATTATAATAAATTAATACTTTAACACATTAGCCAATGGGCACATTAAAAATTTATGTATCTTTGCAAGTTAAAACATATAAAAACTGAAACCATGCGTTTTCTTGTTTTATTCCTCTGCACCCTCCTGTTAGTATGCTCCAATATAGAAGCACAAAACACTAATATTCAGGGATATGAAATAAAGATACAGACCCTCAATGTGGAGGATAGCTACATGTATCTGCAGGCATATTATGGTCAGGAAGCCTATGTTTTTGATTCTGCCAAAGTAAAAGGCCACAAAAATATTGTCTTCAAAAATAAAAAAAGAGTAATGCCAGCCGGCATATATACTCTTACTGACAGGTTTGGCAATGAATATCTTGACCTGATTATCAACAAGGACCGTTATATCGCTGTCATCGGCCTAAGTCTGGACCGCCTTAGCACCTCAGCCGTCGTGAGCGGATCGGAAGAAAACGCACAATTCATTGAATTTCAGAAACAGATGGCTTCTGTAGAGTCGTTCCGTGAAACTTCCATACAAACCATTGACAATACCGCGAAATTATTTTACGAATCGACACCTGAATCATTTTTAGGCCACTACATCAAAGCCAAATACTACATCAATCCGGTGCTACCCAAGCTTGACGAAAAAGACACGACAGACGCTTCACAACAGTATCAGCTGTTGATAGACCACTATTTCGACCATTATACCTTTGATGATGCGCGTTTGCTTCGTTCGCCTATCTATTTGGATCTGAAGAACTATTTCTTCGAGGTATTACCCCAAGATCCCAAGCTTATAGTTCAGAAAGCCAACGAGTTTTTAGGAAAATTCAAAGACCAGGAATCCTACGAATATTACACCGCATTATTGCTCAGTCTGTTTGAGCATGGTGCCAACAATCTGGTGAATGACCAAGTGTTTGTGGAGTTATTCGACAAACATTGTGCAGGCAAGAGCATCAGCACTATTCCAGAGGACCTGCTGGCCTATTACAAGCGTACTGTCGAGCGGAAACGCAAGCTGCTACCTGGAAAAACCGTTCCTGCCTTGGTCAGCTATGACATCAGCAATGCCAAGCATTCCACCAAAGATATTGACAAAGATTTGATTATCCTTTGGTTCTGGGATGCCGACTGCGATGAATGCATTGTGGAAACCCCGAAATTGAGCGAATTCTACAAAGAGTTCGCCAACCACTACAATCTTGAGGTTTATGCCGTTGCCATTACCGATGACCTTGAAAAATGGGACAATTTCTGCAAAAATAATGATTTGCAATGGATTAACGTCAACTATTATATGAATGATCCCAACTATGACTTCATCGAATATTTCGACCTCATAACCACTCCCGTTATCTATCTGTTAGACAAGAACCATACAATAATCACACGTGATTTTCCGTTAGAGGAAATACATGAGAAGTTGACCACTGAATAGTGGTCAGGGGGTAGTGGTCAGGGGGCAGAATTCAAAATTCAAAATTCAAAATTCAAAACTAACCCTTCCACCCTATAACCATCTCATCCTGTAATCCTGTAATCCTGTAATCCAAAATCAACTGTCAATTAAAATTAAACCTTTTGCGATATAAACTGTTTGACAATAAAATAAACACTATACAATGAGAAAAATTAGATTTATTCTTTTAGCTCTTTCATTATTCATCATTTGTCCTGCGATGCAGGCACAGAAAGCCAAAGGCACAAGCGGCAAAAAAGGCAAAGAAGCCACCACTTACGACATCACCTTTAACATTAAGGGAGCAAAAGACACTATTGTGTATTTGACTCTCAATTTTGAAGGAAAGCTGATGCTCAGAGACTCCGCAAAAGCCTCATCACCTGGTGTTTATAGATTTAAAAACAGCAAGAAATTAGAATGCGGTTTTTACACTTTGGTAGCCCAGAAGAGAATCCAATATGCCAGCTTTATCATAGACAAATTGCCATTCTCCATGATTATGGATATGGATACCACTGGGGACCCGACCAAAATGGCCGTACACAATTCTCCAGAAAATGCCATAGTGGTTGATTTCCAGAAACAAACCGTCAAAGCGCAACAAGAAATCTCGGACTTGAACAAAGACAAACAGTTTTTCGAGCAACATAACCAAACCGACAGTGTGGAGAAAGTCCGCGAAAAAATGAGTGTGATTGACAAGAGAATGAAAGACTATATCGCACAGTTGATTGAAGAACATCCCGACTATCTTTTTGTGAAAATGCAAAAGGCCTACAGTCAGTTTGATGTGCCAGAATTCAAAGATGCTGAGGGCAATATGGACAATGAGGCCAGAGCGGCCTATTACAGAGCACACTATTGGGATAATTTCGATTTGGGCGATGGACGAATGGTCTTCATGCCTGTCATGCAAGGAAAAACCAAGGAGTATTTTGAGAGAGTACTTCAATATCAGGAAGTTGACACCATTAACAAGTATATAGATCTGACAGTGGACAAATGTACCGACACCCTCACTTATCAGTACATGATCAACTATCTTTCCCATCATTTTGAATCCAGCAAAAATCTCGGTCATGATGCTGTATTTATTCATATAGCCAAGAACAATCAGCTGAAAGGCAAATGTTTTTGGATGGATGAGGATTTGATTGAAAAATACCGCAAGCGTGTAGAACGTTTGGAACCGCTGTTAATTGGCCAGCACGCCAAGGAATTGCTGATTCCCGACACCAGCGACAACTGGCATTCCTCCCATGCCCTACCAAAAGAATATGTCATTATATGGTTCTTCGATCCCGACTGTCCCGAATGCCGCAAAGAGACTAAAAAACTGAGAAAGCTATACGACTCGTTGCAAACTGCCGGCACACGCAATTTTGATGTGTTCGCCATCGCCAACGACTGCACTCCGGAACGTTGGAAACGCTACGTGAAAGAAGAAGGACATCCTTGGTTAGTTGTTGGAGGAAACAAAGGCAACATTGATTATTTGGATGCTTATAACACTTACGAGACCGGCAACCCGTCGATGTTCATCCTCAACAAGAAAAGAGATATTATCTGCAACAAACGTATTCCCATCGAGATGATCCCCTCTTTCTTGGAGCAGTATGAAAAAATTGAGGAGAATAAGCTGAAGAGAGCGCAAGGGAATTAACAGTTAACAATTAATAATTAATAGTTGCGGTTGGTGATTAATAATTGATTTTGGCGGGGTGATGACAAGTAGATCATACGAGCAGTTGCGGGAGGATTTTCCGGTATTCGAATATAGCGGTTATGATTTCTCCATTGAAGAACATGACATACAGATGCAATTTCATTTTGCCACAGGCGAATATGAATTTCATCCGAAAATGAAACTTTCCTTGGGAAAATATGCTATTTCCACGCTATGCGAGGAAAACATCAATGGCATTATTTTCCAGATCGGTATGATTGAACTCATCAGCTACTGGAAATGCACCTGCTCCCCCACTCTTTTGATTCGTTCATACAAATTGGACGAAGCCATGCAAAAATGGTGGAAAAAATTGTACTTCAATGGATTAGGAGAGTTTTTCTACCAAAATAAGATTCAAACTTCAGAAGAAGAATTCTTACATTTTGAATTTTCAGAAGCATGTCCAGCTGCCAGCATTTTGACATATCCTCATATTTCTGATAGCTCAAGAGTTGTTGTGCCCATTGGCGGAGGCAAGGACTCAGTAGTCACCTTAGAAGCCTTACGCAAAGAGTGCCAGGTCATCCCCTTCATCATTAACCCGCGGGGCGCCACTCTCGACTGTGCCCGTATCGCTGGTTTTCCCAACGAGGAGGATATTGTGATACTTCAACGAGAAATTGCACCACAGCTGTTGGAGCTTAACAAACAGGGCTTTTTGAATGGCCATACTCCTTTCTCGGCCATGCTCAGTTTTTATTCTCTATTGGTCAGTTATGGCACCAACACCCGCGAAGTGGCCTTATCCAACGAGTCGAGCGCCAACGAACCGACCATCCCTGGCACAAAAATCAACCACCAGTATTCCAAAACTTTAGAATACGAAGAAGACTTCAGATATTACGTCAAGACCTTCCTCAATGATAGCAATCATTACTACAGTTACCTGCGACCCTATACCGAACTGCAGATAGCCGAGATGTTTGCCAAGCACCCACAGTATTTTCCAGTTTTCAAGAGCTGCAATGCCGGCAGCAAGGAGAACAAATGGTGCTGCAACTGTTCCAAATGCCTATTTGCCTATATTATTTTGTCGCCCTTTATCGACAACGACACCATGGTGAGCATTTTCGGAGAAGACCTGTTGGACAAGCCCGAAATGGAGCAATACTTTGACGAATTACGTGGTGTCGCCCCAAACAAACCCTTCGAGTGTGTGGGCACCATCGACGAGGTGAACAAAGCGTTAGAGATGATACGAGAGTCGAGGAGAGACAAGTTTTTAATTAGCAAATTAGTTAATTAGCAAATTGGTTAATTAGCAAATGATTTTAAACTGAAAATTGAAAACAGCAACAACAACTATCAATTATTAATTAGCAATTGTCAATTATAATTGTCAATTGCTGACCACTGACCCCTGACCACTGACCCCTGACCACTAATTATATACATTTCTCTGTTGAAAAAAAGACCATCCAGCTGGCATAGTATCAGAAATTATATTTAATTTTGTAGATTAAAATATAATATAGCGGTATTATGTATTCAAGTGGAAAAACTGAAAAACCAAAAAAAGAAAAAAAGGCCAAAGGCACTTATAGCAAGTGGATCAAGCCTTTCTGGATTATATATATTTCAGGCATACTCATTCTGGCACTGCTCTTCACTTTCATTTCCATGGGATGGCTTGGTTTTATGCCTTCCTTGGCAGAATTGGAGAATCCTGAAACCAACCAAGCCACCGAAGTCTATTCCTGTGACGGTGTCCTGTTAGGAAAGTACTATTTCGAGAACCGTTCCAACTGCAAATTTGAGGAGATTTCCCCCTCATTGGTAAATGCGCTGATTGCCACCGAGGATGCCCGTTTCTACAAGCATTCCGGCATCGACCTCAGGGCTTTGTTCCGCGTGGGTTTCGGCGTATTGACGCATAACAACAAGGGCGGCGGCAGTACCATCACCCAGCAGCTGGCCAAGAACCTGTTCCCGCGTGACCCCCATGCCAGCAAGGCCAAATTAGTGCTTACCAAATTCAAAGAATGGGTGGTCGCTGTGAAGTTGGAACACGAGTTCTCCAAGAATGAAATCATGGCTTTATACTTCAACACCGTGGATTTCGGCAATAACTCCATGGGTATCAAATCCGCTTCCAAGACATATTTCAACAAGACTCCCATAGAACTGAACACAGAAGAAGCCGCTCTGCTGGTAGGTATGCTCAAGGCACCCACCAAATACAGTCCCACCCGTAATCCCAACGCCTCTACCGAGCGACGCAACACGGTATTGGCACAGATGAACAAATACAAATATCTTACTGATAACGAATGTGATTCCTTACAGCAGCTGCCGATTGATATGTCACATTTTTCCGTTCAGGACCACACTGCCGGCAGTGCTACTTATTTCCGCGAATACTTGCGTCTGTATATGAACGAATGGTGTAAGAACAATCCCAAGCCCGATGGCTCGCATTATGACATCTACAGCGATGGTTTGCGTATCTACACTACTATTGACTCTCGTATGCAGAGACATGCGGAAGAAGCTGTCTTTGAACATGTTTGCCAATACCTACAGCCCATGTTCCTGGAACACTGGCGTGGCAAGGAGAACGCCCCCTTCGCTAACCTGAGCAAGGAAGAGACCAACCGTATCCTCAAGTCGGCCATGCGTCGTTCCGAGCGTTACCAGCGCATGAAAGATGCCGGTGCTTCCGAAGAGGAAATTCTCAAGGCTTTCAACACTAAAGTCAAAATGAAAATCTTCACATGGAACGGCATGAAAGATACGGTAATGACACCTATGGACTCTATACGTTACATGAAATCCTTCCTGCACTGCGGTCTGATGGCTGTGGATGTCAACAGTGGCCATGTAAAAGCCTATGTTGGTGGTACCAACTACAAATATTTCCAATATGACCACGTGAAGCTGTCACGCCGTCAGGTGGGTTCCACCTTCAAACCCTACGTTTATACCGTGGCCATGTCCACTGGCGACTATTCACCATGTACTATGGTGCCCAACATTCCCGTCACCATCCATCTGCCCGACGGGCGCACCTGGACTCCTCGCAACTCTGGCCACTACAAAGAAGGCCAAATGATGCCGTTGCGCGAAGCTTTGGCCCAGTCGCTGAACCAGGTTTCGGCCTACATTATGAAACAATATGGTCCCAATGCCGTTATCGAGCTGGTACGCCGTATGGGTATGACTTCTGATATTCCCGCTGTGCCCGCCATCTGCTTAGGTGCCTGCGAACTTTCGCTGTATGAGCAGGTGGGAGCTATCAATTGCTTCCCCAACCAGGGCGTTTATGTGGAGCCAACATTTATTACCAAGATTTGCGACAAGGAAGGTAATGTCATCTTCACTTACGTACCCAAGACCAATGAGGCTATCGACCAAGTAACTGCCTTCAAGACCGTGCGACTGATGCAGGGTGTAGTTGATTTTGGTACTGGCCGCCGTTTGCGCGGACAATACCAGCTAACCTTCCCCTTGGGTGGCAAGACTGGCACCACCGACAACCAGTCTGATGGTTGGTTTGTAGGTTATACCCCCGTACTGACCTGCGGCATCTGGGTAGGCTGTGAGGACCGTGCCGCCCACTTCCGTTCCACCGCTTTGGGACAGGGTGCCCGTACCGCACTGCCCGTTTTCGGCTTGTTCATGCAGAAATGCTACAACGACCCCGAACTGCCTTATAAGAAGATCATGGAAACACAAGGCAATGGTTATAGTTTCACGGTTCCTCAGGCCTTCCGTGGTGACCCAGCTACTGGCTGTGAAGATGCCGCCGCTCAAGAGAAACGCAAGCAGATCAGCTTCGACTAAGCACATTCTGGCAAATAACAGCTGATAAAACATTCCCAAAAGTACTCTCATGAAGTCGCTGACCCTCTTCGGCATTCCGGCTATCTATATTTTCATTCCGATAGCTTTGATACTGCCCAGAGTGCCTGTCATTGGCAAGTTCTTCAATATCATCAACACCGCCATACACGAATTCGGACATGCGCTCATGGCACTCATCATGCAAGGGAAAGTGCACAAAATTGAGTTGATGCGCGACACTTCTGGCACCACCGTTACCCAATGCCCTACTCTGGCTGGTAACATACTGGTATCTTTGGCGGGCTACCCTTTTGCTGCCTTTGCAGGCTGGTTTCTCTGCTATCTCAATGAAGTAGGATACCAAACCGGACTTATCATAGGGTTGTCCATACTGATGATCATAATGCTAATCTTTTGGATTCGAAACTGGTATGGGCTGATATGGATTGTGCTATTCTGTGGCCTAAATGGATGGCTAATATATGCCAATAATCAGCAATATATCAATATTGCCGCCCTATTTTATGCTGTTGTGGTAATGATTGAAGCCGTTTCCTCGTCTGTCATCTTACTGTTTCTCAGCATCAAGGACAATAATGGAGCGGGAGATGCCACCAATTTAGCCAAGTTCACCCATATTCCCGCCTTCATCTGGGCACTGCTATTTCTGGCCTTTTCGGGCTGGATGGCCTATTTGAGTGCACAGTTAACAATTAACAATTAACAATTGATAATTGACAATTAACCTTTCTAAGCCTGAATTTTGAATTCTAACTACTATCCCCTAAGCACTAACTCCTATTCACTAATTTTCTCTACGGTTTCCACGAACTCCAGAGCATCCTTGGTGTAGCCGTCGGCATGGATTTGGTCGGCCAAAACACGCGTCAGCACTGCCCCACCCACATAGATTGGAGTCGTGACGCCCTGCCCTTTCAAATATGCGATTGTTTCCTCCATCGACAATACTGTAGTGGTCATCAGGGCACTCAAACCGATGATGTCGGGATGGTATTTTTCATCGGCTTCCTTAATAGCCTCTTTCGGAGTATCCTTGCCCAAATCAATCACCTTATATCCGTATGATTCAAAAATGACTTTCACAATATTTTTGCCGATATCATGCACATCGCCTTTCACTGTAGCCAACACAATAGTACCCTTATGGCTGTTTCCCTGGTCAAACATGGTTTTGATGACATCAAAAGCTTCCTTACAAGCCTCTGAAGCGGAAATCAGCTGAGGCAGGAAGATACGCTGCTTTTCGAAATCGCTGCCCACCTCGTTAAGGGTAGGTATCAGGATATCGTTGATAACACTCATTGGCGGCTGGTTCTTTAAGGCCTCTTTGGTTAAAGCGATACTGTCGGCCTTCAATCCACGTTTCACCGCTTCTTTCAAACTTAACTCCGAGGGTTTCACAGCAGATGTTACAGCCGCAGCAGCGGTATTCGTTGCGGCATTGGGAGCATCCGCCATAGTAGTTACTGGAATCACATCTTCTATATAAGCGTTCAAATCCTCAGGATTGCCTCTTAAAGCCTTGAATGCCAATATAGAATTCATCATGGTGGCATTGCATGGATTAATGATAGGCATAGTCAAACCATTTTCCATAGCCATCAGCAGGAACGAGCTGTTTATGAGCTCACGATTAGGCATACCAAAGCTGACATTGGACACACCCAGAGCCGTCTTCACGCCCAACTTGTCCGTGACCATACGCAAAGCACGCAAGGTTTCCTTCACCAAGGGTTGCTGGGCGCTGCAGGTTAGTGTCAAGGTGTCAATCATCATCCGATGGCGGGCGATACCATAGCTAGCAGCCCCATCGATAATGCGTTCGGCAATAGCGAAGCGTTCTTCCGCAGTCTGTGGGATACCATTATCATCCATAGTTAATCCCAACACCACCGCTCCATATTTCTTCGCAATCGGGAAAACTTTAGCCATATTGTCAGCGTTACCATTCACAGAGTTAATCAAAGGGACACCATTGTAATAGCGGCAACCAGCCTCAATAGCAGCCGGATTGGAAGAGTCTATCTGCAGCGGCAGAGCCGTGATTTCACTCAGCTGCACCACCACCTTCTTCATGTTCGCCACATCATCTGTCTTAGGCACACCCAGATTGACATCCAGCAGATCGGCCTTGGCCTCTTCCTGTTTGATAGCTTCTTTGAAAAGATAGTCAAAATCCTCATTCAGAATGGCTTCCTTGAGTTTTTTCTTTCCTGTGGGATTAATTCTTTCGCCACACACCTTGATACCATCCAACGGCAGATATTTGGTTGCGGAGGTGATAACCGTTTGTTTAACTACTTTTCTTTCTGGAACTGTTTTCCCTTTATTCGCCGCAATAGCCCTGATAAAATCGGGATTGGTACCGCAACAGCCGCCTAAAACAGCCACACCTGCCTGCTGGAATTCAGCCATTGTCATGGCAAAATCCTTCTCCGTCAGCGTATAGCAAGCCCTGCCATTATGGAGGGCCGGAATGCCACGGTTAGGCTGCACCAACACCGGTTTATCGCAATACTGCAGCAATTCATTCACAATGGGAATCAAATCGCGCGGACCCAAAGAACAATTCACTCCGATGGCGTCAGCACCCATATTGGACATCAGTTCTGCCATGATACGCGGTGAGGTACCCGTAAGGGTATGACCTGTATTGTCAAAGGTCATAGTGGTAAACACCGGTTTGTCGCAATTTTCCTTCACTGCCAAGAGGGCACATTTCAGCTCGTATAAATCCGTAAAGGTTTCCAAAATAAAGCCATCCACCTTGTCTTTGGCGATAAGCACCATCTCTTTGAAAGCCTCGTAGGCCTCATCGAAAGTCAACTCACCCATGGGGTATAGCATTTTGCCGAGAGGACCTATATCACACATCACATACTGGGTAGTACGGTGACGTTTAGCCAGCTCAATGGCACTTTCAATGACACATTTCAGGTCCTCACCTGGCATTTTAATGCGGTTAGCCCCAAAGGTGTTGGTTGTGATAAAGTCGCAGCCAGCTTCGATATAGCTACGGTGGATATCCGCAATTTCATCCTTATTGGTGATGTTCAGCAATTCCGGCATTTTCGACATGATGCCGCGTTTTTCCAGTTCGGTACCGAAAGCACCGTCAAAAATCATCACTTCGTGACCTAAACGTTCGTGTATGGTTATCATAGGGATTTGGGGTTATAAGTTAGGAGTTAAGAGTTGGGGTTGGGAATAGCAGGTTTCGCCTCGTTTTCGGTAAGCACATGCGGAAAACGCGACACAGTCTTTGCAACTTTTGCGGCTTTCGCCACCAATCCGCACGATACCCGTCATAGATTTCATCGGAAGCATTAATCCGGAATCTAAAAAGCTGATACCTATCTTGTTGGCTTTCACCAAAGCGGCAATCTTCTCATTATCTTCCAAGGGAGTGCCAGCGTAACCAGGACAGAAACGAAAACCCAAGGAATTATACGGCAGCTTCTTCTCATACTCGTCCGCAAGATGCTCAACATAGACTCCTGCGGTAGCGTCAAAGACCACTGCGTATGCCATATCCTCCATTTGCAGGCGTTTCAGACGGCGGTCCACCGCAATACCGATGGTGGTGGCACAAAGCAGGTATCCATCCGAACCCTTCAAGTAATCCATATATGCCTGATGTTTCAGCATGAAATCCTGAGGGTAATCATAAAACGCATGGACATACTTGAACTCCGACAGTTTCTCCACTTCGAGCAAAGCCCTGTCAATCAGCGATTCGGTTTGTGCATCCACGGTCGCATTCTGCTGATAGCCCAAATATTTCAGGATTTCGACCCTCATTAGCGTAATTCTTTTTCAAGGACATGATGGATCCGCTGATAGATGTCGGCGGCCACCTGGGCATTATTCATCGTGTAGATATGGATACCATCGGCATCGTTAGCCAGCAATTCCAAAATCTGGTTAACACTATATGCTATACCGATTTCATACATAGCCTGCTTGTCATTCTGGAATCGATCGAACAGCACACGCAGTTCAAAGGGTATGGAAGCCCCCGCCATGTGCATGATTTTATTGAACATGGTGGAGCTGGTCAATGGCATCACACCAGGAATAATGGGAATGGTAATACCCATTTTCCTGGCCACTCTCATCAGCCGATAATAATAATTATTGTCATAAAACAGCTGGGTAACGAAGAAAGAAGCTCCTTTATCCTGTTTTATTTTCAGATTCACAAGATCATCATAAAGGCTCTCGCTTTCGATATGACCTTCGGGATAGCAGGCTCCTCCCAAACAAAAATGATGCCGCTGTCGCAAATATTCCATCAGTTCAGAGGCATGACTGTAACATTTCAAGTAGTTGTCACCCGCATCCAGAGGCTTGTCACCACGCAATGCCAGCACATTTTCCAGCTGTTCTTTCTCCATTACCTCGGTAATCTGGTCCACATCATGCTGGTCGAACATACCACAGGTTAGATGCACCAATGGTTCGGCATTTGTGTGTTTTTTAATATAGGCAGCCAGGTCGATAGTGTTTTGGCTGAAATCTCCCGAGGCCTTGAAAGTTACGCTGATAAAATCAGGATTGAACTGCTGTAGTTTGTCAATGGTGCTGAAAATATCACTGATAGTACTATTAGTAGGATTCGGGGGAAAGACCTCAAAAGAAAAAGTCTTTTTCTTTTGCAAGATGTCGCAAATTCGCATGATTTAATAGTTTTTATCAAGAGATGTCTAAAATGCAAAAATAGTATTTTTTTGTTGAAATAATTACAGACTATGGTTTCATCTTCCCAAAACGAAGACAGTTGGTTTCTTGTGAAGGTCTATTTGCTCCTTGCGCCAACGGGCAACCGATTGCGATTTCAGGAATTGCTCGTCTGTAGCCATATTGCAAGCGATACACAAACGGGTATCAGGCTGGCATACCCGAAGGATAGACTGGAAGAGGTGGTTATTACGGTAGGGCGTCTCGATAAACAACTGCGTTTGGTTATTCTTAATCACCAGTGTTTCCAAGGCTTTCAAGCGAGCCTCTCTCCTATCCTGCTCCACGGGCAGATAGCCATTAAAGGCAAAGCTCTGTCCGTTGAAACCGGAACCCATCAAGGCCAAAACAATAGAATTAGGGCCTATCAAAGGTACCACTTCAATACCCAGCTGATGGGCTTTCGCCACCACCACGTTGCCAGGATCGGCGATGCAAGGTGTGCCAGCATCCGACATCAAACCCACATTTTTCCCATCCTCACAGCAGCGCAAATACTCATTCAAATCCACTCCCTGTGTGTGTTCATTCAATAGGAAAAATTCCAAATCATCTATAGCCTTCTGGATACCCAACTTCTTCAAAAAACGACGACCCGTGCGTAGGTCTTCCACAATATAAACATCTATATCATTGATGATTTCAGCATTATATCGCGGAAAAAGGAAGTCAAAATCCTTTTCGCCCAAAGAAGAAGGAATGAGATAGAGACGACCCTTGTTCATAGTTCATAGTTAATAGTTAATAGTTAATAGGTTACAGGATTACAGGATGAAAGGATTACAGGATTACAGGATTACAGGATGAAAGGGTTAGGAAGGTTAGGAGGGTTAGTTTTGAATTTTGAAGCCTGAATTCTATCCCCTAATCCCTAACATCAAACTTCTTACATCTAACCACTAACCACTGACCACTGGCCACTAAAACTTCAGATAGATATTGCTGCCAACCAAACGTTGGGAAGGTACGGTATGAGAGATGGAGAGGATTTTCAGATCATTCAGTTTGCTTTTCTTAGCATAATCCTTATTCATCAGTTTTTTAAACTGGTCATCCTGATTGAAGTAGGTGAATGACCATACCGCATCAGAAGCCGTATTGGCGGAGGCAAATCTGAACTGGTTTCCAGTCTCGATGTAGTTGGATTTCTTCACCACCTTTTTATAATATTCCAACGTTGTGGAAGTATCCGCCAGCACATAATAATCTTTCACCTGCATCATATAGTTATATATATCATTCCGGTAAAGGAATGAGAACTGGGATGCAAAACATACTGGTTCACACGCAAAAACCGATTTAGGCGTATTTTTCTGTATGGAATCCACATTCACACTGTCGGTGAAAAACGAAGCGAAGGAAGCCGCCGCCGTATCCAGTTTCAAGGCAAGGTAATGAAAATCGCAACTGTCGCCCGGCAACGAGAAGAAAACGCTATGCACTGGCGCCAACTTCCAGAAAGAATCCTGTTTTTCCTCAGCCACCTCATCTCTTACCCATGTACTTATTAAATCTTCATAATTTCTGTCATCCACTACCACCAAACTATTGGCAGTGATAGGCACCACACGCTGTGGGAACTCACCATCTGGAACGGCGGACTCAAACTGTTGAATTTTGGGATAATCAGTATCCATATAGCCAGAGAGAAACATTTCCGCATCGGAAAAACGGACCTGATAAGCACACCATGAGGATCTTCCTGCCCATGCATCAACCATAGCAAAACAAGGTTCATCCATCTTGGCTTTCACAAACTCAGCATACACGGTCGGATTCAGCAGCAACCAATTCTGTTTCACATTCTTGTCCACCATCTTATGCACCGCCTTAAAGGATTTGTCGTTGGAAAGTCCCTTAGGATATCTCAACTGCACAATGGATTTTTTCAGCAACTCCACATCCTCGGAAACAGAAAACACATTGTTGTGAAAAACAAATTTAAAATCCTTATAATGAGTACCATACGAATAGATCTCATATCCTTCAAACTTAATATTGTTTCGCGGGTCTAACTGAAGCAGTTTCAGCAAGCTTTTAAAATAACGTTCCTCCATACGAGTGGAGAACAAGGGTACAATCTTGTCGTCACTCACATAACCAGACACCAAAATCGGACCGTCTTTTTTAGGCATTTTTTCCAAAAACGACTCAAAACCAGCCAAACCATCCAGCGCAAACATCTCTGTCAGATATGGCATCAGCGAAGCGGAAGTCTTCACAAACTGCTCATTATCATTTATTTCAAAGATAAAAGCAGCGTCAGCCGGGACTGTCTCTATCAAAGGACCATTGGTCTGCCTGAAAAAATTGTTGTAAAAAAAGATAGCTGCCAAAATCAGCACTATGCCGACTATCGCAGTGGTGATGATCCATCCTTTGTTGTTGTTTCCACTCATGTTATTTAGGTTACAGGTTGCAGGGATTAGGGGTTAGGGATTGGTTGGGGGAGTTTCGCACTACGTGCTCAAGGGGAGTAGGGCTTTGCCCAAGGGGAGTCTCGCACTTCGTGCTCGAGGGGAGTTTAAATTCCCCTTCTTTTAGATTCGACAAATGAGCGAGTGCAGATTCATAGTTTACTTTGAGTATGCCGAGCGAAGAGGAGAAGGAGACAAAGTCTCCAACGGGTGGCCAAAGGCCGGGGTAGTGAATTAACTTTCAGCTTTCAGTTTTCAGTTTTGTTAGTTTTGTTAGTTTTCAGCTTTTTCTTCTTCGTTGTCGTCAATTAACTGTTTTTCAACCAATTGGTTGTACCAGAGGACGACTTTTTTCATGTTGGACACATATACTCTTTCGCGGTCATAATTCGGCAGAACTTCTGCGAAATAAGCCTTTAGAGCATTGTTATCATTCACATTCACAGTGCTTTGAGCGCCATTTTCTTTCTTATAGATAGAAAGAAGAACAGACTGCAATGACACATCGTCATCTTCGGTGAAAATAGATATATTGTCGAGTGTGGCAACTCCATCGTTCGGAAATACCGGGAAACGCTTGCCATCGGTCAAAGATTCCACAATAAAACTGGTTTTGTTGTGAGATAAAAGTTTAAATAAACCACTTTTTCCTGTAACAGATAAAATTTTAGATAAATCCATTTTTAATTAGTTTGATGATTAATAATAGATATAAGTTCTTATTCTTTTGTAAATCAATTTTTTGTCTTTATAACGAACCTCGCGGGTCCAATTTTTTTGCGCATCATAGCCTGCATATTCATACTGTTCTTTGCTGTGATGAAGCCGATCCTCAAACAACACTTTTTGCAATGAGCCATCCTGCTGGTACTGCGTATAGGTATATTCTATCAGATCATTTTCACCTTTGAAAGCACGGCGATTGACTTCATCCCCATAATTGTCATACTCAATGGTAATATACTTGAACAGCTTGCCAGAGGGCTCAAATTCATCAATACGGCATAACAAACCCTGAGGATTGTATTTTGAAGTGTTTTTCACCGTATAGCCATCGTAATAGCGCAGCATCTCAATGACATTACCCTCCCCGTCCGTTTTGTACGCTATATGCGATATCAAAGAGTCATTGGCGTACACTTTTTCGGCAGACAGGAAGTCATTCATGTCATACTCATATTTACATACCACAGTATCCTGACTGCCGGGATAAAACTCTTTCCAGCTGTCGGCACGTGCATCGGAATGATAGCTGAAAACACGCATGGTTAGCGTATCATGTTTGGGCGACAACTTGCAGTAATCCAGAAGATAGCCATCGGGGCTGTAATGCTGAATGACAAGGGCCACCGTATCGAAATGCAGGGAATCCAAACAAAGGGAATCAGAACGCAGATATTGCTCTTCAGGAAGCAAGGTATAAGAGGTTACTTCCTTGACATTCCCGAAGATATGATTCCTTTGCAGATGATTTTTCTGGCTATCGGGCACGATAACGATTTCCGCTGGTTTTTGCCTGCAGCCCGACAAAATGAGCAGCACCGACAAAATAAATGCCGGACAAAATACCAGAGAAAAACGACCTCGAACCCTCATTGCGTTTTATTTCACTATTTCGTCAATCAACTTATCGTCAGCGATATTGGCAATAGTCACTTTCAGTTCAGGGTTCAGACTCATGGCACGTTTGATGGCGAACATAGCTCCATCATTGCGAGCCCATGCACGGCGAGCGATACCGTTATTGACATCCCAATAGAGCATATTTTTCAGTCTGCGTTCCGCCTCATCGCTACCATCGAGCAACATACCGAAACCACCGTTGATAACTTCGCCCCAGCCTACTCCACCGCCGTTATGGATGGATACCCAGGTAGCACCGCGGAAGGAGTCGCCGATAACATTCTGTACGGCCATATCGGCGGTGAAGGAAGAACCGTCGTAAATATTGGAGGTTTCACGGAATGGAGAGTCTGTACCGGAAACATCGTGATGGTCGCGGCCCAACACCACAGGAGCGGTCAGCTTGCCCGACTTGATAGCATCGTTGAAAGCCTTGGCAATCTTGATACGGCCTTCGGCATCAGCATAGAGGATACGAGCCTGAGAGCCCACCACCAACTTGTTGGCTTTGGCACCTCTGATCCAGGTGATATTGTCACTCATCTGCTGCTGGATTTCTGCCGGAGAATTCTTCATAATCTCATCCAGAACTTCCATAGCCAGATGGTCGGTCACTTCGAGGTCTTCAGGCTTGCCAGAAGTACATACCCAGCGGAAAGGACCAAAACCGTAGTCGAAACACATGGGTCCCATGATATCCTGAACGTAGGAAGGATAGCGGAAAGTACCGTCTTCTTTCATGATATCGGCACCGGCACGGCTGGATTCCAAGAGGAAGGCATTGCCATAGTCGAAGAAGTACATGCCTTCAGCAGCCAGTTTATTGACTGCGGCCACATGACGACGCAAGCTGGCCTGTACAGCCTCTTTGAACTTGTCGGGTTCATCGGCCATCATACGTTTGGACTCTTCGAAAGAGTAGCCTACAGGATAATAGCCACCTGCCCACGGATTGTGCAGGGAGGTCTGATCGGAGCCCAGGTCAACCTTGATATGGTGTTCTGCGCAATACTCCCACAAATCCACGATATTGCCTTGGTAAGCGAAAGATTTGGCAATCTTCTGCTGACGGGCCTCGTTCACTTTGGCCATCAGCACCTCAAGGTCATCACATACTTCATCTACCCAACCCTGTGCATAACGTTTTTGTGTAGCGGCAGGATTGATTTCAGCGGTAATGGATACCACACCGGCAATGTCACCAGCTTTGGGCTGGGCGCCTGACATGCCACCGAGACCAGCGGTCACAAACAACTTACCAGCGGCGCCGCCACCGATTTTACGGCAGGCATTCAGCACGGTGATAGTTGTTCCGTGAACAATACCTTGAGGACCAATGTACATGTAAGAGCCAGCGGTCATCTGGCCGTACTGGCTGACTCCCAATGCGTTAAACTTCTCCCAATGATCTGGTTTAGAATAATTTGGAATCACCATACCATTGGTCACCACCACTCTGGGAGCATCTTTATGAGAGGGGAACAAACCCATGGGGTGACCAGAATACATCACCAAGGTCTGCTCGTCGGTCATCTCCGACAAATATTTCATTACCAGACGGTACTGAGCCCAGTTCTGGAAAACAGCACCATTGCCACCGTAGGTAATCAATTCATGCGGATGCTGGGCCACAGCGGGATCCAGGTTATTTTGAATCATCAGCATGATAGCGGCAGCCTGACGACACTTTGCCGGATAAGCCTCAATGGGACGGGCATACATGTCATAATCCGGACGGAAACGATACATGTAGATACGGCCATAGTCATGCAACTCCTGCATAAACTCAGGAGCCAAGGTGGCATGCAGAGAAGGGTCAAAATAGCGCAATGCGTTTTTCAGCGCCAATTTCTTTTCCTTTTTGGTGAGGATATCTTTACGTTTGGGGGCATGATTAACCGTTGTGTCGTATGGTTTCGGTGCGGGCAAA
>JAEEGJ010004842.1_pt1 | contig 44107 bp, 37 predicted proteins | sample 8958761 | NCBI WGS metagenome assembly JAEEGJ01 (sample SAMN16246546, study PRJNA631951) | gut metagenome | biome: gut microbiome; feature: rumen; material: RS-attached | host: Bos | place: Iran: Karaj | collected 2018-10
GGTCGCATAGCGCTGGTTCGCGTTGTGCTTTATGACGAGGCCGTCGTTGAGGTGCGGCGCGTTCTTCGCATCGGAAAGCTCCGGATGGTTCGGATGCAGGGCATGTCCGTTGTCGCAGGAGAGCATCAAAGATGCGGGCAGCAGCTCGGACAGCGTGCGTCCGTAGTGCGCGGCGATGCGCGTTGCGACGTCGTACAGGAACATGCTTGCCGCGCCCTGCTTCGTTTCGCTGCCGACCTCCTCGTTGTCAAACAGCGCATAGACCGGAATCGCTTTGAAGGATTCGGCTTCGAGCAGCGCTGCAAGCGTCGTATAGGCACACTGCAGGTCGTCGATGCGCGGCGCACAGAAGAACGCGTCATCTGCGCCGAAGACCGAGCCGCGCGTGCGGTTGATCACGTACATGTCGTATGAGACGATGGCGTCCGGTTCCACGTCGAGCCGCTCTGCGATCAACTTGCGGATCGCGCCCTTTTCCTTCGTGTTCGCAAGCAGGGGCAGCGTATCGACGGCCTTGTTGTACTTGTAGCCGTTGTTGATCTCGCGGTTGAAGTGGATGCATACGTTCGGGATCAGGCAGAGATCGCGATCGAACGTCACGACGCGGGTCTCAAATGCGGCGCCGCTTTTGACGATCGCGCGGCCGGCAAGCGACAGCGGACGGTCAAACCAGCTTGAACAGATCATGCCGCCGTAGCCCTCGGTGTTGAGCTTCAGATAGCGGTCAAACATGACGACTTCGCTGTCGGTTTTGAGCTTCCAGCAGGGGGAATCGCTGTGGCTTGCCGCGATCATCAACCCGGGCTGCGGTTGTTCGGGTACGACAAACGCGATCAGCGAGGAGCCGTTGCGCGTGATATAGTAGCGTCCGCCGGGCGTCAGATCCCAAGTCGACTGAAAGGACAGCCGTACAAAGCCTGCGTCCAGTAGCTGCCGCTCGGCTTCACGGACGGCGGCAAAGCAGACGGGGGAGCGCTCGATGAAATCGAGCAGCGCGTTGGTACGATCGAGATCGGATTGCTTCATAGTTCCCTCCTGGTATTTGATGGTTGTATGTGTGTCGGTTGATGGATCGTTTTGCGGCGCGTTCTTGTCACGGCGATCTGCAGAATGACGCCGGGCGACAGGAACAGAACGGGGATGACAAGGTCGAGCGCCATGAACAGGTTTTCCTTCGAGGAATCGGAGTCGTCCGACAGCGCACGTCCTACGGAGATCACGGAGAAATCGCGATCGGATAGCGCGCGCGAAAGGTACAGATCGGTTTCGCTGACCGATTCGGTGCGGTCGACGTTCGCAGCCTTTGCACGGATCACAAGAAAGAACCCGAGATAGACGATTGACAGAAGTACACCGAGATGCGCAAGGATCAAAGCAATGATACGCAGTCGTTTTTTCATGTGCCCTCCTTATGGATCCACGACCGCGAGAATGTCCGCGTGGGTCCGATCGTTGTGTCCGAATACCGTCTTGTTCCAGACCATGCCGGAGGAGCCGCCGCCGTCCAGATTATACGCGGCCGTAAAGCCGAGCTGCACGCAAAGCTCAGACAGCTCAGTGAGCGTCATGCCGGGCGACTTGCCGTTTCCATGGTTCTTTCCGCGATAGTCGATCATCTCGCGCGTGCCGAGGACGACGACGAGTCCGTAATGACCGGGCTCGTAGTATCCGAGAACCGTGCGCGGATTGATCTTCGACAGCATGGAATTGAACTTTGTGCGCGCCGTGCCGTCATCGTTCAGGAGCTTCGGCCCGAAATAGAACACCTGCTGCGGATAGTGTGCAAGGATCTCATCGTAGTCGATCTGATCCAGTACGCAGTCATAGACGCGCATTGTGCCGTCGTGATACAGTACGCACATATCGCGGGAATACTTCACCGGCCGTTTCCCGTCTCCGGGATAGAGCTGAGAACCGTTGCGGATGATGAGGCCGTCCTCGATTTTGCCGGAGTTGAAGTTGTCGCCGTTCGTTGCAAGGATCGCGTTGATGCGCTGCGCGTATTCCTGCGTCTTGACGTTTCTGTGGTAGGAATCCGAATAGGACGTCCTGAAGCACGCGATGTCCTTGACAAAGATCTCGGCGAGCTGATATTCCAGCTTTCCCTTCTGATAATGATAGATCTCGACAGCGGCGTTTTTGCCGTAATAGGTATAAATCAGCGCCTTTTCGGTGCCGTCCGATAACGTTTCGATCACGTTCTTTTTATCGTAGGTCTGTTCGACGGGCGGATCGGAGAACTTTTCCGCGTACTTTCCGCGCAGCAGTCCTTCGCCCTGCGCGGCGTCCGGCGTTTCGGTCGGTTCGGGAGAAGCGGACTCGGACGGAACCGGCGTTATTAAAGCAGAATCCGAGGGATCGTGTGTCGGTGTTTCGGCAGGGGTCGCTTCGGTGGTTTCCTCGGGAACCGGCGTTGCGGGTACCGGCGTCGGCGCTTCGGTCGCGACCGGCGTCGGAAGCTGATACTCCTCGATCGTATTGTGCTCGACAAGCGGATTGGTGCAGGTCTTGAGGTACAGCGTCAGCGACAGCGACGCAAAGAGCATGAAATCACACAGGATGATCAGCCACATGCGCGCCTTTCTGAAGCCGTGCTTTTTGAACGCGCCGTCGATCCAAAGAAGATCGTACAGCAGAACGGACAGAATGAACAGCACCGGGATCGCGATCGGCAGCCACGGCAGGTTCGGATAGATGAAGGTATGCGGGTTGTAGTATTCCAGAAGATGGAACAGGATATAGACCGCGGAAAACACGATCCCGAGGTTCAAGAGCACAGCGGCGATCACATGGAGTACCCGCTGCGCTTTTTTGGACAGTACGGAGCGTCGTTCGGTCATACCGTCGTCACGCCTCTTTTTTGCGGCGGTCGTTGAACACGAACGCGCGCTGCAGCAGGTAGGATACCGGATAGACGATGATCTGCACCGGGATGTACAGGACCCACTTGCTGATGCCGATCGCCATGGCCAGCACGTCGATGCCGTAGGAAATGCCGAGAATGGCAAGCGCAAGCAGCACATACTTCGGGAAGGACATGTGCGCATTCCTTGCATCGAACACCCAGTAGCGGTTCATCAGGTAATTGAGGACCGAGGACGTCGTACGGGAAACGATCCGCGCGATCAGCACCTGTACATTGTCGGTCATCGCGAAACCGGACAGGATCCAAAGCATGCCGTAAAAGATCGCGGCGTCGATGAGAAAGCTCAGGATCGATACGCCGATAAATTTCATGATGGAGGAACTGGAAAGCAGCACCTTATAGATGCGGAACGAATCTTTGACGGCATGAAAATGCGAGGACTTGTTCTCTTCGATATAGACGGTGTCGATCCACTCCTCGACAATATCGATATGATTCTTAGTGCAGTGGATCAGCTGATTGATCTCGTATTCGTAGCGATCTCCCTTCAATGCGCACATCTCGGGAATGCGGGATGCGGAAAACGCGCGAAGACCCGTCTGCGTGTCGTGTACGCGCACGCCGGTGCAGAAATGAAACACGCCGCGCGTGATCGCATTTCCTGCGCGGCTCTTGAACGGAACGTTGCCGGTGAACTTGCGTGAGCCGAGCACGAGCGCGTTCGGATTGGCTTTGAGCCGTTCGGCGACGCGCAGCGCATCTGAAACAAGATGCTGCCCGTCCGCGTCCACGGTCATGACGGATTCATCCGCGGAGAAGTGTTCTCCGATATAGCGGAACGCCGTCTTCATTGCCGCGCCTTTGCCCTTGTTGACCTCATGCGTAAGAAGCGTGACGTGGTCGAAGCGCTGCACGGCGTCAAAGACCGGACGGCACTTTTCGCTGCTGCCGTCATTGACGACAACGATCGGAAACGTCGTCTGTTCGGAAAAATCCTTCAGCACGCCAAGCAGCTTTTCATCGGGTTCATACGCGGGAATGACAATGATCATGCCAAAACCTCCAGTTTAATCATATTAAAGTATACCACATTTCTGCGGAAAGAAAAGGATTTTTCAAGGATTTTTACAAATATGACACGGAAATAACGCAACTTTGAAGCATGTGCGAATGAAATGCGTTGTTTTTGTAAAATGTTCGTAACGAATCTGCTATTTCATAGCTTTTTTCAAAAAAGGAGAGTATGATGATAAAAAATACAAGCTCCGAAAGGATCGCGATATTGATGAATAAAAAGAAAAAGATCATTTTGTTTGCCGTGATTGCCGCATGCGCGGTCGTTGTCGGCATTGCCGCTGCGCTGATCTTCAGTTCGCTCGGCACCGGAGACTCGTTCCGAAGAGCCGGCTCCTGCAAATGCTCGGGAGCATCGGATCGGAAGGCGGACGTTACGACGGAGCCGGACCCGGAATCGGAAAACATCATCTATCGTACGCCTGCGCCGGACGAAACGCCAGCCGAGCAGACGGCTGTTCCGACGGATCATACGGACGAGCCGACCGAAGAGCCGACGGAGCCGCCGGTCGATCCCTACGAGGAATTGATGGAAAAAGCGGACACGTCCATGATGAAGGATATCGTCAATATCCTTCTGATCGGCGTCGACTATTCTCCGGAACGCGAAACATGGAGAAACAAGGATTTCCATTCCGACGTTATGATGGTCATGGCGGTCAACTTTGACGAGAATCGCGTCGACCTGATCTCGCTTCCGCGCGATACGTATGCGGAGATCCCGGGCGTCAAGGGCATCTATAAGCTGAACGCGTCGCTGAACTGCGGCGGCGGCCTTTACAAGTCGGACGGCTCGGTCAATCCCAAGGGCCTTGAGAAGGTATGCGAGGCGGCGGAGTGGATGCTCGGCGGCATCGACGTCGATTACTACTATGCGGTTACCATGACGTCGCTGAAGGAGCTCGTCGATCTGTTCGGCGGCTTCGAATACGACATGGACATCAAGTTCCACATCCAGGGCAGATCCTATGAGAAGGGCATGCAGCACATCAACGGGCAGGCGTTCCTGGATTATTGCCGCGTCCGTAAGAGCGAAAACGGTCTGTCGTCCAGTGAAACCACCGACGCGAGACGTGTTGATCGTCAAAAGCGGATGCTGGTCGCATTCTTCAAACAGATGAAGGCCGATCAGCTGGTCACCAAGGCGCCGGACCTCATCAATACGTTTGACGGAGAGCTGTACACCAACTGTACGTTTGCGCAGACGGCAGCGCTTGCCGCGTTCGCTTACAATCTGGATCCGAACAACATCGGCATGTATTCCATGGGCGGGTCGCAGCATTCGCTGTTCCAGTGGAATTTCACCTTTACGGATCAGGCGAATCGCGTCGATATCATCAAAAAGGTGTACAACGTGTCTGTCAAAAAACACGGCCAGTATGCGCTTTCCTATGCACGTTACCGCTGGTGCGACATGCTGTATCAGCACTATACCGGTCTTTTGACGCCGCTGACGCAATACGTACAGAAGCTGATCGATGAGGACGATCTGCTGCCTGCTGAAACGCCGGAACCGTCTCTGGAGCCTTCCGTACAACCGTCGGCAACAGCGCCTTCGACCACCGCGCCTGCGACAACTCCGCCGGACGTCACACCGACGCCGGACAGCGACCCGACGACGCCGCCTCCGACCGATCCGCCGACGGCTCCTCCGACGAAGGAGCCGGATCCGACCGAAACACCCGGCGACGATACCGGTTCAAACGGAGCGGTTACGATTGCCGTGCGCGGTGTACATCATCAGACCGACGGCGAGACCCGCAAGTATACCGAGGAACAGCGTGAACTGTTTGAACAGTATAAGGAAGCGGTCAAAGAGCTTGACAAGATCCACAAGGAAGCGGATAAGGAAGCGAAAAAGTATCGCAACAGCAACAGCAACTCGCTGAGCACGGTCGGTCAGACGTATCTCAAGCAGCTTGACACGGTGCAGGAGCTTGCAATTCAGGTCGCCAAGACGTTCGGCTACAACAAGGTCAAAAACTTCACGCAGCCTTACGGACCGACCGGAACATACGGTAGCAGCTCGGCATGGGCGATCAATTACTTCAACAACAAGAAGTTCAATGAAGTGATCGTTGACTTCAACTGAGCGAAGGGGAAACCGGCATGCAAAAGAACTTGGATTATGGGCTTCTCAATTCGCAGATTGATCCGCGCTTCGGAGACCGTCCGTACGGTCGGTTCGGCACCGTCGCAAAGAACGGCTGCGGCATGATCGCACTGTACAACATCATGCGTGCGGCGGACAGCACGACGCGCTTTGAGCCGTTTTATGAAGCGCGCAAGTCGATCAAAACCAATCTGTTCGGGCTGATGGGGACGCGCTCGTCTTCCGTTCCGAAGAACCTGATGAAACGGCAGTACCGCGTGACCCGAATCAAACGGAAGCATGCGGGCGAAGCGAAGGCGTTTGACGGCGTCATCGTTCTCTACTGGTTTTTCTTCGGCGCGCACTACGTTGCAGGGATCGCGAACGGGGACGGCACCTATACCTGGTATAATCAATTCCAGAAGCCGAATCCGATGAAGCTTGACGAGTTTTTGCAGCATATCAAGAAAAAGAAAGAACACGCCTATCGGATCTGGGGCGTCACATTTCCCGAGAAATAAAAACAGCTGCTGCGGTGTTTGCATCGCAGCAGCATTTCTGTTTTGGATCAACCTCTCAGCCGTCGGATCATATCGGCAGGGTCTTCGGCCTTGAAGACCGCGCTCCCGGCGACAAGTACGTCCGCTCCGGCGTCGATGCAGAGCTTTGCCGTATCTGGATTGACGCCGCCGTCCACCTCGATCAGCACGTTCAGACCGCGCGCGTCGATCTCTTTGCGCAGCGCGCGGATCTTTGAAAGCGTTTCCGCAATGAACGACTGTCCGCCGAAGCCGGGGTTCACGCTCATCAGAAGCACGAGATCGCACTCCGACAGCAGATGGATGCAGGCTTCGATCGGGGTTGCGGGATTCAGCACGACGCCGGCCTTCATGCCCGCGGCGTGGATCGCCTGCAGCGCACGGTGCAGATGACGCTCCGACGATTCGACATGGATCGTCAGAATGTCCGCGCCGGCTTGCCGGAACGGTTCGATCCAGTCGCACGGGTGCTCGACCATCAGATGCACGTCAAGCGGCAGCGCGGTAAGTGGCCGCAGCGCCTTGCACATGCCGGGACCGAAGGTGATGTTCGGCACGAAGTTGCCGTCCATGACGTCGAAATGAACCCAGTCCGCGCCCTGGGATTGCAGTTTTTCGACCGCTTCTCCCATTGCGGCGAAGTTTGCGGAAAGGATCGAAGGTGCGATCTTAATCATAACGGTGTTTCCTCCTGTATTGGAATTCCTGCGCGATCTCGCAGTATCGTTCGTATCGTCCCTTGGAAAGCGTGCCGGATGCAAGCAAAGGCTTAACGCCGCAGTCCGGTTCGCTGATATGCATGCAGCCGGGAAAACGGCAGGGCGAAGCGTTCGCAAATTCCGGGTAGCATGCGTCCAGTTCATCCTGCTCCAGACAGTCCGTCTCAAACATAGAGAATCCGGGCGTATCGAGTACGGCGCCGCCTTCAAAAGGCCAGAGCTCGGCATGCCGCGTAGTATGCTTTCCGCGGTCGGTTTTCCGGGACAGATCACCCGTTTCCAAGTCCAGATCCGGAATCAGCGCGTTCAGCAGCGATGATTTCCCGACCGCAGACTGTCCGGCAAAGCATGTCACCTTACCGCGCATTCGCTCCCGCAGGCGATCAAGACCTTCCTTTGACACCGCGCTGACGGAGAGCGTATCGAATGCGCGATACTCTGCGGCAAACGTCTGCGCGATTGCGGCGCTTGCATCGTCGATCTTGTTCAGTACGGGGACAGGGGTGATCCCCATTCGCTTCGCTGCGATGATCAGCCGGTCTAGCAGCAGCCAGTCCGGCTCGGGTACGCCTGCCGAAACAACGATCAGCAGCTGATCCACGTTTGCAACGGGAGGACGCACCATCAGGTTTTTGCGCGGAAGGATCTCGCACAGCTGCGCATAGCCCTGCTCTTTGCGCTCGATCAGCACATGATCCCCGACGGTAGGGACAAGTCCCTCGCGTCGGAATGCGCCGCGCGCCTTTGACGTGACCGTTTCACCGGATTCCGTCAGCACCTCATAAAAGCTGCCGACGCCTTTGATCAACAACCCGCGCTCCGTCATTTGGAAAACGTGACGGACTGAGGCGTGGACGAAACCTCTCCGTTGACATACAGATACAGCGTGCGCGTTACGGGCTCATAGGCGTAAACGGTCGCTTTTTCGGTGATCTCAGACGCTTCGCTGTGTCGCTTGCGCTGGCACAGAATCAAACGATACGGAATGTTCTCATAGTTGGCCGTCTCGTATCCGATCTCAACGAGATTCAGCTCCGTTTCACTATCCAAAGAGAGCGTAAAGGAGATGTCGGCCTTGTACGAGCCGAGCGATTGACGGTATACCGTGATACGGATCGGCGTATCGACGGCAAAGAGCGCATCGGAATGCACCGGCCGCGGCGAATGCTCCGGTGCAGGCGTGATGGTAAGCGAATCAACCGAATAGACGGTTGCCGGCGCGGTCACAACAGGCACGGTCTCCTCGACGGGGACGGCGGGCGTTTCTGCGACGATGGTCTCGGAATCGCCCGGGACGGCTGTTTCTGTCGGTTCCGGGATCGGTTCTGCGGTTTCCGTCGGCGCTTCAATGGTCGGCTGCGGCAATTCGGGAACGTAATGCAGCGACTGTATGCCGTCGCTGACCGAGATATCGACGATCGTATTGACCTTTGTTCCATCCGGCACCTGATCCGTAAAAGAAACGATCAGGTTCGTAAACCCGTTCTCGACATAGAGCGTATGCAGCGCGTCATCCAGCGAGTATCCGATCACGTTCGGAACCGTATGATATTCCGTTTCCGGAACGGGGGTGGGCGGAACCTCGGTCATGATCGGCGTTTCGGGGATCGGGATCGTATCGGAGATCTCTTCGTTCGCCGGCTCGGGCAGCTCGGTCCGGCAGGAGGTCGCATAAATCAGCACAAAGATCCCGATCAGAATGATTGGTACAAATACGCACATTGCGATCAGAATGTACACGGACGGGCGTCGGGTCCCTTTTTGCTTCTTTTCCTCCGGTTCGTTGACGAACGTGCCGTTCGGATCGGAAAGCGAACGAACAAGATCGGAGCGCATGGCACGCGCCGTCTGATACCGTACCGCGGGATCCTTTTCAAGCGCTTTCAGCACGACGTCGTTCAGCGACTTCGGGATCGACGGTTCGATCTCGATCGGCGGGACGGGCTTTTCCTGCAGATGCATCAACGCAACACTGACCGAGGAATCCGCATCGAACGGAACCGTTCCGGTGAGCATTTCGTAAAGACAAACGCCGACGGAGTAGAGGTCGCTCTGCTCCGTTGCAAGCACGCCCTTTGCCTGCTCCGGCGAGATATAGTGTACCGAACCGAGCAGCTTTTGCCCGGAAAACGTGACGGTCGAAGCCTTCGCTTCACGCGCGATGCCGAAATCGGCAAGCTTTACGCGACCCTTGTCGGTGACGATCACGTTCTGGGGCTTGACGTCGCGATGGATGATGCCGTGGACGTGCGCGGCAGACAGTGCGTCGAGGATCTGACAGGTGATGCCGATCGCGGTACGGAAGGGGAGCGCGCCGTTTTTGGTGATCAGGTCCTTCAGCGTGCGGCCTTCGACGTACTCCATGACAAGATACGGCAGACCGTTGTGCGTACCGGCGCCGTATGCGCGCACGATGTTTTCATGCGACAGCGTCAGGATCGCGTTCGCCTCGCGGGAAAACCGGCGCAAAAACTCCGCATCGTCCTTGTATTCATCCTTGAGCATCTTGACCGCGACGGTGCGGCGGTTGCTCATGTTGATTGCCTTGTAGACAATCGCCATACCGCCGCTGCCGATCTGCTCTATAATACGGTATTTGCGATCCAGAACCGTTCCGATCATGCGTTGCCTCCGTCATTATTTGCGAGAACAACGGTGATATTGTCACGGCTTCCGGCCTTCAGTGCCTGTTCGATCAGCATTGCGCAGGTCGCGTCCAGATCGGTACAATTGCGCAAAAAGGCGGCCATCTCTGCTCTGTCAAGTACGCCGCAGAGTCCGTCGGAGCACAGAAGCAGCATATCGCCCTGTTTCCAGTCGCAGCAGAACACATCGGCAGAAACACGCATCTCCGTTCCGACTGCGCGTGTGATCAGATTGCGGCGCGGATGCGTCTTTGCCTCCTCCTCGGTGATCGCGCCGCGGCGAACCAGCTCCGCGACAAAGGAATGGTCGTGCGTGACCTGACGCAGATTCTGACCGTCGAAATGGTAAAGACGCGAATCGCCGATGTTCGCGGCAACAAAACGATCGCTTTTCAGAATGGCGGCAACGAGCGTACAGCCCATGCCGTACATGTCGTCGTTCGCGGCGGCAAGATCGTGTACTGCGCGGTTCGCCTCCGAAAACGCGGTCAATAACGCGAACTCCGGATCGACGTCCTCCTTTTGGAGCATGCGTTCCAAAGCCTCCACAGCAAGACGACTCGCGATTTCTCCGGCGCGATGTCCGCCCATGCCGTCCGAAACGGCAACAGCGTCGACAGCATCCGTATGCAGAAGCATATAGCGGTCTTCGTTCTGCGGTCTGAGACCGGTTTCAGTTTTACCCGCGAATCTCATTGAGAACCCTCCTTCGTAATTGGCCGCAGGCGCCTTCGATATCGGCGCCCATTTCACGGCGTACAGTTGCGGAAATATGTCTTTGCTCAAGCCATTCCCGGAATTGCTGCGCATGCGCCCTTGTCACGCCGTTCAAGCCGCGCTCCTTCACGGGATTCAGCGGAATCAGATTGACGTGGCAGAGCATGCCTTTGAGTCTTGCGGCAAGCGCGTCGGCGTCTGCTTCGGCGTCGTTCGTTCCGCCGATCAGCGCGTATTCAAAGACGACGCGCCGTCCGGTTTTGTCGGCATACGCCTTTGCCGCTTCCAGCACCTGTTCGATCGGATACGCGCGATTGATCGGCATCAGCTCGGACCGAACGGTGTTCGAATGCGCGTGCAGCGAGATCGACAGCGTTACATGCGGCGCGTCCTCGATCAGCCGATAGATCTTCGGTACAATGCCGCAGGTGGACAGAGAGATGTTGCGCGCGCTGATGTTCGGTCCCTGCTCGCTTGTGACGCGGCGCAGAAACGTTACGACATTGTCGTAATTGTCAAGCGGTTCGCCGCTGCCCATCAGAACAATGTTCGTCACCGTTCTGGGCTTGCTTTCGGCGGGCGGTTCGTCGCGCTCGATCTCAGCAAGGAAGGAGAGCATTTCGCCGGGACGCAGCGAGCGTACACAGCCTTCGAGCGTGCTGGCGCAGAATTTACAGCCCATGTTGCAGCCGACCTGCGTGGAAAGACATACCGTATTGCCGTAGGAATAGCGCATCAGCACGCCCTCGACAAGATTGCCGTCCTCCAGCTCGAACAAGTACTTGACCGTGCCGTCCTTCGGGGAGACGCGCTTTTGAAAGATCGTCGCGCCGCCGAACGAGATCGAGGAGAGCTGTTCGCGCAGTGCCTTCGGCAGATTGTACATCTCGGCTGGACGAACGCCCTTTCTGAGCCAGTCCGAGACCTGACGGACACGGAATTTCGGCACGCTGAACGCGCCGACGGCGTCGGCGATCTGTTCTTCGGTCATGTCCATCCAGTACATCGGTTCAGCTCCTTCTCATTCTGGCGTAATAGAATCCGTCCGTACCGTCGCGCTGCGGCAAAAGCTGCCGTTCCTCCTCCAGTACAAAGGACGGGTGTGTCGATAAAAACGCGTGTACGCGATCGCCGTTTTCGCGCTGCACGATCGTACAGGTCGCATAGACAAGCACGCCGCCGGGTCGTACGTACGAACAGCAAACGTTCAGGATCGCATCCTGCGTGACTGTCAGCGCGTCAACCGTCTCTTCGGTCTTATTGAGACGCACATCCGGCTTTTCGGCAAGCAGTCCGAAGCCGCTGCACGGAACGTCGAGCAGGACCGCATCGAACGCGTCACAGTACGCGGGATCGAATAAGGATGCGTCACGGCAATCCGCCGCAGCGTCTACATGCAGCCGTGAAAAAGCGGCGCGCATCAGCTCCGTGCGGTGCGGGTGCACCTCCCAGGCGGTAATCTTTGCCGTATTCTCGGACAGCGAAGCAAGGTAAGCGGACTTTCCGCCGGGCGCGGCGCAGGCGTCCAGAATCCGTTTTCCGTGCACGTCGCCGAGCGCGCGGCAGATCAGCATTGCGCCTTCGCCCTGGATCGCAAGCTTCCCTTCGGTGAACAGGGGATGATGCGCAAGATCAAATCCCTCCGACAGCCGCAGACCGTTCGGATCGTGCAGGCAGTGATCGGATGCGACGGGCAGCGCATGCTGCAGTTCCTCCGTCGTAAACGGATACTGTGCGCGCACCACGGTGCCGAGCGGCGAATGCGAAAGCATGCCTTCCGTCTCGTCCGGCCCGTAAGACGAAAGCCATTCCCGAATCAGAAACGGCGCGACGCCGTACCGGACCGACAGCCGTTCGACCGGATCATCGGGTAGCGGGGGAAGCGCGTTTCGTTCCCGGTCGAGTCGCCGAAGGACAGCGTTGACAAGCGCGCAGCTGTCCGTCTTGCCGATCGCACGGCAGATGCTTACGGCCTCGTGAATCGCGGCATGCGCAGGCGTGTCCAGAAACAGAAGCTCCGTTCCCACCATGCGCAGAAGGTTCCGCACGACGCGCTTTTGTCGCTTGCACCAGTGCGAAAATACATAATCGAGATAGGACGCGTCCGTGATCGTTTCATTGACGAGCGCATACAGATACGGTACGTCCTTCTTATCAACGGATGCGGACGCTTCCTTCAGCGCCAGATTCGCGTACGCGCCGTCTTCCAGAATCTCTATCAGCGTATTGAGCGCGACCCGACGAACGTTCAGCATACGCGTTTTCCGTCCAGCGGACACCCGCGCAAAAATACGTCGGCGTCCATCCGTTTCTTTCCGCTTGCCTGCAGAGAAACGATCTCAACCGCACCGTTTTGGCAGCAAAGATACAACTTGCCACCATGCACGCGAAGCGTCCCCGGCACATCGTCAAAGACGATGTCGGTGCGTTTCGTTTCAAAAAATTTCAGGGGCTGTCCGTCCAGAAGTACGAACGCGCCGGGCCAAGGATTCGTACCGCGCACGAGATCGTGAACGGCCTTTGCCGGACGATTCGCATCAATTTGCCCGTCCTCCCTGGTCAGCATATGGCAGACGGTCGCTCTTTCGGGATCCTGCGGCGTGCGCGTAAGCGTTCCGGCTTCGAGCGCATCCAGCGTTTCGATCAGCAGGTTTGCGCCGAGAACGGCAAGTCTGTCGGACAGCGCACCGTATGTTTCGTCGGGATCGATCGGCGTTGGAGCCTGCAGCAGGATATCGCCGGTGTCCATGCCGATCGACGTCAGCATCGTCGTAACGCCGGTCTGCGCTTCGCCCGCAATGATCGCGCTTTGGATCGGCGATGCACCGCGATATTTCGGCAGGAGCGAGCCGTGCACGTTGATCGTGCCGAGAGGAGGGATCGCAAGGTTTTTCGAGGACAACAGCTGCCCGAAGGCGGCGGTGACGACGAGATCGGGGCCGAAGGAGCGCATCGCTTCCAGCCCGGCCTCGGAACGGATCCGCTCAAACTGATACACCGGAATCCCGTTGCTCTCTGCAAGGACCTTGACCGGCGGCGGCGTCAGGACCGCTTTGCGTCCGACGGGCCGGTCCGGCTGCGTAAATACGCAAAGCGTTTCCTTCCGCGCGATCAGCGCCGCAAGGGAGGGGAGAGCAAATTCAGGCGTTCCGAGAAAAGCAATGCGCATGCGTTACTCCTTGAAATCCTTGGGCGGCTCGGTTTTGAGCCGCAGATACACTTTGCCGTCAAGGTGGTCTGTCTCGTGAAATACGGCGCGGGCGAACAGGCCTTCGCCTTCGTACTCGTACAGATCGCCGTTGCGGTCGTACGCTTCGACCTTGACCCAGTTCGGACGGACGACATATCCGCTTTCGCCGGGGAAGCTCAGGCAGCCTTCCATGCCGCCCTGTTCGCCCGCGGAATCGAGGATCACCGGGTTGACCAATTCGATGGGACCGTCGCCGACGTCGATGACGGCGACGCGCTTCAGAACGCCGACCTGCGGCGCGGCAAGGCCGACCCCGTCCGCATCGTTCATTGTTTCGATCATATCGTCGATCAGCTCGGCAAGGCGCGCGTCAAATTTTCTGACTTCCTTGCAAACCTTGTACAGAACCGGATCGTCATTTTTGCGAATGATACGTAATGCCATATACTGCCTCCATTTCAACATATTATTATACTGTTTTTCTTGACCTTTGTAAACAAAAACGATAAAATAAGCGTGAAAAGCAGCGATACAACCGCAGGTAGAGAGCAAAATTAACAAAATCAACCGTATATAGATACATAAATTTGTCGAATCAACCACAGAGGTAGAGGGAAAACTGCAGATTCAACCGACGGTCGATTGCTTTTCACAGGCAGGATTTGGTAAGATACAGCCATCGAAAGAAGGAGGAAACACTTTCATGGAACAAAAAGAAACGCTCGGCAAGCGCATTGCCAGACTCAGAAAAGAAAAGGGACTCACGCAGGAACAGCTTGCTGAAAAGGTCGGCGTCTCCGCGCAGGCGGTCAGCAAGTGGGAGAACGACGTCAGCTGCCCGGACATCACGCTGCTGCCGCTGCTGGCTGATCTGTTCGACGTATCGGTTGACGAGCTTTTGGGCGTCAAGCCGGTCGAGCCGCATGTCATTATATTGGATAAGGATGAAACGCCCAAGAGCGATAAGAAGCGCAACGGCAGCTTCAGCTTCGAGTGGAACAAGCACAACGGCCGTTGGTCGACCATCGCGTTCTGCATCGGTGCGATCGCCGTCTGCCTGTTCATGCTGCTGCACAGCATTGCGCCGAACACGATCTTCCCGTATATCGACAACGAATCCATGACCTTAAAGGGCTGGAACTATATCTGGCCGCTGCTGGTATTCACACTCGGTCTTTCGAGCGTCACCTCCAGCATTACGTTCTCCGTTACGATGATGGCGTTCGGCGGCTACGAGTTCGTCCGCCGCATATTGATCGGCTATCAGGTCTGCGAGCTGCCCGCGATTCGCTGGTATTACGTACTGCTCTTCTTTGCGATCGTCGGGCTTGTCACGGTTATCATCGGCAAGAAGCATTTTGTGCGCAGGAAGACGAAGCACGCGGAACGGTGCAATATCCATTCCGATCACACGCCGACCATGCAGTATTCGGATGACAACAACTATCTGGACGCGGAGATGAGCTTCGGCAACGGCGTCATCAACTATGAGCGCGACGTGCTTTGCGGCGGCAGCATCGAATCCAACTTCGGCGACTACACGGTCGATCTTCGCAACGTCATCACGTTTACGCAGGACTGCCTCTTAAAGGTCGATCAGAACTTCGGCAACATTACGATCCTTCTGCCGCGCAGCGTTCGCCTTGTCAAGTCGTCCGACACATCGTTTGCGGCGGTCACGGTTACCGGCGATCCCGATGCCGACGCGACGCAGACGATCATCATCCGCGCGGACGTCAACTTCGGTTCGCTGCAGGTCAAGTATCTGTAATCGACGGAAACAGAAAACCGGTCGGGGAATCCCCGGCCGGTCTTTGTTTTGGGTTTTATTTCAGCGCTTCCTGCATCGCGTCTTCCTGATACTGATGCATGTAGAGATCGCGGTAATAGCCGCCCTTCTTCAGCAGCGTATCGTGATTGCCTTCCTCCACGATCGCGCCGTTGCGGATGACAAGGATGCGGTCGGCGTTGCGGATCGTGGAAAGACGGTGCGCGACGACGATGCTGGTACGGCCCCGCAAAACCTCGGTGATCGCACTCTGGATCAGCTGTTCGGTTTCCGTGTCGATCGAACTGGTCGCTTCGTCCAGCACGAAGATCTGCGGATCGGCCAGGATCACGCGGGCAAACGAGATCAACTGCTTCTGACCCGTCGAAAGACGGACGCCGCCCTCGCCGACCTCGGTATCATACCCCTTTTGCTGCCGTTCAATGAATGCGTCTGCATGCACCATGGCGGCTGCGCGGCGTACGCTTTCATCGTCCGCGTCGGGACGGCCGAAACGAATGTTGTCGCGGATCGTGCCTGAGAACAGATGCGGCTGCTGCAGTACGTAGCCCAGCGAGGACTGCAGCCAAAGCTGCGAGCGCTCGCGGTAATCCTTGCCGTCGATCAGTATGCGGCCGTTTCGCGGTTCATAGAAGCGACAGATCAGGTTGACAATCGTGCTCTTGCCCGCGCCGGTCTCGCCGACCAGCGCAACGGTCTCGCCCGCATGAATGTGCAGGTTGAAATCCTTGAGAAGCGGCTCGGATTCCTTATAGAAGAAATCGACGTGATCGAAGGCGATCTCTCCTCGGATCGGCTCCCAGTTTTCGCGCTTCGGGTCCATGGACGTACCGTATACCGCTTCGGCCTCCGGCGTGTCCTGCACCTCGGATTCGGTGTCCAGAAGGCTCAATACGCGCTCGGCGCTTGCCTGCGCGCTCTGCATATCGGCAAAGATGCCGGCAAGCTGCTGGATCGGATCGAACAGGCTCGATGCGTAATTGATAAACGACACAAGCGTACCGGCCGTGATGACGCCGAGGAAGGTTTCCGCGCCGCCGAGCGTGGCCTTGACGCCCGCGCCGCCGAAGATCAGCGCAAAGCTTGTGCCGATCGCGCCGAGCGAGATCACCAGCGGGAAGAACGTTGCGGACAGAACGGATGCTTTGACGCTTGCCTTTCGCATGTCCGTGGTGATCGTTTCGAATTCGGCTGCGTTCTGCTCTTCGCGCACCAGCGTTTTTGTCGTCATCGCGCCCATGATCCCTTCGTTGAACGCGCTCGTGATGCGGGAATTGTGCTTCCTCGCCACACGCTGATAACGGAGGATCCTGCGCTGCAGGTACAGGCTGACGATCGCAAGCGGCGGGATGACAGCCATCACGATCAGCGCAAGCTTCCAGTTGAACCAGAACATCGCGCCGAAGCAGAACAGGATGTAGAATCCGGACCACAGAAAGTCTGTGATGCTCCATGCGATCATATCCGAAAGACGCGCGACGTCGCTGACCATACGCGCCATCAGATAGCCCGCAGAGGTCTTGTCGTAGAACGAGAAGGACAGCGTCTGCAGCTTCAGGTAAGCCTCCTGTCGGATCGCGTAGGAGATCGCCATCTCCATCTGCCCGGATCTTCCGATGAAGCGCATCGTGAAAAAGCCCTGCAGGATGACAAGCCCGGCATAAACGCCGAAGAACAGCCAGATGCCGTCCGTAGTCGGTTCAGCGTCCGGGCGGACGAACCGGTCGATTGCAAATCGTGTCAGAATGGGATACAGCGCATCGATTGCTGCGACGATCAGCATGCTGATGAGAATACGGAGGAACAGCGCACGGTTGCGCATGGCATAGCCGAACAGCCGTTTCCACAGCTTGGCGTCCATCTTTTCTTCGCGGTCGAATTCCGCTTCGTTGTCATAACTCATGCCTGTTCACCTCCCTTCGCATGAAAGTCCTGGATTTCGGCGATGCGCCGATATAAGCCCTCCTCAAGGATCAGCTCGTCATGCGTGCCGTTCTGTACAAGCTTGCCGTGATCGAGCACAAGGATCCGGTCCGCTTCGCACAGCGTTGTGATACGATGCGAAATGATGAAGAGGATCCCGTTGCCGTGATGACGCCGGAGCGCGTCGCGGATCTTCGCATCGGTCTCCGTATCGACGGCGCTCATCGAGTCGTCGAAGATCATGATCGGCGCCTTCTGCATCAGCGCACGCGCAATGGCGACACGCTGCTGTTGTCCGCCGGACAGCGTCACGCCGCGCTCGCCGACGATGGTGTTGTAGCCGTCGGCGAACTTCTCGATCACATCATGCACCGCGGCTTCACGCGCGGCCTCGAAAAGCTCCGCTTCGGTCGCATCAGGCGCGGTCAGCAGGATGTTTTCGCGAATCGAGCGCGAATACAGGAACGGCTCCTGCAGCACGATCGCGATGTTTTTGCGCAGCAGATGGTGGTCGATATCGTTGATCGGCGTGCCGTTGATCGTGATCTCGCCGCCGGTGACGGGGTAGAGCCGCTGCAACAGCTGCACCAAAGAGCTCTTCCCGCTGCCCGTGCTGCCAAGGATGCCGATCGTTTGTCCGGATTTTGCGGTGAAGCTGATGCCGTCGAGTACGTCGTTCGGCGCATCGTAGCCGAAGCTGACGTTTGTGAATTCGATGTCGCCGTTGAGGTCGCAATCCGTCCTTGCGCGTCCGGGCTCGGTCTCGTCCTCGGCGTTCATGATCTCGTTCAGACGATCGAGCGAAACCGTCGCCTTGCCCATATCGGCAAGCACGCGCCCGAGCTGACGCACCGGCCAGGTCAGGCGGCTTGTCAGCGCAAGGAACAGATAGATATCACCAAGCGAAAACGGGTGCGCCGTGTTGCGCGTATTCACATAGAACAGTACGCCGAACACCAGCGAAAGCGCGATCTGCAGATAGCCGATCGCGTCCGAGCTGCCCCAGTAGAAGCCCAGCAGATTCACGAGGCGGACGTTCTTTTTACAGAAATCCTGATTGAGCCTGGTGAACTTATCGTACTCGGCGCGCTGCTGACCGAATGCGCGCACCACGCGGACGCCTGTCAAATTCTCCTGTACCGCGGTTGAAAGCGCGCCTTCGGCTTCGTCGACCTCGGTGAAGTATTTTCGGACATACCGGAAATACAGGAAGCTCGAAACGGTCAGGATCGGCATGACGGCCATCGAGATGAGCGCCATCTCCCAACGGATCGAGAACATCAATCCGGCGGCGATCCCGAACATGACGACGATGCGCACGATCTCCATCAGCTGATTGATGACAAACTTGCGGACGGTGTCGACGTCGGACGTGCAGCGCTGCACAAGGTCGCCGGTCGATACATGCTTGTGATAATCGTACGGAACGCTGTTCAGCTTGCGATAGAGCCGATCCCGCATCGACTTTGCCATATGCTCCGCGCCCTTTGCGATATTCCGTCTGCGCAGGAAGATAAACAATCCTTCAAGCGCCGTGAACAGGAAAAAGCATGCGCCGCAAAGCCAGTAGTTCGTCGCGATCGGTCCGAGCGATTTCAGCCAGTTAAACAGGGGCGCCGGGATCGAAGGATCCTGGCCCAGAAGGACCCAGTCCAGCGTATAGCTTGTAACGATGGACGCGGAATACAGCGCCATGATGCCTAAAATTACCTCGAATGCGCTGCGTATAAAATACCCGCCAGCGCCCTTCAGCGCAGGTAAAAACAGAGGTTTGTAACGTTCATGTTTCATATTCAGAACATCTCCTGTGGATTGATCTCCAACCGGACTTCAGCGCATACGTCGCGATGAAGGTCGTGGAAGGAGGTGATCGTTTTCACTGCGGCAGGCAGACGCCTGGTCCGCAGCAGCTTGACGACGATCTGGTAACGCGCATATCCGGAGATCCTTGCAATCGGCGCCTGTGCGGCGACAAGCAGCAACAGGTCCTGCGTTCCTTCGTCGCCGAGCGTTTCCAGCAATGCCGTTTCCAGCGATTTTGCATAGCTGAGACATCCCTGCTCAGCGGTCCGTTCATCGCGATCCGTAAACACGATGCGCAGAAACAGCGAGAACGGGGGATAGAGGAGTTTTTTGCGCTCCATGATCTCGTATTGATAGAAACCGACGTAGTCCTGCGCCTTTGCAAAGCGGATGATCGGGTGGTTCGGTTCGTACGTCTGCAGCACGACGCGGCCGGGCAGATTGTCGCGTCCGGCGCGTCCGGCAACCTGTGTCAGAAGCTGGAACGTCCGTTCCGGCGACCGGTAGTCCGGCAGGTTCAGCGTTGTGTCGGCGGCTACAATGCCGACCAGCGTGACGTTCGGAAAGTCATGCCCCTTCGCGATCATCTGCGTGCCGATCAATATCTGCGCGTCGCCGCGGTGGAACGCGGAAAGCAGCTTTTCATAGCTGCCCTTTTCGCGCATCGTGTCCGTGTCCATGCGGAGCGTGCGAACCGTCGGGAAGAGCCGATGCACGGCCTCCTCGACCTGTTCGGTGCCGACGCCGAACTGCTTGATGAACGGCTTTTTGCAGTTCGGGCACTCCTTCGGCAGGGGCTTCGTTGCGCCGCAGTAGTGACAGCGGGTGCGCAGCTCGGATTTGTGGTACGTCATCGAAATGTCGCAGTTGTCGCATTTTAAGACATATCCGCAGCTGCGGCAGCTGACAAACGTCGCATAGCCGCGCCGGTTGATGAACAGCATCGCCTGTTGACCCGCCGCGAGGCATTCAGACAGACGTTCCGTCAGCTTGTCGGAGAAGATGCTGTTGTTGCCCATCAGAAGCTCGTCGCGCATATTGACGGTCTCCACCGTCGGCAGCGGTCGCCCTGCGATCCGGTCCGGCAGCGTCAGAAGCGTATACTTTCCCGACAGCGCGCGCGAATAGCTCAGAAGCGACGGGGTCGCACTGCCCAGAAGCAGCGCACCGCCGAGCGTTTTGACGCGTCTTGCCGCGATTTCCGTCGCCGTATAAGGCGGCTGCGCTTCGCTTTGATAGCTTGACTCGTGTTCCTCGTCGATGATGATCAGTCCGAGACGCTCGACCGGCGCAAAGACGGCGCTGCGCGCACCGATCACGATGTCCGCAAGGCCGAGCCGGATGCGCCGCCATTCGTCGAACCGCTCCCCGGCGGAAAGACGGCTGTGCAGCACTGCGATCCGATCGCCGAACCGGTCGGTAAACCGGCCGACGGTCTGCGGCGTCAGCGAGATCTCCGGAACCAGAACGATCGCATGTTTGCCGAGCGAAAGACAGTCCTCGATCGCTTTCAGATAGACCTCGGTTTTTCCGCTGCCCGTGACGCCGTGCAGCAGCAATACGCCGCCGCTGCCCGCTTCGACAGCCTGCCGTACCGCGTCGGCCGCTTTGACTTGCGCATCGGTCAGCGCGTATGACGGCGTATGGATGCGATATTTTTGCGGCTTGCGAAAGACCGTTTCGCTCTGTTCGACCAGATACCCTTTTTTGATCAGCGCATTGACCGCGGGCGTACAGCCGGGACAAAACCGGTTCAGGTCCGGGACCGAAGCCTCCGCGCCGATCCGTGCGACGATTTCAAAGACCTGCCGCTGCATCGGCGCCCTTTCCAACGCGGCAAGCGCTGCATCGGGATCGACGCCTTCCGCAAGCATCACGGTACGGACCTTCTTTTCCTTGATGCGCAGGCCGCGCAGCTGCGCGGGGATCATCAGCCGGAGCGCGTCGACGAACAGGCAGTGATAGGCGTCCTTCATCCATTCGGCCAGCGCGATCTGTTCCGGCAGCAGCACGGGATACGGTTCGATGATCCTTGCAATGTCCTTGATCTCCGGATAGTCCGAAGTGCTTTTCAGCGCGACAACAAAGCCTTCCTTCAGATGATCTCCCTGCCCGAACGGGACAAACACATGGTGTCCCGGCGCAACGGGAAGATCGTCCGGAATGCGATAGGTGAACCGACGGTCCACAGCGGTATGCGCGATGTCAACGATCACTTCGGCAAACATCGTTCCATCGAATAAAATACGCCCGTGCGAAACGCAGCGGGCGAAAGAAAACGGTCAGTTCTCTTTTGGTGCGTTCAGAATCAATCGATCGTGATAGAGCTCGTCTACGGCCATGGAAACCGGCTTGTTCGTACCAAGCTTATCGGGCTGGTCCTGCAGCTGTCTCGCACGGTTTGCGACGGCGGTCACCAGCATATAGCGGCAGCCGGCCTTTTCAACCAGCTCGTTCAGAGAAGGATAATTCATCATATCGTTTCGCCTCCTGTCAATTTCACAATCAAATCTGTATTTCGTTCGGTGCGAATGAGCTCCGAGGTCAGTATGGATTCCATTTCGCCGACAGCTTCCTCAAGATCGTCATTGATGACCATGTAGTCATATGCCGGAAGCTGCTTCAGCTCTTCAAGCGCAGTCGCGGTGCGCACGTCGATCGACTCCTGCGTTTCCGTGCCGCGTCCGACCAGACGGCTTTTCAGAATCGCAAGGGACGGGGGAGCGATAAACACCATCACCGCGTCCGGGCATGCCGCCTTGACCTTCATCGCGCCCTGCACGTCGATCTCAAGGATGACGTGGTTGCCCTTTTCACGCTCGGCTTCGACGAACGATCGCGGCGTTCCGTAATAGTTCATGCCGAAGACTTGCATGTATTCGAGGAACGCGTTTTCCTCGATCATGCGGTCGAATTCTTCCTTCGTGCGGAAGAAGTAGTGCACGCCGTCGATCTCGCCGGGACGCGGCGCCCGCGTGGTTACGGAAACCGACATTTTGATCTCGGGATGACGCTGCATCAGCATCGCGTTGACGGTTCCTTTTCCGACGCCCGCAGGCCCGGAAACGACGAGCAAAAGTCCTTTTCGCTGTCTTGCCATATTATCCCTCCGCACTCCATTCGGCATTCAGCCGTTTCGCTATGGTTTCGGACTGCAGCGCCGACAGAACGACATGTCCGCTGTCCATCATCAGTACGGCGCGCGTTTTGCGTCCGCAGCTTGCGTCGATCAGAAGCCGCCGGTCGCGCGCGTCCTGTATGAGCCGCTTCACCGGCGCGGAATCCGGCGTGACGACTGCGATGATCCGGGCGCCGGATACGATGTTGCCGAATCCGACGGATACCAATGCCGCATTGTCCTTCATACCGTTACTCCACGTTTTGGATCTGTTCGCGCAGCTTTTCGATCTCCGCCTTGCATGCAAGCACGGCTTTGGTCAGCTCGGCGTCGTTTGCCTTGCTGCCGATCGTGTTGCATTCGCGGTTCATCTCCTGCACGATAAAATCCATATTCCGGCCGACCGGTTCGTCTGCTTCGAGATACGTACGGAACTGCGCGATATGGCTCTTCAGCCGTACAAGCTCCTCGTCGATGCAGCAGCGGTCCGCAAACAGCGCGACCTCGGTCGCAAGCCGCGTGCGGTCGATCTCCGTGTCGGACAGTACCGCCTCGATGCGCTCGTTGAGCTTTCTGCGGTAGTCCTCGGCAACGAACGGCGCACGGGCAAGGATCTGTTCACGGTACGCGTCCATGGCGTCAACACCGGCGTTCAGCGCGGTCCTGAGCCTGCCGCCCTCGGCGATGCGCATGTCGATCAGCGCGTCCAGAGCAAGGCTTGTCGCGTCCTTTGCAAGCGCGATCAGCGCGTCGGAATCTTCATCTGCGGGGACGATCTCAGTCACGTCCGGCAGACGCAGTACGCCCGAAAGCGTCAGGTCGTCGTTCAGCTGCAGCGATTCGTTTGCTGCGCGTGCGGCGGTCACATACGCATTCAGAAGCGTCTCATCCACGCGGATCGTCTTTGCGTCGTCACGCGTGTTGCGGTAATTTACAAACACATCGACGTGCCCGCGGGAAAGCTTTGCGGCGATCGTCTGACGGATCGCATCTTCGATACAGGAAAGCACGCGGGGAAGCCGCATGGAAACGTCCAAAAAACGATGGTTTACGCTTTTCAGTTCAACGGTCAGCTCGCGTCCGTCGCAGGACGCAACGCCCTTTCCGTATCCGGTCATGCTTTTCATACCCATACCTCCGCAATTTCAAAGTATACCATATTCCGTATGAAAAACACAAGATGGCAGAGCGGATTATTTTGCAGTTTCGGCAGAAAACAGCCGATACAACTCGTCCGGACCCGGCGGATCGAGCGGAGAACCGTCCGAAAACCGGAAACCATCCTCTGTAATGCGTCCGATCACAGCGGCAGGGATCCCGGCTTCACGCAGCGCGGCGGTCATTTCCTCACCGTTTTCACATGCGATCAGCATGGAACCGCTCGCCATCAGACGGTACGGATCTATGCCGACCGCCTCCGTGATCGCTTTCGTTTCGGGAAGAACCGGAATTGCGTTCCGGTCGACGACCGCGCCGAGATGCGACTGCGCCGCCAGCTCCCATACCGCGCCGAGCACGCCGCCCTCGGTGACGTCGTGCATCGCATGCGCGCCGTGCCGCATCGCGATACGGCTTTCCGGCACCACGGATAAGTATTGATTAAGCGTTTGTGCTTTTGCAATCATCGTATCCGCCACGGACTGCAGCCGATGCGTATGATCGCACGCGATCAGCATCGTTCCTTCGAGCCCGGCCCACTTGGTCATTACGATCGCGTCGCCGGCTTTCGCACCGCAAAGCATCTTTGCCTTCGGCGTTCTTGCAAGTACCGTCGTGCAGGTCACAACATGGGTCACGGCGTCGGTCACTTCGGTATGTCCGCCGATGATATCGACGTTCGCACGTTCGGCGGCGTCCTCCAGATCCGCGGCGATCATGGCGACCGTTTCCTCGGCCGCATCGGGCGGGAGCAGCAGCGTCACAAGCAGCGCCACCGGTTCCGCGCCGCCGGCCGCCGCGTCGTTGCAGTTGACATGCACGGACAGCGCGCCGATGTGACGCGCGTCCGCCGAGGTGATCGGATCGCAGCTTGCCACGATCAGATCGCCGTCAAAATCCAGCATGGCGCAGTCTATACCGATGCGCGGCGCACCGAAGGATTCACTGCGCGTATGATGAAACCGATCGAGGATCAGCCGTTCCAGGGTATCGTTGTCCAGCTTGCCTAACTTCATTTTCCGATCCTTTGCAAAAATTCTGTCTCGCTCAGCATCGGAATGCCGAGCGCCTGCGCCTTGTCCGCCTTGCTGCCGGCGTTCTCGCCGACCACGACGAAGGACGTATTCTTCGATACGCTTCCGGCCGCTTTGCCGCCGTTCTGTTCAACCAGCGCTTCGGCCTCCCGCCGCGACAGCGAAGCGAGCGTGCCGGTGATGACGACCGTCATTCCGGAAAGCGGCAGAGGACCGTCGTTCTGCGTTGCAGCTTCCTCAGGATGCACGCCGAGCTCCAGAAGCCGATCGATCTGATCCGCAATCCGCGTATCGGAGAAGAATGTCACGATGTCGTTTGCAACCACGTCGCCGACGTCGTCGATCGAGGACAGCTCTTCGCGCGTTGCGTGCCGTACGGCGTCCAGCGTACCGAAGCGCCGTGCAAGGTCCTTTGCGGTCTTGGTGCCGACGTTCGGAATGCCGAGCGCATACAGGAACGCGGCGAGCGGGCGGTGCTTGCTTGCCTCCAGCGCGTCCAGAAGGTTCTGCGCCTTTTTTGCGCCGAAGCGGTCAAGCGCTTTCAGCTGCTCGTGCGACAGCGCGTACAGCTCGGGGATCGTGCTGATGCCGAACGCGTCGATCAGCTGTTCGGCGGTCTTTCCGGCAAACGTGTCGATGTCCATTGCGTCTCGTGAGGCGTAATGCGAAAGCCGCGCCGCGATTTGCGGACGGCAGGAGAGCGAATTGGTGCAGTACAGGTGCGCGCCGCGCAGTTCGACGTGCGCGCCGCACTGCGGGCAAACGACCGGCTTTTCGACCGGACGCTCCGGCTTGTCGTCGGGTACGGCGCCGAGGATCTCCGGGATCACGTCGTTGCTGCGGCGAATGAACACGCGCGAGCCGATCCCGACGCGTTTTCGCTGCACGTCATCCCAGTTGTTCAGCGTCGCTTTTTTGACGGTCACGCCGGAGAATTCGACCGGCTCGATGTGCGCAAGCGGCGTCAGCTTGCCGGTGCGGCCGACCTCCCACGTGACGTCAAGCACCGTTGCGGTCAGCTCCTCTGCGGCGAATTTGTACGCCATGGCCCAGCGCGGGAACTTCTCGGTTGCGCCCAGCGCGTCGCGCAGCGCAAAATCGGTCACCTTAACGACCATGCCGTCGATCAGAAAATCGAGCGTATCGCGCAATGCTTCGGCCTTGTCGATCTCTTCCATGATCTCGTCGGGGGTCCGGAGCCAGCGCACGTACGGGCAGACGGGGAAGCCGTTTTCCTTCAGAAACGCCAGCATTTCCATTTGGTTCGTCAGCGTTTTGCCCTCGATATATCCGACGTTGTAGCAGAATACATCGAGCTTTCGCGCGGCCGTCACAGCGGGATCGAGGTTGCGCAGAGCGCCGGCCGCGGCGTTGCGCGCATTCTTGAGCGGTTCGGACGCCGTGCGGTTGTACGTATCGAGCACGGAAAGGCGCATGATGCATTCGCCCTGCACCTCCATGCGTCCCTTGAACGGAATGGTGAGCGGGATCGAGCGGATCGTGCGCATCTGCGGCAGGATCGCTTCGCCGACGACGCCGTTGCCGCGCGTCGCGCCCTGCACGAGCACGCCGTTGTCATAGGTCAAATTGACTGTTAAACCGTCAAATTTGTATTCAAGCGCGAATGTCGGGGGCTCGGGCGAAGCGGCGGTGACCTTTCGTACAAAGTCCTTCAGGCCCTCCGGCGTACGCACCTTGTCGAGGCTCCAGAGCCGACCGAGATGCCGGTGCTCTTCAAACTTTTTGAGCGGGGAACCGCCGACGCGCAGCGTGGGACTGCCGGGCAGCACGACGCCGCTTTCGGCTTCAAGCGCCAAAAGCTCGTCGTACAGACGGTCGTACTCCGCATCGGATACGAGCGGCGCATCCTGCTCATAGTAGGCTGCGGCGTAACGGTTCAGAATGTCTACCAATTCCTGCTGACGATCCATAATTTACTCCAATACTTCCAGCGGCGCAAAGCCTGCCGCCAGTTTTTTCACGGACCCGTTGTCAAAGCGGATCTGTACGATCATCGCCGCGCCTGCGCCGTCAAGCCCGATCACGGTACCCTCGCCGAACAGCTTGTGCTTCACGCGGCTGCCGACGGTTCCCGAAAACGTCTGCGCCTTCTTCGGCGGCTCCGGCTTGGTTCCGGAAGCCGCGGAGGAAGCGACCGGCGTCGTCCGGACCGGTGAGCTGAAGGTCGATGCAAACGGCGTGCGATATGTATTTGACGTGCCTTCCCACCGGCGCTCCGGCGCGGCACGGCGGCCGTACCGGTTTTCCGGAAGAGAGATCGTGTCGCCCATTTCGTTCAGAAAACGCGAGGGCAGCGCGGGTTCCGTCTGTCCGTACAGTGTGCGCTCGCGCGCGTACGACAGATACAGCCGCTTTTTCGCGCGGGTCACGCCGACGTAGCAAAGCCTGCGTTCTTCTTCCAGTTTTTCATCATCTCCGCAGGATTGCCGGGAGGGGAAGAGTCCCTCCTCAAGACCGCACAGAAACACGTTTGGAAACTCAAGTCCTTTTGCGGCGTGCAGCGTCATCAGGTTCACGCAGCCGTTCGCCTCGTCCACGTTGTCCGCCTGCGAAAACAGCGCAACGTTCGTCAAAAACGCCTGCAGCACGTTGCCGTCGTTCTCCGTATAGCTTTCCTCAAACTCTTCGATATAGCCCAAAAGCTCCTCGACGACCTCGGCGCGCGTTTCGTAATTCTCCTTCTTGTCGTCTCTTAGATACGCGTCGTAGCCGATCCGTTCAAGCAGTTCGCGCGTAAAGGCAGTGAGCGAAAGCGTGTCAAGAAGCTCATACAGCGATTGAAACAGATTGAGAAACGGCGTGAATTTCGCAGCGGTGCGCGGGGGCAGATCGTCCGGCGAAATCACCGCGGAAAGGAGCGGGATCCCGCGCCGCCTTGCGCTTTCGGCGAGCTGCGCAAGGCTTGTTGCGCCGATGCCGCGCGGCGGCAGATTGATCGCGCGCAAAAACGCTTCATCGTCGGCAGGATTCAGCACCAGCCGCAGATAGGCAAGGGCGTCCTTGACCTCCGCGCGTGAGAAGAACGATACGCCGCCGTAGACGCGGTAGGGGATCAGAAAGCTTTTCAGCATCATCTCCAGCACACGGCTTTGCGCATGCGTGCGGTACAGGATCGCAAAATCGTCATAGCGCGCGCCGGAGCGAACGCCGCTTGCAATGCGCGAGCAGATATAGTACGCCTCGTCGCGTTCGTCGCTTGCTTCATGCACGTCGATCGGCTCGCCGCCCTTATCGGCGGTCCAGAGCTGTTTTTCCTTGCGGCCGCGGTTGTTGCGGATGACCGCGTTCGCGGCGTTAAGGATTTTTTCGGTCGAGCGGTAGTTCTGTTCGAGCCGGATGACTTTGCAGCCCGCAAAGTCCTTTTCAAATTCCAGGATGTTGCGGATGTCTGCGCCGCGCCAGGCATAGATGCTCTGATCGTCGTCGCCGACCACGCAGAGGTTTTTGTGCGTCTTGGCGAGCAGGTTCACGATATGGTACTGCGCAAGATTCGTGTCCTGGTACTCGTCGACCAGAATGTAGCGGAACCGCTCCTGGTATTTCTCGAGCACGTCCGGATTCTCCTCAAACAGGCGGATCGTGCAAAGCAGCAGATCGTCGAAGTCCAGAGCGTTCGCGTCCTTCAGACGTTTTTCGTAGAGCTTGAACGCTTCCAGCACCTGGATCGGCTGTCCGGTCTCACGCAAAAAGGAAAGCGGGGAAAGGGAGTGGTTTTTCGCATTTGAAAAGATCCCGGCAAGCATGCGCTTCGAAAACACCTTGTCGTTGAGATTCATATCCTTGATGATATGGCCGATCAGTGACTGCTGGTCCTGCTCGTCGTAGATGATGAAGGCCTTGCCGTAGCCGAGCCGGTCGATCTCCATCGATAAGAGCCGTGCGCAAAAGCCGTGGAACGTCGCGACCCAGATGCGGCTTGCGTCGGTCTCGATAAGAGAATCGACGCGTGCGCGCATCTCCTTTGCAGCCTTATTCGTAAAGGTCAGCGCAAGGATGCGATACGGCGATACGCCCTTTTCTTCAATTAAATATGCAATGCGGTGCGTCAGCACGCGCGTCTTTCCGCTGCCTGCGCCTGCAAGGATCAGAAGCGGTCCCTCGGTCGTGGTAACGGCTTCGCGCTGCGGCGGGTTCAGTTTGTCAAGATTCATGGCGGTCTTCAGTCAATGTGTCCCAGATAAAATTATAAACGTCCTCAGCAGCGTCGTCCCAGCGGCTTCGAAGCGAAAGCGCCTGTTCCTCGCTTGCGGCGGCAAGAGACACGGACAGAACGGTCCGGTCAGCCTCCGAAAGCGTCAGATGCAGCATCGGGCCGGACGCTGTTTTTTCGATCCGGCTGGAGATCTGCGTCTCGCGCAGAAAGTCCGTGCGGTGCGCCGAAAGGTACGCGTCTAGACGGTCACGCTCGTTTTGCGGGATGCTCTTTTCAAACAGCGAGAGCGCTTCCCGTCCGAGGTCGGTCAGTCCGAGTCCGGCGCCGAAGGGCTTGGGCACCTCGGTCAGAAGGCCGTCCTCCAAAAGCTCGCCGAGCGCTTCCTCGAATGCGAAGTATTCCATCTCGGAATTCAGGATCGCAGTCCGGTACAGCTGCTCGCGCGTAGGCAAAGCCGCGGCATGATCGGCAGCATATAAAAGGATGAGTTTGTTCTTCGTTTCTCCGTGCGTAAAATACGGCATATCGTTCCTCCGATTTCATTGGATTATACCATATTTACAGTGCCGATACAAGAGCCGGAAGAAGAAAAAAGACCGCATTCCGACAACGTCATACAAAATAAAGCATTTTCCCTCTTTACAAATCCAATATCGTGTGGTAATATGCAACAGAACAAACGGATCCTTTAATCCGGTACGAGATGCCGGCAAGGTCGAATCACATCAACCGTATTCTGTCTTGCCGTGCACACGGCAAGTTTTTTTATGCGGAGGCGGCGATGAAAGAGCACATTCTGGTCGATGAGAACACGATGCGTCGCATGCTGATGCGGCTTTCGCATGAGATCATCGAAAAGAACGAGGGCGTGGACGAGTTGTATCTGGTCGGCATCCGCCGCCGCGGCGTACCGCTTGCCGAGCAGCTCAAGCGGAACATCGAGCAGTTCTCGGACATCCGCGTCACGCTCGGCGCGCTCGATATCACACTGTACCGCGACGATCTCAAGGAGCTGTTTTCGACGCCGCACGTACACGGTACGGACATTCCGTTCGACGTAAACGGCAAGATCATCGTTCTGGTCGACGATGTGCTGTACACCGGACGCACGGCGCGCGCGGCAATGGACGCGCTGATCCGCCTCGGCAGGCCGGCGGCGATCCGTCTGTGCGTGGCGGTCGATCGCGGACACCGCGAGCTGCCGATCGCCGCAAACTTTGTCGGCAAGAATATCCCCACGTCGCGCGAAGAGTTTGTCAGCGTTCGCGTAACGGAGTTCGACGGCAAAAACGAGATTGCGCTCTTTCGGCGCGACGAATAGGCTGAAACGGCCGAACGACGGCCGTTTGAGATAGACACATCATAATAATAGGACACAGGGAGGTACATTATGAATCTGGTCTATGGCATTAAGGACAAACCCAAATTCGGACAAACTGTGCTGTTCGCACTGCAGCAGCTGCTGGCGATCATGGCGGCGACCATTGCAGTCCCGGCCATCATCAACAATGCAGTACCCGGTGCAAACATGAGCTCCACTGCGGCGCTGTTCGGCGCAGGCATCGGCACGCTCGTTTACCTGCTCTTCACGAAGTTCAGCAGCCCGGTCTTCCTCGGAAGCTCTTTCGCATTCCTCGGATCCATGACGGCGGCATTCGCAGGCGGCGTTTCCATGCAGCTCGGCTATCTCGGACTGATCCTGGGCGCACTGTTTGCAGGTCTCGTGTATGTGATCATTGCGATCATCGTCAAGTTCGCGGGCGTCAAGTGGATCAACAAGCTGATGCCGGCGATCGTCATCGGACCGATCGTTGCGATCATCGGACTGTCGCTTTCGGGCAACGCGATCGGCGATCTTACCAAGGGCAATGTCACGCATAAGGAGATCAGCTTTGCAACGCATCAGATCACGGATGACGATCTGATCAACAAGAACCTGTATATCGTTGAAAGCGTGGAAGGCGAGACCATCACGGAAGAATCCGCAAAGATCGCATCCGAAGAGATCTTCGGCACACTGAAAAAAGGCGATACCGTCATGGTCAAGAACGAAAACTACGTGCAGAACGCGAATAAGTATCTCTGCCTCGTCGTCGGTCTTGTCACGCTGGCGGTCACGATGCTCTGCTCGGTCTACGGCAAGAAGATGATGAAGATGATCCCGTTCATCATGGGCATCCTTGCGGGCTATGCGGTCGCTGCGATCTTTACGCTGATCGGCAACGCAACCGGCAACGCCGCGCTGCAGATCATTAACTTCTCCGGATTCAAGTCGATGCAGTGGGTTCCGGACTTCACGTTCCTCACCGCGTTCAAGGGCTTCGGCGAAATCAACGGCGCATACCTTCTGACGATCTTCGTCGCATATGTGCCGGTCGCGTTCGTCGTCTTTGCAGAGCACATTGCGGACCATAAGAACCTGTCCTCGATCGTCGGCGTCGACCTGACCGAGAATCCCGGCCTGCACCGCACGCTGCTCGGCGACGGCGTCGGCTCCTTCGCGGGCGCGATCTTCGGCGGCTGCCCGAACACGACCTACGGCGAGTCCATCGGCTGCGTCGCGATCTCCGGCAACGCGTCCGTCATCACGATCCTGTACACCGCGATCCTTGCGATCCTGATCAGCTTCATCGGACCGTTCTCGGCGTTCCTCGCGTCGATCCCGAGCTGCGTCATGGGCGGCGTGTGCATGGCGCTTTACGGCTTCATTGCGGTCTCCGGTCTCAAGATGATCCAGAACGTCAACCTGAACGACAACCGCAACCTGTTCGTGGTCTCCGTGATCCTGATCGCGGGCGTCGGAGGACTGACCGTCAGCTTCGGCCGCGTCAACATCACCACGGTCGCATGCGCGCTGATCCTCGGCATCCTTACGAACCTGATCCTCGGCGGCATGAAGAAGAACAAGACCCAGAAGTAAGAACAATCGAACCGAAGCCCGCTCCGCGTGAGCGGGCTTTTTGCATGTACTCGCGCATAGAATAGCAAAAACGGCGGAGGGAACAACATGCAGACGCTTCGATTCGGAGACAACGGTCTATTGGTGCAATATCTGCAAACGGCGCTGTCACGCGCGAAAGAGGAGCCGGGTGAAATCGACGGGATCTTCGGACGCCGCACAGAACGTGCGCTCGCGCGCTTTCAGACACGGTTCGGACTGCGGTCCGAAGGCGTCACGGACCGCATGACCTGGACGGCGCTCTACCCGTACCTGTGCGGCGTGACGTTTGCAAGACTGTCAAAGGACGAAACTGCCGAGTCGCTTGCACAACGGTTCAGTACGGAAACACAGCGCATCCTCGACGCCAATCCGGACGCGAACTGGACCGAAGGCGAGGAGATCGTCGTGCCGCTGCCGTTCGACGTCGTCTTTACGGACCTTCCGTATTCGTCTTTTTTAACTGCCTGTGTGCTGGAAGGCCTTTCCCTGCGGTATCCGTTTCTCAAGCGTTCCGTGATCGGATCGAGCGTCATGGGCCGAAGGATCGAGGCGATCGAAATGGGGAACGGATCGCTTCGTGTCGGGATCAACGCCTCGCATCATGCGAACGAATGGATCACGACGCCGCTTGTGCTGCTGCTTCTGGAACGCTATGCACAAGCGTATGTAAACGGCGGCGCGATCGGCGGGGCACCTGCGCACGATCTGTTCAATACATCTTCACTGACGCTTGTTCCGCTCGTCAATCCGGACGGCGTCGACCTTGTGACGGGCATGATCGGGGAAGGGGACAGTTATTACGAAAGCGCAAAAGCATTGTCCGCGTTCTATCCGTCGATTCCGTTTCCGTCCGGCTGGAAGGCGAATATCCGCGGCGTCGATCTGAATCTCGGTTATCCGACGGGATGGGAGAATGCGCGTCGGATCAAATATGCGCTGGGCTTTACGCGTCCCGGCCCGCGGGACTATGTCGGTACGGCGCCGCTTGAAGCGCCGGAGGATCGCGCCATGTACGAACTGACGCAACGGATGCGTTTCGATCGCGCGATCGCGTATCATACGCAAGGCGGCGAGATCTATTGGGAGTATCAGGGCTACGCGCCGGACGGATCGTATGCGCTTGCAGGGGCGTTTGCAAAAGCATCGGGTTATCGCGTCGCCGCCGTTCCGCAGGACAGCAGCTATGCAGGCTACAAGGATTGGGTGATCGGCGCGCTCGGCAGGCAGGGATTCACCGTGGAAGCGGGAGAAGGGGAAAACCCGCTTCCGATCGCCGATCTGCCTGCGCTGTATGCGGAGAACGAAGGGATTTTCACAACCGCGCTGCAGCGATTGACAAACACTTGAAAACGGGCGCGGTATCTGCTATACTGTGCGCATGGAATCGACGAAGAAAACAGCATTTGTTAAAGGCGCGGCCATTCTGACGATCGCAGGGCTTATCTGCAAGGTGATCGGCGTTCTGATCCGCATTTTTGCGGTACGCTTTATCACAGAGGACGGGATGTATTTTTACGAAAAGGTCTTCCCGGTATACTCCTGGCTTCTGATCATCGCAAGCTCCGGCATCCCGACCGCGATCTCCCGTATGGTCGCGGAGCGCGCAGCCGTCGGAAACTATAACGGCGCAAAGCGTGTCTTTCATCGTTCGCTGCTGCTGCTTCTTCTGATCGGCGTCGTCACATCCGCATTCATGTTCTTCGGTGCGGGATGGATCGGCAGGGAAGTGCTCAATGCTGAAGAAGGCATCGAATACTCGCTGATGGCGCTTGCGCCGGCGCTGCTGTTCGTTTCCTTGATTTGCGCGTATCGCGGTTATCTGCAGGGGCTGCAGCGCATGACCGGCACAAGCGTATCGCAGCTTGCCGAACAGGTGTTCAAGTTCATCTTCGGACTGATCCTTGCATCGTATCTGTTCCGCAAATACGAAGGGACCGGTTTTCAGTATGCGGCGGGAGCAGCGGGACTGCTTCTCGGCGTTACGATCTCCGAAGCGCTTGCGCTCGTTGTGATGGTGATCTTCTACCTCAGAACGCGCGGCCAGTATAAGGCGCTGATCGAGGATCCGGATCCGCACGGAAAGGTGATCGGGCCGATGCTCGTCATTGCGATCCCGATCACGCTCGGCGCGTCGATCCTGCCGATCGCCAATATGCTGGACTCGTTCATGATCGAGGACCTGTTAATGAAGGCCGGATTCACACAACAGGCGGCCAAGCTCAACTACACCTCTCTCTGCACCTATGTGCGTTCCGTCATCAATCTGCCGGCGACGCTGACGGTTGGCGTCGCCATGTCGATCGTTCCAGCGATCTCCGCGGCGCGTACCCGGCAGGACCGCAGCGACGTACAGCATCTGTCGCTGCTGAGCCTGAAAATCGCAATGGCGATCGGTATTCCGTGCGCAGTCGGCCTTTCCGTTCTCGCTGGTCCCATCATCAAGCTGCTGTACATGCGCGGCGATCCGAAGTTCTGGGATGCGCTTGCGATCGCGGAGCCTTTGATGCGCGTGGCCGCCTTTACGGTCGTGTTCATTTCGCTGGTGCAGACTGCGACCGGCGCGCTGCAGGGCGCGGGCAGACACCGGCTTCCGATGTATTTTCTGCTGATCGGCGGGCTTACCAAGGTCGCCGTGAACTTCATCTTTATTCCGATGGAGAAGGTGAATATCCTCGGCGCGGTCATCTCGAATCTCGCCTGCTTCGGCATCGCGGGAATTCTTGACACGATTGCGCTGCTGCGCATTACAAAGGCGAAGATCAACATTATGGATACGTTCGTGAAACCGACGCTTGCGTCCGCGCTGATGGGCGGCGCGGCATGGGGCACGAACGCGCTGCTGTCCAGGCTGTCTTTGTTCCAGTCCGGCATCATGGCGCGCATTCCGGCCGTGATCGCGATCCTCGTCGCAATCGTCGTCTATCTGTTGTTCATGGTGCTGTTCGCGATCTTTACAAAGGACGAACTGGCCTATATTCCGGGCGGCAGAAAGCTTGCCCGCTTTGCAAGGAGATAATATGAAAACCATTACGATCGCGCCGTTGTCCACGCCGAAAACGCTGACGCAAGCCGCGTGGGACGCTGTTTTGCACGCAAAAACGCTCTATTTGCAGACGACGGAGCATCCGTCGGCGAAGCCGGTGCTGGACGCGAAGCTGCCGTTTGTTTCGATGGACGATCTGTATGAATCCGCACCGGATTACGACGCGCTGAACGATGCGATCGCCGCACGTCTTGTTTCGGGCGAGGACTGCGTGTATGCGGTCATGGGCGACGGCTGCTTTGCACAGCTTCCGGCCATCGGGACGGCCGCGAAACGCAGGGGATTTCGCGTGGATGTGCTGCCCGGCGTTTCCTATGCCAAAGCGGCGTTTCCTTCGGTGCAGGATGCGGCGATCTTTACGGCACGCACGCTGCCGAACCGGCTTGATCCGGATGTTCCGCTGCTCGTGCAGGAGCTTGACAATCCGATCATCGCAGGCGAGGTGAAGCTCGTACTGTCGGAATACTATCCGGAGGAATGGCCGGTCACGCTTGCGACGCTGCAGCCGTACGGGCATTATGCGTTCCGCACATTTGCGCTCTCGGAGCTGGACCGCCGCCGCACGCTGTTTGCGGGCTCGGTCCTGTATGTGAAACCTGCGGCGTTTGAACAGCGTACGCGGTACGGCTACTATGACCTTGTAGCAGTCATGCGCCGTCTTCGCGCGCCGGGCGGGTGCCCGTGGGACCGTGAACAGACGCACGAAAGCCTCAAGGGCGATCTGATCGAGGAATGCTATGAGCTGAACGACGCGATCGACGAACAGGACGACGCGCACATTGTCGAGGAGCTTGGCGACGTTCTGATGGACGTCGTGTTTCATTCGACGATCGCAAACGAACAGGGACGCTTTACCGAACGCGATGTAGCAGACGGCATCGTAAAGAAGATGATCTATCGACATCCGCATGTGTTCGGCTCTGAGAAGGCGGAAAGCGCGGCCGACGTACTGGTGCGCTGGGACGAACTCAAGCAAAAGGAAAAGAATCAAAAGACACAGAAGGAGGTCCTTTGCGCGGTTCCGAAGCGGTTTCCGGCGCTGATGCGGGCAAGCAAGGTGCAAAACCGCGCGCGCAAGGTCGGCTTTGACTGGCATGATGCAAACGAAGCCATGCCGAAGGTCGTTGAGGAGATCAACGAACTGAAAGCCGCCATGCAAGGCAGCGGTTCCATACCTGAGGAAGCGGGGGATCTGCTCTTTGCTGTCGTAAATGTGATTCGCCTTCTGGGATTTGACAGCGAACAGGTCCTGCACGATGCGACGGACAAGTTCATCGAGCGATTCGGGAAGATGGAGGAGCTTGCCCGCGCAGACGGATTTGAATTGTCAAAACTGACGCTGAAGGAACAGGATCAATACTGGGAAAAGGCAAAAAAATCCCAATTTATCGAATGAATTGTGAATTTAGGACTTGACGGATTGGAATTTGGTTGTTACAATATGCAATGTTCGTTGAAACGGACCACATTTCAATTACAATTTATATATGGAGGAATTACAATGAATAAGACTGACCTGATTGCTGCAGTAGCAGAGAAGAGCGAACTGTCCAAGAAGGACGCAGAGAAGGCTGTGAACGCAGTCGTTGCCACCATCGTTGACGCACTGAAGGCGGACGAGAAGGTTTCCGTCGCAGGCTTCGGCTCCTTTGAAACGAAGACCCGTCCGGCACGCAAGGGCCACAACCCGGCAACCGGTATGGAGATCGAGATCGCGGCGAGCAAGTCCGCTGCGTTCAAGGCAGCCAAGGCGCTCAAGGACGCTCTGAACTAATCATTTCCATACAAAATAAGGACCGCAAACCTGCGGTCCTTTTTTGTTTCATTCGCGGATTGCCCGATACAGTTCATCGGAAAGTGTTTTCATCTCCGCCGCGTCGGTCTTGACCTCCGAACGGTCATAGGTCAGGATCCCGTTTCGCTCCTGTTCGACATCGGATATCTGCGTGTAGATCGCGCCGCACAGGCCCTTCGGCACGGCGGGCAAAATCTCCTCGCGATACAGCTTCAGAACGGCTGCGCGATACTGCTCCCGATTGGAGAAAAAGCGGTAACCGTACTTCTTTCCGGCGTTTTCCGTGTACACATATCCGCCGAATTCGGACAGTAGCAGCGGCTTATTGCCGGGCTTCGGACGGAATCGTTTGAAGTAAACGTGCTCGCTCTGTACGTCGCTCTCCTTTTTTGCAAACCATCCGGACGTCGTATCAAAGAAGCGCGTCGGATCGAGCGGCTTCAGCGTTCGGTATACCTCGTCCGCACAGAATTGCCCCCAGCCCTCGTTAAAGACCGTCCAGCCGATGATGCACGGCGCGTTATACAGATGCCGGATCGTTTCCTTTGCTGTTTTCAAAAATACGTCGCGTGCGGACTGATCGCGGTTTGTACGCTTGTCCGGCAGCCGCTTAAGACCGATCGTCGGAAGGATCGTATCGTGCAGGAAACGGTAGGATCCGTTGTTCACAAAATCCTGGATGACCAGAATACCGAGCCGGTCGCATGCTTCATAAAACGGCAGAGGTTCGATTTTGATATGCTTCCGGATCGTGTTGAAGCCCTGCGCTTTAGCGGCACGCAGATCGCGCTCATATCCGCCGTCGTCAGGCGGCAGGCACAGGCCGTCGGGCCAGTAGCCCTGATCGAGAAGCCCGTGCAGGAAGACCGGCTCTCCGTTCAGCAGCAGCCGCGGTATGCCGTGTACAGAAGCCGTCGAGATGGTCCGTAAGGCAAAATACGACCGGACCGTATCGCTTCCGCAGCAGACGGTCAAAGGGTACAAATACGGCGTCTCAGGCGTCCACAGCACGGGATGGGGGATCGGGACCGTAACAGTCGGCTCCGTCGTTTCAGCCGTGAGCGTTCCGTCCGGCGTTTCGATCTCCAGCTTTGCGGATGCAAAAGGCGCATTCGTTTCGATCGTGACCGTGATCGCATCGAGAGACGGTACAAACTTCAATCCGGTGATATGGGCATGCGGCACAACCTCCATCCATACCGTACCGAAGATACCGGAGAACGGCGTATACCACATGCCGCCGGGCTTTTGCTTCTGCTTGCCCCAAGGATAGGTGTGATCGAGCGTGTCCACCGCGTTTACGGTCAGCTCGTTCTCGTCCTGAAGAAGGTCCGTAATATCGAATGAAAACGGAAGATAGCCGCCGATGTGCCGCCCGACCAGCATGCCGTTCAGCAGCACCTCGGCGAACTGATCGACCGCGCCGAAATGCAGCAGCACGCGTTCGTCAACCGTATGCGGCGGCGCCGTAAATCTGCGCCGATACCACATGGATCCGGTCGTCGGTATCCGTCGACCGCAGCCGGCCAGCGGCGCTTCGGGGGGATAGGGAACCTCGATTGTCTCCGGGTAAGAAACGGGCGGCTCCCCGTCGGTGACGGCAAACTCCCACGTGCCGTTAAGATTGATGAAGCTGTCGCGCCGCATCTGCGGTCGCGGGTAGGCGTTAAGCATTGTAATCGGCCTTTCTGTTCCAAATCAGCCGGATCACGACAACCGCGATGATCTGGACAAGCACGATCCCGGCCCATAGAAAGATATTCGCGTTCGGGATAAACGACAGCGTGCCGTCTTTGTTTGTGACGGTTTCTGCATTGCGCAGAACGAGCTTTCCGATCTCCGGACCGACAACGCCGGGGATCAGCACCTGACCGATGATGCGAAGCCCCTGAAAGCGTCCCGCCATGCCATCCGGCGTGCAGTCGCGGATGCGCGCGCCGAACACGGCCATGCCGCACAAATAGCCGCACATCATCAAAAGGGACCCGATAAACACAAGCGGTACGGACCGGAACAGGAACAATACGGCATAGCCGAGCAGCAGGAGAAGCAATGCGGGCAGCAGCGTTTTCCGATAGCCGAAGCGGTCGTACAGCCGTCCGTAAAAGGCAGTGGCGACGGCGGCGAGGATGATCGCGGGGGCCATGATCAGCACGTACTGATCGAGAAGCAGCGATACCTGATAATACAAAATCAGATACGGCATAAAGACCTGAATCGAAATGCCGAACACCGTGAAGCACAAAAGCGACAGATACAGCTTTCCGTTTGTCCGGATCACATGCGGACGAAAGCCGTACGCCAGCGTTTTGAAGTATCCGTCCGGATCGGGATCCTTCTTCTTTGTTTCGTCGATCAGGAAGAAGCCGAGAATACCGGAGATCAGAACGATTCCGCCGATGATCAGGAAAAGGATCGTCCAGTGTGCGGGGCTTTCGATGTCCGCCCACATGGCCCCGCCGAATACAACGAGGATCGCGACAAGCGGCATCATTGCGTTGATGCCTTCCGCCTTTCCGCGGTTCGTCTCGTCGGTGCTGTCGGTCAGCCACGCGTTGAAGCAGGCGTCGTTCGCGGTCGAACCGAAGAACGTCATAATGCAGTCAAACACGATGACGAGCGTAACGCCGATCGACATCGCTTTTGCCAGATCGTTTGCGGCGGCGGGGAACAGCTTCTCGATCCAGTCCACACGCAGTGCGGCAAAGAACAGGATCGAAATGCCCCAGAGGATATAGCCGACGGTGACGAACGCCTTTCGCTTACCGAGACGGTCGGACAGCGCGCCGATGAACAGCGTCGTCAGCGTAGCGGCGACGGCGCTTGCCTGCACCATCAGAGCAATGTCGTCCTGCGACGCATGGAACATTTTGTAGATAAAGACGTTGAAATACATGTTTTCAACGACCCATGCGATCTGGCCGATCAGGCTGAAGACGAACAGCGCGATCCAGAAGCGTTTGCGATTCATTTTTCAGTCCTCCGTCGGCAATTCGTAGACGCCGCGCTTGCGTACGGAAAGCGGATGGCATGCGCCGGGCGTGAGCACGCGGTCCATACCTGCGCAGAATTCCTGCAGCATATCATCCGGTACGATGGCGAGCACGGTTCCTGCGAATCCGCCGCCGTGTACGCGAACGGCGCCGCGGCCGCAAAGCAGCCTCTTCGCATAACAGATCGTGAACGCGACTGCCTGCGCCTGCGCATGGCCCTCGGCGATGACGTTCTGCAGCATCATGTAGGACGAGTCGCCGGACGCGTTGAGCTCGGCGAGGAACGCATTGAAGTCATTGCCCTTAAGCGCGTCCATTGCGCGCAGCACACGTTTGTTTTCGTCAAAGACGTGCATCGCTCGCAGCACGGCGCGATCACCGAACAGCCGGTGCAGGACGGGCAGCGCGGCAAAGAAGTCATCCTCGGACACATCGCGCAGCGCCGTCGCGCCGAAGAAGCCGTCGATTTGGGCAAGCTCCTTTGTAATGTCGGCATAGCAGTCCGTGAGATTCGCGTGATCTGCGCCGGAATCGATGATGACAAGCGAATGTCCGGAAGAAGCGAAATCGAAATCGATGCGTTCCGCGATCGGTACGGCCGGATCGGAGAAATCAAAGAACTGGATCCCGCCGAGCGCGCAGGCCATCTGATCCAGCAGGCCGGAAGGTTTGCCGAAATAGATGTTCTCCGCATGCTGTCCGATGACTGCAAGCGCGATCTCCGAAAGCTCGCCGTCGAGATAGTATCCGTTCATCACACCGGCCAGCAGCACCTCGATCGCCGCGGATGAGCTGAGACCGCTGCCGGACAGCACGTGCGAAACGACATAGATATCGAGGCCGAAGGCTTCGGCGCCGCGCGCAACGACGCCGTTAAGGACCCCGCGCAAAAGCGCGGTCGTCGTGCCGTATTCGTTCGGATCCGGATCAAGCGCGTCGAGCCTGACGGCGCAGGGGGAGAAGCCCTTGGAGATCAGCCTGATTTCGTTCCGATCGTTCGGCGCGGCAAGCGCGATCGCGGACAGGTTCACGCCGCATGCGAGCACGAGCCCGTGCTGGTGATCGGTGTGGTTGCCGATCAATTCCGACCGGCCGCAGGCGGAGAAGATGCGTCTTGCGGGATGACCGAACGCGGCTTCAAATTCTTTTTTCAGATCGCTGATGGATTCTTTCATTTTTCATTCTCCTTGATGATAAAACAATAGGTGGTTTTGCGTGATTTGCGGCTTCCTGGGCGGGAGAGAACATTTTCGTCTGCAATCGGCTTGTTCCGCTGCGCCTGCCGTCCCTCGGTTTCCAGACAGACAGCACCGAACGGGCCATAGTCTGCGCCCATTTTGCCCTTGCGTTCGGATAAGAATTCCGCGGTATAAAACTGCACAGCCGTGCAGTCGGTCGTTATCTCCATACCGACACCGCTGCTTCCGTACAGACGGATCGGTCCTTTGTGCAGTACAAAGTTGTGATCATATGCGCCGTCGATCTTCCGGATCGTCCGGAAATCAAACCGCGTTCCGCTCACATCCGCTTCATCACCGGTCGGGATCATATCGGGGCCGACCGGCACATACCGATCGGCGGGCAGCTCCAGACGATGCATACGCGCGTCGCCCGCACCGTGACCGTCGAGGTTCCAGTACGCGTGATTGGTCGGGTTCCATGCGCTGATCCGATCGGATTCCGCACGGTATGTGATCACGAGCTTATTGCGCTTCAGCGTATAGATCGCGTAGAACCGCGCCATGCCGGGGTAGCCCTCGTCTCCGTCAGGGGACAGAAGATCAAAGCATACGGCATTTTTGGTGTGCTTCGCAAACCAGATGCGGTGTGAAAACCCGATGCGTCCGCCATGCAGCTGATTCTTGCCCTCGTTTGCCGTGACGGGGAAGGCTTCATTGCCGATCATGAGCTTTGCATCCGGAATGCGTCCCGCGTACCGCCCGATCGACGCGCCGAGATACCCGTCGTTGAGCATGTATTCTTCCAATGTGTCGTACCCGAGCACGATGTCCAGATCCTTGCCTTTATGCGGCAGAACGACCGACTGCAGCGTCGCGCCGTAGTCCAGAACGGTAACGGCGATCCCGCTGCGGTTTTTGATCGTATAGGCATAAACGTGTTTCCCGTCGGACGTCTGTCCGAACAGCTTTTTTGTTACCATGCGTCATACTCCCGAATGATGATATCTTATTATACAAAATACGCGTTCAAAACGCAATCAAAAAGAACGCGTTTGTTACGCGTTCTTGGTTTCAGATTCTTTGCGATAGTCAAAGTATTTGTATACGGAATATGTATCCAGCTTGTCCTTCAGGAATGCTTCGACCTCGCTCTGGAGTTTGCGCTGCGCTTCCTTTGCGGAAAGCGTATCGTCCGGGTAGAACGGATCGGAAATGAACACCGTACGCTTCGGCTGCTTGATGAATTTCAGCCTGCGCTGCTGATAGGTTACCGCGACGGCAACGCTCGGCTTCCCGGCAAGCACAGGATAGCGGAACGATCCGGAGCGGAACGGGCGTAAAAACGTGCAGTAATTCCACATGTGCGCTTCGGGAAAGATGCTGATGCAGCATTTTTGCTCGGTACGCAGTTTGACCGCACCAAGAAACGGCGCCATCGCCTTCAGGCTCTGCGGGATCGGGATCGCACCGACCATCTGGACAAACGTACGCAATCCCTTGATGGAAACGGTATCCGGGCTGACGATCACGTATGCACGCTTCGGAAACGCAATGATCGGCGCAAGAAACGCGTCTGTGAAGTGCGAATGGTTCGCGTACAGGAAGAAGCCTGTCTTGCGTATCTTTTTGATCGCCTTACGGTTCTTCACACGGAAGCCGCATACGACGTAACTGTAGAAGGAGACAAGCGGAATGGCGATCACGTAGTATGCAAACCATGCGAGAATGCGCCAAAACACACCATTCGGAGCAAACGGGAAATCGGCGCCGACCGTCTGCGTATTGATGTTCGTGCCGGCATAATCTTCATTGACCGCATCCTTATAATAAATGATGCGCTTCGGCTGCTGAACCTTATTTGCCATTCCGATTCCCCCGGACCGCGTCCTTGAACATCTGTTCCATCTGATCCATGCACGATTCATACTCGTGCCTTTCCACAAAGCCCTTGTACCGTGCGGAAAGCGCTTTGCGTTCTTCGGGATGCTCGATCCAGTAGTCGATCTTGTCGGCCAGATCCTTTGCATCCAGGTTCCGGAACAGGCAGCGGTCGTCCAACGCAAAATACCGTGTGGCGCTGCGCGGCGAATCCGCGATCACGGGAACGAGTCCGCATGCGATCGCTTCGAGACAGGAGATCGCTTCGATCTCGATCTCGGCGGGATGGACGTACAGATCGGCCATGTTAAGCTGACGGATCAGATCCTCACGCGAAAAGAAATTGAATTCCGGGTAAAGCGGAAGCTTCCGACAGCGTTTTTTCAGCTTTTTTTCAAGCGGTCCGATCCCTGCAAACACCAGCTGGATCCGTTCGCGGTACTTGGACAGATTCACCGCATCGATCAGGACCTTATGCGTCTTTTCCTTGCTGAGTCGGCCAGTGAACTGTATCACATACTTTCCGGCATACTTCGGATCGCGCTCGACCTGCATCGGCTGAAACTGCTGATTGACGCCGTTGCTGACGACGTAGCCCGGCGTATCGTGACGGATCGTCTTTTCAAAGGTATCGCGAATGAACTGCGTCGGATAGTGGATGCAGCTGCAGTGACGATACGAATGCCGCCAGATGAACTGATAGAACAGCTTGTTTGCAAGTTTGGAATCCTTCAGAAACAGGTGTGACGTAAAGTTTTCGGCCTGACAATGGAACCCGGCGGTCACCGGGATATGCTGCTTCATGGCAAGACGCGTCGCCTTGTTGCCGACCGGGAAGGGAATGATAAAATGCACAACGTCCGCACCTTCAATCGCCTCGCTGACGATCTTGGCCTTGGGCCTTGAAAGCGTGACGCCGTTCTTTTTCAGATAGTTGTTGATCGGACCGAGATTGAGGGCCGGAACAATGTAGAACCCCGGCTCATCCTTGCGATTCTGATCCGGACAGAGCACGCGGACGTTGTGGCCGCGTTCCTTCATGGAACGGATCAGATTCAGCGCTGCGATCGTCGTGCCGTTATTTGCTTCCCCAAGCACATCGCACACAACGGTAATGTTCATAGAAATACCCCTTCATAAATCCAGACAATGCAAACATTATACCATGCAGCGGGAAAAATTCAAGGCTGATTTAAACTTTCATCGACAAACGAGCAGAAATATATGGTTTGATATAGAAAGCAGAATCAAACTTCGCGGATCACACGCCATGCTGAAACAAGCCGATCGACGCTCCATGCGGCATTTGCGGGGCTTGTGGAGGGGAGAAGAAGCGCTTCGCGGCCGAGAGAGGGAAGGATATACCGGTTATAACAATCGAAGGATTGTCTGCCGTTGCAGAAGATCGCAGCGATCGGCGCAGCGTTGAGGATGA